>Ga0105238_10002672_pt1 | contig 17730 bp, 21 predicted proteins | sample KBSC34metaG_FD_81526 | JGI IMG/M metagenome (GOLD analysis project Ga0105238, IMG submission 81526) | Corn rhizosphere microbial communities from Kellogg Biological Station, Michigan, USA - KBS C3-4 metaG | ecosystem: Host-associated > Plants > Roots > Rhizosphere > Soil | place: Michigan, USA... | reverse complement strand
TGGCGCGTCCTGAAAAAGGATTATATCGAGGATGGTTTTAGCCGCTTCGGAGCCAAGCGTGTTGTAATTGAAACAACCCCACCGACCGGCTTAACTATCGATGGTCAGGTTAGCAGCCGCACCCCCATCGCCATTCGCCTAACCAATCGCCAAATCCGCTTCATTACCGAAAAGCCCGACACCGGCTTTAAGCCGGAATAATAGCAGTTGACCATCAGTCCCCTATCTGTTAGACTGAGTCCGAAGCTTTTAGGAGGTCGGCAATAGCGCAACCAAAAACCCGTTTGAATCAAGAGATCACCGCACCCCAAGTTCGGCTGGTCGGTCTTGATGGCGAACAGGTTGGAGTGGTTTCTATTGCCGAAGCCTTAGAGCAAGCTGCCGCAGCCGGATCCGATCTGGTGGAAATTGCCCCTGGGGCTAAACCACCGGTCGCCAAGATTCTGGACTGGGGCAAGTATAAGTACGAGCAGACCAAGCTCAACCAGAAGAACCGTAAAAACCAGCGCAACCAGGACATCAAACAGGTGCGGGTTGGCCTCAAAATCGGCCAGCACGACCTCGACGTTAAAATCCGCCACGCCCGCGAGTTCCTCACGACCGGCCACAAGGTAAAGGTCAGCTTGCGTTTTCGGGGCCGCGAGGTAACTCACTCGGAGCTGGGGCGCAAGGTTTTAGACCGGTTTATGGCCGAGGTGGAAGATATTGCCATACGTGAGCAAGACCCGATCCTCAGCGGTCGAGAAATGACAATGGTGCTGGCGCTGGATAAGACGCGCAAGCCATCATCCCCAAGTTCAACCGATACTGACAAGGAATAAATCATGCCCAAGATGAAAACCCATAAAGGAATGGCCAAGCGGATTAAGCTAAGCGCCGGCGGCAAGATGCTGCGCCGCAAAGCTTACCGCAGCCATTTATTGGCGCACAAGCAGACCAAGACCAAGCGCACCTATGTGCAGGAGTTCGAGGTCTCTAAGGGTGATGCCGGCAACATCAAACGCATGTTGGGAACCTATAAATGAGAGTAAAACGCGGAGTCACCACCCACGCCCGCCACAAGAAGTTGCGGGCCCAAACCAAGGGCATGAGCCATATGCGTCGCGCCAGTGTGAGATTGGCGCGTCAGGCCGTACTCAAGGCCCTTTCCTATAGCTATCGTGATCGCCGCAACAAGAAGCGCGACCTGCGCAGCCTGTGGATCATTCGAATTAACGCGGCTCTTACCGAGCACAACATTTCATACAGCCGCTTTATTGCCGCGCTAAAGAAGAGTGGCATCGAGCTCGACCGCAAGATGCTGGCCGAACTGGCCGTACGCCAACCCGCCGCCTTTAAGGCCGTGGTTGAGCGGGCAAAAGCCGCTAAGTAAGGGCTTACTCCAAAAGTCTGCGACCGCTCTCAAGGGCGCCTAATACACCTGATAGATTATGGTGTTGCGGCAACACGATGTAACTATCTATCTTGTCACCCAATTGTTCGAGCTTAAGATAATCGTTTAGAAGAGCTTTTGTCTGAAGACGCACTCCTGCAATAAGCCCAGGGTGCAACATCACACTGCCTCCTAAAATGATGAGTTCCGGAGATAGAACAGTAGTTAGGTTAACGGTCGCACAGGCCAAGTATTGTGCTTCTAGCTGCCAGCCAGAGTGGCCCTGAGGAAGCTCTTCGCCTGCGATCTTCCAACGCTTACTAATAGCACTACCTGAAGCTAGACCCTCAAGACAATTGCCGTGAAAACGACATGAGCCTTTGAACGAGTCGTCTCTATCCTGCGGAATTAACATATGCCCGATTTCTGGATGCAATATGCCTTCCAACAGCTCGCCTCTTTCGACTACACCTCCCCCTATGCCAGTCCCCACTGTGAGGTAAACAAAGCTATTATGGCCTCGCGCAACTCCGTAAGTCTGTTCACCTAGCGCCGCCATATTTACATCAGTTTCAAACGCTACTGGCTTTTTAAATGCACCTTGTATTTCTCCAACAATATTGACCCTGCTCCACCCACTTCTAGGCGGGTCTGTAATATATCCATAAGCAGATGAGCCCTGGTTATTATCTATGGGGCCAAACGAGCCTATGCCGAATGCTTCTGGGGCTTTAGGCTGATTTTTGAAAAAATCAATTACGCGGGCTAACGTTTCTTCCGGGGTGGTTGTCGGGATAGTAGTCGTGACGATATTATCTATGTCGGTGCCAATGGCACAAACGAACTTTGTGCCGCCAGCTTCGATTGCGCCGATTAAAGACTTCTTATTCATAGTGAAACTATAACATTTACTTCGTAATGTCAGCCGGGAACTGATCGACCCAGTCAGAAGCAGCTTTGGCGCCGATATCGCGGCGGAAGTACATGCCTTCAAACTTGATTTGATCGACAGCTTCGTACGCATGATCGAGGGCTTGCTTGAGGGTTGCGCCAGTTGCGGTGACGTTGAGCACGCGTCCTCCCGCCGTTACCACATCGCCATCTTTTATTGACGTGCCAGCGTGAAATAGCTCAATATCTGGAAGCTTAGATGCCGCCTCCAAACCTGCTATCGGCAAGCCTTTTTGATACTCCCCCGGATAGCCACCTGATGCTAGTACAACGGTGACGGCGAAACCGGGGCGCCACTTGATATCAGTCTGATCGAGAGTGCCGTCGACGCAGGCTCGCAAAATCTCGTAGAGGTCGCTCTCGAGTAGGCGCATATAGACTTGGGTTTCCGGGTCGCCGAACCGGGCATTATACTCGAGCACGTTGAAGTCGCCACTGGGACTGATCATCAGGCCGGGATAGAGGCAGCCGGTATATCGGGTATTATTTTTTGTCAGCCCTTCAAGTATCGGATCAATCGTCCGCTCTGTCATCTGCTTGACCAGATCCGGCGCAGCCCACGGCACTGGGGCAATCACCCCCATGCCGCCGGTATTGGGGCCAGTATTACCCTCTCCAATTGGCTTGTGGTCTTGCGCTGTCGGAAACATTGCGGTGCTGGTTCCGTCACAGAGGGCATGGATCGAGATCTCCTGCCCCTTCACCAACTCTTCAATGACGACCTGGCCGCCGGCTGCGCCAAAGCGCTTTTTGAGCATGATGTCGTCGAGGGCCGAGGCAGCTTCGTCAATAGTATGACAGATGAAAACACCTTTTCCGAGGGCTAGGCCATCGGCCTTGATTACGAGGGGGAGCTTCTGGGTTTTAAGGTATTCCTGGGCTTTTGCATGGCTGCTGAAGCTTTGAAACTTGGCCGTGGGCACCTGTTGGCTAGTCATGAGGTCTTTGGCAAAAGCCTTGGAGGCCTCGATCTGAGCGGCGGCTTTAGTGGGACCAAAAATAGCCAGGCCAGCTGATCGGAATTCATCGACAATACCCATAGCCAGAGGGTCATCGGGACCAACCACTGTTAGGTCGACTTTGCGTGACTGGGCGAACGTAAGTAACGCCGGTATATCGGTCGCTGTAATCAGTAGATTTTCGGCCAGTTGGGCAGTGCCGGCGTTGCCGGGCGCGACGTAGATTTTTCCGACCTGCGGCGACTGCGCCAGTTTCCAGGTTAAGGCGTGTTCACGTCCCCCACTGCCAATGACTAAAACCGAACGCTTAGTCACTTTTAAGTTTTTTCTGGTATTCTTTCAGATTGTCAGCGACAAATTTTTGGATTTTTTTGATAAATACGGCTTCGTCGAACTGCTTGGCATGGACGCGGATTTTGGCCGGATCGTAGGCTTTCGGGTCGAAGGCCTGGAGGGCGGCCTTTAGCGAAGCCACTGTCTGCTCGGCAAAGAAGGTGCCGGTGGTGCCATCGACGACGGTTTCGGTGGCACCACCCTTACCGTAGGCAATAACCGGGGTACCAGCGGCCATGGCTTCGAGTGGTGTAAGACCGAAGTCCTCGTCAGCGGGGAAAATGAAGGCGGTGGCAGAAGCGTAGGCTTGCTCGGTCTCTGTATCCCCCGCCCGGCCGAGAAACTTGACCGTGGGGCTCGCCATCGCCTTGAGGCTGTCCATCTCGCTGCCGTCGCCGACAACGGTGAGCGGCAGATTGAGTTCGGTGCAAGCTCGCACCGCCAAATCGACCCGCTTATACGGAATCAGGCGGGAGACGACGACGAAACCGTTGCGGAGATTAGTGCCAAGCTTGAAGCGCTCAGCCTGGATGGGCGGATTAATGACAGTGGAGGGGCACCGGTAGTACTTGGCGATGCGCTGCTGTACATACTGAGAGTTGGCAATAAAGCTGTCGACGCGCTGAGCAGCCGCAAAATCCCAGATACGCATCCGCTCCACCAGACGCGGCATTGCCAGGCGCACTAACGGCGAAAGAATGCCAAAACCGGTGCTACGACGATATTGGGCATAATCGCTCCAGTAATAGCGCGTCGGGGTGTGACAGTAGCAAATGTGGAGGGTGTTGGGCTTAGTAATGACACCCTTGGCCTCGGCACTGGATGAGGAAATTACAACGTCGTAAGCGCTAAAATCGAAGGACTCGAATGCCAGCGTTCGCTGGGTCGGGAAGAGCTGGTGTTTGGTCTTCGCTAGTGGCCAGTGTTGTAAAAAAGAAGTACGTACATCGAGATTAGCGAACTGTGGCAGCGATTCGGGATTAAATACCGAGGTATAAATCGGCGCCTCGGGGAAGGCTTGATGTAGGGCCCAGACCACCCGCTCTCCCCCGCCCTGATTCGTCAGCCAGTCGTGGACGATGGCGACACGAGGTTTCCGCCCTTTGGCCACTAGTATGCTCCCCGGCCACTCACCAAAATCAAGACAGTACGGATGATGATCCGGATGTCCAGCCATAGACTCCAGTTTTCGATGTAAAAGATATCGAGCTTCACGCGCTCATCATAACTCACATCATTACGACCCGACACTTGCCACAGGCCGGTAAGGCCGGGTTTGAGCGATAACAGCGTGGAGCGGCCAGTGCCATATTTCTCGAGTTCCGCGTGTACTATCGGCCGGGGACCAACCAGGCTGATGTCGCCACGAATGATGTTGACGAGCTGCGGCAGCTCATCGAGACTTGTACGGCGCAGGAAACTGCCAATCGGACTCACCCGCGGATCCGCACGCACCTTTTGATCGCGCTTGAATTCCTCGATTAAGTCGGCGCGATTCATGGCAGTGAAAACTTCCAGATCGCTTTTACCTTTGAACTCGCCGGTCGAGAATTTGCGGCGCATGGTGCGGAACTTATACACGTAAATCGGCTTTCCGCTGCGGCTGAGCCGCTTATGGCGATACAACACCGGCCCCGGATCGGTCAACTTAATGAGAATGGCGATGATGAACGCCACCGGCAACAGGATAATACCGCCACCAATCGAGGCCACCAGATCAAACCCGCGCTTGACTATACGCCCCCAGCCGTCGAGCTTGGTGCGCTTCATCGCTACCATCGGCATCCCGGCCAATGTCCCCAGCTCGGAGTGGGTCGCAAAAATGCCGAACTGGTTTGGCACAAACCGATAAGTAATGTGGTTATTAGCGGCATACTCCACCAGTTCGAAAATCTCTTCGGAATTGAGCGATGAGTCGGCTTGGATGATTTCATCGATGGGTGCGCCACCCAGGCGGTTGAGGAGATTTCGGAGATTTTTATCGACACGCAGCGGACTCATGCGGCCTTGAGCGCCTTGCGCCGAATCGAGAACCCCCACAATGTCATAGCCAGAGGTGGTGGTATTAATGAGGCTGTCGGACAGCTGTTGTGCCAAGGTGCCGCTGCCTACGATCACTGCTTTATGGGCACCGACTCCGTAGTGGAACAGGGCCCTCTGAATGGTGCGGACGATAATCCGCCCAATGGTAACGGTGATGAGACTGAAGCCGTAAGCGTAGACCGGAACGGCTTTGGACGGAAAGATGGGTGTTTTACTCAAGAAATCGACCACCACCATGAACATCAAGCCACCGGAAACTCCCACGAAAATGCGGCTCAGCTCATGCAAACGTCCGCGCAGCGCCGATTGGTTATACAGGCCACAAATCGCAAAAATGAGGATCCACACTGGCACAATGAGTAAGAAGATTTTGAGGAAGAAAACAATGCCCAGCGGATGCGCTACCGGCCGAACGTCAAAGCGGACCCGGAGGCCATAGGCAATCAGGAATGCTGACAATATCGCAACAAAGTCGATCGGTAAAAGCAGCAGGCTGAAGATTAATTCACTTTTCTTACGCATGGTTGGTGGGTTTCACTATAAGCATTTTACAACAAAAACCCTCCCGAAGGAGGATTTTTGGCTTGCGAGAACGCCTATAAGCCGGATTCTGTCCCCCACCTTTTAACGGGTGGATCGACGATCATCTATCTGGGCTGGGTGTCGCCACTCAGCTCGTGCGGTACTTTGACTGCGGGCGAGCCACCTATGCAGTCGGCCTCCTTGCAGCGGATGGGGTTTACCTCCTCCTGATGTCACCATCAGGAGCTGTGGGCTCTTGCCCCACTCGTTTCACCCTTACCTCTCCTTACAGAGAGGCGGTATCGTTTCTGTGGCACTTTCCCTAGGCTTGGACGTCGATGTTTTCTCGAGAGAAACACCGCCGCTTACTCCCGGTTGCCGTTAGCAACCATCCTGCTCTATGCTGTCCGGACTTTCCTCCCGTCGTTTGGTGGCGACGGGCGATCATCTAGCGCTCTCTAAGCTCGGTAATTATAGATGAAAATGCTGGATTTTGCCAGGGTGGCTACTTCCTCAACCAAAATAGGCCTAAAATTGGCCTATTTCTACTGAGAACAATAGGCCAATTTTAGGCCTATTTTGCGGAAGAGCTAGCAACCTCGTCGAGGGCCTTGTTGACCTCAATGTCGGCGAGGTGGTTTTTAATCCGTAGGACGTGCTCAAAACTGACCTCATAATCTGCTGATAATGACTTAATCTCGTGAAACAATGGCGTTAGATCAGGGTTCTTCATCCTATACACTCCATTAAGCTGCTTTACCACCAGCTCGCTATCGAGGAAAAACTGCAGACGCTGGGGCTGGTATTTCTTAATGGCTTTAAAGGCCTCAATCACCGCTCGGTATTCAGCCTGATTGTTGGTGGTCTCTCCGATGTACTTGCCAAACGATTCCAGGTGCTTCCCATCTGGTGTATTGATGACAACACCAATGGCCGACGGGCCAGGGTTGCCGCGCGAGCCGCCATCGGTATGGATGACGAGTTCAGGCTGTTTAGTAATGGCATTAATCAGATGAGGCATAATGTTCATTACATTATAATGCACCGGCCCTAGGAGCCCAAAGTAATGAATTTGAATTTTATTAGTACTTATGCTATAGTATTGCTATTCGTTGTACATTTTTAGCGTAAAATTTCCAACCCACCCGCTACCGAAGGGCCGACCATGCCACAAAAGATGTATTGGGCCTGCAAAACCTGCGGACTCAGCACAAAAGTCAAAGTGACGTCTGGCGGCAAAACGATGCAAGCCCTGAAAAGAGGCGATGACTGCCCCGTCTGCAAAGGACCTACTAAGGTCATACCACGACCAGAAAAGCAGGTCCACTTCACGCTCAAAGGTGCTCGCAAGGCAAAGAAAGAACTCGATGAACAGCGCCATGGTGGCAGGCAATATGAAGGTGTAGGCTCAAAGGTACTTTCACGTGCCGAAGGTCGATCACTTGATTTGGAGCCTTACGAGTGGGATCCGGCAGCATGAAGACCATTGAGGTACTGGTGGCAAAGGGTCCTTTCTTGACTACTAGCCGGCAGCTTGTCGAGGATCACGAGCCAACACCAAGGCAGCGTCACCGATGGCAGTTTGCTCCTTACTGGTTGGTGGAGGGCCCAAAGGGACCACATTGGTGCCAGGCACCCGGTCGCGAAGGTGCCAGGACGGTATACCGAGGCATTCCCTGGGATGGGAAAATGAAGCATTCACCATACGTAGGTGGAGTAGCCCGGAAAGACCTGGCTGAGGGAGCAGTCTTCTGGGTGAAAGCGCCCAGAGAGTCCAGCAAGCCGCGTCGCATCGTGAAGAACACGGACGTACCAGCCCCGGATGGCTACGACCAGATAGAGCCGCCCCGACACAACGAATGAGACCCTAGCATGGATGCTGGGGTTTTTCGCGCTTATCAGCTACTAAGCTCTAAATTATCAGTGCTGGTCGGGGTGACAGGACTTGAACCTGCGACCTCCCGGCCCCCAGCCGGACGCGCTACCAACTGCGCCACACCCCGTTACTCCGCACATCCTAGCATAAAATCAAAAGCCTCCACAGACACGGTAGTCCCGAGTCCCTTTTCCCGCTAAAAAGCAGGTGGGTGCCCGCAAGCCTGGCGCCACGGCGCTCAGCTAATCTAAGGCTCCCGAGAGAAGTTCATACAGGAAAAAATAAACTGGACTACCAGTGCTGTAGAGCCGTTCTTATTATACCGTGGTTGGGCGAGAGCACTCAATCAAATTAGGTCGAAAATCCGGTTAGGCCGGGGATGAGTAATTGGATGATGGCTGAGGAAATTGCGCCGATTATGGGCGTGAGAACCGGCCCGGCAATCAGCAACAAGGCAAAAATGATGATGATGCCATGACGCTCCAAGCTGTCGAATAGAGGACGGATGGGCGGAATGGCGGCATAGGCGATGCGGGAGCCATCGAGAGGCGGTAGCGGAATCAGGTTGAATACCATAAAGGCGATGTTAATCGAGATGATGGCGATGAACAGCGGAACAATCGTGCCGTTGAGTGGTACAAACCGCAGCCACAATGCGAAAAAGCTGGCTAGCAGGAGGTTCATGGCTGGTCCTGCGCCGGCCACCAACGCCGCACCCCACTTCCCCCATCGCAATGCCCAGGGATTGAAGGGCACCGGCCGAGCAGCGCCAAACACCACCGGCGAGTGAAAAATGATCAGGAATGCCGGCAGCAGCACCGTCATCACCGGGTCAATGTGCGCCAACGGGTTAATACTGAGTCGGCCTTCGCGGTGGGCAGTATCGTCCCCCAGCCAGTGACCCGCCAGGGCGTGGGCGAACTCATGCAGCGTTAGGGCCATAATCAGCGCAAACACCAGATACAGAAGGTTGAGGATACTGGACGTCATTTGACTATATTGTAACCTATCAGTAGCTGTGGTAGCATAAGCCCGCTCTCTAGCCAGCTACTTATTTTTAGTACTTTCCTATCTTGAAGGAGGCACAATGCCCGCACCTGGCCCTAACCAAATCAGCCATGAAGTATGGGCGGAACGACTCGAGGATCAGGAGAAAACAAGAGCTGCACTCCGCGAAGGGCTCGTCCAATCACTCAAGCAGTGGATGCGCGAACAGATAGCAAAAGCTGGTACCCTCCATTACTTTCAGCTCCCTAGCCTTGCTGACCACTTTCCCAGTGGGCAGATTAACCACGATGTGCTGCTCTCGGTAGCCGAAGACCTGGTGCAAGATGGCGTGTGGATCACTGCAAGCGATGCGGAGCATGGTGACCACTGGGCGCCAAACCCTGATTTCGACCCGCAGCCGGTGAGTTGACATGGGGATGTGCGGGCTTTTATCGTATCGCTCAAAATCGATACACGGATGTGTGTATGATCCGTGTATCGATTTCGGGTCGCACTCTGCTTCCTGCTCTTGAGCTATGCCGGCTAAAGCCTCCGACACCAGACCGGAGCGGCGCACAATGAAGCGCTGCTCCGGTCGTTGACCTCTTACCCCTGATCTGATAAGATACCCAGGTTATTTAAGGAATTATGTATGGCGTACAGCTGTGAAATTTGCGGTAAAGGCAAACAGTTCGGCCACAATGTTCCCTTCTCGATGAAGAAGACGAACAAAGTGTGGAAGCCGAATCTTCAGCGTACCCAATTGGAAATTGATGGCACCAAGGTGCGGGTGAAGATCTGCACCCAATGTATGCGCACCCTAGAGAAATATAAACGCGACGGTCAGATTGTAGAGCAGCCGGATGAGAAGAAATCTGCTGAAGTGAAGGCCGAAACCGCCACGAAAACGCCAGCGAAGAAGGCCCCGGCTAAAAAGCCGGCCAAGTCCGCAGCCTAACTCCCCTGTCGCTGCAGTACAGTAATAGTGGTTTCGAGCGGCAAATCTTTGGTGGTGACCCGCAGCTTGGGCTGAGGCTCCGGCGAAGCACCGACTTCTTTTAAGAATACATCGAGCTTATCTTGGGGCATCTCATACTTGGTGGTGCCGTCATCATAATGAGTCGGTACGACCAATTTGGGTTCAAGTTGACTGATGATTGAAGCTGCTTCGGAAGGTTCGAGCGTAAGCCCGTGACCACCAACGGGTAAGACTAAGACGTCGATCTGGCCCAATGCCTCAATCTGTTCACCACTGAGTTCGGCGGCGATATTACCAAAGTAGCCAACGCGAATGCCATCAATGACAACCGAGTAAGCGGCGGCTTTAGGCGGGTCTTCGGGAGCATCAATATGCAGGCGAGCTGGCACACCGGTTATCGTAGCGCCCTTAACTTCATACTCTCCGGGGCTATCAATCACCATGCCAGGCTTGGTCGGAACATCGCTGCCGGGAACGCTGAGTAGCGTGGCGTCATTCGTCAGTTTAATCTCGGGTAACCCGCTACTCTTGGGGTAAGGATCGCATAATACTGCCAAATCCTTGCTCGTCAGCCGCACGCAATTCATGCCTAAAAATGTAATTTCCACAACGTATCTCCGATTATTGCTTTATTTGGCCTGGATGTCTACGGGCACGCTAACGGTTGCAATGTCATCGACCAGCGCCGCCGGAGCCTGCTTGAGACCGGCATTGCGCTCATCCACCAAAATGATTTTCTTGGCGCTGAGCACGCCGGCCAGAAACCTATCGTTAAGCCGTTGGCGATACGTGTATTCCTCTTCCGTCATGACAGTGTAGTTGATTTCGCGACCCAGCTCTTGCTCCATCTCGGTTACCAACTTGCCCACTCGGGCGCGGTTAACGTCACCCATGATGAATAGGTCGGTACCGGATGCATGGTCGCGCACGAACGCGCCGGTTTCAAAGGCCAACTGGACATTGCCGGTGGCGCGCAATTTCTTCACCAGGTCGTTGTCTTCGCGAGCATCCTGCAATTCCGGCTCGGCCTCGGCAATGTTGGTGAAGATAGCCCGCAACGGCGCATAGAACTGGTACTTTTGGTTTACCTCGTAATAGAGGCGGTTATTAGTACCCTCGGAACGAATAATGCCGATGGCGAGAAGGTTGGAAAGTTCGCGGCGCACCGAGTTGATTTGCTCGTCGACTTTACGCGTAATCTCCCGCACGTAATACGGGCGGTTGGGGTTATTGAAAAATAAGCTGAGCAATTTTACTCGGGTCTTGGAACCAAACAAATGTTCGAACACTCTATGTCCTCGCCTGATATATCCTAATCTGTAGGAATTATACCAGACGGGCTGCGGGGACAACAGCTTTTGTGTTCAGTTATGATAAGTACAAATGGGTTGTTGCGCTTGGGCGGAGCCGGATCTTTACGATCCGGCTCCGCCCATAGCTTTACGAGAGCAGCGTTTCATAGCCTCCCTTGTATCGAGGGTTGTCATTTTCGAAAGCGAGTCCATGGCCGACGTCCCTCACGATCGGAACGTGTTTGGCACAGAGCTCGCAGTCCTGAACGTCGACAGCCTCAAAGTTGACTTCGGCCAAAGCAGCGAGGTGTGGAACACCGAGCTGCTCAGCAGTAACCCCACCGCGATTAACGATGGCGCTGACGCCGACAACGAAGCCGTCATGATTCTCGACATCCCGGCAAACCTTTGCGACCGAACCGCCTGTGGTCAACAGATCCTCGACCACCAGAACACGCTTACCTCTTATGCGCTCGACGAATCCAGCCCGCTCGAACTTAAAAGTGTCGCCTTGCTTATCAGCCCAAACGATTGAACCCCGATCGCCGTAGCGGATGAGCGCCTCAACGCCGACGTATGTCACCAGCGCAACGCCGCCGACCGCCGGAGCCGCGATAGTGTCGAACATTGCTTCATCGAAGGGCATAAGCAGCCCTCTACCGATGCCAGTCATGATGGATGGTCTGGTGTAGATCGGATCCATATTGATGTAGCCCGACCCGTGCATGCCACTCTTGTAGACGAAGTGGCGCTCGGTGTATATGGCACCGACGCGTTCGAGCTCACCCATCACACTGCCTGATTCATCGATTGACCCCATTCTGCCTCCTGTTCAGGCCGCCACGAGGGCAGCAGTGATTTCGTCGTGCAACTGCTGTGCTGCCTGACCCGCTGCTTCGGCGAAATGCGTAGTTTGGCGCGCGAAAATGATCCCACGCGAGCTATTGATGATCATCCCCTGCCCTTTGCTGTTGGCTCCGACCCTAACCGTGGTCTCCAAATCGCCTCCTTGCGCTCCGATACCGGGAATGAGGATTGGCATATCGCCAACAATTGCCCGAACCTTTGCAAGCTCGAATGTGGAAGTGGCACCGGCGACTACACAACAGTTTTCGTTGTAGTTCCATTTTTCGGCCACGAGTCGAGTGATGACCTCGTACAGCGGCATAACACCGACTGTGTCGGGAGCAGTTCCGAGCAAGCTAGGATCACGGGCTACTTCAACATTCAGGTCCTGTAGTTCGCCGGCTCCTGGATTTGATGTCCGAACAAGGATGATGATGCCCTTGTCCTTACAGTCCAGGAATGGTTTCATCGCCTCCATGCCGAGATAAGGGTTAACGGTGATGGCAAGGAATTTGAGCTCGTCAAACACCTCGTTTACATAACCAAGGTTGGTATTACCGATGTCATTCCACTTGCCATCGCCGATGACGGGCATGTCGGGATAGCTGTTGCGCAGGTAGCGCATGGTGAGCAGGAGACTCTCATATCCCCGCTCGCCTCCGTAGAACGCGCGGTTCAGCTTGTAGGCGCCGGCGATACCAGCTGTCGCCTCAATTATCTGACGATTGAATTGGTATTGGGCACCTCCCTCATACCGGCTGACCAAGTGGGGTGGCAACTTGGCCGGGTCTGAATCCAGCCCCACACATACGAACTTCCCTTCTTCCTGCTTAGCCTGCAAGAGCTCCATGAATGTAGGCATCTCTACCTTTCAGTTGTCAATCTACCTGTCTTGAAGACAAATAGCGGCTTGCGGCCGCCTGGTTGAGGATTATAGCTTAGTCTCGGTTTGGATTAAAGGTTAATGACCGAGGGTCAAAAACATGGTTGCGGCGGCCAAGAGCATCAGTATAAACGTAATAATTACGATGGTTTGGGAGAGCTTGCGGGAGCGATACTCCCCCATGATCTTTTCATTGCGAGCCATCATAAAAATCAAGAGAATGAGCGGAACGGCAGCAACGCCGTTGAAAACGGCGGCGAATACCAGCGCCTTCACCGGATCAATGCCCACAAAGTTGATGAGGAGGCCGATCAGGGTAGCAATCGTAATAACCCCGTAGAAGCCGTGTGCGCGTCGGAATTTGCGATACAGCCCTTCGCGCCAGCCAACGGCTTCACTCAGAGCATACGAGGCCGAGCCGGCCAATACCGGTACCGCTAGCAACCCTAAGCCGACGATTCCGATGGCAAATATGAGCTGGGCGAGGAAACCGGCATGCGGAAAGCCGTGTACCAACGGCTGAAGGGCGCGGGCAGCGTCGGCGGCAGTATTGATATTAGTTACCCCGTTGGCATTAAGAACAGCCGCCGCCGTAATAATGATGAAGAAGGTTGTGATCTCGGAGAAAAGCATGCCGAGGGCATTATCGATGCGGAGGTTGCGCATAAACCGCTTACCGATGTGGGGAATTCCGCCGCGTTGCGCCAGCCGGCCAGCCACAATCTCCTCCTCTACCTCCTCCGAAGCCTGCCAGAAGAACATGTAGGGACTTATGGTGGTACCCAACACTGCGGTAATAATGAAGAGAAAGCCGAAACTCAACTCGATGTGCGGCACTAAGAGGGCTCTCCCGACCACCAGCCAGTTTTGATGCACAATAAAGGCCGTAACTGGGTAGGCCAGGAGCGTAAGGGCCAGCCACTTCAGTAATTTGACGTAATGCTTATACGCGACAAAAACTTCGAGGAGCAACACGATGATGGTGAAACTGATAGCCAGAAAGGCAAACGGCAACGGGATGATCAGGCGCGTCGCCGAGGCCATGGCGCCAATATCGGCTCCGATGTTGATAGTGTTGGCCAGGATAACCAGCCCAACGGTGCCGTAAAGCAGCTTGCGACTGTAATTTTCGCGCACCACGGCAGCCAAACCTTTACCCGTTACGGCGCCGATACGAGCACAAGCCTCTTGGACGGCCGTCATCAGTGGGTACATGAACAGGACAGTCCACAGCTGGCCGTAGCCAAACTGGGCGCCGGTTTGGGAGTAGGTGGCGATACCGGAGGGATCGTCGTCGGCAGCGCCTGTAATCAGGCCGGGGCCGAGAATCCGGAGCCAACGGCTAAACCGGGATTGGTTTTTGACGACTTTAGTCGGCGGCGTTTCAGATAGAGGCGATGGTGGCACGGGCGGAGACAATGCTGCCTCATGGGCGGTTACTCCGGGTTCGTGCAGCTTGTGGTCAGGTTGAGCCATCTTGGGCTAATCTTACCGCTTATGCTCCAGCTTGTCTATTGAGGGCGGCTAGCCGCGTCTTTGGCAGTCAGCTGTTCAAGATAGTCATTAAGCGGTTCAAGCTCGGAGACGCCATAGCGATTCTTAAGCGCAGCCAGGATTAAGGCATCGGCTAAAGCGGGATTTTTCGGTAGCACCGGCCCGTGCAGATAGGTGCCATAAACCTGATTTGTTATTGCTCCCTCTTGGCCGCTGCGCCCATCATTCCCATAACCTTTTATGAGTGTACCGAGTGGCTGCTGGCTTTCTTCTAAGATGGTGCGGCCGCTGTGATTTTCGAAGCCGACGAGCTGGCCGAGGGGCGTATCGACAATGGCATTGCCCACCATCCGTAAGTGCGAGCCGATAGTGCGAGCCTGGAAGATGCCAATGCCGGGGATAACGGTGCCGTCCAGGGTGGTGAAATCGCGGCCGAACAGCTGATAGGTGCCGCATATGGTCAACATGGGGGTTCCGGCAGTCGCAGCGGCATGGAGGGCTTTGGCATGGCGCTGAAGATCATGACCGACAGCAATTTGCCCCCGGTCCTGCCCTCCCCCGCCAAAAATGATGTCGGCCTTGGCAATGGCGGGCGCGTCACCAATGCCAGCTCGCACAACTTTCGGTGCATAGCCGCGCCACTGCAGCCGCTGCGTGAGTGTGATGATGTTGCCACGATCGCCATAAATATTCAGCTCTTCAGGGTAAAGGTGAAGGATGACCACTTCGCGGGACGTAGTAGTAGTGGATTGGCGACGCGGTTTGGGCTTGGCTATGACGGTTGAAGGCTGGGCGCTCATTTCCAGACCCCCTCCAGTTGGGTCATGCGTCCCAGCTGTTTACGCACAGCCAGCATGGCAGTGTAAGTCGGGATGATGTAGCCAGTACCTCCTGCAGGCAGTTGAGCAATAAATTGATTCAAGGCCTTTTTAGCGTTGGGAGTAATGCTACTAGTCGGCATATCGGCGTATTTAAGGCGTAACGCCATATCGGTGGCCCGCAGACCAGCAACCGCGATGCTGTGGCTTTGGGGCTGGAGTTCCTCGAAGGCAACATCCCACAGCCAGGAGACATCGCGGCCGTCGGCAAAGTTATCATTGATGCAAATGAGGAGATTCTGTTGTTTTTCGTGCAACAAAAACGTCTGGATTATTTGATTAAAGCCGGTGGGGTTTTTGACGAGCAGAAGGTAGAGCGTGCGCCCCTTAATTGCCAGCTTTTCGACTCGCCCGAAAGCTCCCTCCACACCTTCGAGCGACTGGGCGATATTGGCCGGCGAAGTCACGCCCATTCCGACTGCAATGCTGGCAGCCGCCAGAGCATTGTACACATTATAAAGACCGGGTAAATGGATGGTAAGGGGTAAGGGGTCGTGGTCTTTGGTACGGAGGGTGAATTGCCCGACCTCCGGCTCAAGTACTACCTTATTGGCACTATAGCTGGGTTGTGGTCGTTTAAAATGGCCTTCCGGACAGGAGTAATGGCCAATGTGGCCAAAGAAGTTGCGGCTATAGTGGAGCGCGCGACCGCAAACGGGACAATTATTGGAGTCGGCGGTAACGTCACTGGCGAGCTTGGTGGTGGGAACAGCATCAATACCAAAGTAAATCACCTGACTGGGTTGAGCATAGGTGGCCAAGCTGGCAACTAAAGGATCATCGGCGTTCAGATAGAGTTGGGCGGTCGTGGCCGCAATCCCCTTACCCAGAAGCTGGGCGGTACTATCGAGCTCGCCGTAGCGATCTAGCTGGTCACGAAACAAGTTCAGCACCATGATGGCTTTGGGTTGGAGCATGGCCGCCACCGTAGCCATGGCCGCCTCGTCGACCTCGAACAGGCCCCGGTTCTGACGAAAACGGCCGCTCCATCCGACATGCTCGATTAATGCCGAGACAACTCCGCGGCTCAGGTTTGAACCAGCCCGGTTCACCACCAGGACTTCACCGGCATCGCTGAGTAGTTTCGACAGCACCTTGACCGTTGTGGTTTTGCCATTGGTGCCGGTCACGATGATGCTACCATCACGAAGTCGCCGCGCCAGCTTGTGACCGATGGCCGGATCAATGCGTTCGGCAACTAATCCTGGCAGTGCCGAGCCGCCGCCTCTACCGAGAAGACGACTGAGGGTAAGGATGAGCTTGGCCAGAGCAATGGTAATGAAAACGGGCATGCCTGTATTATACCGCTTTCGGCAGCTGAGCCATGAAGCTCATTACTAGATCCTTAGCTTCCCGGACGTTTGCAACCCACACGATATCGGGATTGCGCTTAAACCAAGTCATTTGGCGCTTGGCGAGCTGACGGGTGTGAAGAATGATCTGAGATTCTAGCTCGGCAGCAGTAATCTCTTCGTGTAAATGAGCAATGGTTTCGCCGTAGCCAATGGTGTGCAATGGCGCGATGACCGGGTCAAAACGCCGCAACAGCCCCTGCACCTCTTCGATCAACCCGCCAGTAAGCATCCGTCGGGTTCGGGCCGCGATGTGACGCTCCAGTTCCGCCATGCCCGGATTCAGCCCAATAATCAGGACGTTCCTCGGCAACGTTTTTGGAGCAATTCGCGGTAAGCCGGCGGTTTCGATGGCGCGAATTATTCGGCGCGGGTTGCGCAAATCAATTTCGGTCGCCCGCTCCGGGTCGGCTAAACGCAGCCGCGCTACCAAGTCTTTCAGCGGCAAGCGCTCCAACTGCTGGCGGAGCTCATTGCTGGCTCCGGCGGGAAAATGATAATCATACAACACCGCGTTGATGTAGAGACCTGTGCCCCCAACCAACAGTGGCAGGCCACGCCAGGTATGGATGTCGGAAATGGCCGCCATAGCATCGGTCTTAAATTGGGCGGCGCTGTAGGGCTGATTCGGCTCGAGCAAGTCTAACAGATGATGCGGCACCCGAGCTTGCTCCTCCTTGGTCGGCTTGGCGGTACCAATATCCAGGCCTCGGTACACTGTGCGCGAGTCGGCACAGATGATTTCGCCCCTATTTTCCCCTGCTATTTGCAACGCCAGCTCGGTTTTGCCACTGGCTGTGGGACCGACAATGGCGATGAGCGAACCGAGATCGGCTGTCTTATTTGTCATGATTATTAAATAATGAGGGCTGATCCGGTTCGGTTCCCGACGGCCACCAGATCAAAGCATCCACATCGACCCGATACTGCTCATCGACGACAACGCCCTCGGCCTCCAAGTCA
>Ga0105238_10002671_pt1 | contig 17733 bp, 14 predicted proteins | sample KBSC34metaG_FD_81526 | JGI IMG/M metagenome (GOLD analysis project Ga0105238, IMG submission 81526) | Corn rhizosphere microbial communities from Kellogg Biological Station, Michigan, USA - KBS C3-4 metaG | ecosystem: Host-associated > Plants > Roots > Rhizosphere > Soil | place: Michigan, USA... | reverse complement strand
GAGCTGATGACGGGCTTCATGCTCGGCTGCATCCTGGCCGCCGTCGGCATGGCGCGCGTTTTCATCTGGCAATTTCTGCACCTCGCGGGCCCGACGGGCTACGGCTCGAATTACGGCATGCTTGCCATGACCATCGGGGTGAGCCTCGTCTGCGTGGTGCTCTGGGGCAGCCTGGTGGGCGCGATGCTGCCAATGTTCCTGCGGTTGATCCGGCTGGACCCGGCGGTGTGTTCCGCGCCGTTTGTGGCCACGCTGGTGGACGTCACGGGCATTGTCATTTTCTTCAATGTGGCCCGGCATATATTGCATTTGTGAGCGGATCTGCATCACGGGATTTCCAGCGATCAATAATGGAAAGCCGGCGTCTTTTTGCTTTTCCTTTTTCGGCCCACCGCCATCTTGTGCACATGGAACTCACATCCGCTGAAATCCGCCAGGCTGTCCGTGCCGCGCTCGCCGAAGACCTCGGCGGCGGCGATGCCACCACGCTTGCCACGGTTCCTGCCAGCAGTCGCTCCGTGGCGTTCATGAATGCGCGCGAGCCGCTCACGGTCGCCGGCCTGCGGTTCGCTGAACTGGCCTTCCGCGAACTGTCGTCAAAAATCCAGGTAAAACGATTTGTCCGCGACGGCCAACGGGTGAAAGCCGGGGCGCCGCTCCTGAAGATTTCCGGTTCCAGCCGCGCGCTTCTGAGCTCGGAGCGCGTGGCCTTGAATTATGTCCAGCGCCTTTCCGGCGTCGCCACCGCGACCGCACAGTTCGTTGATGCGGTCAAAGGCACGCGTGCCAGAATCCTCGATACGCGCAAGACCACGCCCGGCTGGCGGCGGTTTGAGAAATATGCCGTGACCTGTGGTGGTGGAAAAAACCTTCGCATCGGCCTGTACGACATGGTGCTCATCAAGGACAACCACCTGGTCGCCTTGCAAAACGAGAAACCAAACGCCATCGCGGCCGCCGTGGCGCGCGCGCGGGAAAAATACCAAAAACTGAAGGTCGAGGTTGAGACCGATACGCTGAAACAAGTGGCGCAAGCGGTCGCCGCCGGTGCGGACATCATCCTGCTGGACAACATGACGCTGGCCCAGTTGCGCCAGGCGGTGAGAATCGTCGGCGGTCGTGCCAAGACCGAGGCCAGCGGCGGTGTGAACCTGAAGACGGTGCGGGGCATCGCGCGGACCGGGGTGGATTTGATCTCCGTCGGCGCCATCACGCATTCGGCGCGGGCGGTGGATATCGGGCTGGATTTTGAGAATTGAAATATTGTGACGACGGACGCCAAAATCCTTGCTGCGTTGCGCGCCCATCCGGACGGTGTTTCCGGGGCGCAACTGGCGGAGCAACTGGCCATCAGCCGCGCGGCGGTCTGGGCGCGGATCGATGATTTGCGCAAGGTAGGCTACGACATCGAGGCCGGCCCTCACTTTGGCTACAAGCTGGTCAACTCCCCGGACGCGTTGCATGCGGATGACCTGCTGGCGCGGCTGGGCAAGACCAAGGCCATCGGCCGCGACATCCAGGTCTTTGAGCAGACGACTTCCACCAATGATGTGGTGGAAAAACTGGCGCGCGACGGGGTGAAGGAAGGGGTCGTGGTCTTTGCGGAATCGCAGACCAAGGGCAGGGGACGGCTTGGCCGTGTGTGGCAATCGCCGACGCGCAAGGGGCTCTGGTTTTCCATCCTATTGCGGCCCAATCTGCGGCCGCAGGAGACCACGCAGTTGACGGTGATTTCGGCGACAGCGTTGCGCCGGGCGATCAGGACCGTCACGGGTTTGACCGCCGATATCAAATGGCCGAACGATCTGCTGATCGGCGGGAAAAAAGTCGTTGGCATCCTCACGGAGATGAGCGCGGAAGTGGATCGGGTGCGCCACATCATCATCGGCATCGGGGTGGACGTGAACCAGAATGCCGGTGAATTTCCCGAAGAGCTGCGAAAGATTGCCACCTCGCTAAAGCTTGAGGCCGGCGAGGAAGTCTGCCGTGCCGAACTGGCGACGGAAATCTTGCGCGAACTGGACCTGGATTATGCGCGCGTCTGCGCCGGGAAATTTCCCGAGGTCGCCGACGAATGGGAGGCCGCCTGCGTGACGATCGGCAAAAATGTGACTGTCCATACGGGCGACCGCAAATTCCGCGGCCGCGCGGAATCGCTTGACGATGATGGCGCGCTGCTGGTCCGCACGGAGCATGGGCACCTGGAACGGATTATCGGCGGCGATGTGATTTTAGAAAAATGATCCTGCTCTTCGACATCGGCAATACCCACACGCACATCGGCCTGGCTGACGGGCGGCGGGTGTTCAAACAGGCGAACATCCCGACACTGGCGTGGTTCGGCGGCTCGGCGGTGGCACGGGTGCAAAAAATCGTCGGCGCGCATCAGATCGAGGGCGTGGCCTTGTGCAGCGTGGTGCCGCGGGCAACGCCGCTGGTACGCAAGGCCGCCCGTACGGTCTGGAAGGCGGAAACGCTCGAACTCACACCGAAGACATTGCGCGGTGTGGGCATCGATTATCCCAAGCCCAATTCGATCGGGCCGGACCGGCTGGCGAACGCGGTCGCGGCGAAGTTTCGTTTCGGCGCGCCGGTGGTTGTGGTGGATTTTGGCACGGCGGTCACCTTTGACGTGGTGGACTCCAGGGGGAATTACGTCGGCGGCATCATCGCGCCCGGGCTGGCGGCGATGACGAATTACCTGCACGAAAAGACGGCGCTCCTGCCGAAGATCGAGATCCGCGATATCAAGACCTCCATCGGCAAAAGCACGGAGCAGGCGATGCTCGTGGGGGCGGTGCATGGCTATCGCGGCCTGGTGCGGGAGTTGATCGGCGACCTGAAGCGCGAGTTGCGCGCTAAAAAGCTGCCGGTGGTGGCGACGGGCGGTTATGCAAAATTGATCGCGGCGAAATTGCCTGAAATTTCCGCTGTCGCGCCGGATCTGACGCTCGAAGGGTTGCGGCTGGTGTGGCGGAAAAAATGATCCATGCGTGATTTCGCCCCATTCCTGCCGTTGATCGGCGCGATATTGGCGTTCCTATGTTTGATCGCTGCGTTTCGTGACGGACGTCGTCGCCGGTTGATCGACAACCTGCCGACTTCGAAAACTTCGGGCGTGTTCATCGGGTTTGTGGAACTCAAGGGTACGGCAGAATCGGCGGCACCGCTGACCAGTTTTCTCGCGGAACAGGTGTGCGTGCATTACGCGTGGACGGTCGAGGAACACTGGTCGCGCACCGTTACGGAGACTTACACGGATGAAAAGGGGAACACGCAGACCCGGACCCGAACTGAAAGCGGCTGGACACAGGTCGCGGCTGGTGGTGAGACGATTCCCTTTTATTTGCAGGATGATCATGGGGTGATTCTCGTCCAGCCGGAGGGCGCGAAGATCGAGCCGGTCAAGATGCTGGACCAGACCTGCACACCATTGAATGCGCTGTACTACGGCAAGGGGCCGGCGGGCGCGATCATGAATTCTGATTTCCGGCGCCGGTTTATGGAACTGGCCATTCCATTGAAAGCTGAGCTCTATCTGGTCGGACAGGCGCGGGAACGGCAGGATATCGTTGCGCCGGAAATAGCGGCGGACAAGAATGCGCCGATGTTTTTGATCTCAACGCGGACGGAAGAGCAGGTGAGCAGCGGGATGAAATGGGGTTCACGCGGCTGGACTTTCTTTGGATTGTTGCTGGTCGTTGGCTGCATGGTCGGGCGTGATCTGGCGCTGCAAATCCAGCCGGATTTTCGGTGGTGGATCTATGTAGCCATCGGGGCCGGCTACCTGTTTCTGGGCCTGTTGTTGTGGATCTGGATGGTGTACAACAGCCTTGTCGATGTGCGCCAGCGCGTGCGCTCAGCCTGGTCGCTGGTGGACATCCAACTCAAACGGCGCTTTGATTTGATCCCCAATCTCGTCAACTGTGTGAAGGGTTATCGTGACCACGAGGCGCAATTGCAGTCGGAACTTGCGGCCCTGCGCAGCCAGTTGGCCGCGACCCCGCCGGGCGTGGCCGGGCCGGACCACGGTGCGGTCAGCAACCAGGTCATGGCCATCGCGGAACGGTATCCGGAACTGAAAGCGGATGATGCGTTTCTCGCGCTGCAAAAAAGCCTTTCGGACACCGAACAACGCATCGCGCTGGCGAGAAGCTATTTCAACGAGATCGCCACGCATTACAATACGCGGTTGGAAATCGTGCCGGAACGATACGTTGCGACATTGGGCGCGATGAAGCCGCAACCGCTGATGGAGGCGAATGATTTTGAACGTGCCCCGGTCAAGGTGGATCTGACCCCGCCAAACTGAATTCAATTTGAGATTCACAAACAGGGCGGCGGACGTTAACTTTCCGGCACATTATGTCGAATCAACCTGTTCCGTACCTGGACCTCAAGGCTCAAATCAAACCCTTGCGCGCGGAGATCGATGCCGCCATCGCCAAAACGATCGACAATTGCTCGTTCTGCCTCGGGCCGGACGTGGCGCAGTTTGAAAAGGATTTTGCCAAATACTGTGGCGCAGAACATTGCGTCGCCTTCAACAGCGGCACCTCGGCCGAGCACGTGGGCCTGATGCTGTTGAATGTCGGGCCGGGCGATGAGGTCATCACCACCCCCTATACCTTTGTCGCGACAAGCTGGGCGATTTCCTACGTTGGCGCCAAGCCGGTGTACGTGGACGTGGATGACACGACGATGAACCTTGATCCGAAGTTGATCGAGAAAGCCATCACGCCGCGCACCAAGGCGGTGCTGCCGGTGCATCTCTATGGCCAGCCCTTTGATGTGGATGGCATCCTTGAAGTCTGCCGCAAACACAAGCTGCCGTTGATGGAGGACGCCTGCCAGGCGCATGGCGCGAAGTTCAAGGGCAGGACGGTCGGCGCTCTCGGCGAGGTTTCCTGCTTCAGCTTTTACCCGGGCAAAAACCTGGGTGCATTCGGGGAGGGCGGGGCACTGGTGACGAACAACGCGGAATATGCGAAGCGCGCGCGTTCCCTGCGCGAGCACGGCTCGACGGTTCGTTATTACCACGACGAAGTTGGTTTCAATTACCGCATGGAGGGCATCCAGGGTGCGGTGCTGGGTATCAAACTGAAGCATCTGTCGAAGTGGACCGGCGAGCGTCAACGCGTGGCGAAGCGCTACTCGGAGCTGTTGAAGGACACTCCGCTGCAATTGCCAAAGGAGGCGGGCTTCGCGGAGAGCGTATGGCATTGCTACGTGGTGCGGCACCCGCGCCGTGACGAACTTAAAAAATATCTCGAGGAAAACCAGGTGAGCTGCGCGATGCATTATCCGTTGCCGCTGCACTTGCAGAAATGCTACGCGAGCCTCGGCCACAAGGCGGGCGATTTTCCGAACGCGGAAAAATCCGCGAGCCAGTGCCTGAGCCTGCCGATCTATCCCGAGCTGACTGACGCACAAATCCAACGGGTGGTGGAAGTCATCAAGGCGTTTTTTGCGAAATAAAGGGTTTTTTGGCCCGATTTCAAGGGCGCCGGCGCCAGCCGGCGCCCTTTTACTTGCTCCTTTTCAAGACAGTTTGGGACATGGCTGTCTTGAAGATTTCCAAAAAACGCCCCGGTGGGGTGACGGCGAGGTGGCTGTCCAAAATTATTTTTTCGCCTTAAAACGGGTTTCTTCATTTTTCAAAAGACCCTTTAAATAAAGGGGATTCTGATTCCGGGGTCGGGAAAAAGTGTCTCGTAAATTTCATCCGCCATCATTTTTTCCCGGCAAACGGCATGAAAATTCGGCTTGGCAGACCAGTTGCAATAGCACGCCCAGATGTCGTGCATTGCCAACAGATTTAAGGCGGTCAAAAGTGCCTGTCATTTGTTACTGATGACCATGCTGGTGCTGCTGGTGCGGTTGCCGTCTTCAGGCCAGCAAAGTGTTGCCCTCTCCTGGAACCCAAGCAGCGATGCCAACGTAGCGGGCTACCGGATCTATTACGGCGGGGCCAGCGGTACTTATACGAACGTGATGGATGCGGGCAGCTCCACAAGCATCACGGTTTCCGGGCTGGTGGCCGGCTCGACCAATTATTTTTCAGCGACGGAATATGATGCCGGGACCAATGAAAGCAGCTATTCCACAGAAGTCGTCTATGTTGTGCCGATCGATGCGCACAATAGCATCATCACGAATCTGCCGCCGAACAATCCACCTGTGTTGAACACGGTGAGCAATCTGGTGGTGGCAGCCAATCCGACGAATGCCAATAGTGCTATGCTTTCGTGGAGCGCCAGCACCGATTCCGGCGTGGCGGGGTATAGGATCTATTATGGCGCGAGCCTGAACTACACCAACTTCGTCGATGCTGGACCGGCAACGAATGTCACGGTTTCCGGGCTGGTGGCCGGCTCGACCAATTATTTTTCGGCGACGGAATATGATGGTTCGACGAATGAAAGTGATTATTCCAGCGAGGTTTCGTATGTGGTCCCAGTGCCCGCACCGGTATTGAACGTGGTGGCCAACTTGGCGGTGACCGGCAATCCTACCAATAACACCAAGGCGACCCTGTCTTGGAGCCCGAGCACAGATGCTGGAGTGGTCGGCTATCAGATATTTCGCGGAACTGCGAGCGGCAATTATTCAAGCACCCTCAATGTCGGATTGGTCAGCAGCCTGGTGGTCACGGGGTTGGTGGCGGGAACGACGAACTTTTTTTCGGTGCGTGAATTCAATGCCGCTTGGAATGAAAGCGACATGTCGCCGGAAGCGCGCTGGCTTGTTCCGTTCCCTGTGAATGCGGCGCCGACGCTCAATGCGATTGCCGATGTGCCGAACCTCAACATCAATTCAGCGCAACAAACGGTGTCTTTGTCCGGCATCACGTCCGGCTCGGCCAGCGAAAAACAGACGCTCAAAATCACCGTGGTATCCAGCGATACCACTCTGATTCCGACGCCCAAGGTGACTTACACCAGCCCGAATACGACCGGCTCACTGACTTACAAACCCGGTTATAACCTGACCGGTACGGCGACGATCACGGTGACGGTCAATGATGGTGGGGCGAACAACAATACCATCTCGCGGAGTTTCACGGTGACCGTCGTGAATCAGGCGCTGCTGGCGGCCTTGCCCAAAATCACCAAGCAGGTGACCAACACAACAACCCTGGCGGGCAAATCGGTTTCATTGAGCGTTGCGGTCACGGGCAGGACGCCGTTCAAATACCAATGGAAATTCAATGGGACCAACCTGCCGGGCGCGACGGCAGCCTCGCTGACCATCTCCAGCACCAAGGCCGCCAATACCGGTGCCTACTCGGTGCAGGTTTCCAATAGCGCCGGTGTGACGAACAGCGTGCAGGCGCTGGTAACGGTGGTCACCAATCCAGCTCCAACGATCACAGCCCCGGTTCAGGGCAATGGGCAGTTCAGCTTCCAGGTCACCGGCGTACCGGGGCTCAAGTATGTGGTTACGGCCAGCACCGATTTCAAGAAGTGGACGCCGGTAAAGACCAATACCGCTCCGTTCGTGTATACCCAGACTAACGCAGCCAGCTATACCCAACGGTTTTATCGGTCCTATTACCTGCCTTAAAATAAAACTTAAACCGGCATTGGCATTGTCGATGCTATAAAAGACGTATGACATACAAACAAGCCATTGTGACCCATAAGGACTGGTCTCAGACCGGGAACGTCGGTTTCTCCCCCGCTGGCCTGATCGCCAAGCTGCGGAAGATGGTAAAAATCGAAGTGCCAGTGGGTTACCAAGACGAAACTGGCTTCCACTACGGCGTTAAATCCGCCGATAAGGAAGCAAAGTGGCCGTCGGTCTCCTGATATACTGTCTTACGGCTGTGTCTCAATAAAAGTCATTCCTGTGTGTTAACACTGGACGGTTGGTGGTTTCGATAGGTAGTTTTCTTACCTTTGGTGGTTAGTTTGGTCGCAGTTTCCTTCTAAAAAATCCCTTGGTTTCGCTAGTTTTTCCAATTTCCGCATCTTTAGCCGAAACCAAATGATTAATTGGTCCGTCAGCTAATGATGATTGGTCGTTTTTCCTATGTTTTTTACCTAACTAATAGTTGATGGGGCATAGGATGGGAAAATATGATGTTCAATTTGAGATGGACAAACGGGTCCCGATTGTATAATTTAAGGACATGGAGATTGTTTCAACTTTTACCAGCGGCCAGCAGTGTCGATTGGTTCGATTGTTTGAGATGAAACGGTCGTCCACGGATTAGAGTTTAAATTAATGCGCGATAGGGTGCGCCGAACTCACGATGCAAATCAAAAACCAAGCTTGGTATAGTGCCAGGACAAAGCCGAAGCATGAGCACATTGCGGCGGCGAACCTGCGCAAAAATCTTGGCTTGGATGTGTTCTCTCCCCGTCTCCGGCTGAAAAAACTGACACGTCGTGGCATGGTTTCAGTCACGGAACCCCTGTTTCCATGCTATATTTTTGTTCGTTGTGTATTGGAGGAGCAGTTTAGCGACATCCAGCATACGGTCGGGGTGAACCGGTTGGTGAATTTCGGCGGTAAAATACCGGAGGTGGCGGATTCGATCATCACGGAACTTCGGGATTGTTTTGCAAACGAGGATGTCATCCAAATTGAGACAAACCTGATGCCGGGTGATGAGGTGACGGTGGCAGGTGGGGCATTTGCGGGTATGAGCGCCTATGTTTTAAAAAGTCTGCCGGCCAAGAAACGGGTTCAAATTCTGCTAGAGATACTCGGGCAACATACCACGGTGGAGGTGGAGCGGGATGCTCTGTTGTTAAAGAATAATTCATTGGTGGATCTGGCACCGATTTTGGCCGCGCCGACCCGCCGGGAGACATTGTCTGCTTGAACTGCGGACCGAACATTTTGAATTGGGCTCCGCCATCGGCGGACCCGGCAAGTTCGTTTGAAAAAGGGTTCAAACGAGCAAGTGCGGAGCCATGCACCCACCAATGAACACGAACGAAAACAGAGGACTGCCCGGCTGGAAACGTGCCTTGGATTGCACGTTGATTCTGGTTTCCATTCCGTTTCTGCTGCCACTGGCGCTGGTGATCGTTTTCATCATCAAACGCAAGTCGCCCGGCCCGGTGCTGTTTCAGCAACAGCGCATCGGTTACCGCGGCCAGCCGTTCATGTGTTTGAAATTCCGGACCATGCATTGCGGCGCGGAGACGCGCTCTCACCAGGGACATTTGCAGCAATTGATCAACTCCGACGCCCCGATGACCAAATTGGACAGTGCTGATTCACGTATCATCCCGTTCGGAAAAATCCTGCGTTCTTCCGGGCTGGATGAGTTACCGCAACTGATCAACGTCTTGAAGGGGGAAATGAGCCTGGTCGGGCCGCGTCCTTGCGTGCCTTATGAGGTGGAAAAATACCTTCCCTGGCAGCATGAGCGCTTTGATGCGGCCCCCGGGCTGACTGGTTTGTGGCAGGTCAGCGGCAAGAACAGGACAACTTTCACCCGGATGATGGAACTGGACATTGAATATGCCCGGACCAAAAGCCTGTGGCTGGATTTAAGGATTATTTTGCTGACCGTGCCGGCGTTGCTGGTGCAGATGTGGGATTCTCGTCAAAAGAAGAAGACCCCGAACCCCGTAGTCACGGGACCGGCGGCGATGTCTGTGCGCCATTGATGCTAAAAATGAGCAAATCGGCATCGGGGATGCTGATAGTGCGGGTAAGAAAATAGAACCGAAAAACGAAAGGGTAAATTTTATGTCGAAGAAAATCAAAATCGGTGTGGCGGGATGCGGGTACTGGGGACCAAATCTGATTCGTAATTTCCGGTCGCTCGCGGATTGTAACATGAAGATGATGTGCGACCTGAACACGTCCCGTCTCAAGCATCTCAAATCGCTTTACCCGGAGGTTGAGGCGGCGACGGATTACAAGCACATGCTAAATGGCGTCAATCTGGATGCCGTCGTCATCGCGACCAATGTCCGGACCCACTTCCCGCTCGCCAAGGCGGCGTTGCTGGCCGGCAAGCATACCTTCATCGAAAAGCCGATGGCGGCCTCGGTGGAACATTGCGAAGAACTGGTGGCGATCGCCAAGAAGAACGGTCTGGTGCTGATGACCGGCCATACGTTTTTGTATTCGCCTGTCGTCCGCAAGATCAAAGAGATCATCGACAAGGGCGATATTGGCGAGATTCGTTACATTTCTGCACGCCGTTTGAACCTCGGTTTGTTCCAGAAGGACATCAACGTCGCTTGGGACCTCGCGCCGCATGACCTTTCCATCATCCTTTCCATCATGGGCGAGATGCCCGAGACGGTGAATTGCCGCGGCAGCGCGCACATCACTCCTGGCATTGAGGACGTTACGACCATGTGCCTCGGTTTTTCACGCCAGCGTTCCGCGACCATCCAGAGCAGCTGGCTCGACCCGCGCAAGGTCCGCGAGATGACCATCGTCGGCAGCAAGCGCATGATCGTCTATGATGATCTCGCGCCGCTTGAAAAAATCCGCGTGTTCGACATGCGCGTCGAGCGTCCGCCGCACTACGATACTTTCGGCGAATTCCAATACGCCTACCACTACGGCGACATGTACGCGCCGTACATCAAGCAGGAAGAGCCGCTCAAGACCGAGTGCCAGCATTTCATCGACTGCATCAAGTATGGCGCGACGCCTGTGAGCTGCGGCACGCGCGGCACCGAATTGGTCAGCATCCTGGAGGCATCCTCCGAGTCGTTGCGCCGGGGCGGTTCACCGGTTCATTTCGGCAAGGCGCAGGCCGGCCATGCGGCGGCGGTGGTGAGCGACAGTGTTCCCATCAAGATCAGTCCGACGAGCCTCGCTGGCAGCAGCACGAGGGCAAAACGGGTTCCCGCCAGCACGAACGGCGGCCGGGCTACGCTGATCACGAACGGCCATTGATCCGCCGCCATGAGTTCAGCCAACGAAGCGATCCAGCGGATCGCGCCGGATGTCAAGCTGGGGAAGGGCGTCCGCATCTTTGGTTTCACCAACCTGTACGGTTGCGAGGTCGATGACGATACCAAGATCGGCACGTTCGTTGAAATCCAGAAGGGCTCGAAGATCGGCAAGCGTTGCAAGATTTCCAGCCACACCTTCATCTGTGAAGGCGTGACGCTGGAAGATGAAGTTTTTATCGGTCATAACGTCGTCTTCACCAACGACCGTTTTCCGCGCGCTACCACGGGCGGGGAATTGCAGACCGATGCCGATTGGGTATGCGTTCCCACGCTGGTGAAGCGTGGCGCCTCCATCGGATCCGGGGCAGTTTTGCTGTGCGGCATCACCATCGGCGAGAATGCGCTGGTCGGCGCCGGTAGCGTGGTGACCAAAGACGTGCCAGCCGGTGCCACGGTCGCCGGCAACCCGGCGCGCATCATCAAGCCACGCGCGCGGAAAGCCTGACGGAAGAATAAAAACCATTTGTGGCCACGGAAAAATTAGCGCCGGACACGGCGCGGCGGTTGAACCCGCTTGAGAACCCGAATTGGGATGTGTTGTTGACCAACCGTCCCGATTTTTCATTTTTCCACGGGGCGGCCTGGGCGAAGGTCCTGACAGATACCTACGGGTTTCAACCGTATTATTTTTATACCGGCGATGCGGCCAGGCCGGAAATGGTGCTGCCGCTGATGGAGGTGAACAGCTGGCTGACGGGAAAACGCGGGGTCGCGCTGCCCTTTACGGACGAGTGTACGCCGCTCGGCGCGGGCAGGGAGACATTCGGGAAAATTTTTGACGATGCCGGCGCGTTTGGAAAAACGCGCGGTTGGAAACATATCGAACTACGCGGTGGTGGGGAGTTTTTGGCAGGGCCGGCATCCGTTTCGTTTTACGGGCATGGCCTGGACCTGGCCGCGGGCGAATCGGCGTTGTTTGAAAACATGGACGACTCGGTGCGCAAGGCGGTGCGCAAGGCGGAGAAAGACGGCGTGAAGGTCGAGATTTTGCAGAGCTTGGAGGCCATCGGGGATTTTTACCGGTTGCAATGCCTGACCCGGAGGCGGCATGGCCTGCCGCCCCAGCCCTGGTCGTTTTTTGTGAACATCCACCGCCATATCTTGTCTCACAATCTCGGCATGGTTGCAGTGGCCAGCCATGCGGGCAAAAAAATCGCGGCCTCCGTGTATTTTTACCTGGGTGGCCGGGCGATATATAAGTACGGCGCCTCAGATCATGCTCAGCAGCATCTGCGCGGCCCCAACCTGGTCATGTGGGAGGCGGTCAAATGGCTGGCTCGAAACGGGGCTAAGCATCTGGACTTGGGCAAGACCTCGCTGACGAACGAGGGGTTGCGGCGTTTCAAAATGAACCTGGGCGCGGTTGAAAAAACGGTGGCATACATGAAATTTGACCTGCAAAGCGGGCGGTTTGTGACCGAGACTGACGGTGTAGAAGGGTGGCATAATGCCGTTTTTCGCGCCCTGCCGCTATTTGCCTCCCGGGCGGCAGGAAGTTTGCTGTATCGTCATTGGGCGTGAATTTTGCTGATTTATTGGGATAAAAGCGGTTTAATATGGAGCATAAATGAATAGCGGTCGAAACATCGAACACCCGCCAGGCATCAGCCTGGTGGACATCTACTTTGTGGTGTTCCGCCGGAAGTGGCTGATCCTGACTTGCGCCTTTTTGGGGGTGGCGGCGGCCACAGCTTATTATTTTTTTCGTCAGCCGGTGTACCAGTCTTCGGCCAAGCTGATGATCAAATACATCACGGAGACCCGTCCGGTCATCAACCCTGCGGACAATGGTTCGCAGACCACTTCGACCAGTGATCCAAACGCCAGCATGATGAATTCTGAACTGCAGATTCTCACCAGCTTCGACATTTATCAGGAGGTGGCCACAAATATCGGACCGGACAAAATACTGGGCAAGGGCGCTTCCGCCAGCGATGCCGTCCAGGCGGCCGGAGTCATCAGCGGAGGGGTCAAGGTGGAGCCGTCCCGTGACAGTTCCGTGATCTTGATCACCTTCAGCCATCCTGACCCCACCGTTGTCCGGCCGGTGCTGGGCGCGATCATTGATGCGTACCATGAAAAGCACACGCAAGTGCACAAGGCCATTGGTATTTCGGATGATTATCTAATGGAGAACACCTCGGACCTCCAGCAACAGATTGCGCAGATCGACTTGGAATTACGCCAGGCCAAGACCAATGCTGGAATCATCGATATCGAGGCGACCCAAAAGGCATATTCCGACGAAATAGCCCGCATCCGCAGCGAGGTGTTTCAAGCTGAAGCTGACCTGGCCGAGCTGCGTGCCGGGCAGTCGGATACCAATGCATTGACGACGCCTGATACCAGTGCCACTAACGACGTGGCAAACCAGACGATCTCCGACGATGTCAAGGAACGCTACAAGGCGATCTGTTCGCGGCTGGCCTACTTGAGGAAACGTCAGTCTGACTATTTTGGGTTGGGGTACACGGAAGAAAACAAGCTGATGAAAGAGAACCGCGTCCAGCTTGATGAGGCGACCAAGGTCAAGAGCACGCTGGACGGGCAGTTTCCAGGGCTGGCGATACTGGCTGCCTCAACCGGTGCGGCAAGCGACTCATCCACCGGCACGGATACCGCCGGTGCCGCGGCCAGGGTGATTGCACTGAACACCCGCATCAAGACATTGCACAATCAACTGGCGCAAGTGCAGGCCGAGGCGATCAAGATGGGCGATGCCGAGGCCAAGATCGACGACTTGATGCGCAAGAAAAAAAGCAAGGAAGCCCTGTTCGACAACTTCAAAACCAGCCTTGACCGTCGTCGCATCGAAGAGGCGCTGACGCCGGGGCAGTTGTTCGCGAACATTCCCAAGATCGAGGATCCGACGCCGGTTTCCCGCGATTTTAAAACGTTCTACAAGGCCCTTGGCGCACTGGTGGCGGGTGGCCTTTTGTTTGGGTTGGCGCTGGCGTTCCTGATTGAATTTTATCTTGATCGCTCCATCAAGCGTCCGATCGAGGTTCAGACCAAGTTGAAAATACCGTTCTTCCTTTCCATCCCGGACCTGAACCAGGGCGGCCGCAAGCAGCTCGCCGCGCCGGAGCGTAAAAAACTCGGTTATGCAAATGGCGCGCCTGCCGCCGGCGGGGCGGTGGCGATGAAGGAAAGCCAGCTCGATGTCATGTCCTGGGAGGTGAACCGCCGTTTCAATTCCTATTACGACGCGCTGCGCGACCGGTTGGTGGTCTATTTTGAATCCATCAATCTCACCCGCAAGCCAAAGCTGGTGGCCGTGACCAGCACCCACAAGGGCGCGGGAGTCAGCACCATCGCGGCGGGGCTGGCCTCGTCGCTTTCGGAAACCGGTGACGGCCGGGTGTTGCTCGTGGACATGAACCTGGAAAACGGCGCGGCCCAGCAATTTTTTGGCGGCAAGCCAAGTTGCAAGCTGGACGATGCGCTGGAGAGTGAGACCCGCGATGGCGCGCTGGTCTCTGAGAACCTTTACGTCGTCTCCGAGGACACCTTCTCGGACAAATTACCGCGCGCGCTGCCCAAGCGCTTCGCCTCGCTTATTCCCAGGCTCAAGGCGAGCGATTACGATTATATCATTTTCGACATGCCGCCCGTCAGCCCGACGAGCGTCACCGCGCGCCTTTCCGGCTTCATGGACACGGTCATGCTGGTCATCGAATCGGAAAAGACCGACCAGCAGGTGGTGCAACAGGCGAATGCCCTGCTGGCGCAGTCGAAGGCCAACGTGACTGCGGTGCTCAACAAGACCAAGACATACATCCCCGCGCGTTTGCACCAGGATTTTCTCTCGGACGTTTGATTTTTACCGGCAAGCCTGTTCCGTTCCTGAATGATCAGCAACCGTTTATATTACCGGGTCAAGCCTTATCTCCCCTGGTCGTTGCGCATGTACGCCCGGCGGTTCCTGGCACGACGGCAACGGCTGTCCCACACCGGAACCTGGCCGATCAACGAAGCGGCGGGAAAAGTCCCTCCAAACTGGCCCGGCTGGCCGGGCGGAAAAAAATTTGCGCTGGTACTGACTCACGATGTGGAAGGCGAAAGCGGTCTGGCCAAATGCCGCGAACTGATGCGATTGGAAAAAACGCTGGGCTTCCGCTCCTCGTTCAATTTCATCCCTGAAGGCGGATATGGTGTCACGACGGAATTGCGGGAAGAACTGGCTCGGGACGGTTTCGAGGTGGGGGTCCATGATCTGCGCCACGACGGCAAATTATACTGGCCGCGTGCCGATTTTTCCGCGAACGCCCGCAGCATCAATGGCTATCTGTCGTCTTGGGGCGCGACCGGTTTCCGTTCCGGCTTCATGCTGCATGACCACGACTGTCTGCATGAACTGGAGATCGAGTATGACGCCTCGACGTTCGATACCGATCCTTTCGAGCCGCAGCCGGAGGGCGTTCACACCATATTCCCCTTTTGGGTGCCGGGGCCCGATGGCAGTGGTTATGTGGAAATGCCCTACACACTGGCCCAGGATTCGACGATGTTCTTTGTGCTCAATGAAACTTCGACGGACATCTGGAAGAAAAAGCTCGACTGGATCGTGCAGCGCGGCGGCATGGCGTTGATCAACGTGCATCCAGACTATGTCAATTTCAATGGGAACCAACGGAAGGTCGCGGAATATCCGGTCGCGTTTTACAAGGAGTTCCTGGAGTACGTTGTGGCCAGGTACGGCAATGATTACTGGCACGCGCTGCCACGGCAGGTGGCCCGCTGGTACCGCGAAACGTGCCAGCCGGCAGCAAAGCCGATAGCGGTCCTGGGAAAAAGCTCCACCGCTGGAAAGAAAGTTTTTCAGGGCCAGTCCACGGCTGTTGTGCTGTATTCGTATTACGCCACCGACCCGCGCCCGAAGCGCGAGGCGGAGGCGCTGGCACGCGCCGGCATGGATGTGGATGTCATCTGCCTGCGCAAAAACAGTTCCGAGCCGTGGCGTGAGGTCATCAATGGGGTGAACGTCTATCATGCGCCACTGAAACGCCGGCGCGCGGGCAAGCTGGTCTACATCGGCCAGTACGGCTGGTTCCTGTTCTGCTCGTTCTTGTTCCTCACCCTGCGCAGTTTCAAGAAACGTTACCAACTCGTGCATGTCCACAACATGCCGGATTTCCTCGTGTTCAGTGCGCTCGTACCGAGATTCCGCGGCGCGAAGGTGGTACTGGATCTGCATGACCCGATGCCTGAGCTGTTCCGCAGCATCTACAATCTGCCCGAGGATCATTATGTTGTGCGCTGGCTGAAAAAAATGGAGCGCCGCAGCATAGCCTTCGCCCACCAGGTTCTGACGCCGAACCTGGCGTTCAAAAAATTGTTCACTTCCCGCAGTTGCCGCCCGGAGAAGATCGAGACGGTGATGAATTCGCCACATGCCACGATTTTTGATCCCGCCAGATTTCCGGTGCCGGGTTGGAGCCCGGCACGGAACGGCGGCCCGGCTGCGGATCGTCCGTTCATTCTGATGTATCATGGCCTGCTGGTCGAACGGCATGGCCTTGATCTCGCCATCCGGGCGGTGGCAAAACTGCGATCAAAGATTCCCGGCATCCAGCTGCATATGTACGGCGAGCCGACGGAATATTCGCAAACCATCGCGGACCTGGTGCGGGAATTGAATTTGGAGGACGTGGTGAAGTCGCACGGCTTCAAACTACTAGATGAGATTGCCGCGTGCATTTCCACCATTGACATCGGCGTGATCCCGAACCGTTCAAGTTCCTTCACGCAGATCAATTTTCCAACGCGCATTTTTGAATATCTGGCGATGCAAAAGCCCGTCATTGTGCCGGATACGCAGGGCATCCGGGATTATTTCTCCGCCGACGAGATCATTTATTTCAAGGCGGGCGACATGGAAAACCTGGCCGAAAAAATTCTATGGGCGTATGAAAATCCGCCGCAACTGGACATGGTGCGTCGCCGGGGCCGCGCGGTTTATGAAACCAACAGCTGGGATATGGAGGAGAAAAAACTTCTGAAGTTGGTCGCCGGTTTCACCGGGAAAGCCTGACTTTTTTTGACTCTGTACCATGCCTTCATCGCTTGCAGCCATTGTTTATATTGCGCTCATGCTTTGGCTGTTCCGCCGGGATTTCCGTGAGCGGCCCAATGTCACCGCCGCACTATGGCTGCCGTTTTTTTGGGTGATGATCGGCGGATCGATGACGGTGACGGGCTGGCTGACCATCTGCGGGTTGAATTTGGGCGGTGTTTCGGTGGAAGAGGGCAGCCCGATTGACGCCACCATTTTCTTCATGCTCATTGTCGGCGGACTTTATGTCCTCAACCGGCGCCGGGTCAATTGGTCTGAATTCATGCATCGTAACCGCTGGGTGACGATTTATCTTGGTTATTGCCTGCTGGCGACGGTCTGGTCTGACTTTCCTTTTGTCTCGCTCAAACGCTGGATCAAACTGTTCGGCCAGCCGGTCATGGCTCTGGTTATTCTTACCGAGCCGGATCCAATCGAGTCCCTGACGCGATTGCTAAAGCGATTTGCCTATGTTCTCGTTCCCATTTCCATACTATTCATCAAATATTTTCCTCAGTGGGGGCGGACGTTTGACGATTGGACTGGCATGCCGTCGAACATCGGCATCACCACGAGCAAAAACGCCCTTGGCTGTGATTGTTTCATCCTCATTCTTTTTTTTATCTGGCATTTCCGGCGGGCAAGGCGGATGGAGGCCGGAACGTCCAGAAGGAATGAACTGGCCTTGTGCCTGGTTTTTTTTGCCGCCGCCGGCTGGCTGTTGCAAATGGCGCATAG
>Ga0105238_10002668_pt1 | contig 17739 bp, 23 predicted proteins | sample KBSC34metaG_FD_81526 | JGI IMG/M metagenome (GOLD analysis project Ga0105238, IMG submission 81526) | Corn rhizosphere microbial communities from Kellogg Biological Station, Michigan, USA - KBS C3-4 metaG | ecosystem: Host-associated > Plants > Roots > Rhizosphere > Soil | place: Michigan, USA... | reverse complement strand
GGGAACAGCGTGTGATGGAGGGGGATCCGAAGTTCGAAGCGTCACAGCGCATTCCCGACGTGCCCTATCACCGTTTCGCGGAGCTCATCGGCCTGAAAGGCATCTTCGTCGATCGTCCCAGCGATCTTGGCCAGGCCTGGGACGATGCGTTGTTCTCCGACAGACCGGTCGTGCTCGAGGTCAAAACCGACCCCGAAATTCCGCCACTGCCACCGCACTTCACCCTCAAACAGGTCAAGAATTTCGCCACAGCGCTTGCCAAAGGTGACCCCAGCGAGGCGAAATTCGTCGGTGGTACGGTCAGGCAGGTCTTGAGTTCGGTATTGCCGGGTTCCGATTAGCTCGGCGCAGTCTCAATGACCGTCTTCGCGGACGCATGGCCAGGAAGTGCTATTCCTTCACATAGGCCCCGGGCTGGCGGCCCGCTTTCGGCGCCTTGGCGTCTTTCGAATGTTCGGAGACGGAAGGCCCGGCCCCGGACGTCTTTTCTGTCGAGGGGCTGGGCGTCGGCTGCCGCTGTCGATCGCTCTGATGGGTCCGGTTCTCTACTTCTCCGGCCGGCCGTGTCAGACCCATGTCTCCGGCCGGCTTCTTGTTGGCGGCGGCTTCTTGCGAGAAGTCGTCGTTCGGATCGGGGCGGACCTTAGTCGCGGGCTTTCGCGCGCCGCTTTCGTATTCGGTGGGCATCGTTCTTCTCCGTTGTCACTCAACGGTAACATCGCTTTCGGCTCGTTGTTCCGATGGCCAGCCCCTCGATGATGCTAGCCCTGGAAACACCGAACCGTGCTGGCCGACCGAATGGACGACAGGAACATCCGGGCATGACCGCTGTTGTTTCCGGCAGGAGGACATCCGACGTGGCGAACGACAAGAGCAATGCCGGCGCAGAAGGCAGGGAGCACATGCAGGGGATGAAGAGGGTCCCGCCGGCGCGTATAGCCATTCACGCGAGGCAAGCAATCGTCCATCACGATAAAAGGCAGCCGCTCTTTGCTCGCGGCGCGAACTTTTCAGGCGCACCATAAAGCCGATCGAGACATAGAACTCGTCCGGAAATCCCTTATCGGCATAGCCGATGGACATGCCGCATTTTCTTCGCAGAACGATCGCACCACGCCTCTGGTCTTCGAAAATGTCTCGGGGTTCGCACCCGTCCATCTCACTTCGTCCGGCCTATAGCCGACCCAGATGGTGAGCGGGCTGCCGATCGCCCGACGGCAATGGTCATCGTGATAGAAGCAGATCCAGAACGGCTCTCCAACAAATTCTGCTGAAATCCTGCCGCAAAAACAGCGACCTCGCGCGACACGGCTCATCGACTGCCTGGCCTCTCGGAAAAGGCATGACGGTTTAGTCTTTAGCCACACCCGGATAGGTGCTGCCCGCCAACATCTTGGCGAGATGAACAGCGTTGGACGCCGCCATCTCGATCGCTTCGCCGACCTTGTCGGGGGTCTTGGGCAGGTCGACATAGTTCACATTGCTCATCGCCTCTCCCACCCAGTACACGCCGGCGTTGGCGGGCACGGTGAAGCCGACGTCGTTCAGCGCCTGATAGCATTCGGCATGGCAATGATGGGCGCCATCCTCGTTGCCGACGATGGCAACAAGGGCCACCTTGCCGGCCGCCGGCATGCGGCCCTTGTCGTCGGTCTCGTCGAGAAAAGCATCCATCCTTTCCATGACGCGGTTGGCAACGCTGCAAGGCTGACCAAGCCAGATCGGCGTACCGAGAATGAAAATATCGGCGGCAAGGATTTTCTTACGCAGCTTCGGCCAGTCGTCACCCTTGCCCATGTCCGAAAGAACGCCAGGCTTGATGTCGTGATCCAGAGCCCGAACGATCTCGCCCTTCACTCCGTGGCTTTCAAATGCGGAGAATAGATCGGAGAGAATCTTGTCGGTCGAGGATTTCTCCTTGTCGTCCGAGGCTTTCAGCGAACAATTGAGGGCGAATGCGGTAAGCATCTTTTTTCCTTATGCGTGACTATAAGGGTCAGCCGGAGCGCATCACGCCCGGTTCTTCATTGGGTGGGTCGATTTCGCCTAGCGCACCATCTGCAAACACATCGGAGAAACTGACGGTAGCGATCAGATAGCCGACGGCGTCACAGACTTTGACGTGGGAGCCTGAGTGGTCGGCATCTGGAGAAGCGTTGCTAGCCGCCTTCGCCAATTCGACGGCCCTTGGGCTCGCCAGGTCGACGCTCGCAAGATCCTCCTCGATTATATTGGACCGACCGCCGGCGATCATCTCAAACCGAAAACTGGGCATTGTTTTCCCCTACAGGAGCAATGGGATCAAACATTCGAGGACCGCAAATCCCGGACACATCCTCAAGAGATCATTTGTCCTTCTTGATCGGAAAGGTCGCGTCCCCGTCCTTCTTTCCCGAGATGACACGTGGATCAGCACTTACAACGCCGTCGTTCTTGCCGCCCTTGTGACGTTTCTCGGACTGGGCTTCGGCATCGCGTTCGGCAGCGCAAGCCGATTTCGAGCGTGCAGTCGATTGGTCTTTCATCGCGCATCTTCCTATTGCTTCGGCGCGGCGGGCTGAGCGGGATGGACTCCCTGCTGATCACCGCCGGTGCTCGTTGTAGCGGTCGGGTCCCTGTCGACTTGCGGGTTTTGATCCGGCGGCTGATTGCTCACCGCGTTCGTGTTCGAGCCATCGACGCGTTGTCGCTGCATCCTGCGATGAGGCCTGCGACCAATATCAAAGCCGATCGTTTCATGAGTGCGTTCCTTTAGCGCTGAACTGTCGCGGCGAAGGAATGTTCCCAAAGAGCGATCGCCGGCCGCCGGCAGATCGGCGCAACGGAACTTGCCGGCCGCTCTCCACGTTCGTGATGATGTTCAAACACGCGTTTCGAGAAGCCCTCACTCAAGGCGGCGTCTTCACCTCCCGGCCGTCGGCTTTTCTGATCCTTGCAGCCTTTACAGTCGGCTGGGTCATCTTCGAACCGGAGACGTTCGATTGGCACGGCGTGGCGACGCTGGTCACATGGGCCATGACACTCTTCATTCAACGCGCCGAGCATCGCGACACCCAGGCCCTGCAGGCGAAGATGGACGAGCTCATCCGCGCAACCAGCGCAGCGAGCGACGACGTCGCCGGGATCGACGACAAGGAACCGGAAGAGATCGAAAAGGAGAGGTCTGCTGCTCGTGGGCAGGCGGGCTAAACACCAGCGCTTCTCGTCGCCTCCCCCTGCGAGCATGCTCAAGCGAGAAGTTGCTCGATCCTGATCGGCAGGTCGCGGATGCGTTTGCCCGTCGCGTGGTAGACCGCGCTGGCGACGGCGGAGGCAGTGCCGACATTGCCCATTTCGACCAGCGCCGGCCGGGTTGACCGCGTTGTCGACCTCCGGCACCAGGATCACCTGCAGATCCTTGATGTCGGCATTGACCGGCACGAGATAGTCTTTCAGGTCGCGATTGACGTAGCGGGCGTAGCGGCTGTCGATCTCCGTCGCCTCATGCAGCGCCTGGCCGATGCCCCAGATCATGCCGCCCATTAGCTGGCCGCGCGGTGCGCGTGTTCATGATACGGCTGGCGGCGAAAACGACGATGCGCGGCACGCGGATTTCCCTGGTGTGGTCGGTTAATGCGGACTTCGACGAACTCGGCGCTGAAGCGTATTTCACTGAATCCTCGTCCTGCTCGCCGCCATGGAATTCCGGCGTGCCGGCATAAAGCTTCTTCAGCGCTTCGGGCGTCGAGCCTTTGGGCGCGAATTCGGCATATTCCTCGATCGCCCCGATCTGCATGGCTTTGAAGACATCCGATATGTTGGCTGAGGATCCGCCCCATGCGCGAAAGCGGTGATGTGGCCATCCTTGTTGGCGCTCATGCGAATATATGCGGGGTTTCGGCCCGGTATGTCTGCGTGCCGAAGGCCTGCATGCGGCTTGTCACGCAACGCACCGGCCGACCAAGCGCATCCATCTCGACCGCGGCGGCGGCATAGGCGCTGCCGAAATCGCCGGCCTTGACGTCTTCCTTGAACATCGGGGTCTTGCCGGCCGCCGGAATGGCCTGCGTCCCGGGCAAAGACGCGAGCGGGCCTCGATCGCACGCCTGACGCCCGAAGCGGCGCGCTCGGGGGGAAACCAGCGCCGCCGGACCCCGAACTCCGGTTGCTCCGGTTGTTCCCGGGGGCCGATGATGTTCGCTAATCGGCGGCTTGTAGTTTCGACGCCCGCTCTTCACCGCCACATCTCCAGGATGGCGTCAACCGGGGCCACTTCTACATGCTGCGAATACCGTTTGGTGAACAGCTTCAGCATGTTCTCATAGGCTTCGTCGGATGTGCTGCATATCGCATCTTCCGCCAGGATCGTTCGATAGCCCAGGTCGATGGCGCCGAGCAACGTCGCCAGCACGCACATGTCGGCTTCGCCGCCGCTGACGATCACCTCATCGACGCCCTCGGTTTCCAGCACCCTCCACAACTCTCCATTCAGCCAAGGTGAATAGATCGGTTTGTCGAACATGCGCGCCGGCGGCACGAGGGCGGCGAGTTCGGGCAACAGTTCGATCGCCTGCTCGCCCGCCTGCGCGATCGTCATCTGCGCCCAATGTTCGTAATATTGCTTCCACCGGCCCCGGCCGTCGCCGGCCTTCCGTGCGGGGATGAATCGGGTGAAGATCGTATTCGCCGGTCTTTTGCCGACCAGCGCCAGCACTTTCGGCAGGATGACCGGCAGCCATTCCACGGCCCAGGGGCCTGGCGGCATGAACATCTGCTGCATGTCGACACAGATGTGGACGGCTTGCGGGGAGATCGGTTCAAACTTGCTCAAGACCGGCAGACCTCGTCGTGGGGGCTAACGGCTGACGAAACGGCTGAAGTGGGCTGGTGACAAGAATATCCTTGCGACTATCACAGCGCGCACGTCCCGCATGATCCGCTCGTCGAGCTCGATGAGCGATTTTTCCGCGTCCTTCCAGGAGCGTCTGCGGGGAATGGCGCGCACCCATGAAGTTCTTTCCTCCTACAATTGGGGCGACGCCGACGTTGAGCAGTTGTTGCGCGCGACGCTTTCTCCCTTCAGCGGCAAGGAGCGGCGCCACGTCGTCATTCGCGGCCGACCGGTGCCACCCCGGCGGCGCCGCGGCGATCACATAATTGCGACTGGCTGGAATAGTTCCCTGCCCAGCTGGGTATATGCAGCATCGAGGCGACGTTTGTCCGCACTCACCATTTTGGAGAATTTCTGGATGCTCAAGCACAGCGTCTCAGGCCCTACGGTGCGGGAGATGAGCGCGAGTGTTCGCCTAACGGCGCCGGCGTGGTCGCGGCCGAAGATTCTGCCGATCGGACCCAGCCTTCCTTTGCCTCGTCTCCCAAGTTGGATCACCGCCGCAAAGAGGGATTCATCATGTCGGTCGACCGGCCGTTGTCGGCTGGAAAAAGCAAATCAACCTGAGAACAAAGAGCAACCTGACAAGGGAGGAAGCAATGGCAGCTGAGGGAAAATTTTCGCAACGCTTCGACGAGTATCAGCCCTCCAAGACACTATGGTTCTGGTCGGTGGCAGGCGCCGTGGTGCTGACAATGATCGTCGGCTTCACGGCCGGCGGTTGGACCACTGCGGGCACCGCGGCGGAAATGGCCAAGACATCCGCTATCAAGGCCAAAGCTGAGCTAGCGGCCAATTTGTGCGTCGAGAAGTTCATCACAGCGTCGAACGCAAGCGATAACCTCGCCAAGCTGAAGGGGACGTCTTCCTATCAGAGAGACAGCTTCATCAGCGATGGCGGGTGGGTGAAACTGGCCGGCATGAAGAAGGACGTGCCGGGTGCCGCGGATCTATGCGCGGATAAATTGTCAGCGATGGATACGATTCCGGCGAACAGCGTTGCCCAGGAGAACACCAAGAGCTGATGGGTTGAGGCTCGCTTGGCGAGGCGAGTCTTTCGCCGAGCTATTCATGATGGAGGCGCAGCGATGTTTGGAGCATGGTTTTCAAGGCCGGTTGCGGTGGCAACCGGCATATCTGGCGATATCAAGAATCTCTCCAACGCCAATCAAGCGGTCGACTTGCTGACCAAGCACTGGCGCAGCGCGGGAAGTCAAAAACATCAGGCCGCGTTACGCGCCTGCCGCCAGGCCATGAACGGCGGCATTGGTGCTGACGTCGCCCGGGACGCATTGGTCGACGCGGCCCGAGAAGCCCACATGCTCGTAGAATAGGACTGCTGCAATCGAACACCAGTATCCTCGGAGACAAGTGTATGGCTGCGGCAATGTTGCGGGGCTTCTACCGACTCAGTCTCACGCAGAGCGAAGCCTCTCACCATGTTCGAGGGTGGATGCCCATGAAATCCGGAGCCGCGCTCGGGTTCTTCACCGGCCGAGGAATGGTCAAGCGTCACTTATACATTGTGTTCGCCCGTGCCGTTCTTACAGCCGCATTGCTCGCGACGCCCGCAACGACCACGGGGCTGCGTGCGGAGGTCGGACCTCTTCCTCTGCCTCGCTTTGTCTCGCTGAAAGCGTCGGCCGCAAATCTGCGGGTTGGGCCGGGCGCCGGCTACGAGATCGAATGGATCTTTGTGCGGCCGGGGATCCCGCTCGAGATCTACCAGCAATATGGCAATTGGCGTCGGGTGAGAGATTGGGAGGGGACCAGCGGATGGATCCATGGGTCACTCCTGTCCGGGAAAAGGACCGGCATCGTCGCGCCCTGGAACAAGAACAATGTTCCGCTGCGCACGAGGCCGACGATCGATAGCTCGATAACCGCCTGGCTTGCCCCTCGCGTCGAAGTCAAACTGAAGCGCTGCGACGGGCAATGGTGCGCGGCGACGTCGGGGTCAACCAACGGCTTCATCAAGCAAGTCCGCTTGTGGGGCGTCTATCCGGGCGAAGTGTTGTAGGCGATGGCGCAATTCAACATGGCCAACCGAACCGTGCTGATTTCCGGTGGGGGGATTTCGGGACCTGCACTTGCCTTTTGGCTCAAGGCCGGCCGGTTCCAGCCGACCTTGATCGAACAGGCGCCTCGACTGCGAACCGGAGGCTACGTCATTGATTTCTGGGGTCTTGGCTATTGGATCGCCGAGAAGATGGGCCTTGAGGCAGATATCAATCACGTTGGGTACCATGTCCGCGAGATGTGCATCGTCAACGACAGCGGAAAGCGCGTCGCGGGCTTTGGCACAGACGTCTTTGGCGAGTTGACCAATAACCGCTACGTGACGCTCGGACGCAGCGACCTGTCACGCCTGCTCTTCGAAAAAATCAAAGACACAACTGAGGTCCTTTTCGACAATGAGATCATCGACCTCGACCAACAGGCGGAGGGCGTGCGCGTTCGACTGAAGAACGGAGGCGAGCGCGCGTTTGATTTGGTGATCGGCGCTGATGGCTTGCATTCAGGCGTTCGACGACTGGCCTTCGGACCCAGGCAGCAGTTTGAGAAGAAACTCGGCTACGCGGTCGCGGCGTTTGAGGCGCAGGGCTACCGGCCGCGCGACGACGACGTGTACTTGATGTACGGGCTTCCAGGACGAATGCTCGGTCGGTTCACACTGCATCGCAACCGCACACTTTTCCTGTTCGTCTTTACCGTTGGCGACGGTGCTCTGCCGACGGCGCTAGACGAACAAAAGGAAATGCTGCGCAAGAAGTATGCCGATGGGGGGTGGGAATGCCCGCGCATCCTAGAGGAATTGGGTCACACCGAAGAGCTCTATTTCGACAGCGTCAGCCAGATCAGGATGAACAACTGGTCGAAAGGACGCATCGCGCTCACCGGCGATGCCGCGTTCTGCGTTTCCCTGCTGGCGGGACAGGGCTCGGCCCTCGCGATGATTTCAGCCTATGTGCTGGCCGGCGAACTCATGAAAGCCGAGGGGCGCCATGACGAGGCTTTCCTTAGCTATGAAGCGCTCCTACGGGATTACATCCAGGCGAAGCAGCGGGGCGCGAAGCGATTTGCCACCGCCTTGGCACCCAAGACACAGCTAGGCCTATTGTTCCGCAACCTGGTGACGAAGGCATTCGCTGTGCCCGGCCTGGCGCACCTAGCGATCGGGAAGGAAATTACCGATGCGGTGCAACTACCCGACTATCGCTGGCGGCTCCCAATCGGTCGATCGTTGCAGGCAAAAGGTCAGCCTTCCGAACTATAAACTAGGCCTGGCTCGACGATCCATTCGCCGGGAGACAGCGATTGAACGTCGTAACGTCCGTCGGACAGTCGAGCGGCGAGCCCAACGTAGCGGTAGCGAGTGCCCGCTGAATCTGCGACCGTGGCGAAGATCGGCCGATCGGCAATGTAGCCGACGATTATGCCGTCGACGGCACATTCCGGAGCGGCCGGCTCGGCAACCCTCAGAATATAGTATTCGACCGGGATGCTTCTTGCACGCATGCGCATGTGCATGCCTTTCCTGAAGAGGAATGGCGCAGCCCAGTATGCTCTCACCGCCTCAATGAATCCAATGAAATGAACGGCGCTGTCGGTCGGCCTGCCGCCGTCCGTGACTTCCCAGCCTAGCGGAAGAGCATTCACTTTTTCGGGCGCGGTTTGAATTGACTCTTGGCGGTCACATTTGAAGCGTAGCTCCTACCCGTCGCCCGTACCCACAAAGGCAAGCGGACGCTTGGAAGCGATTATCAGGCTTTCGCCCCGGCATAGGGAGGCGAGCATGTCACCAAACGGTGTGGCTGATTCCGTCGAACTCACTATTTTGACAAAAGCATTGGACGACTATTGCGCCACGCACCACATCGTTGGCGACTCCGAGCGCGAGCGCATTGCCATCAAGGTAATGAGCCTTTTCAAGCGGGGTCTGATCAGACCCGAGCAGTTATCAGCGGAGCTGGAAAAGATAGGCTAGCGACCCTGACCTCCCGCCCCCACTACCTGCCCGATCCACGCCGCATAACGGTAGACACTTTGCCGTCACGAAGGTTGACGATCCTCCTGTCGCAGGTGCCGGACGCTACTGCCGCCAGCCCAAAGCGCGATGGCGAAACAATACCATGAATATGCTGATCGCCATCGCCTTGACGTTTGTCGCGGTCATCGGCTCGTCTTCCCTACACTATGAGGCAATCCAGCGCCTCGACAGATTGGCCCGCAGGTCAAGTGGAGCTTATCCCGCGTTGCTCTTCGTCATCTGCGGTCTGGTCGCCCTTCATCTTGTCGAGATCGGGATTTATGCTGCGATATTCCATTTGGCAGATCAGACACTTGCCCTCGGTGATTTCGACGGAAAGGCCTTTCCGTCGACCATGGATTATTTTTACTACGCTGCAGAAGCCTATGCCTCCCTCGGCTACAACAACGTGATCCCGATCGGTGAAATGCGGCTCGTCACGTCCATAGCGCCCTTGAACGGGCTGCTGCTCCTGACCTGGTCAGGCTCGTTTCTTTTCTCGCTGGTTGAAGACTGGCGCGGGAAGGGAAAGTAGCGTCGACCAGTGCCCCTTCGTGCCTGCTCGGCATCCCCATCGCTCCCACTTGAGCCTCTCTTTGCGGCTGAGATTGATGGCGGCGTCGATCACGCATAGTGACGAATTGGAACAAATTCGTGAACAGGGCCGGGTCGAGTGAGAATCGCCCAACTCGTGCCACATTAGAGGCACCCCCTGCTCCCCGAGCAAAGCGGCCAAAGCTTTGCAAGAAAACGATAATTTTCGATTTGTGAGCGGGAGGTATCGATGAATCCTGCGGGTATTCGTGCGCCTTTTTCGAACCCGACAACCTATGTCGCAACAGCTCTTTTCGCGATAGGGCTCGTTGCAACAACAGCACAGGCGTACGCACAAAGCGCTGCGGGTGCCGCCAGTCAGGCGCCGACCGGCTTGTGGCTCACCACGCCCTACCCTGAATTCTCGGCCCAGGCCGGGAAGAACGTCAGCGTGCCCTTGAGCCTGGCTAACCGCGGACTGCCGCCACAACGCGTCGAACTCGGTGTCGATGGCCTGCCGGACGGCTGGAAGTGGGAGATCGACGGCGGCGGCAAACCTGTTGCAGCAGCAATCGCCGGCTCGGATGGCACGGTCAGCCTTACGCTGAAGCTGACGCCGCCGGCGGGAGACATCGGCAAGGCGGTGAACTTCGCCGTGTCGGGCAAGGCCTCCACGGAGGCTTTGAAATTGCCGATGGAGATGACCCTCACGAAGACCGAGCCGGCGAAGCTGACGTTGGAGCCAAAGCTCCCTGCCCTGCGCGGCACAGCCAAATCGGCTTTCGACTTTCAGGTCGACATCAAGAACGATGGCCAGGAAGATTCGACGGTCAATCTGCTGTCGAAGGCGCCGCCCGGCTTCCAGGTGACCTTCAAGCAGGGCTACGGCTCGCAGGAACTGACCAGCCTGCCGCTAAAGGCGGGGGAATCCAAGACACTGTCGGTCGGCGTCCAGCCGCCGGACAACGCCCAGGCTGGTCAATATCCAGTGGCTGTGGCCGCCAGCGGAGGCGCTGCCAGCGCCGATACCAAACTTCTGCTCGACATTACGGGCAGGCCCTCCGTATCTCTTGCAGGACCGCAGGGTCGGCTGTCCGGCGATGCCACGGCGGGTCAGGAGCGCACCTTCACCTTCACCTTGTCGAACAGCGGCTCGGCCCCGGCCCGCGACGTCAAGCTTTCGGCGAGCCCGCCATCCGGCTGGAAGGTCGCCTTCAATCCCGAGAAGGTGGACGAGATCGCACCTGGCGGGACATCCGATGTCGGCGTCTCGATGACGCCTTCGACCCAGGCGATCGCCGGCGACTATATGGTCTCGGTCCGAGCGAATGGCGACGGCGCATCCGACAATGCCGATTTCCGGGTAACGGTGCGGACATCCACGCTTTGGGGCGTGACAGGCCTTGGCGTGATCGGCGCTTCCGCCTTGATGCTAGCCTTTGCCGTCACGCGGTATGGTCGGCGATGAGCCCGGTCATCGAAGCGCGCGGCCTCGTCAAGCGCTACGGTCGATTTCCGGCGGTCGACGGAATCGATCTCACCATCGAGAAGGGCGAGGTGTTCGGCCTGCTCGGTCCTAACGGTTCGGGAAAGACCACCACGATCCTCTTGCTTCTCGGACTCACCGAACCGACCGCCGGCTCGATCCGTGTTCTGGGACTCGACCCGTTGCGCCAACCGCTGACGGTCAAGCGGCAGGTCGGCTACCTGCCGGACCAGATCGGTTTCTACGATCATCTAACCGCGTGGGAAAATCTCGCCTACACAGCAAGGCTTGCAGGTTTGGTATCAGGCGAGGCCGACGGGCGCATCGCCAGCGCCTTAAGGCGAGTGCGGCTTGCAGAGGTCGCCGACCGCCGCGTCGCGACCTTCTCACGTGGCATGCGCCAGCGACTCGGGCTTGCCGAGGTGCTGGTCAAACAAGCCGAGATCGCCATTCTTGACGAGCCGACGTCCGGCCTTGACCCGCAAGCGACACAGGAACTGCTGGAGTTGATCCGTGAGTTGGCGGACGAAGGCGTGACGTTCGTGCTTTCCTCCCATCAACTTGCGATGATGCAAACGATCTGCAGCCGGGTCGCGCTGTTCCGCAGGGGCCAAGTCGGCCTTATCGGCAGTGTCGAGGATCTCACCGCCAGCATCCTCGGCGGCGCTTACAAGCTCGAGGTCGAAGCCGAGAAGGCAGATCTGGTGAAGGTCCTGGCCGGGGCGCAGCACATATCGGGCCTGACTGCCCTGAGGACGGGACACTGGCTGGTCGATGCCGATGCTGATGTCAGGGCCGATATCGCCCGTCGTGTCGTGGGCGCCGGCGGTGCGCTTCATTCCATGGCTATCCGCCAGGCTACACTCGACGAGGTTTATGTCCGCTTTTTCGAAGGAGAGAGCCATGATGTCGCGGCGTGAAGGATCGCCATTTACCGGCCTGTCGACGATCGCGCTCAAGGAAGCAGCCGATCATATGAACAGCATCCGCATCCATTTGGTGATGGTTCTGGTGCTGCTCACGGCGGTCGGCTCGGTCTATGCCGCAATCGGCCAGATCAAGGCCACAATCGGTGAGGACCAGTTCCTGTTCCTGCGCCTGTTCACCACTGCGCAGCAACCATTGCCGTCCTTCGTTTTCTTCCTCGGCTTCCTGGTGCCTCTGGTGGCTATTGCGCTTGGCTTCGACGCCATCAATGGCGAATACAATCGCCGCACGCTGTCACGCATCCTGTCGCAGCCGATCTACCGTGACGCGCTTCTCACGGGCAAGTTCCTGGGCGGGCTACTGGTCATCGCCATCTGCCTGCTGGCACTTTGGCTGCTGGTCACCGGCCTTGGCATGCTATTGCTGGGCCTGCCACCAAGCGGTGAGGAGATCGCCCGCGGCCTTGCTTTTCTCTTCGCCTCGTTTGTCTACGCCGGCGTCTGGCTGGCGGTAGCGATGGCATTCTCCACAATCGTCAAATCGCCGGCAACCTCGGCGCTTTGCGCGCTCACGGCCTGGCTGCTGTTCACGGTGTTCTGGCCGATGCTGTCGCCGCTGATCGCCGGCGCCGTAGCGCCAATCGACCCGCTCGATCCCATGACAGCGGTTCACCAGATCGACATCCAGCAGGCCATTGCCAGGATATCACCCAATACTCTGTATGGCGAAACAACGCTGGCCCTGCTCAATCCGTCGACGCGCTCGCTTGGCCTGCTTTTCACCAATCAGTTGAGCGGAGCACTGATGGGCGCGCCCCTGCCCTTCTCGCTCAGCGTGGCGCTGATCTGGCCGCAGCTTGCCGGGATGATCGCCGCGCTTCTGGTGCTGTTCACCATCGCCTATGTCTCATTCCAACGGCAAGAGATACGGGCCTAAAGAAATGTCGCTCACCGCGCAGACTGATGGTGAAGGCGCGCGCTCCGCAGAAAGCAATTCTACGCCAAGCGCGGTACAGTTGGACCTTGCGCTGCTGGGCGACCAATCCGGCGCCAAGGCACGCCGCCTCGGCCTTTCAGCAACGATTTTTGCCGCGCTCACCCTTCTTGTTCTGGCATTTGGCAGCACGATCCAGAGCATTGATTATCATGCCCTTGTGCACGCGCTCAGCCACCTTCCGGCGGCTTCCATAGGCTGGGCGGTCTTCGCGACAGTGGTAAGCTTGGCGGCTGTGGTCGGGCGCGACGTGTGCGCCGTCTACTACGTCGGCGCTCGCACGCCACGTCTCGCGCCCCTTGTGGCCGGCTTTTGTGGAACAGCTCTTGGGAATGCAGTCGGTTTCGGCACCCTTACCGGCGCGGCGGTTCGATACCGGATTTACCGAGCCGTCGGGCTTCGGTCCGAGGATATCGCCCGGCTCCTTTTGTTTGTCGCAGGCGGCTTCGGCCTTGGCCTTGCCGGCTTCGGAGGCATGACGACACTCTTTGAAGCTGGACCAGTCTCGCATCTTCTCGGCTGGCCGACAGGCATATTGCAGATAGCAGCAGGGAGTGCGCTCGCTGGATCCATCACACTCCTGTTGTTTGGCTTGCGCGGACCAGTCCGCGTGGGCAGCTTCAGCATTGCAGTCCCGAGCAAGGCGATCGCGGGCATGCAGCTTGGACTGACGGGTATCCGTCTCTTCGGAGCCGCAACCACTCTGTGGGTGCTTCTACCGGGGGCTTCGATAAATTTCCTAAGCTTTGCCGCTATCTTCTCGGCTGCTACCGCATTGGGGGCCGTCAGCAACCTGCCAGGCGGCATTGGAATATTTGAGGCTGCTGTATTTTGGGTCTATGCGGGACATGCCCCCGTCGATCAGATTGCGGCAGCGCTGTTGGCGTACCGAGGGATATACTTTGGGATGCCATTGGTGCTTTCCGCGGCCCTACTCGCAATATTCGAAACCCGCCTTGCCTTGGGAACGAGGATCCCCACTGCCAACGATCGGCTTATCGAGGCGGCCGCTCAACTTTCGCCCCGCTTCATGGGCGTCATCGCGTTTGCAACCGGCGTGATGCTGCTCACGTCCGGGGCAACACCGACGTTCGGTCACAGACTGGCGATCCTCTCGATGCGCCTGCCCCTTTGGGTGGTCGAAACGTCTCATTTTCTCGGCAGTCTGGCCGGCGTTGTGTTTCTTTTTCTGGCCCGTGGACTGTTTGAACGACGTGATGGTGCCTGGTGGCTTGCGCTCTTGATGGCGACAGCAAGTCTCGGTTTGTCCCTGGCCAAGGGACTTGCTTATGGAGAGGCCGGATTCCTGGCGATTGTCATCAGCCTCCTGCTTGCGACCAAACGTCGGTTTGACCGACCTGCTTCAATGTTGGGTCAACCTTTTACGCAAGGGTGGGCCTTCGCCGTAGGCGTGATCGTCCTCGCAACGGCCGTAATCTTCCTCGTGGCGTTCCGAAACGCCGACTACACAGCGCGCGACCTATGGTGGCAGTTTGAGTTTGATGCGCAGGCCCCCAGAGCGCTGCGCGCCTTGCTGGGCGCCGCAATTCTTGCCGTCGTCATCGGACTTTGGCAGTTGCTTCGCCCGCCAAAGGGGCTTGCACCTCACCCGGACCTCATAGCGCTTGGACACGCTTCGCGGATCATTCGTGCCCAAGCCAGGAGCCAGGCGATGCTGGCTCTCATGGGCGACAAGAGCCTGTTGTTCTCGCAAACGGGAGACGCTTTCATAATGTACGGCAAGCGCGGCCGCAGCTGGATTGCGCTCTTCGACCCAGTCGGCCCGGTCGAGGAATGGCCGGAATTGATCAAGCGATTTGTTGCATTGGCCGCCAGCCATGGAGGTCGCGCCGCCTTTTACGAGATCCGTCCTGAAAGCCTGCCGTTCTATCTGGACGCAGGTCTGTCAGTGATGAAGCTTGGCGAGGAGGCATGTGTAGGGCTCGCCGGTTTTGACATGAAGGGCAGAGCAAGTGCCCACCTTCGCTATTCGCTCAAGCGAGGCGAACGCGAAGGGTTGACGTTCGAACTGGTGCCACCCCGACAGATCGCCGAAATCATGGATGCCTTGATCGAGATTTCGGCAGCATGGTTGCGTTCGCGCAGAACCAGGGAAAAAGGATTCTCGATCGCCGCGTTCGAACCGTCATATCTGGGATCTCAGTGGATCGCCCTCGTTCGACAGAATGATCTTCCCGTTGCGTTCGTTACAGTCATGACAACCGGGGCGCAGAAGGAAGCTTCGATCGGCCTTATGCGGCACACGGGCACAGCATCGCCCTACGCCATGGAATTCCTGTTCACGAAGCTCATCCTCGAACTCAAGGAGATGGGTTATGGCAATCTGAGTCTAGGCATAGCTCCGTTGAGCGGCGTGTCGGCTGCCCCACTGTCGTCGCGATGGCACAGACTGGGTGAGATGATCTGGCGCTATGGAACCCGGCTCTACAATTTCCAAGGCCTCAGGGCGTTCAAGAACAAATTCAATCCGATGTGGGAACCACGCTATCTGGCGGCGTCGGGTACGCTGAGCCCGTTTGTCGTGCTCGCGGATGCCACAGCCTTGATTGGTGCCAGGTTCAAGAGCTCAGGAGCACGAACGCAGAATGAATAAGCTTGCCATCCTACTGTCAGCAGCATTTGCAATCATGGCGCCGACACCGTCACTGGCGATCGAGGGTGGCCGCTATGGGGATGTCCACCTTGTGGTGCCGAATGGTCCGATCCAGGGATACGTCGTTTTGTTTTCGGGGCAGGACGGATGGAGCGACGCTAACCAGGCGTCACTTGCGGCGCTAGGGCGGCAGGGGGCACTCGCGGTAGGCGTGGACACCAAAACGTATCTTGCCAGGCTCGCGGAAGAAAAGGAGCCCTGCCATAACCTCGTGGGCGATGTGGAGATCCTTAGCCGCCGGCTGCAGCGCGAGCACAGTGGCCTGCAGTACCATTTTCCCATTCTGGCCGGTGTCGATGCCGGCGGAACGCTCGCAGGGGCCATTCTGGCGCAGGCTCCGGTCAACACGGTGGCAGGGGCTGTCTCGGTGGACCCGAGCGTGGTTCTCCCGAGCGAACGCCCGCTTTGCGCAGGCGCGCCCTCGTCTCCCCAGCCTGGCGGTTTCGCGTACGGACCGTCCAAGGCCCTGCAGGGGTTTTGGAACCTTGGTTTCACGGCCGCCGAGCCGAAGGAAGCGCGCACCTATTTTGCCTCGCTCCAAAGCGCCGGCATGCCGATTAGCGTTCAGTCTATCCCCGGCAGCGCGAGCGATGCAGTGACCTCACTGGTGCAGCCGCATTTCGATGCGGGCGACGCTAGCGGCCTCGCGGCGCTTCCATTGATCGAATTGCCAGCGTCACACCCAACCGGGCAGATGGCGATCGTTTTGTCGGGGGACGGCGGCTGGCGAGATCTCGACAAGACGATCGCCGAAGAGCTGCAATCGCGGGGAGTTTCGGTCGTCGGCTGGGACAGTGTGCGCTATTTCTGGGAAAAGAAAACGCCTGAGCAGACGGCGGCCGACCTTGCCGCGGTGATCCAGGCCTATGGCGAAAAATGGCACGCCAAGGATGTTGCGTTGGTCGGCTACTCGTTTGGCGCGGATGTGCTCCCTTTCGTCTACAACCGTCTCGCAGCCGACATAAAATCACGTATCGCTCAGATTTCGCTGCTGGGGTTCGCGAATGCAGCTGACTGGGAGATTCAGGTCGCGGGGTGGCTTGGCGCTGCACCCAGCTCCGAGGCGGTTCCGGTCGCGCCGGCGATCAAGCAGGTGCCTGCGAAGTTGCTCCAATGTTTCTACGGAAATGAAGAGACTGACACATTTTGTCAGGCGCTCTCCTCGCGAGGTGTCGAGGTGATCAAGACAACCGGCGGCCATCACTTTGATGGCAACTACGCTCGCTTGGCCGAGCAGATCCTGGACGGCTTCGACAGGAGGGTTGCCGCCAGGATGTAGCGATACGTTACGGCAACGGTGCTGTTCACCGCCAGCTGCATTCATTCCAAAGGCAGGAAATCCGAACGCGCCAAGTAGCACGATAGCTGATGTCAGTCTTAAATCGATACTTTTGACCTCGAAAGAATGCGCGCGAGATCCTCTTGGGAGGTGAAATCTGGATCAATTATTCGCCAATGTTACGAAAATTTCATGCACTGGAAATGATCCCGTAATGCACCTCTTTCTATTCTGCTCGGCACCGATGCCCATTCGGGCGAATTCCCGAAAGAGGATATGAAATCATGAAAACTTCCCAAGGTTTATCTTCCAGCACGCACAAACGCTTGATGGCTGCCGCTGCCTCCCTGGCTATCGCCGGAGCGATCGGCTTCGGCGCTTATGCTACCGGCACGACACCCGTTCTGGCCGATGCTGTGCACGTTCAGTCAGCGCAAGTCCCCGGCTTCGCGGACCTGGTCGAGCGCGTGTCGCCGGCGGTCGTCAGCGTCAAAGTCAAGGCCAAGGTCCAGTCGACAGCCGACGATGGCGCCAACGACCAGAATGGCTTCGATAACCTGCCCGACAATCCGCAACTTCGCCGCTTCTTCAAGGAGTTCCGCGGCTTTGGCGACCAGGGCGGCCAGTTCGGCATGCGCCGCTTCGGCCATCGCGACCGTGGCAATGGCGAGCCGCGCCCGATAGCGCAGGGCTCGGGCTTCTTCATCTCGGAGGATGGCTATCTCGTCACCAACAACCACGTCGTCTCGGAAGGCTCGAATTACTCGGTCGTCACCAATGACGGCAAGGAATTCGACGCCAAGCTGATCGGCACCGATCCGCGCACCGATCTCGCGGTGCTGAAGGTCGATGGCGGCGACAAGAAGTTCACCTATGTCGACTTCGCCGACGATTCCAAGGTCCGCATCGGCGACTGGGTGGTAGCCGTCGGCAATCCGTTCGGCCT
>Ga0105238_10002667_pt1 | contig 17740 bp, 16 predicted proteins | sample KBSC34metaG_FD_81526 | JGI IMG/M metagenome (GOLD analysis project Ga0105238, IMG submission 81526) | Corn rhizosphere microbial communities from Kellogg Biological Station, Michigan, USA - KBS C3-4 metaG | ecosystem: Host-associated > Plants > Roots > Rhizosphere > Soil | place: Michigan, USA... | reverse complement strand
GTCCAGTTCGCTCTCGACCAGGCCGATCAGCATTTCGGTGCGCGCGCCGACGGCCAGCGTGTCAAGCACCTTCTGCTTGTCGGCGAGGCGCACGGAAAGATGCGCGGCGATCGAGTCGGCGAGACGCGACAAGTCATCGATGCCGGACAAGCTGGTCAACACTTCCGGCGGCAGCTTGCGGCTCTGGCGCACCAGTTGCTCGAACAGGCTCACCAGCATCCGCGCGGCGGTTTCGAGTTCCACCGTCGGGCGGTCGAACAGCGGCTGCAGCGCCACCGCGTGGGCGCGCAGCATGCCATCGGATTCGAAGCAGCTTTGCAACTGCGCGCGCGACTGGCCTTCGACCAGCACCTTCACGGTCCCATCCGGCAGCTTCACCAATTGCAGCAGATTGCCGATGGTGCCGACCGTGTGCAGGTCGGCTTCGGTGGGATCGTCGGTTTCGGGTTGCTTCTGCGCCAGCAGCAGGATGCGGCGATCACCTTCCATCGCCGCTTCCAGCGCCTTCATCGATTTTTCGCGCCCGACGAAAAGCGGGATCACCATGTGCGGATACACCACCACGTCGCGCAGCGGCAGCACCGGCAGCTCGATGGCGGCGGTCACGGGGGATTCGTTGGTTTCAGTTGTCATGTCGGATTCAGGGTTCGCAATGCTTCAAACCCGCGAATGCGGGCGTTCCCTTGAGGATGGAGGCGGCGCGGCGCTCGATCAAGCACCGGATACGCAGTTTTGCGCGCCGAAAGAGAAAGCCGCGCGGAGCACGGTCAACAAAACGATCATCGCGCGGGCAACGCGCGGGTTTGAACGCAGGAATGGGGCGAAACGTGGAGGTGGGGCTGATTCCGGGCGCCGCCCGAAAGAAGCCCAACAGACACATAACGCCATGCAAGCACGTTGGGCTTCCAGCGATGAAGCTGCTGTCAGCCCAACCTACGGGGAGGCGCCTGCACGCACATCAGCTCGCCAAGCGAGCAGAACCGCTCGGCTAATCGCCCATCTGCTTCTGCAGATGCTCGCGACGTTCCTGCGCATCCAGCGACAGCGTCGCGATCGGACGCGCCTCGAGACGCTCGAGGCCGATTTCCTCGTCGGTTTCCTCGCAATAGCCGTAGCGGCCTTCCTCGATCTTGCGCAGCGCTTTTTCGATCTTCGAAATCAGCTTGCGGTAGCGATCGCGGGTGCGAAGTTCCAGCGAGTTCTCGGTCTCGCGGGTGGCACGTTCGGCGTCGTCGCCCACGTCACGCACTTCTTCACGGAGGTTTTCCATAGTCTGGCGCGACTCCTCGACCAACTGGTCGCGCCAGTCCTTCAGCTTCTGGCGGAAATACGCCAGATGCTTCGGGTTCATGTATTCCTCTTTGGGCGAAGGACGATAACCCTTCGGCAACTCGATGTTGACGCTGGCCGGCAGCGCGTAGCGTCCATCCTCGCGGGTGATGGTCTGTTCGACGGCCGCGCCAACGCTCAGCCGCGCGGCGACACCACCAACGGGTCTCGCGTGCTGCTTGCGCACCGGCTGGTGTGCCGCACGCGACGCATCGTGTTCGGTCGCGGAGGCATGGGCAGGCGCCGGTTTTTTCGACGCGGGTGTGTGCTTGTATTTTTTCGCAGCGGCGGCTTTCTTCACGGTGGGAATCTTGGATTTGTTTTTGATGGTGGAGATCGGGGCGGCCTTCTTCGCGCTCGCCTTCTTCACCGCCTTGGTGGCGGTTTTGCCCGGCTTTTTCACCGCCTTGGCGGCTTTTGCGGGCGCCTTGTGCACGGTCCTGGCCGCGGACTTGCGCGCCGGCCTTGCGGCCGCCTTCTTCGCGGGGCGGGCCTTGGCCTGCTTGGCCGAGGACTTCGCTTGCTTGTCGCTGCGCTTGGCTGCGCCGTGCTTCGGTTTTGCCATGTCCTTGCACTCGAAGTTGTGGAGATGCGACCGCGTGTTATAGCGTAGTCAATGCGGTCGGGCAACCGATTTCAAAAGCCCCGCCCGCGCCCTTTTCTGCCATGCGGACGGCATCCGCCCGTGACACGCCTCCTGTTGTTCCTGATTGCCGCGTACAAGCGCCTGTTGAGTCCGCTGCTGGGCGCGCGTTGCCGGTTTTACCCGACGTGCTCGACGTACGCGCGCATCGCGATCGCGCGCCACGGGCCGCTGCGGGGCAGCGTGCTTTCGGCATGGCGTATCCTGCGCTGCCAGCCGCTGTGCGAAGGCGGCGACGATCCGGTGCCCGAACACTTCACGCTGCGGCGCTGCCGGCACCCCCATGGAGAACACTGAATGGCCGACTGGCTGATCAAGAACGCCGAACTCGTCAACGAAGGCCGCCGTTTCCAGGCCGACCTGCGCATTCGGGATCGGCGCATCGCGGAGATCGGCGGCGATCTCCATGGCCGCGCCGGTGAACGGGTTTTCGACGCATCGGGCCTGTGGCTGCTGCCCGGCATGATCGACGACCACGTGCATTTCCGGGAACCCGGCTACACCGCGAAAGCCGATATCGCCTCCGAATCACGCGCGGCGGTCGCCGGCGGCGTCACCAGCTTCATCGACATGCCGAACACGAAACCGGCGACGCTGACGCACGCATTGCTGGAAGACAAATACGCGGCCGCGGCGCGCACTTCGGTCGCAAATTACGCGTTCTATCTCGGCGCCAGCAACGACAACCTCGATGCGATACGCGCGCTCGATCCGCGCAAGGTGCCCGGCGTGAAGGTGTTCCTGTGCGAGTCGACCGGCAATCTTTGCGTCAGCGACCCGAACGCGCTGGACGGCGTGTTCCGCGAATCGCCAGTGACTGTGGTGGTGCATTGCGAGGACAGCCGCATCATCCATGAGAATCTGGATCGTGCGAAAGCCAAGTACGGCGACGATATCCCGATGCGGCTGCACCCCGAAATCCGCTCGCGTGAAGCGTGCCTCGAATCCACGAAATGGGCCGTCGAAACCGCACGCCGCCATGGCACGCGGCTGCACGTGCTGCACGTCTCCACCGCCGACGAACTGGCGATGTTCGAATCCGGACCGATCGCGAACAAGAAGATCACCGCCGAAACCTGCGTGCACTTTCTGCGCTACAGCGATGCCGACTACGCGACGCTGGGCGGCAAGATCAAATGCAATCCCGCGATCAAGGCGGCCTCGGATCGCGAAGCGTTGACGCGCGCGCTGGCAGACACCCGCATCGACATCCTCGCCACCGACCATGCGCCACATCTCGCATCGGAAAAAGACCATCCCTACACGCGCTGTCCGTCCGGCATTCCGCTGATCCAGTTCGCCCTGCAGGTGGCGCTGGAGTGCACGTTCCGCGGCGACTTCACGCTCGAACGACTGGTCGAAGCCTGCGCGCACGCGCCGGCGACGCTGTTCGCGATCCAGGATCGCGGCTATCTGCGCGAGGGGTATTTCGCCGACCTGACGCTGATCGACCCGGCGAAACCGCAGGTGGTGCGCAAGGATCAGGTGCTGTCGAAATGCGGCTGGTCGCCATTCGAAGGCGATACCTTCCGCGCTGGCGTTGCCGCCACCTTCGTCAACGGGAATCTGGTCGCGCGCGACGGAAAAATTCTCAATGCCCCAACGGGCATGCGGCTGGTTTTTGCTCGGTAGGAGCGCGCGTGCGCGCGACCGCTCATCGCGAGGGCTGTCGCGCGCTGTCGCGCCGGCACACTCCTACAGCGGAAATTCCCTGGATGTTTCGGCGACCGCATCGTGCGGATGCAGGCTTTCGTGGTGCGCGGCGCGGATGCGGTAACCGGCGATGCGTTTGTCGGCATCGAGCGCCACGCAGATGCGGCGCACCGCATCCTCGCAGAACATCAGGTTCTCGGCGTTCAACTTCGCGAAGGCCTGTTCGTCTTCGCGCTTGACGGCCGTCTGCACCGGCGTTGCCAGCGCGCCTTCAATGGCATCGATCAATTCCGAAACCGGCAGGTCGAAACCCGGCGCCAGCCGCACCGTCACGTTCGCGGTGCTTCGCTGCGCGTGCGGTGTGGCCGCCATGCCGCGCTCGGAACCCAGCCACTCGCGCACCGCGCGTTGCGACGGCACGGTGTCGGCGAAGTCCTCGTCGAAACGCTGCTGGTTGAGTTGCCGCGACAGCGCCGCCGAAGCCGGACACGTCGAGGAATATGTCACTTCGCATCCGAGTTGCACGCTGAAATGTTCGTCCAGCAATTGCGCCTCGACGGTCACCGGATAGGCACGCCAACCCGCGTTGTCGCTGACCAGTGCACGCCGCTTCAGCAGTTGCGAATATTCGACGCGGAGGCGGACGCGGCTGGAAAGATCCGCATGGGACGCCACCAGCACATGGAGCAGGCTGCACAGGCCCGCGGGTGTCAGTACCTGTTCGCCCAGCGATCGTTCGAGCGCGAGATACAGCCGCGACATGTGGATGCCGCGCGCCGCGGGATCGGCGAGGTTCACCTGGACCGATACCCGCGCAGGCACCGTGGCGGTGCCACCCCGCCCGTCTGCACAACGCACCGGCAGGTCAATGCCGTCCATGCCGACCCAGTCCAGCGCACCGCCCGCTTGCGGCTGTGCGCCGATGGCGACGTCGGGCAAGCGCGCGTTGTCGGGAACGGTATTCATGCGTGGGACTCGTTGCGGACCATGCCCCGCCATTTGCGGGCCGCGCGCCAGGTTTTCAACACGTCGCCCAGCCCGTGCGCGGGTGCGTGCAATGCGGCAAGCGGATCATCGGCGCGCACCGCGCGCTCGAGCGCCTGCCGGTCGCACTGCAGATCGACGGCGCGGAACAACGTCAGCGGGCCTCGCATTCTAGCGGCGTCGGACGCCGCGCGTTCGAGTTCGCCGAAATAGTCGCGCAACGCCGCGCGACGCGCGGGACTGTCATTGCCCAGCGCCTCGGTGGTGAGTCCGTGCCGGGCCAGCAGGTTCATCGGGATGGGGGAGCGTCCGTGTTCGGACTCGGCGATCAGCGCGCGCGCCGTCGACACCAGGCCGGCCAATGAAACGACCTGCGCCATGCGCGCCGTATCGGCGCCCTCGCCGAACCAGACGCGTGTTTCCAGCGCCGCAACCGCATTCGCAAACGGCGCCGCCGCGTCGCGTTGGGCCGCGACATTCGCAGGCGACGGCAACCCCAGCACGCCGATTGCCGCTTCCACCGGCGCGGTCCAGAGTGGCAAGGGAACCGAACGCGCCCGTACATCGGCGAACAATGCCTGCGTCAATGGATGCCGCGCCTGGCCTTGCGTGGCGCGCTGCATTTCCTCGCGCCACCAGCCAAGCTTGACCGCCGCCACTTGCGACTCGCGGACCTCGCGCACGGCCTTGCGCCATTCGTGCACCAGCGCCGCCAGCGCTCCGAAACAGTGGCGTTCGTGGTGGCGCAGGAACAGCCAGGCGAGCGCACGCTGGGGACTCGTACCCCGCCACTGCATCAGGTAGTCGTCGAATGCGCTTGCGCTCACTTGAGGCCCAGCAATGCGGCGAGCTGATGCGGATCGGTGCTGACTGCATCCGGCCTCCACGCCTGCGGATCGGCGCCGCCCAGATAGCCCCAGCCCGCGGCCGCCGTGTACAGCCCAGCCGCACGTCCCGCCATGATGTCGCGCGGATCATCGCCCACGTACACGCATTGCGTCGGCTCGACGCCGGCCAACGCGCAAGCGTGCAGGACGGGATCCGGATCGGGTTTGCGTTTCACCAGCGTGTCGCCGCCCACCACCGCGGCGGCCCGCCCGTCGTAGCCGAGCTTGGTCATCACCAGTGCGACCAGAGAACCGGCCTTGTTGCTGACCACGCCCCAGTGCACGCCGCGTGCTTCGAGTTGTCGCAACACGAGATCCATGCCGGCGAAGGCGTGGGTGTTCACCATGCCGGTGGCGACGTAAAGTTCCAGGAACCGCGGCGTCACCGCGTCGATGCGTGCTTCATCGTCGCCGACCGCGCAGCGCAGCACGGCGCGCGCCCCCCGCGAGACGGTTTCGCGCACCACTTCGTAACGCGGCACCTTGATATCGAGTTCACGGCACAACGCCGTGAGTGCGTCGTGCATGTCCCGCGCCGAATCGACCAGCGTCCCGTCGAGGTCGAAGAACACCCCGGCGAGCGGTTGCGGCACGGACCTCATGCGGCGCGGCTTCGATCCGGCGCGCCGCGGGCGCAGACCAGGTAATTGACGGCAGTATGACGCGTCAGCCACGCCTTTCTGTTCAACGGGTTGTAGGCAATTCCGGAGATTTCATCGAGGCTCAGCCCGGCCCGTCGCAGCAAGGCGGCAAGCTCCGACGGCTTCAGGAATTGACGGTAATCGTGCGTGCCACGCGGCAGCAGACGCGCCACGTATTCGGCACCGATGATGGCGGTGACGAAACTCGCCGGCGTGCGATTGAGGGTCGACAGGAACACCTTGCCGACGGGCTTCACCAGCGCCGCCAGATCGCGAACCAGTGCCGCGGGGTCGGGCACGTGCTCGATCAGTTCCATGCAGCACACGGCGTCGAACGCGGCGGGCTCGGCAGCCGCGAGTTCGCGCGAGGATGACAGCCGGTAATCGATCGCGAGCGGCGGCGACAATCCGGCATTGGTTTCGTGAAGATGCAACTTGGCGACCTCGATGACCTCCGGTGCCAAGTCGATCGCGGTGACGTTCGCGCCCGCCTTCGCCAGCGCCTCACTCAGCAGACCGCCGCCGCAACCGATGTCCGCGACCTTCGCACCGGGCAGCGAAACGCGCTCCGCCACGAAGCCGAGCCGCACGGGATTGAGGTCGTGCAGCGGTCGCGACTCGCCGTCGGGATCCCACCAGCGATGCGCGAGTTTGCCGAAGCGCGCCAGTTCTTCCGGATCGACGTTGGGCGCGCTGGCGTTCATGCCTCCACCGCCACGCGCGTGACGTTCCATTCGCGCACCGTGATCTCGGACGCGCCGGTCAGGTGAACGGGATCGGCAAACGCGATCGCGCGCGCATCCTCCAGCGATTCGGCACGGATCAGATAGGCGCCCCCCGATTTGTCGGTGAACGGACCGGACGCCTCCAGCACGCCACGATCCTTCAGCGCATCCAGATGCGCGCGGTGCGCCGCGATCACGCCAACGTCGAAGTTCGGGGTACGCATTGCAAGAATCAGGTACTGCTTCATCGGCGCTCCGGCGTCAAAGGGCCGCGATCCGCTCGCGCCAGCGGCGGGTCTTTTCCAGCACGCCGGCAAGGTCGAAATCGACCAGTGCGCCATCGTCGAGTTTGCGCGCGCCATCGATCCAGACGTCGCTGACCTGCCGGCGCGAGACGGCGTAGACAAGCTGCGAAACCACATTGTAGAGCGGTTGCGTTTCGACCTCGTCCATCTTCACCGCCACCAGATCGGCGCGCTTGCCGGTTTCGATGGAGCCGATCTTCGCGTCGAGCTGCAGCGCTTTCGCGCCATTCAACGTGGCGGCGCGCAACGCGAATGCATCGTCGAAGGCCGCGGCGTCGCCGGCCACGCCTTTCGCCAGCAAGGCGGCGGTACGCAATTCGCCGAACATGTCGAGGTCGTTGTTGGACGCGCAGCCATCGGTTCCGAGCGCAAGGTTGACGCCGCCACGCCGCAGTTTTTCGGCGGGACAGAATCCGGACGCGAGCTTGAGATTCGACTCCGGGCAATGCACCACCGACACGCCGGCTTCGGCGCACAGCGCGATTTCTGGATCACTGACCTGGGTCATGTGCACGGCGATCAGGCGATCGTTCACCAGCCCGAGTTTCTGCAGCCGCTGCATGGGCCTGAGGCCGTGCTCGCGCTTGCCGTCCTCGACTTCCTGCGCCGTTTCCATCAGGTGCAGGTGCACGGGAATGTCGAGCTGGTCGGACAGCGTGCGAATGCGCGCGAACGATTCGTCGGCCACTGTGTACGGCGCGTGCGGCCCGAAGGTGGTGCCGACCCGCGGATCGCCTCGGTACTGGTCGTGCACCGCCAGCGCGCGTTCGAAGTATTCGTCGCGCGTCTGTGCCCAGGCGCTCGGGAATTCGATGATCGGCAACGCCACCATCGCGCGGAAGCCGTGTGCCTTGTACGCCTGCGCCTGCGCGTCGGGAAAGAAATAGTTCTCGCTGCAGCACGTCGTGCCGCCGCGCAGCATCTCGGCTATCGCGAGTTCCACGCCATCGCGCACGAACTCGGGACCCATCACCTTCGCTTCCACCGGCCAGATGTGCTCGCGCAGCCACGTCATCAGCGGCAGGTCGTCCGCCAGCCCGCGCAGCAGCGTCATCGGGTTGTGGGTGTGCGCGTTGACCAGGCCCGGGATCAGCGCGTGTTCGGGCAGGTCCACGCGCTCACGCGGCGCGTACTTGGCGGCAGCGTCGCGCATCGGAAGCACGTCGACGATCGAGCCTTCATGGACCGCAACGGCATGGTTTTCCAGCACCACGCGATCGGGCTGGACCGGCACGATCCAGCGGGCGGTGATGAGGAGGTCGATGGAGCGCGGGCTCGTCATGGGCTTCCGTGTAGGAGCGCGCCTGAGCGCGACCGTCGCCTGCAGGCAGGCTCCTGCAGGGTCTTACTTGACGCGGCTCACATACTCGCCGGTACGCGTATCCACGCGGATCACCTCGTCCTGGTTCACGAACAACGGCACGCGCACGGTGGCACCGGTTTCCAGCTTGGCGGGCTTGCCGCCGCCGCCCGAGGTGTCACCACGCAGGCCCGGATCGGTCTCGACGATCTTCAATTCAACGAAATTGGGCGGCGCGACCGACAAGGGAACGCCGTTCCAGAAGGTCACGATGCACTCCTCCTCGCCCTTCAGCCATTGCGCGGCATCCCCCACGGCGTTCTTGTCGGCGGTGTGTTGTTCGTAGCTGGCGGGATCCATGAAATGCCAGAACTCGCCGTCGTTGTAGAGGTACTGCATGTCGGTATCGACGACGTCGGCGCCCTCGACCGAATCGGTCGCCTTCATGGTCTTTTCCGTGGTGCGGCCGTTCTTCAAGTTGCGGATCTTGATGCGGGTGAAGGCCTGGCCCTTGCCGGGCTTGATGAAATCCGCACCGACGATCACGTAGGGATCGCCATCAACGATGATCTTCAAACCGTTCTTGACGTCGTTGAGACCATAACTGGCCATTTGCTTAGCTCCGTGGATGCGAGGCGCCGCCCGTGCCGCAATGGCCCTGACCGGACGACTGACCTAGAATGAGGGGTTTACCGAGCCCGTGAACGTTTGGGCACAAGCCCGCCATGATAACCGCAATCGACCCGATCACGCAGCCGGAAGCCATGCCCGACTGGCGACAATCGCTGCGCGATGCGGTCACCGATCCGCGCGAACTGCTGGCGCTGGTCGGCCTGCCGCAGTTGGCCGAGAAGTTGCCGGCCAGCGATGCCGGGTTTGCACTGAAGGTGCCGCGCGGGTTCATTGCACGCATGCACCAGGGCGACCCGAATGATCCGTTGTTGCTGCAGGTACTGCCGCAACTGGCCGAGCTGGACGAAGTGCCCGGTTTCCGCGACGACGCGGTGGGCGATCTGGATGCCGTCGCCGGACACGGCGTCCTGCACAAATACGAGGGCCGCGCGCTGCTGATCGCGGCGGGTTCCTGCGCCGTCAACTGCCGCTACTGCTTCCGCCGGCATTTCCCGTATGCGGAAGAACTGGCCGCGGCCCACGCGTGGCGTGCAGCCATCGATTGCCTGGCGGACGACACCTCGATCCGCGAAGTGATCCTGTCCGGCGGCGACCCGCTGGTGCTTTCGACACAAAAATTGACAGACCTCACCGAGGCGCTGCGCGACCTGCCCCACGTGATCCGCCTGCGCATCCATTCGCGATTGCCGGTGGTGCTGCCCGAACGGATCGACGAAGCCTTTTGTGCATGGCTTTCCGCGCTGCCCTTGCAGCGTGTCGTGGTGCTGCACGCCAATCATCCGGGCGAGCTGGACGCGAGCGTGGGCGCCGCTTGCGTGCGTTTGCGCGAAGCCGGCGCGACCCTGCTCAACCAGTCGGTGCTGCTGCGCGGTGTCAATGACGATGCCGACGCACTGGTCGAACTTTCCGAGCGCCTGTTCGCGTTGGGTGTGTTGCCCTATTACCTGCATCAGCTCGATCAGGTGCGCGGCACAGCGCATTTCGAGGTGAGCGACACGCGGGCGCGCGAATTGCTGGGCACGTTGCGTGCACGGCTTCCGGGGTATCTTGTGCCGAGACTGGTGCGCGAAGTGCCGGGCGAAACGGGCAAGCGCCCGCTGTGACGCATACGCTGGCGGAATCGCTGTCGATCGGGTACAAAGCCTGCTTGGCTCGGAAGGGAACCGGAATGGTTCCGGCGGGGATTGGCACCGACACAAGCCGACGCTGGCGAACAAGCCTCGGTCGCCGCTCGAGCGTCCGTACGCAACGAAAGAAGAGAATTCAGCAAGGCCGTCCATGTTGTCCGAACCCATCACCAAGCTGATCATCGCCGAGGATCAGGCCGAGGACGCCGAGCAGATCATCAGCGTGTTGCGCAACAGCGGCATGGCGCTGCGTCCGCAACGCATCGCGACGGAAGAGGAACTGGCCGCCTCGCTGGAATCGTTCACGCCGGACCTGGTGCTGGCCAATCCGGGCTGCAAGGAAATCTCCCTCGCTGCGATCGGCCGCGCCTTGGACGGCACCGGCAAGGACGTCACGCTGCTGGCCCTCGCCGACAAGCTCACGGATGACGTGATCGCGGCGATCCTGTCGCACGGCAACGTGCGCGGCATCGCCTTGCGCAACCGCCACGACCAGTTGCAGAACGTGGTCCGGCGCGAACTGGATGCGCTGAACACCCGCCGCAACGTGCGTCGCCTCGAGGCGAGTTTGCGCGAATCGGAGCGGCGCTGCGATGCACTGCTGGATTCCTCGCGGGATCCCATCGCATACATCCACGAAGGTACGCACGTCCGCGCCAACAACGCATACCTCGAAATGTTCGGTTTCGAAAGCTTCGAGGATGTCGAAGGCCTCACCATCCTCGATCTGGTCGCACCCCAGCACACCGCGGATTTCAAGGATTTGCTGAAGCGGCTCGCGCGCGGCGAGAAGCCACCGCCGAAACTGGACCTCTCCGCGCGTCGCGCCGACGGCAGCACCTTCGAAGCGGTGATGGAGTTTTCCCCCGCAACTTACGAAGGCGAGCCCTGTCAGCAGATCGTGTTCAGGCTGCCGGCCACCAACACCGCGACCGAAGAAGAACTGCGCCGCCTGAAGACGCAGGACCCACTGACCGGTCTTTCCAACCGCACGCATTTCCTCGAATGCGTCGACGAGGCGGTGGCGCGCGCGATTGACGGCAGTACCGATCAGGCGCTGCTGCTGCTGGAACCCGACAACTATCGCGCGGTGCTCGACACCGTCGGCATCACGGGTGCCGACGACGTGCTGCGCCAACTCGCCGGCACCATCAAGCAGCGACTGCACGCCACGGATCGCGCCGGCCGTATCGGCGACCATTCGTTCGGCATCCTGCTTTCGGGCCGCACCCAGGCCGAAGTGCAGCAGATCGCCGAATCGCTGCGCGCCAGCGTGGAGACCGCCATCATTGAAGCCGGCGGTCGCTCCACCAGCCTCACCATCAGCATCGGCGGCAGCCTGCTGGGTGAGAAGAATGCGAAATCGCAGGTGCTGTTGTCGCTGGCCGACGACGCGCTTCGCTCGGCCTCGGGCCAAGGCGGCAATCGGGTCGACATCCACGATCCGGCCGCAGCGGACAAGGCCGAGGCGGCGCGACGGCAACAATGGCTGGACATGATCGACACCGCGCTGGCGCAGGACGGTTTCGTCCTCTACTTCCAGCCGGTGGTGAACCTGCAGGGCGAAGAAGGCGAGTTCTACGAAGTGCTGCTGCGCATCCGCGGACCGACCGAAGAAGTGCTGCCCGCGCACTTCCTGCCCATCGCCGAACGCAACGATCGCCTGTTGGCCATCGACCGCTGGGTAATCGAGCACGCCATTGCCGCGCTCGGCAAGCGCGGCAGCAAGGCGGCGTCCACCACGCTTTTCATCAAGCTGTCCACGCTGACCCTGCACGACGAGAAGCTGGCCGACTGGGTGGACGCCAGGCTCGCCGCGGCCAACGTCAAGGCTTCGCAACTGGTATTCGAAGTACCCGAAGCCAAGGTGATGACCTGCCTGAAACCGGCGCGCGAATTCGTCGACCGCTGGCGCACGAGCGGCGGTGGCTTCGGGCTGGAACAATTCGGTTCGGGCCTCAATTCGTTCCAGGCCCTGAAACACATCGACGCCGATTATCTGAAGCTCGACCGTGCGCTCACGGTCGACCTCGCCCATCATTCCGAAAACGAATTGAAGGTGCGCGAGTTGTGCTCGCAGGCGCACGCCGCCGGCAAGCGCACCATGGTGGAATGGATCGAGGAAGCGGCCAGCATGCCGACGTTGTTCTCGGCCGGCGTGAATTTCGCGCAGGGCAACTTCCTTGCCGAGCCTTCGGCCGAGATGCGTTCGCTGAGCTGACGCGGGACTTGGAACCCGGCCCCATGGAAAAGGCCCGGTTGCGAGCATGGACGATCGCGCAAATGTCGATCAAACTGACGCCATGGCCACCGCACCGCGCCCCGTTTCCGCCATGCCACGACTGGCGTTCGTCGCCTCCGCGTCGGACAAGGCGCGCGCCGCCTGCGATGAGCTTCAGGATCGCTACGGCGCGGGATCACCCGACGACGCCGACGTAATCGTCGCGCTGGGCGGCGACGGCTTCATGTTGCGCACCCTGCACGCGCAACTCGGCCACGGTCTTCCGGTGTACGGCATGAAGCTCGGCCGCGTCGGCTTCCTGATGAACCGCTACCTGCCCGACGATCTTCCCGCGCGCATAGCCGCGGCGCGACCGGCCGTGCTGCACCCGCTCGAAATGCACGTCACCCAACGCGACGGCACCGAAATCGACGCGCTGGCGTTCAACGAAATTTCGCTGCTGCGGCAGACCAACCAGGCCGCCCACATCGAGGTGGGGCTGAATGGCGAAGTGAAGTTGGCCAACCTCATCTGCGACGGCCTGCTGGTCGCGACACCCGCAGGTTCGACGGCATACAACCTTTCCGCGCACGGACCGATCCTGCCGCTGGATGCCAATGTGCTGGCGCTCACCCCGATCAGCCCGTTCCGTCCGCGTCGCTGGCGGGGAGCATTGCTGCCGGTCGGCACGCAAATCGGTCTGCGCACCCTGGAACCCGATCACCGGCCCGTCAGCGCGACCGCCGATTTCCACGAGGTACGCGACGCCGTGAAGATCGGCGTGCGCCAGGCGCGCGAACGCGCCATCACATTGCTGTTCGATCCGGAGCGCAGCCTCGCGCAACGGATTCTGGACGAGCAGTTCGAGTTATGAGCGATTGACCCGGCCAGCGCGATGGCCAAATGCACCCCGCAACCGGCCGCGGGATTGACCCGTTCGTTCTGGCGAACTGCCCGCACGGCTCACGCAACGGGCGGGCGATGGCCTACGCCGTCCGGGCCAATGCGCAACCAGTCCGCGCGGTGCCGATCTCCCGGCTCGGGTCGACACCGTAGCGGGCGTCCAGCAAGCCCGCGATCCGGGATCCACGCAGTTGCTCTGGCTCGAAGGCGAAGCGGTGCGAGAACGCGCTTCCGGGAATCGGATTGTTGCGCGCATCGGCGAGCCCGCGTGGCAATACATCCCGCTCAAGTTGCTCCAGCAGGCGGAGGCGCAACGGCACCACGGGGTTGTTTCGCACCAGCGGGTAGGTGGTCGGCGACGCGAATGGTTCGAAGCCGTAACACCGTTCGTAGAACTGGGCGTGCCGCGGGTGCACGCCGATCACGATATCCGTCACATCGGTGTGCAGCCCGAAGTGCACAGCCCAGCGCATCATGCTGAACAAGGCCCCGACACCGCGTGCAGCACTCCGGCGACGATCCGCCAACATGCCCACCTCCAGCAGGCGACGCCCCTTTCTGCGCAACTTGTCCAGATGTGGCGCATAGACGCTGTCCAGCGCGAGGCCCATGGGGTTGTCGCGGAACAGCGTCATCGTGTAGCCGACTGCCGATCCCTCCGGCCCCCATATCACGCAAGCATGTTGGCCCACGGCAGTGGGCACCGCATGGATGCGGAACGGGTTCTGGTCGATCAGCCCCATTTCCGAGTAACGGTCGTAAACCAGCCGCCAAGCCGATTCCACTTGCTCGATGCTGGTTGCGCAAGAACACGGTGGCTCGCTGCTGCGCACGGCCGAACGCGCGAGCCGTGCCGTGATGTCGATGATTTTGTCAGGCGTTGCTGAAGCTGTGAGTGCGTGCATGTTTCGATCGCCGATCCGCGGTACTTCGTTTCAAGGCATGCCGCTCCCTTGACGGCATGGACGTGGTCCCCTGTTTGCCGACGTCGACCCGAACGGCGACGTCGGTTTTGCGATGGACGCGTTCGGAACGCGATCTGGAATCCGGTTTGCACTCCGCGCAGGGCTCTGCCGCCGGCAGATCGCTGGCGTCTCCTTTTGCAGGGAGCCGCGATGGCGGGCGACCAGGGTGCTTGCTTCGTGCGTTGAGCGAAGGCCGACCCGGCGCATGCCGCGTGGGCATTCGCGCGACTTCGCGATGGACGTAAGGTGACAGGACTGCGCTCGGCCTGCAGGGGTGCCCCGATGCTGTGTGGCTCCCGGCCACAAGCGGGTTTGCGAGCAATGAAAGAGGTTCACGGGCTGAGCGACAAAACCTGGCCAACGCGCCGCGGGTCATCCTTCCCCATCGGTCGCTCAAGAACGGTTAGCTTCCTGTCTAGCCGCTGTACCCCCGTTCGTGACATTCTGCAACTTCAAATGCTCTGATTGTGTTAACCGCGTCCAATTCTTTCCTACCAAATCAGAGAAATTTCCCGAATCGGGAAATGCATTCACGAAACATTTCATTTTCGAAAATCGCGCCGGGGTCCGCTGACGGCTTCATGAACGCGCCGGAAAGCCGATGTCTCGCGGATTCCTGCCATGGCAACGATGCGCCCGAACACGGAGCGCAGTCCTACCGTTGCCGCACTACCTGAGTCAGCCGTGTCGTGGTGGTTCGAGAGAGGATGAATGGGCTTTGGTGCGCGGGATCGCGCGCCGTATAGTGCTCTCGTGCGCCGGTGGGTTGCCGCGGGGACAGCAATCCCATCTGGCGGAAGCGAACAAAGGAACGGGCGCGCGCTTTGGACGAGCAAACCAAAACAGGCATCCTGCACGCGGGCATTGCTGCACCCTCGGCCGACAATTCGCAGCCGTGGCGATTTGCGTGGTCCGGTGACGATCTGGATCTTCGCATCGATGACGAGCGTAGCAGCCAGGTGTCGGACACCCGATTCGTCCTGAGCGACCTCGCGGCGGGCGCGTGCCTGGAAAACATGATCGTCCGCGGCCAGTCCATGGGCTACTCGGCCGAACCGCAGGTTTTCCCGCAGCAAGAGGACGAATTGTGGGTCGCCCGCGTCCATTGGCGCCGCGATCCCGCGTGCGATGCATCCGAGCCACTGGCAGCCGCGATCGATGACCGTCACACCGATCGACGTTTCCCGTGGCGAGGCCCGATCACCCCTGATGTGCAGACGCGACTGGATGCGCAGGCGGAGCGGTTTCCCGGCCTGCGGCTCTGGTGGCCTCGGACATCGCACGAGAGAAGCGCCGCACTGAACGTCATCAGGCAGGCCGAGACGTTGCGGTTCCGGAGTGCGACGCTGCACGCGGAACTGTTTTCGAGTATTCGCTTTTCCGCCGGCTGGCACGGCACCTGCGAGGAAGGGTTGGCTCCGGCGACACTGGCCGTCGAGGCGCCGATGCGCCCGATTTTCCAGACCATGCGCCGACCCGCCTTGATGACGATTTTAAACCGGCTCGGAGCGGCGTCGATCCTGGGCCTGCGCTCGGCTTGGCTGCCGATTCGGCTGTCGCCCGGACTCTGCCTGATGGTCATTCCATCCAGAACGCGATCGGATGTCCTGGCGGGCGGCCGCGCCCTGGAAAGGGTGTGGCTCCAAGCCACACTGGAAGGACTGTCCCTACAACCTTACGCCGCGGCGGGCGTGCTCGGCTTGGGACTCGTGCCGATCGAGGCCACCTTCCAGCCCGCGCTTTCGCAGGTGCGTTCGGCATTGGCGAACCTGTGCGGGCCGGGACACGGATTGGTATTTCTGCGACTCGGCTACGCGAAATCCAAGCTGCGCAACCGGAGCGGGCGGCGCGAACTCGCGAGTTTCGGCGCACTTCATTGACAGAGGGGAATGCTCCGCCCCGCATGGATGGAAGTTCGGCAAAGGATGATCCGCTTCTACTGGTAGGTATTGATTCAGGCTGGGAAGGCCAAGGGGATGGAAACCCCGATCATGTGTCGAATTGTCTTACAACTTGGGATTCATTCCTCTCTGCTTGCAAAGTCTTTTCGAAATAATTGGTTACGTCGACATTCCGCGCTAATTCGATCGTGGCGAATCGTCGAAAAATCTTACATACAGACAGGAAAATGAAGCGTCCTTTATCAAGTAAAGACATGCAAAACAATACGTTACATGGATGGCATGCTTGTTGCTGTTCAAACAGCAGGGAAATGTCACTTCGGTGCCAAGACCCTTCCGGTTGTACGAACAATTCTCAGGAGGAGATAAGTATGTTGACCAAGAAAAGCTTCGGTATCGCATTCGCAACCGCCCTGGTCCTGGGCGCGAGTGGCGCGGCGCTTGCGGACCCCATCGATGTGAACGGCGTCCATTGGGATAGCAGCAGCCCATTCGACTTGACCATCCAATCGCTCAACCTTCGCGAAACCAGCGTTGCGAATGTTGGCGACGTCCTGACGGGCTACGGCCAGATCGGTTCGATCAACGGGAACAACAGCTTTTGCACGGGTTGCGACCTCACCTTCACGTTCACCTATACCTTGAAGGACAACAGCGTCCCTGGTCAGGCCGTGTTCGACATGGGCAGCTTCCAGTTTTATACGCAAGCTGCCGGAAGCTTCAACTTTGGCGATCCGACCTCCGTGGGGGGCACGCCGTGGGTCACTTTGACCGGTCATACCGCACCACGGACGGGCTTTGCGGACCCGAACGGACAGCTTTACGCCACCATTAACGGCACCATTGCCAACCCAACGGTGGGCTCCAGCGGATTCGGCTTGGTGGATGCGACGTCCGGTCCGGCCATGTCGGTTCTGGACAGCAACTTCTGGTCCGACGGTATTGGTGGCTTTGCGGACTTCCAGCTCAGCTCGTCATTCCAGTTTTTCCCGGCCAATGGTTGCGGGTCAACGCCCACCACCGACCTGGATAACATCTGCACCTATCCTATCGAGGGCAACGGGTCGCTAATCGGCAAGACGGCAGTTCCCGAACCCGGCGAAATCGGCCTGTTCGGCGTCGGTCTGGGTCTGCTTGGCTTCTTGATGTGGCGTCGCCGCAAAGAATCCAGCGGACAAGCGTAAGGCTGGCATCTCCTCCACACAGTCGACAATCGATGGCGCCGCTTCCAAGCGGCGCCTTTTTTTTGCATCGCAGGGCCGAGTCGGCCAAGCCGCAGCGGCAAGGAGCGGTTGTACGCCAACCGAGCCCGGTGCTACCTTCCCGGCTTGGCTGCAGCTTTGCGCGTTGTCGCCGAGGATGGGTGATTCATGATGTCTGACGCACAACCTATTTCCGAACCGTTTGACTACGCAACCGCATTCAGCCGGACGATCGGCTGGATGACATCAGCCGAGCAGCCGAAGCTTCGTTCCAAACGCGTGGCGATCGCCGGGCTTGGCGGGGTCGGCGGTGCCCATCTG
>Ga0105238_10002666_pt1 | contig 17746 bp, 18 predicted proteins | sample KBSC34metaG_FD_81526 | JGI IMG/M metagenome (GOLD analysis project Ga0105238, IMG submission 81526) | Corn rhizosphere microbial communities from Kellogg Biological Station, Michigan, USA - KBS C3-4 metaG | ecosystem: Host-associated > Plants > Roots > Rhizosphere > Soil | place: Michigan, USA... | reverse complement strand
TGGCTTGCGGCGGCAGCAGCCCGGCTGGCCGGCGAGGCGCGCCGGCTGGATCATTTGCTGGCGCAGGCGGGTTTTACCGTCGTGGGCGGCACGCCGCTGTTCAGGCTGGCCGAGTGCGAGGACGCAGCCATGTGGTTTCGGAAGTTCGGGCTTGCAGGAATATTGACACGCCCGTTCCCCGCAAACCCTGGCGTTCTCAGGCTCGGCATCCCATCTGACAATCGTGGATGGGCGCGCCTGGAGAAGGTGTTGGGGCCCACACCTGCGCTTTTTTAGCGCCCCTGCATTGCGGCAATTAATCATCCGAGAGCGTCCGGAGGACTTCCTGTCCGGATTATCTAGGATTATTTATATCGGCCGCGGGACCACTGACGCGTAGCCAATGCACATTGAGAAGACGAAGATCAGCGAAACCGAAGCGCGGGATATCGCCGCCCGTTGGGGCCAGGTAGCCGCTTCGGAGCCGTTGATCGATTTTGGCAAGACCGGACTGGTCGAAGACCGTAAGCGTATGCTGGAGGCCATCGACTATGTGCGCCTGTTCCTGAAGCACCCGGAGGAGATGGATCGCCTGCGCGATTACATCACCCATCCCTGCCCCTTCGAGGTCGCCGCGCGCGACGAGGGCTGGGAGGTGCAGAACGACCAGATCATCCACACCCACGATTACGACAAGTCCGTCAGCTACAAGAGCTGGGAGGATTGCTGCCACTCCGAGGACATCGTGCTGCGTGAGGCAGAACAGGATGAGCCGGCGCCCAAGCGCCGCCTGCTGCGCCGCTCCCGCGGCTAGGCTGCTGCCTTTTCCTTCAGCCGCGCGATCTCGTCCTCCAGCACCGCGATCCTGGCATCCCGTTCCTTCAGTGCCGCCGCGACGTGGGCGGCATCGAAGCGCTGTGGAATATGCTGCGGGCAATTCACATCCCAGGCGGCGACGGTGAACAGGATCACCTGCTCGGGCTTGGCCCGGTAATCCGCGGGCATCAGCTTCGCCGTCAGTTCAGGATCGTCCTCCACCACCCGCGCCGTGCCCCAGATCTTGATTCGGCGGCGATGGGCATAGTCCATCAGGAACAGGAAGGCCTTCGGGTTTTCCGACAGGTTACCCTGGGTAACGAACTGCCGGTTGCCGGCGAAATCGGCAAAGGCGATGGTCGTCTGATCGACCACATGCAGAAAACCGGCCGGACCGCCGCGATGCTGGATATAAGGCTGACCCTCGGCGTTGGCCGTCCCCAGGAACACGCTGGTCTGCGCGGCGATGAAATCGGCGAGATCGGGCGTGATCGTCGTACGCCAGGCTCCGCCCTCCTCCATCCGCGCGTAGGTCTGGCGCGACCCCTTGCGGGCCTGGATCGCCTTGATCGCCGGCGTGAAGGCTATGTCGCTGGAATATTCGCGGGACGGTTTCATCGAACCCCCTAGAGGCCTAAGTCGCTCAATCCCGGGTGATCGTCGGGGCGGCGGCCGAGCGGCCAGTGATATTTGCGTTCGCTTTCGGCGATCGGCGCATCGTTGATGCTGGCGATCCGCCGGCGCATCAGCCCGTCGCCATCGAACTCCCAGTTCTCGTTGCCGTAGGAGCGGAACCAATTGCCGCTGTCGTCGTGCCATTCATACGCGAAGCGCACGGCGATGCGGTTTTCGGTGAACGCCCACAGTTCCTTGATCAACCGGTAATCCAGCTCGCGATGCCATTTGCGGGTCAGGAACGCCTCGATGGCGGCGCGGCCGGTGATGAACTCGGCCCGGTTACGCCAGATGCTGTCGGGCGTATAGGCCAGCGCGACCTTGGCCGGATCGCGGCTGTTCCAGCCATCCTCAGCCAGACGCACCTTCGTAGCGGCGGTCTCTGCGGTGAAGGGCGGCAACGGCGGACGTGACATAGGGAATGACTCCTCGGTCTGGATGGTCATATAGATACTTCCGGAAATCGGGATCAGCCATTAGGTTTGGCAACCGATATTCCGGAATTCGGAAGGATCATGGATCGCCTCGAATCGATGTCCATGCTGGTCGCGGTGGCCGATGCCGGTAGTCTTTCCGCGGCGGGCCGCAGGCTGAACATCCCGCTGACGACGGTCAGCCGCAAGGTCTCGGAGCTGGAGGCCCATCTGGGCACACAGCTCGTCCAGCGTTCTAGCCGGCGGATCGCGCTGACGGATGCCGGTTCAGCCTATATCGAGGCCTGCCGCCGCATCCTGGACGATATCGGCGAGGCCGAACGGGCGGCGTCGGGCGAATACCAGGCGCCGCGCGGCGAGTTGGTGATCACCGCGCCGATCGTCTTCGGGCGGCTGCATGTCCTGCCGGTGATCTGCGAATTCCTGAAAGCCTATCCCGAGATCGATATCCGGCTGGTCCAGGCCGACCGCAACGTCAACCTGGCCGACGAGCATATCCATCTGGCGGTACGCATCGGCGCCCTTCCCGACAGCACCATGATCGCGACGCGGTTGGGCGCAGTGCGGCGGGTGACCTGCGGCAGCCCCGACTACTTCGCCCTGCACGGGATACCCGCCCGGCCGGAAGACCTCGCGCAGCACGATTGCATCTCGTCGGACGTGCTGGACGCGCCCGATATCTGGCGTTTCGGGAGCGGCGGGACCGAGGCGGCGGTCGCCATCCATCCCCGCCTTTGCCTGACCACCGCCGAAGCGGCGATCGATGCCGCAGTCGCCGGCATCGGCGTGGCGCGGCTGCTGTCCTATCAGGTCGCGCAGGCGCTCAGCGACAGGAGCCTCACCCTTGTGCTTGAGGAATTCGAACCGCCGCCCAGGCCCGTCAACCTGCTCCATTCCGGCGGCAAGAGGGTGCCGCTGAAGCTGCGCGCGTTCATCGACTTCGCCGCGCCCCGCCTGCGGGCCCGGCTCAGCGGAATCGGGTGAACGCCGCCGGCAGGCCCGGCACACCGGCCCGGCCGCGATAGATCGTACCGGTCTTCTCGGACAGGTTGTTCGGGTTGGCGAAGCTGCTGCCGGTCACGATATAGAGATCGCGCAAATCGGGTCCGGCGAGCGACACGCTCTGCGCCTCGCGGACCGGCACCTCGTAATGCCGGTCGACGGTGCCGTCGGGGCGAAAACGCGTGACGCCGAAGGAATCGAAACGAGCCACCAGCACCCCGCCCTCGGCATCGACGGTCAGGCCGTCGGCGTCCTGGATATCGGCGAAGACGCGCCGATTGCCGAGCGTTCCATCAGGCTCGACGTCATAGACCCATAACGTCTTGTAGCTCTCCGACTGATAAAGCCGCTTGCCGTCCGGGCTGAAGCCGATGCCGTTCGAGATGGTGATGCCCTCCCACAGGCGGGTGGCCTGACCGGACGCGCTGACACGGATCAGCGGACGGCCTTCGGGCGGCCGTGCGGCGGCGACGCTCTCGGCATCGATGACGCCGGCAATCGCGCCGCCCGCCCCATCCGGGCAGAAATCGTTGATGGCGCCGAGCGCGGAGAAAACCGGCTTCACCGTGCCGGTCTTTTCATAGAAGCAGACCAGCCCGTCCTTGCCGGAACAGACGATACCGCCGTCGTCATTGAACGCGATGCCGCCGATCCAGGTACGGTCCGGCAGGAAGCTCTCAACCCCCCGTCAGGCAGCAGCTTGTGCAGCCCGCCAACCGTCACGTCGCTGAAATAGAGGTTGCCGGCGGCATCGATCCGCGGCGCTTCGAGGAATTCCCAGCCCGACAGCAGCGTTTCGAAATCCATACCTCTCCCCCATTTCCGACCGGCGGAAAATTGATACGCCGGATCGCGAATCGGCGCCACGTTCGGATTTCTGGGGGCCACCGTCGTGACGGCATCACATCCGCGACCAGTGGAACCGCACCATATCGCCGATCCCCGCATGTTTGTCAATCATATTCCCGGAACTGGGCGATTTCTTTAAAATTACATGATCTTTTCTTCGGCATTTTTGTCACAGTCACTGGGATAAGCACGCTTTTCAGCCTGAAAATAACCTCATGAGAGTTTTTTCATATTTCCCTCATTAAGGTTCGCCGCTATTGGGTTGCGCCGGGAAAGCCGGCGCGCGGGACCCGCGCCAAGGCATGCCCATAACCCAAAAGGGAAACCAAGATGCAGATGAAAACCTTGTTGATGACCGGCACGATCGCCGGCATCGCGCTTGCCGGGCCGGCCTTCGCCGCCAAGAACCAGGCTGCCCAGACCGCTCCCGCCATCTCGGCGCAGCAGGTCGACGAATTGCAGCAGCAGATCACGGCGATGCAGGCCCAGGTGGCCTACATGAAGCGCCAGCTCGAGATCATGCAGGAGAAGAATCCGCCGAACGCCAAGCCCGCTCCGAAGATCGTGCAGAGCGGCTCCAACAAGTTCTCGATCGAGAGCGCCGACGGCCAGTATTCCGCGGCCCTGACCGGCCGCATCCATGCCGATATTGGCGACTATGCGGGCTATGATCCCAAGTCCAAGGCGACCTCGCCCGCGAACCTGAACAGCGGCTTCAACCTGCGCCGGGCCCGCATCGGCGTGACCGGCAAGGCGGCCGGCGACTTCACCTACGGCTTCATCTATGACGCCGGCGGCACCACCGACGCGACCCCGACCGGCATCCAGACCGCCCAGGTCGGCTATACCGGCATCAAGAACATGATCTTCGAGATCGGCTATTCCGACACGTTCTTCACGCTGGACGAAGCCACCTCCTCGAACGATACGCTGTTCATGGAGCGCGCTTCGCCGGCCAACGTGGCGACCGGCATCAATGCCGGCGATTTCCGCTCGAACGTCGGCGCCCGCTGGTTCGACGACCGGCTCTGGATCGGCGCCTACTTCACCGGCCCGGCCAACCTCCAGGCCCATAACCAGGGCGAGAGCATCGGCGCCTTCCAGCGCATCGCCTATCAGGTGCTGTCCGAGCCGGAATACACGCTGCATGTCGGCGGTGCGATCGACGAGATCATCAAGGCCCCGGCCAATGGCGGGTCCGCCGCGTCGAGCGCTGCCCTGAACGTCGCGTCCTTCTCGCTCAGCGACCGCCCGGAACTGCGCATCGATACAACTGCGCTGCTCTCCACCGGCCAGCTGGGCACGCTGGGCCACCCGGTCACGGGCGGCTATATCGGCGACCTGGAAGTGGCCGGCAATTACGGGCCGCTGTTCTGGCAGGGCGAGTACATGCACTACAGCGTGGAGCGCGAGGGTCTGTCCACCGCCGACTTCGACGGCGGCTATGGCGAGGTCTCCTACACGCTGACCGGCGAGGCCCATAAGTACAACAAGGCCACCGGCGCTTATAACGGTATCGTCCCGGCGCACGCTTTCGATCCGTCCCAGGGCTATTGGGGCGCGTGGGAAGTCGCGGGCCGCGTCTCCTATGTCGACCTGATCGCCAACCTCGACCAGCATCAGGCGCTGTCGTTCCAGCCGAACGGCATCAATGGCGGCAGGCAGACGGTCTATACCGCCGGGCTGAACTGGTACCCGAACAGCTATATGCGGTTCATGCTGAACTACATCCACGCCGATTACGACAAGCCGAACACGAGCTCGACCTCGGTGCCGTTCGGCGCCAACATCGGCGCGACGATGGACGCCATCGCCCTGCGCACGCAGGTGGCCTGGTAACCGACCGAACCTTTCCGGTTCATTCGACGGGCGGGGGCAACCCCGCCCGTTTTTTTATGCCCTGAAATCAAGCGCCAAGCGGCCCGGCGCGGGCATCCGGCGCCCTTAGCTCGAATTTTACAGATGATGAGTAAATTTTAATCTTGTTGACTCAAAGATTAGTGTACTTTAATCTTATTTAACGTTGATGATGTGTATTAATGGGCGCACGGGCTTCCGGCGCCTCCGGAACCTGAGTCGAGAGAGGGTAAAATGTCAGTCAGATCGCTGCTTGCCGCCGGCACCATCGCCGGAACCGCGCTGGGGGTTCTCCACCCCGCCATGGCAGCCACGCCGCAAGCCACGCAGGACGCCATCAAGGCGCAGCAGGCACAGATCGATTACCTGAAGCAGCAGCTTGAGGCGATGTCGGAAAAGCTGCAGCAGATGCAGGTGAAGCAGGTCGCGGACACCAAGGCAGCGGCGGCCAAGCCGGCCGCCCCCAAGATCACCCAGAGCGCCACCAGCAAGTTCGCGATCGAAAGCGCCGACGGTCAGTATTCGGTCGGACTGACCGGCGGCCTGCAGGGGGATGTCGGTTACTACCCCGGCTTCACCGCGAAGAATAAGAGCATCGGCCCGCAGAACCTGAACAGCGGCTTCAACGCCCGCCGCGCCCGCATCGGCGTAACCGGCAAAGCAGCCGGCGACTTCACCTATAATTTCATCTACGACGCCGGCAACAGCTCGGACGCCACCGCCAAGGGGATCGAGGCCGCGCAGGTTGCCTATCTCGGCCTCAAGAACTTCCAGTTCGACATCGGCTACGGCAGCCAGCCCTTCACCATGGACCAGGCGACGAGTTCGTACGACACCTTGCTCATGGAACGGTCGACGCCGACCAACATCGCGCTCAACCTCAATACCGGCGATAACCGGTCGGCGGTCGGCGGCCGCTATTATACCGACCGCCTGTGGGTCGGCGCCTATGTGACCGGCCCGGCGGTGGGCGATGCCCATGGCCAGGGCGAGCGTATCGGCGCCTTCCAGCGCATCGCCTATCAGGTCCTGTCCGACCCCGACTACACGCTGCATGTCGGCTTCGGCGTCGACGAGCTGATCAAGGCTCCGGTCAACGGCGGAACGGCCGGCTTCGGCCCCAACGCGATCTCGCTCAGCGACCAGCCCGAGCTCAGGGTCGACACCACGACTTTCGCCAGCACCGGCACGCTCGGCTCCTTCACCAATCCGGTGACGGGCGCGCAGATCTATGACCTGGAACTGGCCGGCAACTACCGGAATTTCTATGCCCAGGGCGAGTATTTCCACTACCAGATCGACCGCCGGGACCTGCAAACGGCCAGCTTCGACGGCGGTTATGCCCAGTTCGCCTACACGCTGACCGGCGAGAGCCACAAGTACAACCCGGTGAACGCGGCCTATAACCGGATCGTGCCCGCCCACGCGCTCGAGCCGTCGCAGGGCTATTGGGGCGCATGGGAACTGGCGGCCCGGGTTTCCTATATCGACCTGACGTCGAACTTCACCGCCGGCCTTCCGATCTCCTCCTCGTCACAGCCGAGCGCGATCAACGGCGGCAAGCAGACCAGCTTCGTCGCAGGGCTCAACTGGTACCCCAACAATTATATGCGGTTCGAGCTGAACTATATTCACACGGACTACGACAAGGCCAACTCCACCTCGTCGGGCATACTGGGCACCCCGGTGGGCGCGACGATCGACGCGCTGGGCTTCCGGACCCAGGTCAACTGGTAACGGCGATCCTCACTCGAAAGCAAAGAGGGATATGATGACTTTTCATAGCAAAGCACGGGCCAAAGCGCGGGCGGCGTTCATCGCCGCCGGCCTGACCCTGGCGGCCTTCACCGGCGCGCGCGCGGACACGACGCTGCTGAACGTGTCCTACGACCCCACGCGTGAGCTGTATGTCGCCTTCAACAATGCCTTCGCCACGTACTGGAAGAAGCAAGGCGGCGAAGATGTCGTCGTCCAGCAGTCGCATGGCGGCTCGGGCAAGCAGGCGCGCGCCGTGATCGACGGGCTGGAGGCGGACGTGGTGACCCTGGCCCTTGCAGGCGACATCGACGCCATCGCCAAGGCCGGGCAGATCAAGGAAGGCTGGATCGACCGGCTGCCGGATCACAGCACGCCCTATACCTCGACGATCGTCTTCCTGGTGCGCAAGGGCAACCCCAAGGGCATCAAGGACTGGGACGACCTGGTGAAGCCGGGCGTGTCGGTGATCACGCCCAACCCGAAGACCTCGGGCGGCGCGCGCTGGAACTATCTGGCGGCCTGGGGCTATGCGCTGGACAAGTTCAAGGACGACGAGGGCAAAGCCAAGGAGTTCGTCGGCGCCTTCTATAAGAACGTGCCGGTCCTGGACAGCGGCGCCCGCGGCTCCACCGTCACCTTCACCCAGCGCGGTGTCGGCGACGTGCTGGTCGCGTGGGAGAACGAGGCCTTCCTGGCGGTGAAGGAGGCCGGCAGCGCCTACGAGATCGTCACCCCGTCGGAGAGCATCCTGGCGGAGCCGCCGGTCGCGATCGTCGACGCCAATGTCGACCGCAAAGGCACCCGCAAGGTGGCCGAGGCGTACCTCAAGTACCTCTACAGCGACGAGGGCCAGAACATCGCCGCCAACTGGTACTACCGGCCGCGCAACCAGGAGGTGGCGGCGAAATACGCTGCACAGTTCCCGAAGCTGAAGCTGTTCACCATCGACGAGAAGTTCGGCGGCTGGGCCAAGGCGCAGCCGACCCACTTCGGCGATGGCGGCGTGTTCGACCAGATCTATCAGCCGGGCGCCAGATAGACCGGCCGGACAGACAGGGCTATGCGTTACGGGGGATTCCACAGCGGAATCCCCCGTAATCTTTTGATACAATGGGTCGTCGGAATGCTTTACAGCCCGGCGACGCCGTCAGGGTCATTCCCGGCGAAAGCGGCTCGTTTCCGCACTTTAGCATGCATGGCATGGTGTTTGCTTACCTGCCGCGCTGTAGCGTTGCTGTCATAATTCGGCCATGTCATCATGGTCCCTCGGATGGCTTCCAGCGCTGACCCGCGATTTAGCGATGTGTGGACCGAAGATGCGCCCGATCAAATTTCTGACCAAACTCGCGATAGCCGCCGGATTGCTGGCCGCGCCCGCCGCGGTGGCGACGCCCTACGACACGCTGCAGTCGATCGCCGGCACCTACAACATGTTCCTGACCGGCAATCTCGGCACGGCCGGCTCGCCGTTCGCGAACTCCGACGTGCAGGGCAATGTCGCGGTGGCGGGCAACGCCTATATCAGCGGCTCAGCGGTCAACCAGAACAACACCGGCGGCTCGGCCGCGCTCATCGTCGGCGGCAATCTGAACCAGACCTACGGCTCGATCCAGGGCAACGCCTATGTCGGCGGCGACGCGACCTTGAACGGCGTCGGCAGCATCCAGAACCTGGTCGTGCGCGGTAGCCTCAACGACAATGGCGGCACGGTCGGCGGCAATGTCTTCGTCGGCGGATCGACTGCGACGCTGAACGGCGGCGTCACGATCAACGGCTCGCTCAACATGACCGGCGCCAATTCCACGCTGAACGCGGCCAGCAACGGCGGCAGCAGCCCGGCCGGCGGCATCTACGTCACCTCGTCGACCACCGTGAACAAGCCGAGCTATTGGTCGACCCCGCAGACCAGCGGCGGCCCGTCCACCCCCGCGACCCCGCTCGACGTCTTCGGCACCTCGACCGACATCACCAACGCCTCGACCAGCCTGACGGCGCTCTCGGGCGCAACCGCCGTCAGCTCGAACGGCGGCACGATCAACATCACCCTGACCAAGAACGGGCTGAACGTCATCAACCTGACCCTGCCGAACGGGGCGACGGTCAACAGCATCAACATCACCAACGCCAACGGCATCACGCCGACCGGGCTGATCATCAACGTCAACGGCAACAACATCAATTTCACCGGGGGCTCGCTCAGCTATCCGTCCGGCATCTCGGCCAGCAATGTGCTGTATAACTTCAGCAACGCGACCTCGATCACCGGCAGCGGCTACGGCTTCGTGGGCAGCCTTCTGGCGCCGCTCGCGACCGTCAATTTCAACAACGGCAACATCAACGGCGCGGTGATCGCCGCGAACTACACCGGCGGCGCGCAGGTCAACACCGCCCCGCTCACCCTGACCCTGCCCACCTACCAGACCAGTGGCGGCTCTCAGGTCGCAACCCCCGAACCTGGAACGCTGGCCCTGTTCGGCACCGGCTTGGCGGTGATAGGTCTAGTCTTCCGGCGGCGCCGATACCGAGCCGCCCCCGCCTGAGCCTATAGGTCATCCTGATGCGAAAGTTGCTGCTCGCCCTCGTCCTCATCGCCCCCGCAGCAATCGCCCAGACGAAAAAATTGCCGCCCCCGCCAGCGCCACCGGCGGCGGACCAGATCATCGGATCCGCGAAGGCGCCCCTGCCGCCCCGGGAAGCGGAATATATCGGCATCGTCCAGGAGGCCCGGCGGCAATATCTGTCCGCCCGCAGCATCGACGCCCGCCGGAACGCGCGGATGGCCATGCAGAGCGCGACCCACAATTTCATGGGGCTGTCCCACCTCGCCATGGATTGGGTCGGCATCTTCAAGGACAGCAAGAAGAACCCCATGGGCACGCAGTCGGTCGAGATCGAGATTTCACCGAACGTGACCATCGAGACCTGGGACAATCCGGCCTCCGACGCGACCTATTTCACCCTGTTCCAGCAGGCATCGCCGATGGGCAAGCTGGTGAGCTCTCTCGCGATCGGCGATGAGGTCGTGTTCAGCGCCGACCTGATCGGCGCCACGATCAGCACCGATGAGGAGATGGTGCTGCATCCCCGCATCATCGGCAGATTCAGCAAGCTGGAACGGATTCCGCCGCCGCCGGCGAAATAGCGCACCCTACTGGCTCTGCACCTGCGCCTGGCCGGCGATCTCCCCATACAGGAAGAAGTCGCGCGCGATATCGCCGCCGAGATGGCCGAGCACCGTCTGCAGCATATCCAGGAATTCGTGCAGCCCGCCGATCAGGATGCTCTCGATCGAGCGGCCGTTGAGCTCGGCCTGCACTTCGTCGATCCGCTCCAGCGCCACCACGCCGCCGCGCAGGTGATAGCGCGACCGCAACCCGTTCAGCACCCGCCCCATATCGTCGACGCAGAGCGCGACAGAGCGCGGAAAGGCGCGGTTCTGCAGCAGGAAGCCGGCGACCGTCCCCGGGCTCATCGCCCCGAAATGCGCCCGGCGATAGGCATAGTACGCGGCCGCGGAGCGCAGCACCGAGTTCCACTGGCCGATATCGAAGCCCGAGCCGACGGTTGCGCCGAACGGCAGGAGCTGGTGGTACTTGATGTCGAGCAGGCGGGTGGTCTGGTCCGCGCGCTCCAACGAGCGGCCCATCGAATAGAAGTACCAGGCCTCGTCGCGGAAGAACGTGCCCTCGGTGATACCGGTATGGGCCTGGCAGCCTTCCTTGATCATCGCATAGGTACGCGGCAGCCGCGCCTCGCTGAGATCGGCCATGGTCAGCGCATGGATCTTGCGGTGGAAGACGTTGAGCTGTGTCCACATCTCGGTCGGGATCAGCGGCCTGAGCGCCCGGGCATTCTCCCGCGCCGCATGGATGGCGGCGACGATCGAGGTCGGATTGTCCTGATCCAGCACATAGAACTGGGTGACCGATTCACGGTCGGCCTGCTCGTGGTTCTCAAGGAACCGGGCCTCGTCGGAATTGAGCGTCAGGATCGAGCGCCAGCTGGCGGGATCGCGCGTATCGGCGGCGAACACGTTCTGGACGTCGAGCATCCGGGCGAGATTCTCGGCGCGCTCGACATAGCGCGCCAGCCAGAAGGCGGCTTCTGCGTGGCGGGAGAGCAGCATCAGCGGGTCCCCTCCGAAAACAGGACCCAGGTATCTTTCGACCCGCCGCCCTGGCTGGAATTCACCACCAGCGAGTTCTTGCGCAGCGCCACGCGGGTGAGCCCGCCCGGCAGCACCCATGTGTCCTTGCCGGTCACGGCGAAGGGGCGCAGGTCGATATGGCGCGGCTCGATCCCGTCCTTGCAGACGGTCGGGCAGACGGAAAGGCCGATGACCGGCTGGCTGATGAAGTTACCGGGATCGGCTATGATCTGGGCCCGCGTCTCCTCGATCTCGGCCTTGGTAGCGCGCGGGCCGATCACCACGCCGTATCCGCCCGATGCGCCCACCGGCTTCACCACCAGTTTCTCGAGGTTGGCCAGCGTATAGGCCAGGCCCTCCGCCTCGTTGCAGAGGTGGGTTTCGACATTGGGGATGATCGGGTCTTCGCCCAGATAATAGCGGGTCAGCCGGGGCATGTAGGCATAGACCGCCTTGTCGTCGGCGACGCCGGTGCCCACGCCGTTGGCGAGATGCACATTGCCCTTCACATAGGCATCCATGACGCCGGGCACGCCCAGCATGCTGTCTTCACGGAAGACCAGCGGATCGAGGAAATCGTCGTCGATCCGGCGATAGATCACATCGACCCGGCGCAAGCCCGCGATGGTGCGCAGATAGACCTTGCTGTCGACCACCACCAGGTCCCGCCCCTCGGCCAGGGTGACGCCCATCTCCCGCGCCAGGAAGACATGCTCGAAATAGGCCGAGTTATAGGTGCCGGGGGTGAGCAGCACGATATGCGGATCGGCCTCGCCGCCCGGCGCGTTCTCGGCCAGGGCCTGGCGCAGCCGCGCGCCATAGCCGTCGACCGACTGGACGCCCAGCCCATGGAACAGCTCGGGCCAGGCCCGGTGCATCATGCGGCGGTTCTCCAGCACGTAGGAGACGCCGGATGGGGTGCGGGCATTGTCCTCCAGCACCATGAACTGGCCGTTCTGGTCGCGCACCAGATCGATGCCGCAGATCGCGACATAGACGTCGTTGGCGACCTTCACGCCCTGCATCTGGGCGCGGTAATTGGGGTTTCCCAGCACCAGATCGGCGGGGACGATGCCGTCCTTCAGCACCTTCTGCGGGCCGTAGACATCGGCGAGGAACAGGTTGAGCGTCCTGACCCGCTGCCTGACCCCGGCCTCCAGCATGGTCCAGTCGGCGGCCGACAGGATCCGGGGGATCATGTCGAAGGGCAGCACCCGGTCGATCGCATTCTTTTCGGAATAGACGGTGAAGGTGACGCCCAGATCGTAAAGGTCGTTCTCGGCCGCGGCGGCGCGGCTGCGAAGCTCGTCTTCGGTGATGGTCGAAAGCTGCTGCTCGATCGTCTCGAACACCGGATGCGGGCTGGTGGGCGAACCCAGCAGCTCGCAGAAATAGCTACCGGAATCGTACTTGCTCAGGAGGCCGGAACGGGACGTCGGTGCGCTCATCGGGGTGGTGCAGCCTTATGGTTATAGGGGGAGCTTATCACTTATATTGCACTGCACAATCCCCTCGCACGGGGAGCTACAGCCGGTCGAACGACTCCACATAGGTGTTGACCATGCCCTTCATGTCGGTCTGCCGCGCGCTGCACTCCATCTTCTTCATGCCGTTCGAGAATTCGCAAATCTCGACGACGAAGCCGGCCTTCTGGTCGGACACCTGCTTCAGCGTTCCGTCGGGCAGCCAGGAGAAGGCCGAGGTGCTGCCCGGCCGGCCCTCGACCGGATAGGGCTTGCCGTCGATGGCGCCGGAAAAGCGGGTCGAGCCGGCGGCGCCGTCGGCCATCCTGACCGTCACGGTCCATTCGAACGCCTTCCCGTCATCCCGGGTGATCGCCATCACCAGCTCGGCCGGCGCTTCCTCGCCCGGCAGAGTCTCGGTTTCCTTCGGGTTGAGGCGCCATTTGCCCACGAGGCTGGGCGGCCGCGCATGGGCCGCCGTCGCGGCCAGGGCCATCGACACCGCGCAAATCGTCAATCCGGTTTTCATCACTGTCTCTATACCGCCGGTTATGGATTTTCCGTGCAGCCGTTATATAGGCACCCGAATATCCAAAACCCGAAAGGCCATTCAGTGTCCATCAAACGCATCAATGTCGGCCCGCGCATGAGCCAGGCCGTTGTCCATGGCAATACCGTCTATCTGTCGGGCCAGGTCGCCAACGCGACGGCCGGCGGTTCGGTCACCGACCAGACCAGGGAAATACTGGGCCAGATCGACGCCCTGCTGGCCGAGGCCGGCACGGACAAGAGCAAGCTGCTGTCCGCCGGCGTGTTCATCGTCGATATCGGCACCTTCGCCGAACTGAACGCCGTCTGGGAAGCCTGGATCGACCCCGCCAACCCGCCCTGCCGCACGACGATCGAGACCAAGCTGGCGGCGCCGAAATACGCGATCGAGATCTCGGTGATCGCGGCGATCTAAGCCGTTTTCAACGCAGAGGGCGCGGAGGTTGCGCTGAGGACGCAGAGAGATTGTGATCCCTCCGCGCACTCTGCGAAACCTCCGCGTTCTCAGCGTTAATGGATTTCAATGCTTCGCCTCCCCCTTGAGGGGGGAGGTCGGCGCAAAGCGCCGGGTGGGGGTGAATGCCTCCGCCCGTCGGATGCCCGGAGAAGGCGGCAACAATACCCCCCACCCGCCGGCGCAAGCGCCGTCGACCTCCCCCTCAAGGGGGGAGGCGCTGATTGGCTGAATGAGGCGGGGAAAGAGAAAGAACGCGAGCCCCACTCAAGGCGGCCCGACGCCGCGGCGGTATCGGTTGTCGTCGGCGTAATCCCCTGCCCGGTCGTTCGCCGACCGCCGCCATTTGGCATAGGGCGATCCCTCGGCCTGGGTCTCGGCTTCGCTGAGCGCCCAGGGTTCGTCTTCCCACAGGGTGAAATCGAACGGCAGGCGCATGGCGCGGCAGATGCCGGCGACCACCGCGCCGATCGGCCGGTCGAGGCCGAGATCCTCAACCTCCTCCAGCCGCGCGCTCAGGTCTTCGAGCCGCTCCTCGTGCTCGTCATAATCCTCGATCCCGTCGATGGCGCGCCTGACGGCGCGCTCGACCACGCGCAGCTTGCGGTCCTGCTCGCGCTTGGCCGCCTGCTCCTCGGGCGACGGGGCGTTCCGGGCCCTGGCCGCGCGCTGAGCCTCGGCGGCCAGCCTGGCGGCGGCTTCGGCCTGGCGTTGCTCCATCGTCTTGGCGGCATCGATCTCAAGCCGCTCATGCTGTGCGACGGTAAAGCGGATGGCGCGGCTGATGCGGTCGAAGGCGAGGCCGAGATCGGGCGGCTCAGGCTTGCCGGCCTCGGCGGAATAGTGATCGTCACGCAGGGCGCGGCGGCTGATCTCATCGAGCAGCCCCAGCCCATGGGCGATCACCGCCTCAAGCGCCTCCATGCGCAGCGCATGATTGCGCGCGGCCTGCTCCGCCGCCCGATCCGCCGCGGGATCGTGCGCCTGGGCCGGGCTAGCCGATGCTATGTCGTCGGGCGTGGACATGGGCGCGATTAAGAACATAAAAAGAACAAAATGTCAAGAGCGTTCTTCGTCCAACCATCCTCACCCGCTGTCGACGGCCTGGCGCACAGCGTCGACAATGGTCGTAAGGTCGAAGCGTCCGCGTTTCAGATCATGTCCTGCGTTCCCGACCGGGAGAATCCGGTGATGGGCCGGGATTGCCCTGACCGCGGCTTCGAGCTCCGCGATCGAGCCGAAGGGGTCGGCGGCACCTTGGACGAAGATCGCCGGCACGCCGAGGCGTGGGAAATGCTGAGTCCGCAGCTGCGCGGGCTTTCCCGGCGGATGCAGGGGATAGGAGAGCAGCAGCAGCGCGGCCGCAAGGTTCGGCTCGTCGGCCGCGAGCATGCTGGCCTGACGCCCGCCATAGCTCTGCCCGCCGAGCAGGATCGGGCCCGGCGCGATTTCACTCAGCGCCAGGACGGCGCTCCGCAGGCCCGCGCGGTCCGCCGCGGCGGTGGCGGGCGATGGCGGCCCCTTGGGCCGGCGTTGCCGAAACGGCAGGTCGCAGCGCAGCACGGTCATTCCCGCCGCGCAAAGGGCATCCGCGAGCGCAACGAGCAACGGCCCGTCGCAATTGCCGCCGGCGCCATGCGTCAGGACGACGCCTGGTTCGCTATCCCGATCGGGCCGGTGCAGATATCCGCGGACATCCTGCTTTTCGAATGGCGTCACGTTTCCCTTGGCCATGGAACAGGATCCCAATGCAGATCGAACCGCGCCAGGTTACGTGCGCACGCCCGCAAATGCCAAGCACCTCCCTGGCGGGTAGTGGGTCAGTTTGAAATCTGACGGTCGATCTTTCTGATCCCGTCGCTATCGCATCCCCGACCTGGTTCCCATATCATGCTTACCGGAAAGCATGGGGTCCAATGGCTGGTTCAAAAGTTAGGCGGATGGCGCGGAAGGCGCGTGAGGCGAAACTGGAAGGGCTGTCGATTGCTGCTAACGGGGTTGCGCTTAAGCCGGGCACTCCAGAATATCGCCGCATGATTAAGCAGATCGCAGAATCCGTTTCTGATGATGAGATTCCCAGCTTTCGCCGAGCAAAAGGAAATCTCGATGCCTAAAGGCCCCCAAGGACAGAAGCGCCCCGCCGATGTGGTCGGCAACGCCGTCCATGTGATGCGGATCGCCACGCAGTTCCGGGGACACAATACTTAATAGACTTTGGGCACCCGACTACGACAAAAGCCGGTAGCGTCATTAATTATGTATGGTGTCCCCGAATTACGCCCCACCGCTATAATGTGGGGTCGATTGCCAGGATCAATCCTATGATGAAGGCGATGGCTGACACTGCCATCATAATAATACCGGCCGCCAGATTTCGTTGAAAGGCAGAGGATTCTTCGTCGCGTCTGATCAGCGAGTCTTTCCCGGCTGGAGTACGTACACGCGGGAAAGCGCCAGTCCGCAGGCCGGCTCGAACTACGGATGTGATCCACAAGAACGCGATTGCCGATACGACCATCACCGAGGCGGGTGAGTACGCCATGCCACCCGGATGAGATGTGGCGTTGTGTAAAAACCTGCTGAACCACGTCAACTGTTTGTCTCCTTGTAATCGGCAGTTCCGGGGACACAATACTTAATAGACTTTGGGCACTCCACTACGACAAAAGCCGGTGGCGTCATTAATTATGCATGGTGTCCCCGCATCACCGGCATTATCCCCGGCCCGGTCGTTCGCCGAGAGCATCCGGTCAATCCCGCGCCGATCTATCTCGTCCCCTTTCCGGGATGATCCCATTTCAGGATGAAATCGGTCAGGTAGGGCGGGCAGTGATAGACTTCACCCAGGCTTGTGCGCACCGCTTGGCTGGTCAGATTGTCCAGCAGCGCGAAGCGGGTTTCGAATGGCGTGAACGGGTCGTTGCCCAGGTCTACGACACGACCGTCCCGCATTGTGACCCGGAAATAGATCAGATCACGGTTACGGGTTCGGCGACATTCGAGGCTGCGGCTGGAAACGTCCGACCACGGGTAGCGCACGGACCCGAGGAAACCGGCGCGATAGACCACCACGCCGCCGGTGTCGGCGTAGAAGGCGCGCGACAGGATCAGGATGTAGAACAACAGGCTGAACGCCAGCAGTCCGAGCAGGGACCTTACGGCCGGCCGCCCGAGAGGAGCGGCGACTTCCGGATCGCCTCCACTCGTCCCGAATGCAAGCGCGACGATCAGGGAGCCGAAGAGCAGAAACCCCAGCGGCGCCAACAGCAGCATACCGCCATAGAGCGGGCCGGCCACGAGGGCGTCACCGGGCGCCAGGACATATTTCTGGAGCAGAAGCCCGCCGACAAACAGTCCAAGGATCGGCCCCACCACGCAGGCGGCGGCCATGAGACCCTGTGGCCGAGACTCCCGGTGTGCTGCGCCAAGCGAATCTTCCTGCTCGGCCACTTCGGCTCCCATCATTCCAGCATCAGAGACTTCAAGACGCGCTGAAGACGATAGCGACAGAACTCAAGAGCGGACAGTCCGAAATCCCCTTAGGCGTCTAGTCCCCGATATCGCGGATCAGCACCTCGGTCACGTCATAGCCCGCCTCGGCGGGGATGCGCAGCGCCGGGCCATCCGGGTGTTCGAAGGGCTGGGGCGAAACCGGGATAATGGTTCGCGCCCGCGCGGCGGCCAGCGCCTCGTCCACCGTGCGGCTCTTGGCCAGCAGGCCGAGGTTGCAGCGGGTGACGAACACCACCTTGATCTCGCCGCG
>Ga0105238_10002665_pt1 | contig 17752 bp, 15 predicted proteins | sample KBSC34metaG_FD_81526 | JGI IMG/M metagenome (GOLD analysis project Ga0105238, IMG submission 81526) | Corn rhizosphere microbial communities from Kellogg Biological Station, Michigan, USA - KBS C3-4 metaG | ecosystem: Host-associated > Plants > Roots > Rhizosphere > Soil | place: Michigan, USA... | reverse complement strand
GCCGTTCAGCCGGCTGGGCGCCGAACATTCCAAGGTCAGCGGCACCGGCATTGGCCTCGCCTTCTCGCGCAAGGTCGTCGAGGCGCTGGGCGGCACGGTCGGCTTCGAGAGCGAAGTCGGCAAGGGCAGCACCTTCTGGGTCGACCTGCCGGCCGAACCGTCCGCCGCCGCGGCCGTCGAGGCGGCGCAGCCCGCCGCCGAGAAGCCCTTCCGGTCCCTCTCCGGCGATCAGGCGTTCAGCGCGGCTTGAGGGCCGCGGGTAGCCGACTTCCGATCACTTCCCTATAAGCTCCCCGGATGAGCACTCCGGACACACGCACCGTTTTCGACCGCGCGCTGGTGCGCCGGCGGCGGGAGCGGGCTGTGCTGGGCGGCGACGGCAGCGGTTTCCTGTTCGCCGAGGTGGCGAACCGCATGGCCGACCGGCTGAGCGACGTGACGCGCGGCTTCGGCCTCGGGGTCGATCTCGGCAGCCGCGGCGGGCACATGGCGCAGGCCGTGCTCCAGACCGGGCGGGTCGAGCGGCTCTATGCGACCGATGCTTCGCCGGCCCTGGCCGGGCGCCTGCCGGTACCGTCGGTGGCGGCGGATGAGGAGACGCTGCCCTTCGCCGATGCCTCGCTCGACCTCGTCGTAAGCTCGCTGGCGCTGCACTGGGTCAACGACCTGCCCGGCACGCTGGTGCAGGTGCGCCGCGCGCTGAAGCCCGACGGGCTGTTCCTGGCCGCCCTGTTCGGCGGCGAGACGTTGTGGCAGCTGCGGGAAGTATTGATGGAGGCCGAGCTCACGGTGATGGGCGGCGTCTCCGCCCGCGTGTCGCCGATGGCCGACCTGCGCGACGCCGCCGGCCTGCTGCAACGCGCGGGCTTCGCCCTGCCGGTCGCGGACCGCGATCCGATCACCGTCGCCTACACCGATGCCTGGGCCCTGATGCGCGACCTGTCCCGTATGGGTGAGGGCAATGCCGTCCGCCTGCGTGCGCCCGGGCCGCTGCGGCGCGCCATCCTGGCCGAGGCCGGGCGGCTCTATGCCGAACGCCATGGCTTCGAAGGCGGGCGTGTTCGGGCGACGTTCGAGATACTATATATTTCGGGCTGGGCGCCGGCGGCGACTCAGCAGAAGCCGCTCCGGCCCGGCCAGGCGACCAAGCGTCTCGCCGATGCGCTGGGGACGGAGGAACGGCCCGCCGGCGATGTTGCGATCCCGAGAAGCGAGTAGGCCCATGTCCGCTGCAGAATTGAGCGTCGAACTCATTCCCGCCTTCCAGGACAATTACATCTTCCTGCTGCGCAGCCCCGGCAGTGACGATGTCGGCATCGTCGATGCCGGCGACGCCGCTCCGGTTATCGCCGAGCTGGACCGGCAGGGGCTCATGCCGACCCACATTTTCAACACCCACCACCATCCGGACCATATGGGCGGCAACGAGGCGCTGAAGGCGCGCTTCCCGGAAGCGAAGCTGATCGGCCCGGGGTCGGAAACCGCGCGCATCCCGGATATGGATGTGACTGTTGCCGAGGGCGACATGGTCGAATTCGGCGGCCTGAGCTTCAAGGTGATCGAGGTGCCGGGCCACACGCGCGGCCATATCGCCTTCTGGACCGAGCGGGGCCAGGCGCTGTTCTGCGGCGATACGCTGTTCGTCATGGGCTGCGGCCGGATGTTCGAAGGCCATGCCGCGCAGATGTGGGATTCACTGGGCAAGCTCAAGGTGCTGCCGCCGGATACGCGCGTCTATTGCGCCCATGAATATACGCAGGGCAATGCCCGCTTCGCCGTGACCGTCGACCCGCAGAACGCGGCCTTGGCCAGCAGGGTGGAGGAGGTCAGGCAGTTGCGCGCCGAGGGCAAGCCGACCGTTCCATCGACCATCGCCCGAGAGAAGGAGACCAATCCCTTCCTGCGCGCCGACGATCCGGCCATCGCCAGGACGGTCGGGCTGGCCGGCGCCGGGGCGGTGGCTGTCTTCGCCGAGGTCCGCCAGCGGAAGGACAATTTCTGAGTTGAGTTACCAGCAAAATCTAGAACGGGTCGCGACGCGCTATCTCGAACTGCGCGACACGCTGTCGGGCATGGTCGACGACCCCGAGAAATTCCAGAAACTGTCGCGCGAATATGCCGAGCTGACCCCGGTCGCGGAGGCGATCGAGGAATTGCGCCTGCGCCAGGCCGAGGCGGGGGACCTCGCCGGGATGATCGCCGACCCTTCGACCGAGCCCGAGATGCGGGCGATGGCGGAGGAGGAGTTCGCGGCGCTGAAGGAGCGGCTGCCGGGGCTGGAGCGGGACATCATGATCCAGCTGCTGCCCAAGGACGCGGCCGACGAGCGTTCGGCCATCCTGGAAATCCGGCCGGCCGCCGGCGGCGACGAGGCGGCCCTGTTCGCCAGCGAGCTGTTCCAGATGTATCAGCGCTATGCCCAGATCCACGGCTGGCGCTTCGAGGTGATGGAGATTTCCGAGTCCGACCTCGGCGGTTTCCGCGATGCGGTGGCCGAGATCAACGGGCGCGGCGTGTTCGCCAAGCTGAAATTCGAATCCGGTGTCCACCGTGTGCAGCGTGTGCCCAAGACCGAGACACAGGGCCGCATCCATACCTCCACCGTCACCGTGGCGGTGCTGCCGGAGGCGGAGGAGGTCGATATCGACATCCAGGAGAAGGACCTCAGGATCGACGTCTTCCGCTCCTCCGGCCCGGGCGGGCAGTCGGTCAACACCACGGATTCAGCGGTGCGCATCACCCATATCCCGACCGGCACGGTCGTCAGCCAGCAGGACGAGAAGTCCCAGCACAAGAACAAGGCCAAGGCGATGAAGATCCTGCGCGCCCGCCTGTACGAGGCCGAGCGCGTCAAGCTGCATGAGGCGCGGGCGGCCACCCGCAAGGGCCAGGTCGGCACCGGCGACCGGTCGGAACGCATCCGCACCTACAATTTCCCGCAAGGGCGCGTCACCGATCACCGCATCAACCTGACGCTCTACAAGATCGACAAGGTGATGACCGGCGAGGCGCTGGACGAGGTGGTCGATGCGCTGATCGCCCAGGACCAGGCCGAACGGCTCGCGGAACTGTCGTGAAGCTGACGCTCGCCGCCAAGACCCGCCGTGCCGCGCTGAAGGAGGCCGTGCTGCTGATGAAGGCGGCCGGCCTGGACACGCCGGTTCTCGACGCAAGGCTGATCGTCCAGCATGCGCTCGGCATCTCCTGGGATACGCTCTATCTCAAGGACGACCAGCCCCTTGCCGCCGAGGAGAAGGCGCGGCTGGAAAACCAGCTGTCGCGCCGGGCAGCCCACGAGCCGGTGTCGCGTATCGTCGGCCGCCGGCATTTCTGGACCCTGGACCTGGCGGTTTCGCCCGACACGCTCGATCCGCGTCCCGACACCGAATCGCTGATCGAAACCGTGGTCCAGGCGATCCCGGACCGCGCCAGGCCTTTGCGTATCCTCGATCTCGGCACCGGCACCGGGGCGATCCTGCTGGCGCTGCTGGCCGAATATCCGAACGCGACGGGGTTGGGCGTCGACGCGTCGGAAGGCGCGCTGAAGGTGGCGCTGGCCAATGCCGATAGCCACGGATTGTCGCCGCGCGTTGCGTTTTCCCAGGGCAGTTGGGCCGAGGGCGTCGAGGGCCCTTTCGATATTGTCGTCTCCAACCCACCCTATATAGAGACCGGTGACGTACCCGGCCTGGCGCCCGAAGTACGGGAGCACGATCCGCTCCTGGCGCTCGACGGCGGCCCGGATGGACTCGATGCCTATCGGGCCATCATCCCGGCAATTGCGGGACTGCTTCACCCGGAGGGGTTGGCGGTTTTCGAGATCGGCGAAGGGCAGGGTGAGGCGGTGACCCGGATCGCACGGGAAAACGGCCTGACAGCGGCTGGAACTCGCAAGGACCTTGGCGGAATCGACCGCGCGCTGAGCTTCAAAACAGCGCGCTGACTGTGACGGAAGCGCGCAGTTCGGCGCATGATTTCGCAAATGAATGAATTTCGTTGTATTCTAAGTCCGAGCCACTAAGGTGGCGCACGGCGTTCATCGAAATTTCGATGGTCACAGCCCGATGGTCGAACGGGGACAATAAGACGAGACCATCGGCAGACCCAACGCGCGGCATTTTTGAAGCCAGGCCGCGTCGGCAATTTCGATTAGCGGATCGCCGAAACCGGCAAACTCAAGAGATTGATTAGGATGAGACAGGGTCCCAACCCCAAAAGGTCGCGCGGGCGTAATAACAACAATAATAATAATGGCGGTCGCCGCCCTAATGTACCGCTGCGTATGCAGACGTTCGATTCCAACGGTCCCGACGTTCGTATCCGCGGCAGCGCGTTCCAGGTTCACGAGAAATATCTGCAGCTGGCACGCGATGCGTCGTCCTCGGGCGACCGGATCATGGCCGAGAACTATCTGCAGCATGCCGAGCATTATTACCGCATCATCGCGGCGGCTCAGGAGCAGCAGGCGCAGCAGCAGGCCAACGATCCCAACCGGCGTTTCCGGCCCGAAGGCTATAACGGCCAGGATTTCCGCGGCGGCGGATCCGAGGAAGACGGAGGCAGCGAAGTGCTGGACGGCTTCCCGACCGACGAGCAGATCGAGGGCCAGCAGCAGCAGCAGCCGCGCGGCGACAATTATCGCCAGGAAGGCCGCCAGCAGGACGGCGGCCGCGGTGACGGTCGCCAGCAGGATGGCCGGCACTATGACGGGCGCGGCCAGGACGGGCGTGGGCAGGACGGCCGTGGCCGCGACAACCGCCACCAGCAGCAGGATCCGGCCTATCGCCCGCAGCCCGAGATGCAGTATCGCGGGGACGGCGGCCAGCCCGAGGGCAATTACCGCCAGGACCGTGACCAGCAGTATCGCCCGTCTCCCGACCGCGAAGGCGACGGCGGCCGGCAATATGAGGAACGTCCGCGCATCCGCACCTTCGATGACCGCCAGGGCGGTCACGGGAACGGCCATGGCGACGGCGACCACCAGTCGAACGGCGGCGAGCATGCACCGGTGACCCCTGTGCAGATCGAGTTCCCGCAGCCGGTCATGGCCGATGCGGCCCCCGAGGAGGCCCCAGCCGAGGCAGCGCCGCCCGTTCGCCGCGGCCGCCCGCGCCGCCCGCGCGTCGAGGCGACGGAGCCGGCCGCCGAAGGCTGACCCCCGACCAACCTTATTTTCCTTAAACGGCGGCGGAGCCAGAACTCCGCCGCCGTTTTGTTTTCCGGGGTCTTGGAAGGGCTCGGAGCCTGCCTAAATATTAGGCTGTTTCAACGATCGATGGCCGTGCCTCAAAGAGGGCGGCCGCATGTGGGGGTGCCTTAAGGCAAGGACCCTGTAACACCAGAGGAGTGCCTGTATGGACTTCGAAACCTATACCGAACGCGCCCGCGGCTTCGTGCAATCCGCCTTTGCACTGGCCCTGCGCAGCAACCATCAGCGGCTGACGCCCGAGCACATGCTCAAGGTCCTGCTCGAGGACAAGCAGGGGCTGGCCACCAATCTCGTCCGCGCCGCCGGGGGCAATCCCGAGCAGGCGCTGGCCGCCGTCGAGGCGGACCTGAACAAGCTTCCCCGTGTCGAAGGCTCGGGCGCCGGCCAGCCGCAGCTGACCCCTGAGGTCGCCCGCCTGTTCGACAATGCCCAGAAGATCGCCGAGAAGGCCGGGGACAAGTATGTCACCGCCGAGCGGCTGCTGCTCGCTATCGCGCTGGAGGCCGGCACACAAGCCGCCAAGGCGCTGGCCTCGGCCGGGGTGAATGCCCAGGCGCTGAACCAGACGATCGAGCAGGTCCGCAAGGGCCGCACCGCCGACAGCGCCAACGCCGAGGACAGCTTCGAGGCGTTGAAGAAATATACCCGCGACCTGACCGCCGCCGCGCGCGAGGGCAAGCTGGATCCGGTGATCGGGCGCGACGAGGAAATCCGCCGCACCATCCAGGTCCTCTCCCGCCGCACCAAGAACAATCCGGTGCTGATCGGCGAGCCCGGCGTCGGCAAGACCGCCATCGTCGAGGGGCTGGCTCTGCGCATCGTCAACGGTGACGTGCCGGAGGGGCTGAAGGACAAGCGCCTGCTGGCCCTCGACCTCGGTTCGCTGATCGCCGGCGCCAAGTTCCGCGGCGAGTTCGAGGAGCGGCTGAAGGGCGTGCTGCAGGAGATGCAGGCGGCCGCCGGCGAGATCATCATGTTCATCGACGAGCTGCATACGCTGGTCGGCGCCGGCAAGGCCGATGGGGCAATGGATGCGTCGAACATGCTCAAGCCCGCCCTGGCGCGCGGCGAACTGCATTGCGTAGGCGCCACCACGCTGGACGAGTACCGCAAATATATCGAGAAGGACGCGGCGCTGGCCCGCCGCTTCCAGTCGGTGTTCGTGAACGAGCCGACGGTCGCCGATACGATCTCGATCCTGCGGGGGCTTAAGGAAAAATACGAGATGCACCACGGCGTCCGTATCACCGACGGCGCCATCGTCTCGGCCGCGACCCTCTCTAACCGCTACATCACCGACCGCTTCCTGCCGGATAAGGCCATCGATCTGGTCGACGAGGCGGCCGCGCGGCTGCGCATGGAGGTGGATTCCAAGCCCGAGGAGATCGACGAGCTGGACCGCCGTATCATCCAGCTGAAGATCGAGCGCGAGGCGCTGAAGAAGGAAGACGACCAGGGCTCGCGCGACCGGCTGGAGAGACTGGAGGTCGAGCTCGACGAGCTGGAGAAGGAATCAGCCGACCTGACCGAGCGCTGGCGCGCGGAGAAGGAGAAGCTGTCCTCCGCCCAGAAGATCAAGGAAGAGCTGGAACACGCACGCACCCAGCTGGAACAGGCGCAGCGTTCAGGCGACTGGGCCAAGGCCGGCGAGCTGACCTATGGTGCGATCCCCGAGCTGGAGCGGCGTCTGACCGAGGCCGAGAAGGCCGCGGGCGACCAGATGCTCAACGAAGCCGTGCGCGACAGCGATATCGCCTCGGTGGTCAGCCGCTGGACCGGCGTGCCCGTGGACAGGATGCTGGAGGGCGAGCGCGAGAAGCTGCTCAGCATGGAGGAGCGGCTGCGTGCCCGCGTGGTCGGCCAGGAGGAGGCTGTGGTCGCCGTCTCCAACGCAGTCCGCCGCTCGCGCGCCGGGTTGCAGGACCCGAACCGGCCGATCGGCTCGTTCATGTTCTTAGGCCCGACGGGCGTCGGCAAGACCGAGCTCACCAAGGCGATCGCCGAGTTCCTGTTCGACGACGACAGCGCGATGGTCCGCATCGACATGTCCGAATATATGGAGAAGCACTCGGTCTCCCGTCTGATCGGCGCGCCGCCGGGCTATGTCGGCTATGACGAGGGCGGGGCGCTGACCGAGGCGGTGCGCCGCCGGCCGTACCAGGTGATCCTGTTCGACGAGATCGAGAAGGCGCATCCGGACGTGTTCAACGTCCTGCTGCAGGTGCTCGACGACGGGCGGCTGACGGACGGGCAGGGCCGCACGGTCGATTTCCGCAACACGCTGATCATCCTGACCTCCAACCTGGGGTCGGAGATACTGGCGAACGAGCCCGAGGGCGAGCTGCTGCCCTCGGTGCGTGAGAAGGTGCTGCAGGTGGTCCGGGGCGCGTTCCGGCCGGAATTCCTGAACCGGTTGGACGAGATCCTGATCTTCCAGCGCCTGACCCGGGGCCAGATGACAGTAATCGTCGATATCCAGCTGGAGCGGCTGCGCCGGATGCTCTCGGACCGCAACATCGCCCTGCTGCTGGATCAGAAGGCGACGGCCTGGCTGGCCGACGCCGGCTATGACCCGGTCTATGGCGCGCGGCCTCTGAAGCGGGTGATCCAGCGCGCGCTGCAGAATCCGCTCGCCGAGCTGATCCTGAAGGGTGAGGTGCGCGATGGCGACACCGTGTCGGTCGGGGCCGGTTCGGAGGGGCTGACCCTTCGTCCGGATCGTGCCGGCGCGGCCGAGCCCGCGGCCGCCGCCTGATTCACTCCAAAAAGGGGGGTTTTCGGAACTTGCGCCTCCAAAGCTGTGTTCCTGACGAGGAGACAACTTTGGAGGTTTCTCATTATGTCGAGAACATTTGGAATGGTCGCCGCGGCTGCGCTTCTAGCCAGCGTGACGGCCTTTGCGCAGAACGAACCGTCTTCTTCATCGTCTTCCGACCAGGCTTCGGCTCCCGCCGCTGCCCAGGCTGACGATTCGGCGAATTCGGAAAAGCCGATGAAGCATCATCGTCATCACGGGTCGGGCGGCCACATGGCGACCGGCAGCAAGGCGACGGACATGAATGCCGACAAGCTGAATGCCTGCATGTCGAACGCCACGCCCACCTCGCAGCAGGAACAGTGCCTGAAGTCGGCGTCCGGTACCGGCAACGGCTGATTGAGCGGTCAGAAAACGCCGTCCCGCCTGGCGCGGGACGGCGTTTTTTTGTGCCTTGAATAAATTGCAGGACAGTCATTCCGTTTTGGAAAAATGATAAGACAAAGTTAATGACCGAATAAAATAACTGTTGCTGATTTGTCACGCCAACTCCGTAAGATATTTATACGGAACCTTTCCCGGGAACTCCCCGAAGTAACTGGACGTTCGGGTCGTTGATTGAGGGCGTGGTGGAAATTTCCCCATGACTTACTCAGGCTCTGTCGGGTCTAAATCACGACTTAAAAGGTGTTTTATTATGCGAAATAAACTCTGGTCTTTGACTGGCCTCGCCGCAAGCCTGCTTGCCGGTTCGGCGATGGCGCAGTCCGCCAGCTCTTCGAACGACGGCTGGATGGACGATTGGTTCTCCTTCGGTCCGGGTCAGTGGTATGCGGGCGCCAAGGCCGGCATCGGCTGGATGGATCATGACACCCGTCTGCGTTTCACGTCCCCAGGTGGCGTTCCGGTCCGTGGCAATGCCCAGTATGACGACGGCTATGTCGGCGCCATCGATGGCGGCTATGCCTTCAACAACGGCTGGGATCTCGAGCTGGAAGGCCAGTTCCGTTACAACGACGCCAACCATATCCGCGGCTATGACAAGGGCTTCGTGCGCGGCTCGATGCGCGACTACGCCATCATGGCCAATACCTATTACCACTTCCCGACATTGGATCTGGGGCTGCCCTTCCATCCCTTCGTCGGCGCGGGCGTCGGCATGGCCGACTACGTGCCCTATCACATCCGATCCGATACCATGCCCTATCCGGCCTCCGTCGGCGGGCCGGACAGGTGGGGCTTCGCCTATCAGGCGATGGGCGGCGTCTCCTATGACCTGACCGACAATATTTCGCTCAGCGCCGAATATCGCTGGTTCAGCCGCACCGACCAGAACTACCCGCGCGGCGTGACCAACGATTACGACCAGCACTCCTTCCTGTTCGGCGTCCGCTATTCCTTCGGCGCCCTGCCGGTGGTCGAGGAGAAGCAGGCCGCCTATGTTCCGCCGCCGCCCGCCCCCCCGCCGGCGCCGCGTAACTATCTGGTTTTCTTCGACTTCAACAAGTCCGATCTGACCTCGGACGCACGGCGCATCGTCGACCAGGCGGCCGACAACGCGCAGAGCGGCCACATCACCCAGATGACCGTCACCGGCCATACGGACACGGTGGGTTCGGACGCCTACAATATGCGTCTCTCGCGCCGCCGCGCCGAATCGGTCGCGGCCGAGCTGGAGGCCAAGGGCGTTCCGTCCAGCGAGATCGAGATCGTCGCCAAGGGCAAGCGTGACCTGCTGGTTCCGACCGCGGACGGTGTGCGCGAGCCGCAGAACCGGCGCGTGCAGATCGTCTTCGGCGGCGGCCCGACCTCATAAGGCGGCAGCTGCCTGACGGCAGAAACGGAAACGGCGCTTCCCACGGGAAGCGCCGTTTTTGTGTGGGCTATGCCGGGCTGGTCAGCGCTTGGCGCTGACCGGGGTGGCGGCCGGCGGGGTGTTGCTGCTGACCGCGACTGCCGCCGACGCGCCCGATGTCGCGGGGGCGGTTCCGGGCGTTCCGGCCGCGGCGGTGGTGGTGGCGGGCGCGCTGTCCACCGGATCCGGCGCGCACAGCGCTACCGGCGCCTCGACATTCAGCTTGCGGCCGACCGAGAAGCGCTCAAGCTCTTTTTCCGTCAGGGCCAGGACCTTCTTGAACAGCACGTCCTGCTGCTTGCAATAGTCCTCTTCCGAGAAGCCGTTGCTGCGCTGAGATGCCTCGTTCGCCAGCGAGGTCACGAACGCGTTCATCTGGGTCGAGCCGGACTTGCCGTAGGCTTTGGAGAACGCCTTCTGCAGCCGATCCGCATCGAGCTTCAGCGTCGTCTTGAACTTGGCGGTAAAGCTGTTCCACTGCTCGGCGCTGCACTTCAGCCCGGCGACCATCAGCTCGGTCTGCAGCGCGCGAATGCCGATCCCCGCCTGATCCGGCGTCGGCTTGCAGGTGTCGCCCGGCTTGGCCGACGCGGCGGCGGTCGAGGGGGAAGAGGTGTGGTGAGAGGAAGAATGCTTGGTCGATTTCTTGGTCGAAGACGACGTGTCGGCGAAAGCCGAGGCCGTCATCAGCGCCGACGCCGCGGCGAACGCGACCGCGAAATGAACGGTCCGCCGCGAGCCCGCGGCAGAGCCCAAACCACCAAACCGACCCATGAGTCGCTCCCTCACAAAATCCATAACCCCCCTTCTGACATGACCCGCGCGCCAACGCAAGCGATGTATGTGTGGAGGAAAAATCTTTATTTTACAAAGACTAGTGATCATTTCTTGAGTCTTGAGTCGCAGAATTGGGCGGGATGGCGGTTTCGCCGGCCTTGCCGAAAATGACCGAAGCTTTTGTTTCCCTTCGTTAAAATTCTTGCATGTCCAGGCCGATAACATGATCTTGATCAATGGGCTGCGACGTTGCCGCGCGTAGTCTGGCGCATCGCAAGGGTTGCGTTACATCTGTACGCGGTGTTGACTGCTGCCGTTTAAGAACGGGGAAGGTCCGGACCTCCGATGGATTACGAGAGTTTCTTTGCCGAGCGCGTTTCGGCTCTGAGGGATGAAGGCCGTTACCGCGTTTTCGCCGAGCTTGAGCGTCGGGTCGGCATTTTCCCGAAGGCGCGCCTGCACAGGAACGGCGTCGCGAAGGAAGTCACCATCTGGTGCAGCAACGATTACCTGGCGATGGGCCACCATCCGGTGGTGCTCGATGCGATGCATGGCGCGCTGGACCGCAGCGGCGCCGGCGCCGGCGGCACCCGCAACATTTCCGGCAACACGATCTATCACGCTGAGCTTGAGCGCGAGCTGGCCGACCTGCACGGCAAGGAATCGGCGCTGCTCTTCACCTCGGGCTATGTCTCGAACGAGGCGACCCTCGGCACGGTGGCCAAGCTGCTGCCCGACTGCATCGTCTTCTCGGATGCCGACAACCACGCCTCGATGATCAACGGCATCCGCAACAGCGGGGCCGAGCGCAAGATTTTCCGCCACAACGACGTGCAGCATCTGGAAGCGCTGCTGGTCGAGGCCGATCCGAACCGGCCTAAGATCATCGCCTTCGAGTCCGTCTATTCGATGGACGGCGATATCGCCCCGATCGACCAGATCGTCGACATCGCCAAGCAGTATGGCGCGATGACCTATCTCGACGAGGTCCACGCCGTCGGCATGTACGGCCCGCGGGGCGGCGGCATCTCCGAGCGTGAGGGGCTGGCGTCGCAGATCGACATCATCGAGGGCACGCTGGGCAAGGCCTTCGGCGTCGTCGGCGGCTATATCACCGGATCGTCGGCGCTGGTCGATTTCGTCCGCGGCTATGCCCCCGGCTTCATCTTCACCACGGCGATGCCGCCGGTGGTCGCGGCCGGTGCGCTGGCCAGCGTGCGCCATCTCAAGCATTCGACGATCGAGCGCCAGCTCCAGCAGGAGCACGCGGCCAAGCTGAAGGCGGCGCTGAAAGACGCGGGCCTGCCGGTGATGGATTCGAAGAGCCATATCGTGCCGGTGCTGGTCGGCGACCCGCGCCTGTGCAAGGCGATCACCGACGAGCTGATGGACAAGCACAGCATCTATGTGCAGCCGATCAACTACCCCACCGTGCCGCGCGGTACGGAGCGCCTGCGGCTGACGCCGACGCCGCTGCATGGGGACGCTGAGATCGCGGGCCTGATCGAAGCCCTGACCGAGGTGTGGGGCAGGCTGATGCGGCGTAGCGCCGCCTGACGGCGGCGTTTAGCGCAGCTTCTCTTCCAGAAGCCGCAGCAGATCGCTGGGGATCGGTTCGTCGAGGACGGGGCCGTACAGTCGCGACAGGTGATGGTTCAACCAGCCGTCGAACACGGGGTCGGCCTTCGGCTTACCCCGGACGTTCATGTCGACCACCCTTGTGTCGCCGGGTCCGTTGCACCCGTCTTCGGCCAATAGAATACCCATCGCTTACTACTCGGTTCACACTCGATGCTGCAGCGCGGTAGGGGCGCGGCTGCATGGACAGGATCGCCTGGACCCGTCGCTTTCAATGAACACGCCAGGGCAGCAAAGGTTCTCAGCGTGTTAAAGAATTTCAAGAATGCGGCCGGGCGGTCCGGGCCGGATCAGCCGCCCGCATCCTTGGCGAACGCATCGATCTTCTTCGCCAGCGCAATATCCCTGCCGGTCAGTCCGCCGGCATCATGGGTCGACAGAACGATGTCTACGCGATTGTAGACATTGAACCATTCGGGGTGGTGGTCGGCAGCCTCGGCGGCCAGCGCGACCCGGTTCATGAAGCCCCAGGCGGCGGAGAAATCCTTGAACTTGATCGAACGCTCGATGGCGTCGCGGCCGGCCTGAAGCGTCCAGCCGGCGTCCAGCTCGGCCAGGGCGCTCTTCCGTTCGGCATCGGACAATGTCTTCATGAGCTGTTCCTCCGTTATTCGGCCTGCGGCGACGGGATGGCGGTCGTGCGCAGGACCGGGTCCGGCGCCAGCAGCGCGATCGCGAAGCCCAGGATAGACATTGCGGCGCAACCCAGGAAGGCGAAATGGAACCCGCTCGCCAGCGCATGCCCGCTCCCAGCGGCCAGGCCGCCTCGCAACGTGGAGAGGCGCGCATGGGTTCCCATCAGCGCATTGAAGCGGCCGACCAGGATCGCCCCCACCATCGTCGCCCCGAACGAGCCGCCGATCATGCGGAACAGCAGCGTCCCGCTGGTGGCGATGCCCAGGTCACGCGTCTCGACCGCGTTCTGGACGGTCATGGTGATACAGGGCTGGATCAGGCCGATCCCCGCGCCGACGACGATGACATAGACGGTGGTGAGGTAGTGGCTGGCGTCGTCCTCGGCCGTTCCCATCAGCACCAGCCCGGCCGCGGTGATCAGAGAGGCCAGCACCATCAGCCATTTGGTCCGCCCCAGCCGCCGGGCCATGCGCCCGCCGACATAGGAGAAGACGACAAAGGCGAACAGGAACGGCATCAGCAGCACGCCCGATGCGGCGGCGCCGACACCGCGCATGAACTGGAAATAAAGCGGCAGCAGAAAGGTCGCGCCCAGCATGCAGATGGCGTTGCAGAAGGACAGCGCGAAGCCGGACACGGCGATGGCGTTGGTGAACAGCCGGCCGGGGAACAGCGGATCGGGCCGCGCCCCTTCGATCCGGGTCAGCAGCAGCACCGCCAGCGCCGACACGGCGCCCAGGCCGATTATGATCGGCGAGGTCCAGTCATATTCGTTGCCGCCCCAGCTCATCAGCAGCAGGCCGGCCGTGACCGCCACGGTCATCAGCGTGGCGCCGGGATAGTCGATCACGGCGCGCTGCCGCTCGCGGCGCGGCAGGATCCCCAGCGTCCGCACGGTCAGCAGGAAGGTGACCAGGCCCAGCGGCAGGTTGATCCAGAAGATCGCCCGCCAGGACAGATGGTCCGTCAGGAACCCGCCGGCCAGCGGGCCGACGATCGCGGCGGCGCCCCACGTGCCGCTCAGATAGAGCTGATAGCGCCCGCGTTCGCGCGGCGAGGCGACATCGGCCATCACCGCATGCGACATGGCGATCAGCCCGGCGCCGCCGACGCCCTGGACGGCGCGGAAAGCCGCCATTTCCAACAGCGTCTGCGCCAGCGCGCACAGCAGCGAGGCCAGGGTGAAGATCGCGATCGACACCAGGATCAGCCGCCGGCGGCCGTAACTGTCGCTGAGCTTGCCCAGGATCGGCGTCGCCGCGGTCGAGGTCAGCAGATAGACCGACACGATCCACGACAGCTGCCCGAAGCCTTTGAGGTCGCCCGCCATCGCGGGCACCGCCGGCACCACGATCGTCTGGTCCAGCGCCGACAGGAAAATGCAGAGCGCCACGCCCCACATGATCCGCATGACCTGCTGATGGGTGAAGACGGCCGGGTGTTGGATTTGCGCGCTGGCGACCATGGTCGGGTACGGATTTACCCGCCGGTCAGGTCCTTCAGCAAGCGTCCGATCAGGCCGCCGTCGTTCTCCTGCGGAGGGGGCGGGGCGGTCGGCTGGAAGCCGGGCGGGCCGGGCAGGTTTTCCGGCTGGGTCTCGGCCAGCACGGCCTGCGGCATGCGGGCCAGCGCCGGCAGGTCGCGGACCGGCAGGTTGGTCTCCGCCGCGGCCATGAATTCGTGCCAGGTATGGGCCGGCAGCATACCGCCGGTCACCTTCTTCATCGGGCTGTTGTCGTCATTGCCGAACCACACGCCGGTCGCCAGGTCGGCGGTGAAGCCGATGAACCAGGCATTGCGGTAATCCTGGCTGGTGCCGGTCTTGCCGGCGGCTGGCCGGTCCAGCTTGGCCGCCTTGCCGGTGCCGTAGGCAATGACGTCGGTCATCATGCTGACCAGCTCGGCCACCGCCTCAGGCGGGGCCACCTGGCCGGGGCCGCCGCCCTGGCGCTGATACAGCACCTTGCCGGAGGTATCGGTTATCCGCTCGATCGCATGCGGCAGCACGCCGATCCCGCCATTGGCGAAGGCGGCATAGGCGCCGGTCATCTCCAGCAGGGTGACGTCGCAGGTGCCCAGCGCGATCGACAGGTCGCGCGGGATCGGCTCGGTGATGCCCAGCCGGCGGGCCGTGTTGCGCACATTGTCGATGCCGGCGAAATCGAGCACGCGCACCGCAGCGGTGTTGATCGATTCCGCCAGCGCCTGGCGTGCGGGGACCATGCCGTGAAAGCCGGGCTCGAAATTCTCCGGCGACCAGGTGCCCATGTGGATCGGGCTGTCGTCGACCAGGCTGTCGGGCCTGAGGCCGCGCTGCAGCGCGGTCAGATAGACGAAGGGCTTGAACGACGATCCCGGCTGGCGCTCGCCCTGGGTGGCGCGGTTGAACTGGCTCTCCGCATAGTCGCGCCCGCCGACCATGGCGCGTACCGCCCCGTCGAGGGTCATCGATACCAGCGCCGCCTGGCTGGCTTTCAGCTTCGGCGCCGGGCCGGTCAGCGTGTCATAGACCTTCTGCTCGGCCAGCCGCTGCAGCCGTGGATCGATGGTCGTCTGCACGACCACATCGCGGTCGATCGTGCCGATATAGGCCTGGGCCTGGGCCGCCGCCCAGTCGGCGATGTAATGGGCGTTCTTGCTCAGCGTCGCCGGATGGATCTCCGGCGGCGGGGAAGACATCGCCTCCAGCATCTGCTTGTCGTCGATATAGCCCTCGTCATGCATCGCCTGCAGCACCAGCTGGGCGCGGTCGAGCGCGGCCTTCATGTCGGTGGCGGGGGAGTATTTGGACGGTGCCTTGAGCAGCCCGGCGATGATCGCCGATTCCTGCAGCGTGAGCTGGGTCGCCGGCACGCCGAAATAGGTCTTGGCGGCGGCATCCACGCCAAAGGCGCCGGCGCCCAGATAGACCCGGTTCAGATACCCGGTCAGGATCTGGTCCTTGGTGTAGTACCGCTCCAGCTGCACGGCCAGCAGCGCCTCCTGCAGCTTGCGCTTGAAGGTACGCTCCGGCGTCAGGAACATGTTCTTGGCCAGCTGCTGGGTCAGGGTGGAGCCACCCTGCGACGTGTAACCCCGGCGGGCATTGGTGACGAGCGCGCGCGTCAGGCCGAGCGGATCGACGCCGAAATGGTGGTAGAAGCGCCGATCCTCGATCGAGATGACGGCATGGACCAGATTGGGCGGCAGCTCCGACACCGCCAGCGTATTGCCGTAAAGATCGCCGGATTGGCTGAGCACAGACCCGTCGGCGGCCAGAAGCGTAATGCCGGGCCGTTTCTTCAGCCCGGCGACCTGATGCACATCCGGCAGGTCCGAGGCATAGACCGCGAGCAGGATGCCGAAGCCTGCCACCAGCCATATGCTGGCGACCAGCACCCACTTCCCGACAAAACGCAGGACTGGATGAGACCGCCGCCGCTTGCGCGGGCGTTCATCCCAGGAAGGTCCCGACTCGTCTTCGTCGTACATAGGGAACCGATTACTCGCTTTGTTCGTCGTCCTCTATCGTGTCGTCGCTTTGCGGCGAATTTGCGGTCGTCCCGCCGAACATGCCGTGCTTGCGCAGCAGGTTGCGCAGCTGGTGATAGGCCATGCCCAGATGCGCGGCGGTGCGCTTCTGGTTGCCGCCGAACTGGAGCAGCGCCACCTTCAGCGCATCCTGCTCGATGACGGCTATATGCGCGAAGAAATCATAAGGTTCCGCCGGCGGGGCCGCGGGCGGCGGCGGGGCAGCGGTCTTGGCCGGGGCCGCCTGAATGCCGGGGCTGAGCGGCGAGTTGCGCGGGCGGAAGGCGGACTCGAACGGATCCAGGATGATCCGGTCGATCGGCTGGTCGCTGTCGGCGGCGCGATAGACCGCGCGCTCGACCACGTTCTTCAGTTCCCGCACGTTGCCCGGCCAGTCATGGGTCTCGAGGATGCGCTGCGCCCGCTGGGTGAAGCCGGGGAAGACCGCCAGCTTCATCTCCTGCGCCATCGCCAGGCCGAAATGGCGGGCCAGCAGCATGATGTCGCCCGGCCGCTCGCGTAACGGGGGCACCGTCACCACGTCGAAGGCCAGCCGGTCCAGCAGGTCGGCGCGGAACTTGCCCCTCTCCGCCTCGCTCGGCAGGTCGACATTGGTGGCGGCGACCAGCCGGACATCGACCTTCACCGTGGTGGACGAGCCCAACCGCTGGAATTCGCCATATTCCACCACGCGCAGGATCTTCTCCTGCACCGCCATCGAGGCGGAGGCGATTTCGTCCAGGAACAGCGTGCCGCCGTCCGCCCGCTCGAAGAAGCCGTCGCGCCGCCGGGTAGCGCCGGTGAAAGCGCCGGCCTCGTGCCCGAACAGCTCGGCCTCCAGCAGGGATTCGCCCAGCGCGGCGCAGTTCAAGGTCAGGAACGGCCGTTCCCAGCGGGGCGACAGATAGTGCAGGCGGGCCGAGATCAGCTCTTTGCCGGTGCCGCGCTCGCCGATCACCAGAACCGGGCGGTTCAGCGGCGCGGCGCCCGACACATGCTCCAGCATGTCCAGGAACACGCTCGCCGAACCCAGCATGGATTGGTTGGGACGTATGGGGGCCATGCGCCTCAATAACAGATTCTGTTACGCGGTTAACGAAAAATGTCACACCGCCGCGTGCGGACCGGTCTGGATGTGCCCGCGGGTGGAAAACTGCAAGATTATAACGCCATGGAATCGCTTGATTTTCCGCGGAAGCGCCAGGAAGCTCCGATCGGGCCGGCAAACTGGCACGCCTCGTGCAAAGACGGTGCCGTAGACCATTTTTAGGAATCGTGCCATGGGCATTTTCTCGCGTCTCAGCGACATCGTGAACTCGAACATCAACGCGCTTCTGGACAAGGCCGAGGATCCGGAAAAGATCATCCGCCT
>Ga0105238_10002662_pt1 | contig 17756 bp, 19 predicted proteins | sample KBSC34metaG_FD_81526 | JGI IMG/M metagenome (GOLD analysis project Ga0105238, IMG submission 81526) | Corn rhizosphere microbial communities from Kellogg Biological Station, Michigan, USA - KBS C3-4 metaG | ecosystem: Host-associated > Plants > Roots > Rhizosphere > Soil | place: Michigan, USA... | reverse complement strand
TGGAGCCGCTCGAGTCGACCAGCATCTATCTGATCCAGGTCGCGATCATGCAGCTCGTGCCGCTGCTGCCGGGCAAGATCGTCGATCCGCGGCTGCGCGACGAGTTCAATCGACTGATCGATCTGCAATATGAACGGATCCGCGATTTCCTGATCCTGCACTATAAGCTCAACCGTCGTGATGATGCGGAGATCTGGCGTTACGCCGCCGCGATGGACGTGCCGGAGAGCCTGTCCCGCAAGATCGAGCTGTTCCGCCATTCGGCCATCATCGAGCGCTACCGGGACGGATTGTTCCCGCCGACCAGCTGGCTCAGCGTGTTCATCGGGCAAGGCCTGGTGCCGGAAAGCTATAGCCCGCTCGCCGATACGATGCCGGGGGAAAGCCTGATCGCGCATCTCGACGCCTTTCATGCCGACCTTCTGGATCGGGTCGAGGAAATGCGGCGACACGATCGCTTCATCGATCTTTATTGCAGGGCGGAATCGTCGGCCGCTCCTAGCCCCATGGAAATGCGGCTGTGACTCGTCGGATCCGGCAAGTGGTGGTGGTGGGCGCCGACGCGCCCGCGTGGATGGCCGCCGCTGCGCTTCTGCGTTCGGTCAGTGGCGCCGGAATCCGAATTCGCGTCATCGAGCTGCCGACGTTGCTTCATCCGGCCGATGCTTATTCCGCGCTTCCCGAATTGGCCGGATTTCATCAGCGGATCGGGCTCGACGAGGATCTGCTCTTCAGCCTGTGCAAGGCCGTGCCGGTCGCCGGCCGGCGTTTTTCCAACTGGTCCGGCGCCGCGCCGCCTTTCATCCACGGCTATGACCGGGCTCCCCCGGTCGCGGCAGGCCTTGGCTTCACCCAATTGTGGATCAAGGGCCGCCAAAAGGGGCTGCGGACCGACTTTGAGAATTTCTCCCTTGCATCGGTCGCGGCCAAAGCGGGCCGCGTTCCGGTAGGGGCAGGAGCGGCCGCGTTGCACGCCGCATTCGGCTATAATCTGGACGCGGGGGCCTATTCCGCCCTGCTCAGGCATGGCGCCACGCGTGGCGGCGTGGAGTCGAAGGCGGCCACGATCGCTGATGTGGAGATCGAAGGCGACCGGATCGTCGCCCTCATACTCGATGACGGCGAACGGGTGGAGGCGGAGCTGTTCGTCGACGCCTCGGGGCCACGCGCCGCTCTGATCGGGCGGATGCCCGGCGCGGGCCTTGAATCCTGGCGCGAATTGCTGCCGTGCGATCGCATGCTGGTCGCGTCCGCCAAGGCGCTCAAGCCGTTTCCGGCGTTCAGCCAGATCTCGGCTTTCCGCCATGGTTGGATCGGCCTCTTTCCGCTTCAGGACAGGACGGCGGTGGTCGCCGCCTATGACAGCCGCGAGACATCGGACCAGGCTGTGCTCGCGGACCTCCCGGCGCTTGCCAATATTCCAATCGGCGGCGATGTGATCGCGTCTGATCTAAGCCAAGGCGTTCGCCGGCGCGCATGGGTCGGCAATTGCGTCGCAATCGGCGAATCCGCTTTTTCGCTGGAACCACTCGACGGCGCGCAACTGCATATCCTGCATTATTGCATTTCGCAGCTGATGACGCTCTTTCCGGTCGAAGCGGACGCCTTTCCCGAGGCAGAGCTGTACGATCGCATCATCCGCCGATTGGCGGTCAATCTTCAGGACTTCCAGTTCGCACATTACAAGCTCAATCGCCGGTTCGATATGCCGCTGTGGGATGGTTGCCGCGAAGCCGCGCTTCCCGAAACCCTTCAGCGCAAGCTTGACGTCTTTGCCGCCCGGGGCCGGATTCCGTTGTATGACGACGAGACGTTCCAGGAGCAGGATTGGGAAAGCCTGTTCATCGGCCACGGCCTCATGCCGCAAAGCTACGACCCGCGTGTCGATGCCATTCCCGAGCAGGAGCATATCGCGCAGGTCCAAGCGCGGATGAACGATATCGCCGGGCTGGTCGAGGCCATGCCATCGGTCGACGATTTCATCGCTGACATAGATCATCAGAGACAAAAAGAGGGAACGGCAGTTGGCTGAATACCGCCATTGCCCAACCGTGCTCGAGCATGTGGGTATGATTTGATGGAGCAAGTGAAAGACATCGTGGTGGTCGGCGGTGGCACCGCCGGATGGATGGCCGCAGCCGCTTTCGCCAAGGTGTTCGGCACCCAGGCGCATTCGATCACCCTGGTTGAATCCGAGGAAATCGGCACGGTCGGCGTGGGCGAAGCGACGATTCCGCCGATCATGCAATATAATGCTCTCCTCGGCATCGACGAGGACGAGTTCGTTCGGGAAACCAACGCGACCTTCAAGCTCGGTATCGAGTTCATCGACTGGCGGAAGAAGGGCAGCAGCTACTTCCACCCGTTCGGCCTGTTCGGCGCCAACATCAAGGGCGGCGTCGGCTTCATGAATTATTGGCTGCGATGGGTGCAGTCGGGGGGCGATCCGGATTTCACGCACTTCATCGCGGAAGGCGAGGCGGCGCGCGAGGGACGGTTTGCACGCGTCCCTCCCTCTCCCGATGGGCAGTCGCCGCGTCTCAATTACGCCTACCAATTCGACGCGGCCACCTACGCCGCCTATCTGCGGCGCTATGCCGAACGCCGTGGTGCCGTCCGCCGCGAGGGCAGGGTGGTCGATGTCGAGCAGAATTCCGAAACCGGCTATATCGAAGCGATCAAGCTGGCCGACGGTGCGCGCATTGCCGGGGATTTCTTCATCGACTGTTCGGGCTTTCGCGGCCTGCTGATCGAGGGCGTGTACAAGGCCGGGTTCGAGGACTGGAGCCATTGGCTGCCCAACAATCGCGCCGCTGCGGTCCCGTGCGAACGCGTCGAGGACCCGACCCCCTTCACCCGATCGACCGCGCGCGAGGCGGGCTGGCAGTGGCGCATTCCACTGCAGCATCGAACCGGCAACGGCTATGTCTTCTGCGATTCCTATATCTCGGAGGATGAGGCATCGCGCCTGCTGCTCGAACGGCTCGACGGCAAGGCCCTGGCGGATCCGAAAATCCTCCGCTTCACCGCCGGCAAGCGGCGGCGCGGCTGGATCAAGAATTGCTTCGCCGTCGGCCTTTCCTCAGGCTTTCTCGAACCGCTCGAATCCACCAGCATCCACCTGATTCAGGTGGCGATCATGAAGTTGTTCGAATTCTTCCCGACGCGGGAGATCAATCCGGTCCTGATCGATCTCTACAATCGGGAGATGGACCTGATCTACGATCACGTGCGGGATTTCATCATCGCGCATTACAAGGTGACCGATCGCGACGATACGCCATTCTGGCAATATTGCCGGAACATGGCGGTGCCGGATTCGCTCGCGGCGAAGCTGGAATTGTTCCGCGAGCGCGGCGAGACGCGGGTCGCTCCCGGCGACCTGTTCAGCGAAACAAGCTGGTTCGCGGTGCTTCACGGCCAAGGGCTCATTCCTCACTCTTACCATCCCGTCGCGGGCGCCCTGGCAGAGGACGAACTGCAGACGGTGCTGGGACGGATCAGGGCAGCGATCCGGCAGCGGGTCGACTCACTTCCCTCCCATGCGGCCTTCATCGAGCGTTGTTGTGCGGCCCGGCCCGCTGCGACGGCCGCGTGAGCTATCCGTTTCGTGTCGACATCCCGCCTCGCTGTGGCAGGCTGGGCTTCATCGCGATCCAACGGAACTAGGACGTGCCGCCTCAGCTTCATCGCACCGGAATCGAGAAGACGCCGATCGTCGTCGTGGACGACGTGATCGACAATCCGGAGGCGCTGGTCGACTATGCTGCCTCGCTGGCTCCGTTTCCGCCCGAGGCCGGAAATTATTATCCGGGCCTCCGGTTGCATTTGCCGCCCGATCCGATCGCGACCGATTATGTGAACGCGGTCTGCCGGACGCTTGGCGGGCTGCTGGGAGGCGCCTACGGCCTGCGCAACTTCTCCGTGCAAGGTGCGTCCTTTTCGATCGTGACGAAGCCTGCGTCCGAGTTGCAGGCCCTCCAGACAATCCCCCATTTCGATTCGCCCAATCCGCTGTTCTTCGCCGTGCTCCATTATCTTTCGCACCACGAAGGCAGTGCCACGGCTTTCTTCCGCCATGCGCGCACCGGTTTCGAAACGATGACCCTCCAGCGCGCAGGCCGTTACGCCAAAGCGCGCGAGGAGGACCAGGCGGTCTATGGCAGGGCGAACGGCTATGTCCGCGGGTCCGGCAACGGGTTCGAGGAAATTGGTCGGGTGGAAGGGCGGTTCAATCGGCTGGTCGTCTATCCGAGCAACCTGTTCCATTCGGGCATTCTGCCTGACGACTATGATTTCAGTCCGGATCCTCGCCGCGGCAGACTGACCACCAACATCTTCCTGAACGGGACGAGGTGACCCCGTCCTTCGCATCGCGCTCCCTTATCCGGCGATCATCCGCTCGATATAGTCGCTGGCGAGCGGGAGCTTGAGCGCGGTCTGCTCATAGCCGTTGCGCTGCTCCGAGATCGCGCGCAGCAGGTCGGCCTCGGGCATCGCCTCGGCGAGCGGGTCGACGTTCCGGGGCATGACGTCCTGCCCCAGCATCACCGCGACCCAGCTCGGAACGTCGAACAGCTCATTATTGTAGCGGAACACGCGGCCATGCTCGCGGAATAGCTCGAGCTTGTGCTTGAGCGTGTCGGGCACGTCCATCGTGCGCACATGATCCCAGAAGGGCCCGGTTCTCCGCGTCGCATGATAGTGCAGGATGATGAAGTCGCGCACCGGGTCGTAACTGCCGACCATCGCGCGGTTGAACTCGTCGCGCTCGACCGGGCTGATTCCGCGCCCCGGGAACAAAGCGAGCAGCTTCTGCACCGCATGCTGGACCAGGTGAATGCTGGTCGATTCGAGCGGCTCAAGGAACCCAGCGGAAAGGCCGATCGCGACGACGTTCTTTTCCCAGGCCTTGGATCGCCGTCCGGCCTTGAACTTGATCAGCCGCGGTTCGGCAATAGCCTTGGAATCCAGCGTATCGAGCAGGATGCGTCCCGCTTCGTCATCAGACATATGCGCGCTGCAATAGACATGACCGTTGCCCGTTCGATGTTGCAGCGGGATGCGCCATTGCCAGCCCGCCGGATGCGCGGTCGAGCGCGTGAAGGGCAGGAGGGGATCGTTGCGCTCCGAAGGAACGGCGAGAGCGCGGTCGCACGGGAGCCAATGGCTCCAATCCTCGAATTTCACGCCGAGCGTGTCGCCGAGAAGCAGGCTGCGGAACCCCGAGCAGTCGATGAACAGATCACCACGGACGCGCCGGTCGTCATCGAGCTTGAGTGCGGTGACATATCCCGTTTCGCCGTCCCGCTCGACCTCGACGATGCGGCCTTCGATCCGTTCCGCGCCAGACTTTTCGGCATGCCCGCGCAAATATTGTCCGTAGGCCGTGGCGTCGAAATGAAAGGCGTAGGCAAGCTGTGAAAGCGGACTTTCCGGATCTCTCGCCGAATGCGCGAAGCGCCGCTTCGCGGCTGCGGCTCCCGACATCGAATAAAAGTCGAGTGGCCCGACCGAAGGACGATCGCGATACTTCAGCCAGGCCTGGTGAAAGGACAGTCCGTTAAGGGGCCGCCCGATCTCGCCAAACTGATGGAAGTAGCGCTGACCTTCTTCGGTCCAGCCGACGAATTCGATGCCGAGCTTATAGGTCGCGTGGGTGGCGCGGAGATATTCGGCCTCGTCGAGCCCGAGCTGATGATTGAACTCTAGGATAGGCGGAATCGTGCCTTCGCCGACGCCGACTGTACCAATTGCTTCGGATTCCACCAGCACGATGCGTCGGCCGTTGCCGCCGACGAAGCGCGCCAGCGCCGCAGCGGCCATCCAGCCCGCCGTCCCGCCGCCAACGATCACGATTCGTCGGATCGACGCGCCCTCCCTCATGCGCGCAGCCGTAAGTGAGATCGGCCGCCTCGTCCAGCCGGCCTTATATATAAAAGGGGCGCCGCTCGGGCATGAACGGGCACTGTCCAAGGCCCCGGCAGCCCGTGTGCACGGCGTCACATCCCGGCGTGTCTGGTCGGGAGCGGGCGTATCGCGGCCGGACGGCGCCTTTTGCAACGGTAGCCCGGGTCGCGGCGTTGGTCGGTGGTGCCGCGATATCCTTTGACATTCCTGTGCCTGGTAACCGCCTGTTCGTCCGCAAATGAGCAACTGGTCGCGGTCAAGCAGCTGCGATCGGCGGCTGCGGAATGGGCTCTCGTCAACCGCGAGGGGGCACGGCAGCACCTCCTGTCACCCTATCTGGAAGGGATGAGAAAGGCGGCGCGCGATCAGATCCGCCAGGCATCCGCTACCCTTCGCGATCAGCATTCCGCGGCGGCCCGCGAGGCGGCCGCCCTCCGGGCTTTGCCTGCCGACGTCCAGCCGGCCCTGTTGGACCAGCGCGCCGCCGCACTGGAAGCGATCGAGAAACAGCTTGAATCCGCTTGAGCTGACGCTTGGGATCATGACCGCGGTCGGCGGTTTCGTCGACATCAGCGAATTGGTGTTTGCGGCTCAGGCCGGATCGGCATTCGGTTATGCGCTGATCTGGGTGTTCGCCTTTGCGACGATCGGCATCATGGTGTTCGGCGAGATGAGCGGTCGCGTCGCCGCCATTGCCAAGCAACCGGTGTTCAACCTGATGCGACACCGGCTGGGGCTGAAGCTGGGGCTTGTCACTTTGCTGGCTTCGCTGCTCAGCAATCTGATCACCTGTGCCGCGGAGATTGGCGGCATGGCGATCATTCTCCATCTGCTGACGGGCGTGGGCACCATGCCGCTGGCGATTGCAAGCGTAGCCGTGCTGATTGCGACGATCTGGGTGTTGCCGTTCAAGTGGATCGAACGGACCTACGGCCTGCTCGGCTTGTGCATGATCGTGTTTGCCGTGGCACTGGTGAAGATGCGTCCACCCTGGGCCGATATCGCCGCCGGGCTGGTACCGCAGGTGCCAAGTAACCTCTCGCCCAAGGAATTGGTGACTTTCGCCTATTTCACCGTCGCGATCATCAGCGCGGTCATGTTTCCCTACGAGGCCTATTTCTATTCGTCCGGAGCGATCGAGGAGCGATGGGGCGCCAAGGACCTTACGATCAATCGCCTGACCTGTGTCGTCGGCTTTGCGCTCGGATCGCTGCTGGCGATTTCGATCCTCGCCAGTTCGGCCCAATTGTTCGGGCCGGCGAATATCGATCCGCAACTTCCCGGAAGCGCGGCGCTGCAGGCGGCGATACCGCTCGGGCGACCGGGCCTGCTGCTCGCGCTGCTGGGAATGCTGTTCGCGATCGCCGGCGCGGCCGTGGAGACCTGCCTGGCCAATGCCTACAGCGCCGCCCAATTCTTCGGATGGCAGTGGGGCCGCCACCGCAAGCCATGGGATGCGCCGCGATTCACGGTCGCCTGGATCGGCCTCATGCTGCTCGCGCTGGCGATCGTCATGACCGGGATCGAGCCGCTGAAACTTGTGGAATATGCGATTCTGTCGTCGATCCTCGTCCTGCCGCTGACCTATTTGCCGCTGCTGCTACTGGCGCGGGATCGCCACTTCATGCGCGCGCACCGCAATGGCGTGCTGGCGAATATATTGGGGTGGGGCTTTTTCGTCGTGATCCTGATCGCGGCGATCATGGCGGCACCGCTCTTCATACTCACCTCCGGAGGGCAGCTGTGACGTCGCCGACGCGGATCAATCTGATCGGAGGGCTGCTGGATTTGCCGCTTGTCGACAAAAACGGCGCCTATTGCGGTGTCGTCGACGACATTGAACTCTCGGACGAGGTCGACCAGCCGCCAACCGTCCGCCACCTGCTTGTCGGGCCCGGCGCCTATCGCGGACGCTTGCCCGCCTGGATCCTGCCGCTTGTAAGAGCGGTTGCCGGTACGCGGGTGACGCGCGTGCCATGGGAAGCGATCGACCGCGTCGACAGCTGCGTGACGCTGACCGACACAGCCGATGCCCTGGGTCTGCATCTCAGCGAGAACCGCGTTCGTGCGGTCATCCCCAGAAGGGGCGCATGGTAATGCGGGTCAGCGACCTCAATGGCCTCCCCGTATTCGATGCGGCCGGCTCATGTCTCGGGTGCTTGCACGAGCTCGAAACCAAAGCCGGCCGGATAGAGCAGCTCGTCTACGGCAAGGCGGGCTTTTTCGAGCGTATGACCGGCCGGATTGTGCGGACCAAGCGGCCATGGTCCGATGTCGCCAGGATCGACCGGCAGGGGATTCATCTGTCGACACGTCCGACGGCCGCTGCGACACGGTAGCCTCGATGAGGCGATCACAGACCGACTCGAGCCATCATGAAGGACAAAGCGGCCCGCATCTTGGGCCTGGGCTGAGGCGCGCGAACGAGTCGCGTGCCAGCGGGTTCATCCTGCCTGCGCGATCAGCGCGGCCGCTTCCTTGCCGGTCCAATCCATGTCGCGGCTGACGCGCAGCACCTCCCTGCCGTTGCCATCGTAGAGAATCGTCGTCGGCAGCGACGCGGCCTTGAGCGGAATCATCAGCGCGTTGGCGGTGTCCATCCACGGCTTCAAGCTTTTCAGGGGGCGCTTCTGGAGGAAGGGTGTGACCACGCGCGCGCCCTCCAGATCTTCATTGACGACCACGACCTGGAGCTTGCCGGCCTCGCGTGCCGCCAGCGCATCCAGCGTCGGCAGCTCCTTGATGCAGGGGACGCACCAGGTCGCCCACAGATTGACCAGCAACGGCTTGCCCTTGAGATCGGACAATTTCGCCGGCTGGCCTTCGCCATTGCGGATTTCGGCGGTCGGGATCGGCTTGCCCTTTTCGCTGGTATCGGGGCCCGCGGGGGGGTCCGATGGCGCGGTCGCCTGTGCGGGCTGCGCTTGCGGGGCGGGGGCCTCTTGCCTATGGCAGCCGCCGAGCGCGACCAGCAGCGTTAGGGGACCAAGGAAAAGGCGCCGCATGTCGAACTCCAATGCCATGTGGGGAGGGCGTTTCGCCGACGGGCCTAGCGCCATCATGCGCGAAATCAACGCCTCTATTCCGTTCGACAAGCGGTTGTGGCGGCAGGATATCGCCGCCAGCCGTGCGCATGTCGCGATGCTCGGCAAGCAGGGCATCGTCGATGCGAGCGATGTCGCGGCGATCGATCAGGGGCTGGCGCAGATTGCGCGCGAATATGAAGTTGGCGGTCCGCCGGAGGATTTGGCGCTCGAAGACATCCACATGACGGTTGAAAGCCGGCTCGCCGAACTGATCGGCCCCGTCGCCGGCCGACTCCATACCGCGCGTTCGCGCAACGACCAGGTCGCGACCGACTTCAAATTGTGGGTACGTGATGCGATCGATGCGGTCGAAGCGGGTCTGGCGGCGCTGCAGGCCGCCCTGCTCGTGCGCGCCGAGGAACATGCAGCGACGATCATGCCCGGCTTCACCCATCTGCAGGTGGCGCAGCCGGTGACGCTTGGCCACCATTTGATGGCGTGGCATGCGATGATCGGCCGCGATCGCTCGCGCTTTGCCGATGCGCGGCGGCGGATGAACCGTTCGCCGCTGGGCAGCGCGGCGCTCGCCGGCACCGGCTTCCCGACCGATCGGCACATGGCGGCGGCGGCGCTTGGTTTCGACGGTCCGACCGACAATTCGCTGGATTCGGTTTCGGATCGGGATTTTGCGCTCGATTACCTGATGGCGGCGACCCAGTGCAGCCTGCATCTGTCGCGCATGGCCGAGGAATTCGTGATCTGGGCGAGCCAGCCGTTCGGCTTCGTATCGCTGCCCGATGCCTATTCGACCGGGTCGTCGATCATGCCGCAGAAGCGCAACCCCGATGCGGCCGAGTTGGTGCGCGGCCATTCGGGCCGGATCGCCGGCTGCATGGTCGCGCTGACGATGACGATGAAGGGCCTGCCGCTCGCTTATTCAAAGGACATGCAGGACGACAAGCCGCCCGTGTTCGAGGCGCATGACCTGCTGGCTTTGTCGATCGCGGCGATGACCGGCATGGTCGAGACCACGCGCTTCGTGCCGGAGCGGATGCGCGCGGCGGCGGAGGCGGGTTTCTCGACCGCCACCGATTTTGCCGACTGGCTGGTGCGCGAGGCCAATATTCCCTTCCGCGAGGCGCATCATATTACCGGCCGCGCGGTCAAGCTGGCGGAGGACAGGAACGTGCCGCTCGCCGATCTGCCGCTTGAAGCGCTGCAGGCGATCGACGCCCGCATCGACGCGCGCATTTTCGGCGTGCTGACGGTCGATGCATCGGTTGCGAGCCGGCAGAGCCATGGCGGCACCGCCCCCGATCAGGTGCGCGCGCGCATTGCCGACGCCCGGGCGGAACAGGGATGACGCGGTTTTCCCTCATTATATGCTGCCTGCTGCTCGCATCGTGCGGAAAGCAGCAGAACCTGCACCCGCCCGCGGGCGCGCCGTTGCCGCCCAAGCCGGCCGCCGCCCCGGCTGTGCCGACCGCGGGCGAACTGCTCAAGCCGCGCACGACCGAACGGCCCGACCGCAGCGACGAGTTGCTCACCAAGTCGCAGCCACGCGCTGACGATCCCTTCGATCGGCCACCCCAATAATGGACCATTTTGAACTCCGGCAGGGCGTGCTCCACGCCGAAGGTGTCTCGCTCGCCCGCATTGCGGCCGAGGCGGGAACGCCGATCTATGTCTATTCGACGGCGACGATCGAACGCCACGTCCGCGTCTTCCGCGAGGCGCTGGCGGGAATAGAGGATCCGTGGATCGCGTTCGCGGTCAAGGCAAACCCCAATCGCGCGGTGCTGGCGACGCTGGCGAAGCTGGGGCTGGGCGCCGATGTCGTGTCGGGCGGCGAATTGCGGCGCGCGCTTGCGGCCGGGATCGCCGCCGACAAGATCGTTTTTTCCGGCGTCGGTAAGACGGCGGACGAGATGGTCCTCGGGCTGCGCGCGGGGATCGGCCAGTTCAACCTCGAATCCTTCGAGGAAGCCGACATGCTGTCGGAAGTAGCGACCGCGCTCGGTCTGGTTGCCAAGGTAGCCTTTCGCATCAATCCGGATGTGGATGCGGGCACGCACAGCAAGATCTCGACCGGGCGCGCCGACGACAAGTTCGGCATCCCCTATGATCGCGCGCTCGCCGCTTATGCCCGCGCGGCGGCATTGCCGGGTCTCGATCCGTTGGGCGTCGCCGTCCATATCGGCAGCCAGCTGACCGATCTCGCGCCGAGCCGCGCTGCCTTCGAACGCGTGGGCACGCTGATCGCCAGCCTGCGCGAGAACGGCCATCACATTCGCACGGCCGATCTCGGCGGCGGCCTCGGCGTACCGTACAATCCCGCCATTCCCAACCCGCCGCTGCCCGAAGCCTATGGCGCGATGGTGCGCGAGGTCACGGCGGACTGGGACGTGAAGCTGATCTTTGAACCCGGCCGGGTGATCGTGGGCAATGCCGGAGTCATGGTGACGCGTGTCATCAGGGTGAAAGAGGGCAAGACCTATCCTTTCGTGGTGGTCGATGCCGGCATGAACGATCTGCTCCGCCCGAGCCTGTATGATGCATGGCACAATATCCGTGCGGTCGAGCCCGTGGGCGAGACGTCCGTCGCGAATGTCGTGGGGCCGATCTGCGAAACCGGCGACACGTTCGCGCGAGCGAGGGACATGGACAAGGTCAAAGCGGGCGATCTTGTCGCCTTCATGACCGCGGGCGCTTATGGTGCCACCATGGCGAACACCTATAATTCGCGCGGGCTGGTGCCCGAAGCGATCGTCTCCGGAGAGGAATGGGCGATCGTTCGCGATCGTCAGCCGATTGAGGCGCTGATCGAGGCCGATCGGCTTCCCCCCTGGCTTTGAGGACCAAGATGGCGAACAAGCGCGTACGCAAGGCTGTGTTTCCGGTCGCGGGCTTCGGCACGCGCTTCCTGCCCGCCACCAAAGCGGTGCCCAAGGAATTGCTTCCGGTGGTCGATCGGCCCTTGATCCAATATGCGATCGACGAGGCCCGTGCGGCCGGGATCGAGCAGATGATCTTCGTTACCGGCCGCGGCAAGCATGCCATCGAGGACTATTTCGACAGCGCATTCGAGATCGAGCATGATCTGAACGCCAAGGCGAAGACCGAGATATTGGAGGCGATGCGCCCGACCAGGCTCGATCCAGGCCAGGCGGCCTTCGTTCGTCAGCAGCAGATGGCGGGTCTGGGCCATGCGGTCTGGTGCGCCCGCCAGCTGATCGGCGACGAGCCCTTCGCCGTCTTGCTGCCGGATGAATTGCTGTGGAACCCTGCCAATCCCTGCCTCAAGCAGATGTGCGACACGTTCGAGGAAAAGGGCGGCAACGTCATCGCCGTGCTGGAAGTGCCCGAAGAGCATACCAGTCGCTATGGCATCGTCTCACCCGGCGCGGTCGATGGACAGGTGACCGAGGTCCAGGGCCTGGTCGAAAAGCCCAGGGCGGGAACGGCGCCATCGCGTCTGGCCGTTATCGGTCGCTATATCCTCCAGCCAGAAGTTCTCGACATTCTGTCGGCGGGCAAGAAGGGCGCGGGCGGCGAAATCCAGTTGACCGACGCGATGGCCGAGTTGATCGGCAAGCAGCCGTTCAACGCCCGCACCTTTGACGGCGTGCGTCACGATTGCGGCGAGAAAGCCGGCTTCATCATCGCCAACCTGGCGCTGGCGCTGGAGCGTGCGGATATAGCCGACACGATTCGCGCTTACGCGCGGTCGATCTGAGCCGAGGGCGCCACGCATAGCCTGCCGGTCTTCGTGCGGTTGCAGGGCAGGCCGGTCATCCTGATCGGCGAAGGCCCGGCGGCGGACGCCAAAGCCAGGCTCCTCGAGCGCGCCGGTGCCACGATCGTCGGAGAGGAAGCGCCCTCGGCGGTGCTCGCCATCGTCGCCAACGGCGATGAGGCGGCGGTCGCCCGCCTCAAGGCGCGCGGCCTGCTTGTCAACGCGGTCGACCGACCGGATTTGTGCGACTTCACCTTGCCGGCGATCGTCGATCGCGATCCGGTTCTCGTCGCGGTCGGCACCGGCGGCGCTTCGGCCGGGCTGGCGGCCGCACTGCGCCAGCGGCTGGAAGCCCTGTTGCCGGATGGTTTGGGCAAGGTCGCACAGGCCCTGTCCGCAGCGCGCGACGATTTGCGTGCCCGCTTTCCCGACACGAATGCGCGCCGGCGCGCGATCGGCTCGCTGCTCGCCGCCGGCGGGCCGCTCGATCCTCTGGTTTCGCATGACGATCCGGCGGCTTCGGTCGCCCTTGCCGATGCGGGCGTGAGCAGGGTCGAACGCCTGGCCCTTAACTCCCCCGATCCCGAGGCACTCACGTTGGGCGCCGCGCGGCTGCTCGGCCTTGCCGACCGGCTTTATCATGACGGCCGGGTGCCCGAGCTGATCCTGGACCGGGCCCGCGCCGACGCCGAACGGATCCTGGGTGACCCTCCGGCCTCGCCCTTGCCGGGGCTTTCGCTTCACCTATGGATGGCAGGATGAACCGCTGGGCACTCGAACTGAAGGCGGACGGCAAGGGGCATCCGGTCGACGCGGCCGAAGCCTGCGCGGCCCGCGAATCGCCCGCCATCTTCGTCTGGATCCATCTCGACGGACGGGAGCAGGATACGCTGCAGTGGCTGAAGGACCATGGCGGCATGCCGAGTCCGGTCATCTATGCGTTGACGGCGATGGAAACCCGCCCGCGCAGCGAAGCGATCGCGGACGGCGCGCTGATCAACTTGCGCGGCCCGTCCGCCGACAATGGCACCAATGGAGAGGACGATCTGGTCTCGATCCGCATCTGGGCGGAGCAGGGCCGCGCTATCTCGGTCAGCTTCCATCCCTTGCTCGGCATGGATCAGCTGCGGACGCAGATGGAGACGGGTGAGATCAAGGACCCGGGCGATCTGATCTCGCATCTGGCGATGGTGATCACGAAGCAGGTCGATCCGGTCATCAGCGATCTTGCCGACCTGGTCGACGATTGTGAGCTTGCGATTGGGCCTGAACGCGCTTTCGAGACGCGTCGCAAGATCGCGGCCGCGCGCTCTGACGCGATCGCCTATCGCCGGTTCGTCACGCCCCAGCGGGAGGCGCTGACCAATCTGGCGGCGCTCGACGTCCAATGGCTCGAGGACGATGACCGGCTCCACCTGCGCGAGGCGGCCGATCGCTTCGCACGCATGGCCGAAGAACTGGAAGCGGTGCGGGAGCGCTCCGCACTGATTCATGAGCAGCTGACCGATCTGCGCTCCGAGCTGATCGAGAATCGCGCGCTGCTGCTGTCCATCGTCGCGCTGATCTTCCTGCCGCTGACATTCCTGACCGGCCTGCTCGGCATGAATGTCGAAGGCATACCTTTCGCGCATGAGCCATGGGCGTTCGGGGCGGTCTGCGCGACCTGCTTTGCCATCGCGATCGGCATCGCCGCCTGGTTCGCGGCAGCCCGCTGGTTCAAATAGATCCGTGGCTCCCGCGGGCTGCAAACGGCCGCTGTCCGGTCAAGAAATGGATTTTAGGAGGAACTCGGGGTCACCGATTCTGACCCCGGTTGAGGGGCGTCCACGCCGAATGCGTAAGATGAGGTGATGGCAATCTTGCCACCCGGAGAAAAGCATCCATGCGTACCCCAGCTTTGTTCCTTGCCGTCGCCGCTGCCGCCATGGCCGCGCCGGCCATGGCCCATCCCAAATTGCTGGCTTCCAACCCCGCCGCCGATGCGACGGTCCCGGCGACATCCAGTGTCCAGCTCACCTTCTCGGAACGGCTGGTCGGCGAATTTTCGCATCTGCAGGTTGCGATGACCGACATGCCGGGCATGCGCATGTCGTCGCCGATGACGATCCAGGGGAAGACGGCGCTGGGTGCCGATGGCACGACCCTGACGATAAGCTTCGCCAAGCCGCTTCCGGTCGGAACCTACAAGGTGAGCTATCAGGTCGTCTCTACCGACACCCACAAGATCCAGGGCGGCTACGGCTTCAAGGTCCACTGAGAATGGCGATCGCTACCGTCGCGGTCCGCTTCGGTCTCTATCTGGTTCTGATGATCCAGTTCGGCGTCGCTGCCTTCAGCCTTTATGGGCTGCGCGGCGCCGAACGCACATCGGGCCGGGTGTTGCCCTCGGCGTCCACGATCCTCGCCACGGCGGTGGGAGGGGCAGTTCTTTCGCTGCTATCCATAATCGTCCTCACCGCGTCGATGGCGGGCGTTGCGATTACAGAGGTGGATCGACCCACTCTGGCCATGCTGGTCGGCCAAACCAGCGTTGGCGTGGCCTTCCAGGTCCGCGTCGGCGCCCTCCTGCTCGCGGGGGCGGCGTCCTTGTTCATCCGTCATTCTCGCTATGCGGGCGCCGCGCTCGGCCTTGTAGTTGTGGCGGCGGGGATTGCGATTGGAACCCTGGCCTGGTCCGGGCATGGCGCTGCCACCGAAGGTGCGCTCAGCAGGATCCATCTCGCCGCCGATATCATCCATCTCCTGGCCAGCGCCGGCTGGATCGGTGCGCTCATGGCGCTGCTCGTCCTGATCTTCCGATCAGGACGTCGCATCACCGAAGACCAATTGCGTCTATCGCACCGTGCGCTCGCGAGCTTCGCCTCGACCGGCACGATATTGGTGGCGGCGCTCGTGGCAACCGGCATCGGCAATATGCTGGCGATCGTCGGCCTGACCGGCCTCGTGAGGCTGCCGTTCTCGCTCTATGGGCAGCTGCTGGTTGCGAAGCTGCTGCTGTTCGCTGTCATGCTCGCATTGGCGGCCGCCAATCGCTTCCGGCTGGTGCCGCGGTTCGAGACCGCGATGACGGCAGGGGATCACAGGCGCGCGCTGGGTGCGTTGCGGCGTAGTCTGACCGTCGAGGCCAGCTGCGCGATCGCAATCCTGGCCCTGGTGGCCTGGCTCGGCACTTTGGATCCTTCCGGCGAAACGATGTGATCGCCGCTGTTTATCCTGCTTTCACCGGGTGCCCTTGTTCCGCCCGTCGCGATCTGACGCCGCGCGCCCCGACTGGACGCCGCGCGCGGGCCACGGCATCCTCATGCCCGGCAGGAGAGGGATGGTGGCGCCGCCCGCGTAACCATTTGTGCGGTGGAGAATGGAAAGCATGACGGACGAGTTGGACCTTGTGCTGAAGCAGCTGGCGGGTCGGCCCGCCGATCCCCGGCTCGACGCCGCGACCGCAAACGTGCTCGACCGACTGGCTGCCGCGCCGGTATCGCGACCCGATAATTTTCGTCTGGCGGGCGCTCTTGTCGCCGTAATCGGGATGAGCATCGGCATAGCGGGCGGCTGGGTCCAGCGGACACAGGACCCGCCTGCCATCCGGTTCGACACGGCGCGCGCGCTGGCGCCATCGACCCTGCTTGGCGACGGGTGATGAGCGTCACACGCATTCTGATCGTTGCCCTGATCGCCTTTCTGGCCGCGCTCGCGGGGGTCCTCGCCGGGCATTCATTCCTGCCAGCGCCACCGCCGCCCGGTGCCGCGCTCCACAACCTGCTTCACGACGGGCTCAACCTCGATGCCCGGCAGCACGCCCAACTGGATAAGCTCGAGGCGCAGTTCGCATTGCGCAGGCAGGCGCTCGAAATGGAAATGCGCGCCGACAATGTCCGTCTTGCCGAGGCGATGGAGGCAGAGCATGCGGCCGGGCCACGCGTGCGAGAGGCGGTGGACCGCACGCATGGCACAATGGGCGAGCTACAGAAGGAGACGATCGCACACATCTTTGCGATGCGCGCGATGCTCAAGCCCGATCAGGCTGCCAAGTTCGACAAGGCGGTTGTGAAGGCTCTGACCGCCGAAGCGCGGTGAGCCTCGATCTCTCCGGCTTGTCGGACGGCGAACTCGCCGCCCTGAGCCTCGCCGGTCGCCAGCAGGCGTTCGCGGATATCATGTGCCGCCACCGGGAGGCGATTTTCCGGATCATCGCCGGCAACATCGGAGATGCTGACGAGGCGCTCGACCTTTTGCAGGAGACTTTTCTTTCCGCCCATGCAGCGCTTGGGCGCTACGATCCGGCTCGACCGTTGCGGGCGTGGCTCACGACGATTGCCCTCAATAAATGCCGCGATTGGGCCCGTCGGCGTGCGGTTCGGCGCCTGATCGCCTTTGCGCTGCCGATCGACGCCGTCGCCGAGCGGGTCGCCCAGGACCGTCCCTCCCACGATGTCGAGACCGCCGACCGCGACGAACTTGTCCGTGCGTCGCATGCCATCGCCGCGCTTCCTGCCGGTCTGCGTGAGGTGCTGGTCCTCCGTACGATCGAGGGGCTGTCGCAGGCCGAAACGGCGCAGATGCTGGGCGTCACCGAGAAAGCCGTGGAGACGCGGCTCCGGCGCGCGCGCTTCAAACTGTCCGAACGTATCGCGCGGGCGTGACGCCGTCATGGCCGCCAACGACATGTCCCGGGCGTGTCAGACCGGAGCGGCGGGGCATACGAATTTGGAGGGGTCGGTCGCGCCACTGCGTAAGGGATATCAAGTGTGGTCGCGGTCGGCGCCCGGAGGAACGGAATGGATGATGTGATGAACCGGCGCCAGCTCCTGCGCGGCGCCGGTCTGGCAGGGGGCGGACTGGCGCTCGTGACGGCCATGCCCGGCTGGGCGCAGACCAACGCGCGCGGGATCACGACACCCCTCCCCCAAGTATCGGGGCAGGACATCATGCTCCGGGTCGGGCACCAGATGCTGATGGTCGACGGGCGCCCGAGTCATGCGACCGGCGTCAACGGGACGGTCCCGGGGCCGTTGATCCGCCTCCATGAAGGTCAGAACGTGCGGATTCACGTGATCAACGAGCTCGACGAGGACACGTCGATC
>Ga0105238_10002661_pt1 | contig 17760 bp, 11 predicted proteins | sample KBSC34metaG_FD_81526 | JGI IMG/M metagenome (GOLD analysis project Ga0105238, IMG submission 81526) | Corn rhizosphere microbial communities from Kellogg Biological Station, Michigan, USA - KBS C3-4 metaG | ecosystem: Host-associated > Plants > Roots > Rhizosphere > Soil | place: Michigan, USA... | reverse complement strand
TGCGTCTGCTGCAGCATCAGCTCCGAGACGAGGATATGGTAGGGATCCCGCGTGCGGCGCCACGGCAGGTCGCGCGCGTGCACGCGGTACCATGCGCGGAGCTTGCGGCCGAAGGCGGCACGTCGTTGCGGCGTAATGAGTGGGGAGGTCACCGGCTGGAACGCTATGTACCCTCCGCAGAGGGTGCAACGGGGGCCGGAGATGTTAGCTTTTCAGATCGTCAACCGCCCTACTCGGGCCGTTCGTTCGCTCAGGAGCAGAGTATGATCATGGTTCGTCTTTCCGCGGTGCTGCTCGTCGCGAGCACGCTTCCCGCGCTCGGACAGATTCATTACACCCCCTCCGTGCAGCGCTACCGGCTGCACTCCACCGTCGAGCGCACGCAGGAGCAGAACGGTCAGAAGACGTCGGGGGTGATCACGAACGAGCAGCAGGTGACCATGACGCTTCAGGCGCCGGGGTCGAAGGGAACGCTCACGGACAGGGACACGCTGCATTTCGCGGTCACGCTCGATTCCGTGAACATGAGCTCGAACCTGGCCGTGCAGCTGCCCGACGTGCAGATCATGCAGGGGACCAAGGTGAGCGGAGTCATGCTGCCCTCGGGGAAGGTGCTGAACTTCACCTCCGATACGAAGTCGACCGACGGCGTGGATCGCGAGTCGATCGTCTCGAGCATGGCGCACTTTCTTCTCACCCTTCCGCCAACGGCACAGGCCAACACCAGCTGGACGGACACGGCGACCCAGAATTTCTCCAAGGATGGAACGACGATGAAGACGTCGACGATCACGGTCTCGAAGGTGATCGGCGACACGACGGTGGCCGGGCAGCCTGCGTGGCGCGTGCATCGCACGTCGACGCTCCTGATCGCGGGCACGCAGGCGCAGTCCAACCAGCAGATCTCGATGGATGGGACGGGCACCGGTGAGGCGATGTACTACATCGGCACGAACGGCGTCTATCTCGGCTCGACGTCGACGCAGACCATGAAGGAGACGGTGAAGGCCGCAGGCATTGTGATTCCGGTGACGCAGACCGCGACCTCGGTCGTCACGATCATCAAGTAGCGGTACAGGCAGCATTCGCGGCGCGCGCGGGCGCGCCGCCGCACTCGTTCGAGCAGCAGCTTCACCCCAGGGGGAGCGATGGCGGACGAACAGCGACTCGCGGTACTGGAACAGCACGTCCGCAAGCTGTACGAGCAGATCGGGGCGCTCAGGGAAGAGCTTCGCACGCGCGACGGTGTCGCGCCCGAGCCGGCCGTTGCGCCGGCGCCCAGTCTCCGCATGGAGGAAGCGCCGCGCGTGTTCGCGGCAGCGGAGCCGGCGGCCGCGCCACCGCCGCCGCCTTCCTCGCCGCCGCGGCCGAAGCCGTCGCGCGATCCCAACCTGCATCTGCGGCAGACCCCCGACGTCGACTTCGAGAAATTCTTCGGCCGGTACGGAACGATCGCGGTCGCGTCGCTCGCGATCCTCATGGGCGTCGGAACGTTCCTCTCGTGGGCGATCGAGCACGGGCTGCTCGGGCCGACCGTTCGCGTCGTGCTCGGCTTCGTCGGCGCAGGGATCGTCGCCGCGGTCGGGCTCTGGGTGCGGGAGAAGCGCGACGTGCGCTTCGGCAACGTGCTCCTCGCGCTCGCGCTCGCGATCGTGCACGTGGACTCGTGGGCCGCGGGTCCGTATCTGCAGGTGATCAGCACGGTGGCCGCGCTGACGATCGCCGCCCTCGCGTCCGCGGCGCTTGCCGCACTCGCGCTCACCTCCGAGGAGCGCACGCTCTTCGCGATCGGCTTCGCGGGCGCCATGCTCGCGCCCTTCGTCACCGCGCGCGAGCCCGGCAGCGTCGTGCAGCTGCTCACGTATGGCTGGGTGGTGATCGCGCTCAGCCTCTTCGCCATACGCGAGCGCGGGTGGGTTCCCGTGCTCTGGCTGACGGTGGCGAGCGCGCTCGTGTACGTGGTTGCCGCGGCCGCGGGTCCGCACAATGCCGACGGTAGCTGGGTGGCGACGCACGCGCCGGTGCTCTTCGCGTTTGCCTGCACCGCTGCAGCCCTTCTCTTCGCGCGCGACGCGCTGCGCTCGAAGCTCGCGCTCGCCTTTCTCCTGATCGCCTGCGTGGCGACGCTCGGCTACTCGATTCACGCGCAGCGACTCGAGCTGGCGTTCTCGCTCGTCGGCACGGTCGCGTCGTATCTCATCGCGCGCGAGCTCGAGACGGACGAGGGATGGCTCGCGATCGGCAACATCGTTCTGCCGCTCTGCTTTCTCCTGGCGACGATCTTCTCCGCCACCGACCGTTCCATCCAGGCGCTCGCCGGCGCCGGGCTCGCCGTCGTCGCGTCGCTGCTGGCGTGGGAAGATGAAGATGAGCGGCCGGAGCATCTGTTCGTCGCCTGCGTCGCGAGCGGCATCGCGATTCTCACGTATCTCGCGGACTACGACGTCCGCTGCGTGGCAGCGCTCGCGCTCCATGCGGCGCTGTTCACCTTTCTGCTTCGCTCCGCGCGGGCGAAGCTGCTTCTGTTTCCCATCGTTCTGGGGCTCACGGTCGCCACCGCATGGACGTTCCTGCTGCTCGATGGCCGTCCCGCGTACGCGTACGCTCCCTTCACGACCGTTCCATCGCTCCTGGCGCTCGCCGCCGTGAGCGTGTGGACATGGCTCGCGCATGCAGTGCACCCCGTGACCGTCGGAGAGATCAGCGAAGACACTACCGTCTTCAACATCGTGGGCGCCGTGGCGATCGCGGTCGCCTTCTTCTGGATCCGGCAGGAGCTCGCGCGCGCATGGTCTGCAGACACCGCAGCGTTCGCGCTCATCATCTATTACGCCGTGGCCGGACTGATCCTGATCTTCGCCGGCCGCCAGCGCGGCATCGGTGCGCTCCGCAGCGTGGGGCTCGGCCTCGCGTTCCTGGCGGGCTTCGATGCGATCGTCGAGACCTCGCAGATCGGATCGATCGGCCTGCGCGTGGGCGCGCGCATACTGGTGGGCGCGTTCCTGGCGGCTGTGGCATACTGGTACCGCACTCCAGCGGAGCCGACGCTGGGCAATGCCGCGCCCGCTCCGGCGCCCGAGGCGGCGCCCGCCGGCGCGACCGTCAATCCCGGCCCGCTGTAGACCACGAGTCGCAGTCCCTCGACGGAGGAGGCTGGGGCTACTCGAAATCCTCGCGCGCGCGGCGCTTCTTGATCTCCGATCGCCGCTTCTTCGATTCGAGGCGTGCCTCCTTGCTCGCGCGAGTCGGTGCCGTCTTTCTCCGGGGACGAGGAATGGCGAGTGCGCCGCGCACCAGCTTCGCGAGCCGCTCCTCGGCCGCCTGCCGGTTGCGCAGCTGGCTCCGGTGCTCGCTCGACACGATGCGCACGAACCCCTCGGCATTCGTGCGCGCTCGCAGCCGCTCGAGCACGCGCGCGCGCAGCTCGTCCGGCAGCGCGCGGGACTGTGCGGGATTCCAGAGCAGCTCGATGCGCGTGGAGGATGTGTTCACGTGCTGCCCGCCCGCGCCGCCGGAGCGAGAGGCGCGAATCGACAGCTCCTCACGCGGGATGGAGATCCGGTCGGTCACCTCGAGCGCATCGCTCACGCGGCGCCGTTCGCGCTCGCGCCGCCGCTCTCGCGTGCGGCCACCGGCTCCGGCGCGCGGTGCACGCGCACCGCGGCCACGCGCCGGGAGTCCATCGCCACCACTTCGAGCTCTCCGCCGCTGAAGGGCACGCGGTCGCCCACGCGTGGAACTCTCCCGATCTTGGAGAACACGTAACCGCCCAGCGTGGACCAGCTTCCCTCCGGGATCTTCACGCCGTGGTCCGAGCGCACGTCGATCAGCGACATCGATCCGGACAGCTCGAGCACGCCGTTCATCTCGAGCGCCTCGCGCTGCGCCACGTCGTATTCGTCCGCGATGTCGCCGATCACTTCCTCGACGAGATCCTCCATCGTCACGATCCCCGCCGTGCCGCCGAACTCGTCGAGCACGATCGCCATGTGCGCGCGCGTCTTGCGCAGATCGTCGAGCACGCGCTCCGCCGATCGCGAATCCGGAATGTAGAGCGCCTCGCGCACGAACTGCTGCACGGTGAACGGCTGCTTGCCGTCGTACAGCCAGAGATCCTTGGCCAGGAACACGCCGATCAGGTCGTCGAGATCCTCGCCGTAGATCGGATAGCGCGAGTAGCGCTCCCGTCGCACCACGGCCCACACCTCCTCCTGCGTCGCCGTCGCCGGAATCGCGACGATCTCCGTGCGCGGCCGCATCACGTCGCGCGCCTTCTTCTGATGGAAATCGAACACGCCCGCGAGCATTTGCGCGTCGCTCTCGTTGATCATCCCGTGCGCGCGCGTCTGCGTCACGAGCAGCCGCAGCTCCTCCGGCGAGTGCGCGCGCTCGCTGTCGGTCACCTGCGTGACGCCGAGGAGCTTGAGCAGCGCGTTCGCCGCGCCGTTGAGCAGCCACGTCACGGGAAGCGCGAGCTTCGCGAACCAGCGCAGCGGCCGCACCAGCCATCGGCTCGTCTGCTCCGGATTCGCGTACGCGATCGATTTCGGCACGAGCTCGCCGATCACGATGTGCAGGAAGGTGATCGTGACGAAGGCGATGATCACCGTCGCCGCCGCATGCGAGACCACGGCGGCCGAGCCGAATCCGAGCCGCGCGAACAGGGCCGCGATCAGGGACGCCACCGTCGCCTCGCCCGCCCAGCCCAGCGCCAGCGACGCCAGCGTCACGCCGAGCTGCACCGCGGAGAGATAGCGCGGGATGTCGTTCGCGGTCTCCTGAACGAGCTTCGCGCTCTTGTCGCCGCGGGCCGCCAGCGCATCGATGCGCGAGCGGCGGGCGCTCACCAGCGACAGCTCCGCCGCCACGAAGAAGGCGTTCGCCAGAACGATCACCAGCACCGCGAGGAGTCGTAGCACGATCGCGCCAGCCGTCAGCGCGACTTCTGAATTCTCCACGTAACTCATTGAAGGAGTGGGTCGTCGTCCAGGTACAGCAAAATGCACTAATCGGCGGGCTACCGGAACTCTTGCGGATTGCGAGGGCCTCGCCGCCTCCTGCACCACGAGCCTCCGCCCGATCCATGGTCGAGCCCCGCCGCGTCCTCCGATTCATCTACATTGGCCGACTCTCGCTGGCTGCCGCGATCTTCATCGCGGCTGTCAGCGCATGGCATGGGGCCGACGCGCGCGACACCCTCCTCGCGACGCTGGCGCTCTTCGCCAGCATAGCGTTCACGTCGGTTTCCGCCTGGTTCGCGCTGGCCTACCGCACTCTGGTGAGCCGGGCGTTCTACTACACCCAGTCGCTCTTCGACGTCGCGCTCATCACGACGGTCGTGCACATCACGGGCGGCGCGCTCTCGCCGTTCGCCGCGCTCTACATCCTCGCGACCGCATGCGCATCGCTCCTCCTGCCGGTAGGCGGCGGCCTGCTGATCGCCGCGCTCGGCAACGTGCTCTACTTTGCCGACGTCATCGTCCTGCAGGGCACCTCGCTGGGTCTCGCGGTGATCCTCCAGCTCGGTGTCTTCGCCGTCACCGCGCTCGGCGTCGCCTACCTCGGCGCCCGCCTCCAGGAGGCCGGCGTGAATCGCGAAGCGCTCGCCCAGCAGCTCGTCGTCGTGAAGCTGCAGGCGGAGGACGTGCTCAAGAACATCCGCAGCGGCATCATCACCATCGATGTGCAGGGGCGCGTTCTCTTCGCGAACTCGATGGCGGCGCGGCTCATCGGCTTCGACGAGGAGACGGTGCGCGGAAAGAACATCCAGGAGGTCGTGACATCGTGTGCGCCGGCACTCTCGGCCGCGCTCGACAAGGCCGTGCACGGCCACGAGCGCGTGACGCGCGGGGAAGCCGCGATCACCGTCAACGGGCGCACCTTCCCGATCGGGTTCACGACCACGACGATGAGTGCCGACGGATCGCCGGACAACATCTCCGGCACCGTGATCTTCCAGGACATCTCCGACAACAAGCGCCTCGAGGAGCTTCGCCTGCGCACGGAGCGCCTCGAGGCGGTGGCGGAGCTGAGCGCGTCGCTCGCACACGAGATCAAGAATCCACTCGCATCGATCCGCAGCGCCGTCGAGCAGCTCGGCGCCCGCGGGCGCGCGACCGACGACGAGCGCGTGCTCGCCACGCTGATCGTCCGCGAGTCGGACAGGCTGTCGCGCCTTCTTTCGGAGTTCCTCGACTTCGCGCGCGTGCGAGTGACACGCGGCGAGCGCGTGAACATGGGCGAGGTCGCCCAGGCGGCGGTGCGGCTCGCCGACACGCATCCCGATCGCAAGTCCGGCGTGAGCGTCACCTGCGTCATTCCGACCGAGCCGATGATCGTCGAAGGTGACGAGGATCTGCTCCACCGCGCGATCTTCAACATCACGCTCAATGCCGTGCAGGCCGCGCCCGCCGCGTCCGGGCGCGTCACCGTCGAGCTGTCGCGACTCAACGTCGAGCAGATTCCCACCGGCGTGCCCTTCGAGGTGAGCGCCGTCGCGCTTCGCGTGTCCGACAACGGCCCCGGCATCCCGATCGAGCTTCGCGAGCGCGTGTTCGATCCCTTCTTCACGACGAAGACCGGTGGCACCGGATTGGGGCTCCCGATCGTCCATAGGGCAATCGAGGCGCATCGCGGCTTCGTGTTCATGGACAGCAGTCCGAAAGGCACTCGCTTCACCGTGCTCCTGCCGCAGGTGCAGCAGCGAATCCCCGTGGAGATCGACGCATGACCGTCAGCGCCGGCCCGACCGTGCTCGTCGTCGATGACGAGACGGGCATTCTCGAGACGCTCAGGATCCTCCTCAAGAACGAGGGGTTCACGCCGCACGTCGCGCTCGGAGGCAAGCAGGGGCTGGAGCAGATCGCCGCGCTCGATGCCGACATCGTGCTCTCCGATGTGCGCATGCCGAGCGTCGGCGGATTGGAGATTCTTTCCGCCGCGCGCGCCAAGGATCCGTTCGTGCCGGTAATTCTGATGACCGCGCAGGCCGATCTTCGCTCCGCGATCCAGGCGGTGAACGAGGGCGCGTATCACTACATCCAGAAGCCGTTCGTCAACGACGAGATCATCTCGATCCTCAGGCGCGCCGCCGAGCATCGACAGCTGCGCGTCGAGAATCAGTCGCTCAAGCAGGAGATCAAGCGTCAGGGGCAGAACGGCGTGAGCGCGCCCGTCGGGCGCAGCAAGGCGTGGCTGTCCGTGCTGCGGCTCGCCGAGACCGTGGCGCCGACGGATTCGATCGTGCTCATCCAGGGCGAGTCGGGCACCGGCAAGGAAGTGATCGCGCGCTACATTCACGACCTGTCGCAGCGCACGGATGGAACCTTCAACTCGATCAACTGCGGCGCGCTCCCGGAAAGCCTGCTCGAGAGTGAGCTGTTCGGTCACGTGAAGGGATCGTTCACCGGCGCGACGAAGGACAAGCGCGGACTGTTCGAGGCCGCGTCCAGGGGCACGTTCTTCCTCGACGAGATCGGCGAGACGACGCAGGCCACGCAGGTGAAGCTCCTGCGCGTGCTGCAGCAGCGCGAGGTGATTCCCGTGGGCGGCACGGAGCCGATCGCGATCGACACGCGAATTCTGGCGGCGACGAATCGCGATCTCGAGGAGGAGATGAAGCGCGGAAGCTTTCGCGGCGATCTCTTCTACCGCCTCAACGTCTTCGCGCTGCATCTCCCTCCGCTGCGCCAGCGTCGCGATGACGTGCCCCTGCTGATCGACGCCTTCCTCACCCGCGGCGCGCTGCAGACCGGCGGGGCACCGAAGCGTCTCACCAGCGAAGCGCTCGACGCGATGCTCGCCTATGGCTGGCCCGGCAACGTTCGCGAGCTCGAGAACGCGCTCGAGCGAGCGATGATCCTGTCCGCCGGCGCCGAGATCGAGCTGGCCGCGCTACCCGAGCGCATCACGGAGCGGAAGCCCGAGCCCCTCATCTCCGATCGCCCCGCGAGCGCGAACCCGGCACTCGACGTCATCGAGCGGGCGTACATCATGTGGGTTCTGCAGTGCGAGGGCGGCAACAAGAGCCGCGCTGCCGACATCCTAGGTATCGATCCATCCACGCTGTACCGGAAGCTCTCTCGATACGGAGTCGCGGACACGTGACACAGTCGATCCGTCCCACCCCATCGTCCTTTCCCATACTCGGCGGTTCGCGCAACGCTCCGGGCGCTGGCGCGTCCTCTATTCAGCCAGCCATGACTACCGCCGTCACGCCAACACCGTCACGTCCGATGGAAGGGACCAGCGCTCCGCCGGAACTTGGGGCGCTGAAGCTTCGCGCATCGCTCAAGACCGAGATGATGCTCAGCCTCGCCGTCCTCGGCACCGCTGCGCTCTCGCTCGCCGCCCTGAACGCGTTCGTGCTCGAGACGCTGACGCTGAGCACCGACGGTCCGATCTATCTCGCGCTGCTCATCCTGGCCGACATCCTCATTTTCGTGGCATTCGGCGCGTACAAGATCCAGGGGCTGGTGCTCGATCCACTCGAAACGGTCGTGGAGACGACGGAGGCGATCGCCGAGGGCGATCTCTCGCGGCGTGTTCCGCGCACGGGGCCGACGGAGTTCTCGCGGCTCGCCCGCAGCATCAATCGCATGACCGCACGCATCCTCGAAGAGCAGGCGCAGCGCACGCACCTGGAGAAGGTCGCGAGCGTGGGTCGCCTCGCCGCCGGCGTCGCCCACGAGATCGGCAATCCGCTCGGCGCCATCGGCGGCTACGCGCACATGCTCCGCAAGAGCTCCGTGCTCGACAGCGATGCGCTCGATGCCGTTGCGGGCATCGAGCGTGAGAGCGCGCGCATCGACCGCATCATGCGCGGCATGCTCGAGTACGCGCGCCCGCGCCGCCGCATCACCTCGCGCATCGATCTCAACGTCACGGTGAACGAGGTCGTCCAGCTCCTGCGCGATCAGGGAACGCTGCGCGAGGTCTCGCCGGAGGTCGCGCTGCAGAACGGGCTTCCGAGGCTCGTCGGGGATGGCCACGAGCTCGAGCAGGTGCTCGTGAACCTGATGCTCAATGCCGTCGACGCGATGCAGGGACACGGCAAGGTCTGGATCGTGACGCAGTCCGTCGCCTTCGACGACATCACCGGCCGCAACGGACGCCGCAACAGCGATCCGGACGGCTTCGACGTTGCGCGCGAGCAGAGTGCGCGCGTGCGGGCGTGGATCAACAGCGTCGGCGAGCCCACGCAGATACTGAAGCTGATCGTCGCCGACTCGGGGCCCGGCGTGCCGCTCACGGAAAGCGAGCGGATCTTCGATCCGTTCTACACGACGAAGGAGCCGGGCCGCGGCACCGGGCTGGGTCTGGCTGTCGTCTCGCGCATCGTGGAAGGCCTCGGCGGCACGATCTGGGTCCGCCCGGCGCGCGAGGGCGGTGCAGCGTTCATGATGTATTTCCCCGTGTCGGACGAATCCGCCGGCACGGACGAGCGCTCCACGGGCAGCCCCGTCTCGCGCCCGTGAAGATCCTCGTCGTCGATGACGAGCCGGGACTCCGCCAGACGGTTTCCCGGATTCTGGGTGCGGAAGGGCACTCCGTCGGCACCGCCGGCGAGGGCGAGGAGGCGCTCAGCAAGCTCGCGAGCGAGGACGTGGACCTCGTGCTGTGCGACCTGCGCATGCCGAAGATGGACGGCCTCGAGTTCATCGAGCGCTACACGAGCGGCGGCGGACATGCGCTCGTGATCGCGATGAGCGCGTACGGCGATTCCGACACGGCGATCGCGGCGATGCAGAAGGGCGCCTACGACTACGTGCAGAAGCCCTTCCGCGCCGAGGAGGTCGTGCTCGCGGTGCGCAAGGCGGCGGAGCGGGAGAAGCTGCGCGCGAAGGTGGAGGAGCTCGAGGACCAGCTCAGCACCATTCGCAGCGCGGACGACATCATCGGACACAGCCCGAGCATCCGCGCGGCGCTCGACATGGCGCGCAAGGTCGCCCGGCATCCATCCACGGTGCTGATCACCGGCGAGAGCGGAACCGGCAAGGAGCTCGTCGCGCGCCTGGTGCACAAGAGCAGCCCGCGCGCGGACAGGGCGTTCGTGGCCGTGAACTGCGGCGCGATTCCGGAGCCGCTGCTCGAGAGCGAGCTGTTCGGACACGTGAAGGGCGCGTTCACGAGCGCGGACCGCGACAAGATCGGGTTGTTCGAGGAAGCGAACGGCGGCACGCTCTTCCTCGACGAGATCGGCGAGCTCCCCGCGGCGCTGCAGGTGAAGCTGCTGCGCGCGCTCCAGGAGGGCGAGGTGCGCCGCGTGGGCGCGACGACGTCGCAGCGCATCGACGCGCGAGTGGTCGCCGCGACGAATCGCGACCTCGGCGTGGACGTCGCGAGCGGACGCTTCCGCGGCGATCTCTACTACCGGGTGAACGTCGTGACGATCAGGCTTCCGCCTCTTCGCGAGCGCTCACAGGATGTGCCCGAGCTCGCGCTGCACTTTCTCAGACTCTACAACGCGCGTCTGGGGCTCAAGGTCGAGTCGATCTCGCCGTCGGCCATGCGCACGCTCATCGACTACGCGTGGCCCGGAAACGTGCGCGAGCTCGAGAACGTGATCGAGCGGGCGCTCGTGCTCTCCGCCGGCTCGACGATCGAGCGCGACCATCTCTCGGACATCATCTCGCCGGCCGCGACGGCGCAGCCCGCGACCGACGACTTCTCGGTGAAGCGCCAGACGGAAGCGCTCGAGCGGACCCTCATCCGCCGCGCGCTCGAGCGGACGAACGGCAACCGCACCCGCGCCGCGCAGCTGCTGGATCTCTCGCACCGCGCGCTGCTGTACAAGATCCGCGACTACGAGCTGGGAAGCTGAAGGACGACGCTGTAAGCGGGGCCACGTTAATCCGGGACCTCATCGCACTCGCTACCCGCTCGACCGGACTCGCCTCGAGCAACGACTGGAGCTCGAGGCGATAGGGACGCGACGATCAGTGGCGAAATCGGCAGAGGGGCGTCCCCACATTCGCCGGATCGGCGCAGAGGTCGAGAGGCGGTTTGGGGCCCGAGGAGATTACCTCTCCCGGTGCGAACGGATTGCCGGTACAGGCGCTGCTCGCGAGAATAGCGGCGACGACGACCAGCAGGCGCAGGGAACTCAGAGACCGCGGCATAGAACCTCCTGAGCGAGAGTGAAGCAGTGACGGTCGAAGACCGTCGTGACGACGGCACGATGGATCGCCTGATCTTCGTTGCTGCATTCGGGCGCCACCCTTACCTTGCCCAACCTGACCGTCGCTCGTGATTTGACTGTCTGCGCCGCGTCACTTCAGCGTTACCCGGACATCCCGGGGTGAAATCGTGAGCTTCATGATCAGCTTCCGGGCGCTCGGCGCCGTCGAGCTAACGCGCCGCGATGGAACGGAGCTGCGCACGATCTTGGCGCAGCCCAAACGTCTGGCGCTGCTCACTTATCTGCTGCTCACCCCTCCGCCGCATTTTCGCAGGCGCGACGCTCTCACCGCGCTCTTCTGGCCGGAGCTCGATCAGGAGCATGCGCGGTCGGCTCTTCGGCAGGCGACTCACTTCCTCGAACAAGCGCTTGGAGAGGATGTTCTCTGTCGTCGCGGTCTCGAGGAGATCGGATTCCGCAGCAGCGCTGTATGGTGCGACGTCCGTGAATTCGAGAGCGCCTGCGAGCGCGGCGCGTTTTCCGAGGCGCTGGAGTTGTATCGAGGGGAGCTGATCGAAGCGCTGTTCATCGCCGACGCAGCGCCGGAGCTCGAGAGCTGGCTGGATGCCGAGCGCGATCGTCTCCGCCGCCGCGCGTATGAAGCGGCCGGTCTCGCAGCGGACCACTGCGCGTCGCGCGGCGACGGTACCCTCGCGCTCGTCTACGCGCGTCGCGCCGCTTCGCTCGCGCCATACGACGAGAAGGCCGTTCGGCGCGTGTTGACCACTCTGGACCAACTCGGAGATCGCGGCGAAGCGGTCCGCACGTACGAAGCGTTTGCCCAGCGACTCTCGAAGGAGTACGGCGTCGAGCCCTCAGTGGAGAGCCAGGCGCTGATCGCCAGCGTGCGCAGCCGGAGCGAAGTCGGAGCGAGCCGTCGCGGAGCGGAAAGACTCGAGCGGTTGTTCTCGGTCGAGCGAGAGATCAGCCGGACGCCCCTGGCGGTAGTCTACGAGGCTCGCGATCTGCGGCATGATCGACTCGTCACCCTCAAGGTGCTCTCGCCATCACTCACTGCATCGCTGGCTCGGGAGCGCTTTCAGCGGGAGATCAGGATGCTCGCGCGGCTGCATCACTCGCGCATCGTTCCCCTCTACGACTCCGGTGAAGCGGACGGGCTGTTGTACTACGTGATGCCGTTCGTTTCTGGGGAGTCGCTGCGTGAACGCCTCTCGAGAAATTCACCACTCGCCTCCCTTGAGGCGATCTCGATCGCATGTCAAGTCGCCAGCGCGCTTTCGTACTTGCACGCGCACGATGTGCTGCTCCGCGATCTCAAACCGGAAGGCATTCTCCTGACACCCGAAGGCGCCCTCCTGTCCGACTTCGGATTCGCTCGGGCGATCATGCATGCCGGGGAAGAAGAATTGACGAAGGCGGGAGTGATGCTCGGCACGCCGGCCTACATGAGTCCGGAGCAGGGTGGAGCGAAAGGGGACATCGATTCACGCAGCGATGTTTACGCGCTTGGATGCGTGCTGTACGAGATGTTGACCGGTCACGCGCCGTTCAGCGGCCGATCCACGCTCGTGGTACTCGCGAAGCACCGGGAGGCGCCGGTGCCTACGCTGCATCTCGAAGCACGAGTTTCGGAATCGGTGGCGCGCGCCGTAGAGAAGGCGCTTGCAAAATCACCTTCGGCTCGCTTCAGCAGCGCGGACTTGTTCGCCCGGGCTTTATGGAAGGAGCGTCCTACCGGCGGCTGAGATTGACTTTCGTCGTGCGTGCAGCCGTCAGCGCCTACGCCAGCTATCCGCCCCGCGCTCGCCGACCTATGTTGCAGAATCAGCCGTCCGGAGGACGGTGTCGTGACCGACTTTTTGCAGCGCCTCGGCGCTGCCCTCGGGGACGCCTACGCGATCGAGCGCGAGTTGGGGGGCGGTGGAATGAGCCGCGTCTACCTTGCGCTCGAGCGTGCGCTCGGCCGGCGTGTGGTAGTGAAGGTTCTTCCCCCCGAGCTCGCGGCCGAGGTCAGCCTCGAACGCTTTCGCCGCGAGGTCCAGATAGTGGCGCAGCTCTCACACCCTAACATCATACCGGTGTTTGCCACGTCTGAGGTCGAGGGGCTTCTGTATTACACGATGCCATATGTCAGTGGTGAGTCTCTCAAGGAGCGCCTCGCGCGCGAGCGCCAGCTTCCACTGACCGAGGCCGTGCGGATCACGCAGGAGGTGGCGAGTGCGCTCGATTATGCGCACCGTCAGGGTATCTACCACCGTGACATCAAGCCGGCCAATATCCTTCTCGCAGACCGTCACGCCGTAGTCGCCGACTTCGGCATCGCTCGCGCCGTAGCCGAGGCCAGCACGCACGCCGTTACGAGCTCTGGACTCATAGTCGGCACTCCCCAGTACATGAGTCCGGAGCAGGCCGGCGGAGAGAGCGAGGTTGACGGTCGGAGCGACATCTACAGCCTCGGATGTGTTCTTTACGAGATGCTGGCCGGTGAGCCCCCGTTCGACGGACCGACCCCGCAGGCGGTGATTGCCAAGCGATTCGCCGTTCAACCGTTGGATGTGCGAGTGCTTCGTCCCAGTGTGCCTCGCGCCGTGTGCGATGTACTCACGCGATCCCTCGCCACGATAGCTGCAGACCGATTTGCGACCGCCGGAGAGTTCGGCGAAGCGGCGGCCGCGGCGATGCATGCGGCGTCCAGCACGGAGGTGGACGCTGGAACTCGGGAACAGACGATCGCTCCCGACCTTCATGGGCGTCGCTGGAGGTGGCGCCGTGCCGCTCTTGTGGTAGCCGTCACCCTGGGGCCGATCGTCGCTGTTCTGGTCTCGAGAACGCTGCACTCATCCGCTGCTCGAATCAGCGCCCCGACTGGAGTTGTTAGAGGAGCATTCGACCCCAAACGCGTCACCATTGCCGAATTCCGAAATGAAACAGGCGATCCCGCGCTTGCGCCGCTCGGTCGAATCGCCGCCGACTGGATCGCCCACGGCCTCGTGCAGACGGGACTCGCCGATTTGATCGATGCGCCTCGCGACGAGCTTCCCGACTCCACTACATCGTCCGGCGCAGCGAGAAACCCGCGAGAACCGCAAAGCTTAGCCGAGTCGACGGGCGCGGGCACCATCATTACCGGAGCCTATTATCGCGAGGGCGACTTCCTCAGCTTCCAGGCCGAACTGACTGACGGCAACACGGGAAAGCTCCTCCATGGAATCGGACCGGTCAGCGCCCCGATGGCTACACCTACCCGTGGTATCGAAGTTCTGCGTCAGCGGCTCATGGGAACCTTGGCAATGCTCCTGGACCCGCACTTCAACGAATGGTCGCGTAGCGCGTTGGTGGTACCGACATATGAAGCGTACCGCGAGTTCGTGAGCGGAGTCGACGACTACAAGTCAAACGGGAAGCAGGCAGCGCTGCATTTCAGGAGAGCGTCGGCGCTCGATCCAAGTTTTCATCAGGCGCAACTCTGGGAGGTGACGGTATACGATAGAACCCTCGGCCATCCCAATGATCTCAGCGCGCGTCGGAGATCGGAGATGCAAGGAAGGCGTGATTCGGTTCTGTCTCTCGTAGTCGCTGAGCGCGACCAGCTGGGACCACTCGATCGCGCGATGCTCGATTGGCGCTTGGCGCATCTCCGTGGCGACCGTGCGGGTGCGCTGCGAAGCAGCCGCGAAATGGCCCGCCTGTGGCCCGATCGCTGGGCCATGAACGCGGCCCTCGACGCGCTTCATCTCGACCTTCCGGGCGAGGCCAAGCAGCTCATTCTGCGGACCGATCCCGAGCACGGCTTCATGCGCAGATGGGGTGGCTATTGGGATCCTCTGCTGCGCGCGGAGCACGCACTTGGAGAATACAGTGAAGAGCTTCGTGATGTGCGCCGCGCTAGCGCAGAGGATGCGGACCGCAGCAACAAGGTACACTGGCTCGGAATAGAGTTGGGAGCGCTCGTAGGACTTGGACAGGTGCCGGAGGCAACCGAGCTCGCGGAGGCGAGCGACACCCTCCCCATTCATGATGCGGAGAGTTGGTGGCCAGTGTGGATCTGGACCCGTTTGGCGAGTGAGCTCCACGCCCACGGGCAGCCCCTTGCCGCGCGCTCGGCGGCCGAGCGTGGGGTCGCTTGGGCGAAGCGCCGACCCGCGGAAGAGCAGGCGACGAATGAACGAGTGAGTGAGATGCCGGGGCATCTCGGTTTGCTGTGTGATGCACTCTACCTCGGCGAGCGTTGGAATGAGGCCCGAGTTGTCTGCGGGCGAGTAGCCGCGAAAAATCCGAACGATCCGGAAGCGCTCGAGCTCTTGGCGTCTCTGGCCGCGCGTTCGCGAGACCTCATTGGCGCAGAGCGATACGCAGACCAGCTCTCCAGGGTGCATCTCCCCGACTGGATATTCACAAGCTGGTCCTCCTCGCGCGCCGAGGTGGCGGCGCAATACGGGCAAGTGGCACGCGCGCATATCGCGGCGATCATTGGCGAACGCGAGGAGGCCGTGCGGCTGTTGCAGCGGGTGACGGATAATTTTCAAATCATGGACATGCCGAGCTATTTCTTGCGCGAGGACCCCGACTTCGATTCTCTGCGCGACTATCCGCCATTCGAGGAGCTTGTTCGGCCGAAGGGATAGTATGCAGGCGGAGAATTCGACCCGCTCCTCAGGCCACGCTGTTTCGCTCAGCAGTGATCCGAGTTGAGCTACTTGCCAAGGTGGTTCGAGGGCCACATCGTGAGAAATGGACCGGTCGCAAATGGTTTGCGTTTGAGTGCCTTGCACCATGCAGGCATTCGGTAGCGCGAATCGGGTCCCGTTGGTGCCCGGGTAGGACGTACAATCGGTTGGGGGTCGATGTTCATGCGACGGATGGTGAGACCGTTCGCGTGGTTCGCCGCGATCGCAGCAGCATTGCCGGGCTGCGTGCTCGCGCAGCAGCGCGTGACGATCACAGGGCGTGTTACCTCCGACTCCGCCGTCCCCCTCCGCGGTGCAAGTGTTTTCGAAAAGGGCAAGAGCGGTGGCGCGACTACCGGTATCGACGGCCACTTCTCGATCACCGTAGTCACTGATTCTGTGCAGGGTCGGTCGCTGATGCTCTCGGCGAGGCGCATCGGCTATCGCCAGATCGACAAGCCCGTGTTGCTCACGGCCAGCGTAGTTTCGGTGGATTTCGCGCTCACTCCAATCCCGCATCAACTCTCCGAAGTCGTCGTCACTGGTGAGGGCACCACGACGATGCGCCAGAAGCTCGGCAGCACGGTGAGCTCGGTGAATGGTGAGAACATCGTCAGCACCCACGAGCCCAATCTCGTGAACGCGTTGGCCGCGCAGGCATCGAACGTCGAGGTGACTTCGCAATCGGGCGACCCAGGGGCTGGCGCCTCGATGCTGATCAGAGGCTTCAAGTCGATCGAGGGAAGCGGACAGCCGCTCTTCATCGTCGACGGTTCGCCCGTGAACAACGACGCACTCTCCACGGTCGATGGTCCGAACGGCGGCACGGTGACCACGGACCGCGTTGCCGACATCAATCCGAACGACATCGAGAGCATCGAAGTGCTCAAAGGCGCCGCGGCGGCCTCGATCTACGGCACCCGCGCGGCGCAGGGAGTCGTACTGATCACGACGAAGGGCGGCAAAGCGGGCCCGACCCGTTATGCGCTGCGCTCGTCCTACTCGTTCGACAAGGTGACGAAGGGCATCCCGCTTCAGCGAAAATATGGGCAGGGAGACAACGACAGCGCTGCGGTTTGTCGAGCGCGCGGGTGCACGCTCACGCTGAATTCATGGGGTCCGCAACTGCCTGCGGACACCCCCACCTACGATCATTTCGGCGAGCTTTTTCACACCGGACACTTGCTCGATGCGAACCTCGACATCTCGGGTGGCGACGAGCGACGCAGCTTTTTCCTGTCCGTCGGGCGCATGAATCACGACGGCACCATCCTCGGGCCGGACAGCCACTTCGATCGCACGTCGATTCGACTAAAGGCTGGGCAAAAATTGGGAAGTCGGCTGCGACTGTCCGGCAACGTTGCCTTTGCCAAGTCGCTTGGCGGCTTCGTGGAGCACGGCGACAATCAAGACGGCATCGTGCTTGGCTCAACCCGTACGCCGCCCGAATTCAACAACCAGCAATATCTGGATCCGAAGAATGGCCAGCACCGGAGCTACATCTATCCGGAGCCCACCGATATCACTGCCTCGCGGCGTTTCAGCAATCCTTTCTGGATGATCCACAACGATCTGGCCACGAGCAACCTGTCGCGCACATTCGGAAACCTGAATTTCGAGTACATCCCCGCGTCATGGCTTTCGGTCAAGTACTGGCTTGGACTTGATCAGTATTCCGAGAATCGCCTCGAGGGCTATCCAGCGTCTTCAGCGAGCTTTCCGACCGGCGCAGTCTATCAAGGCATCTACACCAACACCGAGATAGACCACAATCTGCTCATCTCGGCGTCACGAACGTTCAGTCCCAGCGTCTCGGCCAATCTCACACTTGGTCAGAATCTCAACAGCCGGCACTTTCAACGCATTCAGGACCTGGGCCAGGACATCAGCGGGAGTGTGCTCACCGTGAGCGCAGCGGCCAACGTCACCTCGATGAACAACGAGACTCTGGTG
>Ga0105238_10002657_pt1 | contig 17788 bp, 14 predicted proteins | sample KBSC34metaG_FD_81526 | JGI IMG/M metagenome (GOLD analysis project Ga0105238, IMG submission 81526) | Corn rhizosphere microbial communities from Kellogg Biological Station, Michigan, USA - KBS C3-4 metaG | ecosystem: Host-associated > Plants > Roots > Rhizosphere > Soil | place: Michigan, USA... | reverse complement strand
GCCCGCATCGAGCCGGAATGGTGGCGCGGCGAAACCGGCGACCCCCGCGACTACTGGCGCCTGGAGGACGAGGCGGGGATGCGCTTCTGGCTCTATGGCCAATCCGGCAGCTGGTACCTCCATGGCCTCTTCGCCTGAATTTTTTCCAGCCGGGTTCTCTTTGTATCCCCTCCCCCCTTGCGGGGGAGGGCAATCGCAGGTGGGAAAGGGGCCACAATTTTTTCCGCCGTCATTCCCGCGAAAGCGGGAATCCAGGGGAAGCGACGAACCCTCGGCCCTGGATTCCCGCTTTCGCGGGAATGACGGAAGGATAGAGCGGGGCCGCAGGGGGAGGGGGAAGAAAGAAGCGGCGGCGATCAACGAGAAAGGCGGCTTCCTGTGACCGCCTCCCAACCTGCCTATGCCGAGCTGCAGGCGACGAGCAATTTCACCTTCCTACGCGGTGCCTCCCATCCGCAGGAGCTGGCAGTGGCCGCTGCGGCCCTCGGCCTTGGCGGCTTCGCGCTGACCGATCGCAACAGCCTCGCCGGCGTGGTGCGCGCCCATATGGCGGCGAAACAGGCGGAGGTGCGTTTCATCGTCGGCGCGCGGCTCGATTTCCGCTGCGGACGCAGCCTGCTGGTCTATCCCACGGACCGCGCCGCCTATGGCCGGCTCGCGCGGCTCATCACCTTGGGCCGGCGCCGCGCGCCCAAGGGCGAATGCCATCTCGACCTCGCCGATCTGGATTCCCTGGGCGCGGGTCTGATCATGATCGCACTGCCGGAAGTGGCGGAGGAGGCGCTCGCGGCCCTGCTGGAGGATCTCGCCGCCCGCTTCCCCGGCCATGTCTATCTCGCCGGCCAGCATCTCTATCGCGGCGACGACCGGCGGCGCCTGGCGAAGCTGGCGGCTTTGGCCGCGCGCGCCGGCACGCCGCTGGTGGCCGTCAACGATGTCCATGCCCATGTGCCGGCGCGCCGGCCGCTGCAGGATGTGCTGACCTGCATCCGCGAGCATTGCACCATCGAGGAGGCGGGCTATCGCCTCTTCGCCAATGCCGAGCGGCATATGAAATCGCCGGCGGAGATGGCCGAGCTCTTTGCCTGTTATCCCGATGCGATTGCCCGGACGGTGGAGATCGCGGCGCGCTGCCGCTTCTCCCTGGACGAGCTGCGCTACGAATATCCCGATGAGCTGACGGAGGCGGGGCGCAAGCCCCAGGAGGAGCTCGTCCATCTGACCTGGCTGGGCGCGGCGGGCCGCTATCCCGACGGGGTGCCGGCGAAGGTGCGCGCCCAGCTCGAGCATGAGCTCGCCCTCATCGCCCAGCTCGACTACGCGCCCTATTTCCTCACCGTCCATGATCTCGTGCGCTACGCCCGCTCGCAGGGGATCCTTTGCCAGGGCCGTGGCTCGGCCGCCAATTCCGCCGTCTGCTATTGCCTCGGCGTCACCTCCGTCGACCCCTCCCATATGAATCTTCTGTTCGAGCGCTTCATCAGCGCCGCACGCAAGGAGCCGCCGGATATCGACGTGGATTTCGAGCATGAGCGGCGCGAGGAGGTGATCCAATATGTCTACAAGAAATACGGCCGCGAGCGCGCCGGCCTCGCCGCCACGGTGATCTGCTACCGCAGCCGCTCGGCGCTGCGCGAGGTCGGCAAGGCCATGGGGCTTTCCGCAGACACCGTCGCCGCCTTGGCCGGCGCCGTCTGGGGCTGGAGTAGCCGCGGGCTGGAGACGACGCGGGTGCAGGAGCTGGGCCTCGATCCCGAGGCGCCGCGGCTGCGCCAGACGCTGGAGCTCGCCGCCGAGCTCATCGGCTTTCCCCGCCATCTCTCCCAGCATGTCGGCGGCTTCGTCATGACCCGCGGCCCCCTGGAGGAGCTGGTGCCCATCGAGAATGCGGCCATGGAGGACCGCACGGTGGTGGAATGGGACAAGGACGATCTGAACGATCTCGGCATCCTCAAGGTCGATGTCCTGGCCCTGGGCATGCTGACCTGCCTGGCCAAGGGCTTCGAACTCATCCGGCATCACTACGCCCGGAATTTCGATCTCGCCCTCGTGCCCCAGGACGATCCCGCCGTCTACGACATGATCTGCCGGGCCGATACCATCGGGGTCTTCCAGATCGAGAGCCGGGCGCAGATGACCATGCTGCCGCGCCTCAAGCCCCGCACGCTCTACGATCTCGTCATCGAGGTCGCGATCGTCCGGCCCGGGCCGATCCAGGGCGACATGGTGCATCCCTATCTGCGCCGGCGCGATCGTAAGGAGCCGGTGGTCTATCCCAAGCCCGAGCTCGAGGAGGTGCTGGGCAAGACCCTGGGAGTGCCGCTGTTCCAGGAGCAGGCGATGCGCATCGCCATGGTTGCCGCCAAATTCTCGGCCGAGGATGCCGACCGGCTGCGCCGGGCCATGGCGACCTTCCGCAAGAACGGCACCATGCATCACTTCGGCGACAAGATGATCGAGGGCATGGTGGCCAATGGCTATGAGCGCGATTTCGCCGAGCGCTGCTTCCACCAGATCGAGGGCTTCGGCGATTACGGCTTCCCCGAGAGCCATGCGGCGAGCTTCGCCCAGCTCGCCTATGTCTCATCCTGGGTGAAGCATCATTACCCCGCCGTCTTCGCCTGCGCCTTGCTGAACAGCCAGCCCATGGGCTTCTATGCCCCGGCCCAGATCATCCGCGACGCCATCGAGCATGGGGTCGAAGTCCTCCCGCCCGACGTCAACCGGAGCGTCTGGGATTGCACCCTGGAACTCCCGATCCCCCGCCTCCCTCTCTCCCAGCCCCCTCGCCCCCCGGAGGGGGGAGAGGGAAGGGGTGAGGGGGGCAGCCCCGCTCCATCCGAGACCCAGAGCTACCTCACCCGCGCCCAACCCACCGAGCCCTTCGCCCTCCGCCTCGGCCTGCGCCAGGTGAAGGGCCTGCATCTCGCCGAGGCCGAGCGCCTGATCGCCCAGCGCGGCAACGGCTATGCCGATGCGCTGGCGCTCTGGCGCCGGGCCCGCCTTTCCAAGCGCAGCCTGGAGGCCCTCGCCCGTGCCGATGCCTGCCGCTCCATCGGCCTCGACCGGCGCGAGGCGCTCTGGGCGTTGAAGGGCATGAGCGACACGCCTTTGCCGCTCTTCGCCGCCGCGGTGGAGGAGGAGCAGGGGGCGGAAGAAGAGGCCGTGCTGCCGGGCATGAGCCTGGGCCAGCATGTGTCGGAGGATTATGCCAGCCTGCATCTCTCCCTGAAGCAGCATCCCCTCGCCTTGCTGCGGACGCATCTGCCGCCGGTCTGCGCCTTGCCGGCCGAGCGGCTGAAGACGGAGCGCAACGGCAGCCGCGTCGGGGTGGCGGGGCTGGTGCTGGTGCGCCAGCGGCCGGGCACGGCGAGCGGCGTCATCTTCGCCACTCTGGAGGACGAGACCGGCGTGGCCAATCTCGTCATCTGGCCCAAGGTCTTCGAACGCTTCCGGCGCATCGTCATGACGGCACGGCTGATCGGCGTCACCGGCCGGGTCCAGTCAGAGAGCAATGTCACCCATGTCGTCGCCGAGCGGCTGATGGATCTCAGCCATCTCCTCACCGACCTCGCCCAGGGCGCCACCCCCGCGCCGGCCCCGCTCGCCCGCGCCGACGAGGTCCGCCGGCCGGGCAGCGACCGGCGGCTGGGCGATTACCGCTCGCGGGATTTTCATTGAACCGGCGCGGTTTGCCGCGCCTGCGACTCCGGGCTCTACGCCTCGAGCCCCTCGTAAACCCTCGAGCCCGGCCCGCCGGGTTGGCGCAGCACCTGCCGGCGCATCTGCGGATCGACGCTGAGATGCACGCAGCGGTTCTTCTCAAAGATGAGCTGGTCGAATTTCAGTCCGCTGTCGCGGATCACTTTGGCCGCGGCCAGATCCTCGAGCCCATGCACATGAAAGTCGGCGGCATGTCCAAGCGCGTGAGCGGAAGTCGGCACGCCGCCCACGGCCCTGTTCACCTCGGGGTTGCGATAGCCGCTGGTGATCTCGATCACCAGGTCGAAAAGCTCGCGCACCGCTTCCATCTTGTTGGCGAGATTCTGCAAATTGTTCATATGCTCGGGCGTCGGCGTGTTCTGGATTCCCAAGGCGAGCGCCGTGCTCGACAAGATGAACTCCTCCAGCCAGAAGTGCGGCGTGAGCTGCATCGTCTTCCCCTCGTTTCACCGCTTTCTTTCGATGGTAACGCCCGACGCCAGGCAATCCAAGAGCGAAAGCCTCAGGGGGAAATAAGCCAATGATAATAATCTGTTGACCGGCTTCAGCAAGTCACCCCATTGCATTTGAAGAGCGCCTGGGAATGCCCGCGATGCGTGAGAAAACCATGACCTCGACATCCCGCGGTGATAGAGTAATCGACAAGAATAGCGGGGGGATCATGAAAACATTGATCGTCGCTTTTGCACTTCTCGTAACTGTGCCCGCGCTGGCCGACCAGCCGGTGCTGTCCGAACAGCAAATAAGAGACGAAGTCCGCAATATGCATTGGGTAAGGACAGGCTCCGTCGCTCTGGATGCATCCAAATCCTCGATTTCGCTTCCCCCCGACTACATCATGATCAGTGGCCCGGAAGCACGGCGTTTCGATTTCATATCCAACGCCCAGGAAGACCCAAACATCGAAGCCGTCGTCGTCAATCGGAAGACCGACAATGTCGTGTTCTTCCAATATCACAATGAAGGTTTCATAACGACGGACGACTGGAGCGACGTGGACGCAGCGAAGATGCTGACCGAGATTCGCGACAGCACCGAGGCGTCGAACGCGGACCGGCGCAAGCAGAATGTCGAAGAACTGCACGTCGTCGATTGGATTCAACAGCCCGTCTTCGACCGCCAACAGAACGTCGTCTTTTGGACCCTACGCCTCCATGCAGTTTCTGGCGATCTGGTGAATGCGATCGCACTCCGGCTCGGCCGCTACGGATACGAAGAGATGATCTGGGTCACGGATCAAAAGGCCTACAGCGCGGGGCCCAACGACCAGAAAGCGATGCTGCAGGCACACAGCTTCGATACCGGCGCCAGATATGCCGATCACATCGGTGGCGACAAGCTGGCCGGCTATGGCATCGCATCCCTCGTCGCCGTCGCGGCCGGCGCCAAATTGACCAAGCTGGCCGGCTTCGCCGCAATTCTCCTCTTGGCCAAGAAGTTCGGCATCGTCATCCTGGCGGCGGCTGCCGGCGCGATTGCCTGGGTGAAACGGCAATTCTCCCGAAACCGACGCGCCTAGATCCGATTCCCAACTGCGCTCGGGCGCTCGGCACAAACTCGATTCTCCGAAGGAACAAGCATGTCCGCGATCCTCAGCTACAAGGGCACCGTCTATCCCTGGCATTGCGATCACATGGGGCATATGAACGTCATGTGGTACGTCGGAAAATTCGACGAGGCGACCTGGCATCTCTTCGCCCGGCTCGGTCTCACGCCGGCCGTGCTGCGCGAAGGCCGCCAGGGGATGGCCGCGGTGCAGCAGAATATCGCCTATAAGCGCGAGCTGCTGGCTGGGGACATCGTGGAGATCGAGAGCCGCATCCTCGAGATCCGCGAGAAGGTCATCCGCTTCCAGCATGAGATGCGCAATGCCGCCAGCGGGGAGATCGCGGCGAGCTGCGAGATCACCGCCGTCCATATGGACCGGCAGCGCCGCAAGTCATCGGCCTTCCCCGACGCGATCCGCGCCGCAGCGCAAGAGCTTCTGTCCCCGCCGGCGGGATAACGAGTCAGAAACTGTTGCGGTCGTGATAGGTCTGCAGAAACTGGCGCAGGCGCGGCTCGGTGCTTTCGTGGAAGACCTGGCGCGGCGGTCCCTGCTCCAGGATGCGGCCGGCGTCGATGAAGGCGATGCGATCGGCGACATGGGCGGCGAAGCCCATCTCATGGGTGACGATGAGCATCGTCATGCCCTCGGCGGCGAGGCTGCGCATCACCTCCAGCACCTCGCCGACGAGCTCGGGATCCAGGGCCGAGGTCGGTTCGTCGAACAGCATGAGGCGGGGCTGCATCGCCAGCGCCCGCGCGATGGCCGTGCGCTGCTGCTGGCCGCCCGAGAGACGGCCGGGGTAGACATCGGCCTTGTCGGCGAGGCCGACGCGGTCGAGCATGGCATGGGCGCGCTCATTGGCCTCGGCGGCGGACAGGCCGCGCACGCGGCGCAAGGGCTCGGCGACATTGCCGAGCGCGCTCATATGCGGCCAGAGATTGAAATGCTGGAACACCATGCCGATCTCGCGGCGCATGTCGCGCAGGTCGCGGGGCGCCATGGGGCGGCGGCCCCCAGGCGTATCCCGGTAGCCGATCAGCTTGCCCTCGATGCGGATCTCGCCGGCATCGTAGCTCTCGATGAAATTGACGCAGCGCAGCAGCGTGCTCTTGCCGGAGCCGCTGGGCCCGATCAGGCAGACGACCTCCGAGGGATCGACCGTGAGGTCGACGCCCCGGAGCACCTCGAGGTCGCCGAAGGCCTTGGTCACGCCGCGGATCTCGATGGAGGGCTTGCTCATGCCGGCCGTGCATCCCGGGTCATGAAGGACGTGACCCGCATCTCCAGCCGCCGTCCGAGACGCGAGACCACCTCGACCAGCAGCCAATAGAAGATCGCCATGGCGAAGATCGCCTCGAAGGCCGTGAAGGTCTCCGCCGCCATGGTCTGCATCTCATACATCAGCTCCGGCACGGTGATGATCGAGAGCACCACGGTCTCCTTCGAGAGAATGATCAGCATGTTCACGATCGCCGGCACGGTGGCGACGAGCATCAGCGGCAGCTTGATCCGCCACAGGATGTCGAAGGGGCTCATGCCGACGCTCATCGCCGCCTCGACCTGACCCGCCGGCACGGCATTGAAGCCGCCGCGGAAGATCTCGGCGAAATAGGCGGAGGAATAGAGGCCGAGCCCGACGATGCCCGCCGTGGTCGCGCTCAGACGGAGCCCGATGGAAGGTCCGCCCGCATAGAGCAGGAAGAGCTGCATGAGGAAGGGCGTGCCCCGGATGATCTCGACATAGACCCGCAGCACCCAGCGCAGCGGCGCGATGCGCAGCCGGTCGAGAAGGGCGATGACGAAGCCGAGCGCCAGGCCAAGCACAGCCCCCAGGCCCCAGCAAAGGATCGTCACGGCGAAGCCGCTGAGGAGGGAGGGGAGATAGGTCCAGAGGACGTCGAAGCTCATCTTGGGAAGCTCATGCCAGGAAACTCATGCTGGGCGTCCCACGCCGAGCCGGCGCTCCGCGAGCGTGCCGAGCCCGGCGAAGCACAGATTGATCGCGAGATAGAGGAGGCCGCCCCCGACATAGGCCTCCAGCGGATGATAGGTGGAGGAGGCGATGTTCATGCTGGCGCGGGTGAGCTCGGCGATGCCGACGACCGAGACGAGGGAGGACGCCTTCAGCAGCAGGATGAACTCGTTGATGAAGGGCGGCACGGAGAGGCGCAGGGCCTGGGGCAGCAGGATGCGCCGCCAGATATCGGCGCGCCGGTAGCCCAGCGCCGTCGCCGCCTCGCTCTGGCCGCGGGGCACGGCGTTCAGCGCGCCGCGCAGGATCTCCGACTGATAGGCGCCGGAGGACAAGCCGAGCCCACCGACGGCTGCGACCAGTGCCGGCACCTCGAGGCCGAATTTGCCGAGGAAATAATAGATGAAGAGGAGCTGGACCAGCAGCGGCACGCCGCGAAAGATGCTGACATAGACGGCGCCGGCGCGTGCCAGCATGGCATTGCCGGAGAGCCGCGCCATGCAGACGGAAGCGCCCAGGATGAAGCCGACCGCGATCCCCGCCAGCGAGACGGCGACCGTGACGCCCGCCGCTTGGATCAGGTAGCCGAAGGAATGGAGGATGATCTCCGGACGCATGGTGCGCGACGAGGGGACGCGGGCGGCCCGCGTCCCCCCGTCCTGTTCCGTCAGATCTTGGGTTCGGGAACCGTCTGGGGCAGATCCATGGTCTGGCCGAACCAGGTCTTCTGGATCTTCGCCATCGTTCCGTCGTTCTCGGTCTTGACGATCGCGGCGTTCACCGCATCGACGAGGCTCTTGTCGTCGAGCCTGCCGACCCAGGAGAAGTAAGTCGGGGCGCCGAAGGGCGGCAGGACCATGGCGAAGGTGTCGGAGCGCTGGGCGGCGGCGTAAGCGAGATTGGGGAAGGAATTGACCGAGGCGTCGATGCGCCCCGCCGCGAGATCGGCATAGGACTGATTGTTGTCGACATATTCCTTGATCTCGACGGGCTTCGGCAGCTTGGTGGCGAATTCCTTGAGCTGGGCGAGCTGGGACGTGCCCTTCTGGCCGCCGACCGTTTTGCCCGCGATGTCTTCGGGCTTCATGATGCTCTTGTCGTCCGCGCGCTTCATGAGGGCGGCGGTGGCGTCGGCGATCGGCACGGTGAAGAGATAGCGCTTCATGCGCTCTTTGGTGATGGTGACCGGCGCGATGCAGAGGTCGAATTTCTTGGCCTCGAGCCCGGGCAGGATGCTGGTCCAGGGCAGATCGAGATATTTCACCGTGACGCCCATCTCCTTGCCCACCGCGTCGATCAGGTCGCGGTCGACGCCCTTGTAGGTTCCGTTGTCGGAGATGTCGAAGGGCGGGAATTGCATTTCGGTGGCGATGACCAGCTCGCCGCGCTTCTTCACCTCGGCCAGGGTATCGTCGGCCAGCGCGCCGCGCAGGCCGCTCATCAGCGCGCCCGAGGCCGCGGCGGCGGCGAGGCCGCTGCGCAGCAGGCTTCTGCGGGTCACGGCGAATGTCTTCGATGTAATCATGTTCGTCCCCTGATATGCGGAAGTATTCATCGGTCGCGCCGGCGTGCAGTCACGATGTTCTGCGCAAGGCCGGCATGGTAATTCTCCGCGCAACCCGCGTTGCCGGTCAAATCAATTCGCGGCCGGATGCTGCGCAATTGCCGCAGGGGCGGGAGTAAGCTACAGACGACGTCCAAATGGGACCTCCGGGAGGAACCTCGCCTTGACCCCACCGAGCCTGCCTTCGCCGCTGCTCCCGCCCGAGCACCACCCTTCCGAGAGGCCGTTCCGGGCGCGACGTCGCGGTCGGGCGATGCTGGCTTTACTTGCGTGCTGCAGCGGCCTCTTCGCCATCGCGCCCGTGGTTGCAAAAGCCGAGGATCCATCGGCCCTGTTCGGCAGCCGCGTGACGGCCAATGCCCGATTCAAGACGCCGTTCCTGAGCGGTGATTTCGACGGGGATGGTAAGCCCGATGCGGCCTATCTCGTGACCATCCTGCCGGATTCCGCGCAACATAAACTCGCAAAAGATGTCACGGTCGTCGACACGGCGCTCGGGCGGGAACCGCTGGGGCCGCGTGGCGAAGCGCTGGCGCTGGCCATCGTGCAGAAAGGCGGCCGGGAGAAGTTCCTGCTGACCGGCTATGACGGGGAGGGAGTCTCGGACTTCTTCGGCTCGCCGATCTGGGAAACCATGCCGCCGCCGATCGACATCGCCAAGCGAGGCTCGAAGACTTTTCAGACCTTCAAGGCGGAAGAGCCCGGCATCAAGCACGACATTCTGGTGGTGGGCACGGAGGCCGGAATAGACACCGCCCTGTTCTGGAACGGCCATAACTACGTCCTGTTCTCTCCCGCCGAAGAGCCCTGACCGACTTCGCCTCGTCGGGCGGCAGGGCCGGAACCGATTGCCGCGGGCAGTCCGGTCGGCTACAGACAGGCAACAAAACGATTTTTCCTGGAGGAAATCCCCTTGAGCGCACCGATCCTGCCGCGGCCGCCGCTTGCGCCAGACGGGAGCCATGCCTGGTGGCGGCTGGCGGCCTCTCTGGTGCTGAGCACCATCGGCGGCGTGGGTCTGTGGTCGGCGGTCATCGTGCTCCCGACCATCGAGGCCGAGTTCGGCGTCGGGCGCGGCGGGGCCTCGCTGCCCTATACCGCGACCATGGTGGGCTTTGCCGTCGGCGGCGTGCTGATGGGCCGCGTCGCCGACCGTTTCGGCATCCGGCTGCCGCTCATCCTCGGTACGATCATGCTTGCCGTCGGCTTTCTTGCCGCCGCCCTCGCCGGCGCCTATTGGCAATTCGTCCTGGCCCAGGCGCTGCTCATCGGCATGCTCGGCAGCTCCGTCACCTTCGGCCCGCTGGTGGCCGACGTGTCGCTCTGGTTCCGGCGAAAGCGGGGCATCGCGGTGGCGATCGTGGCCAGCGGCAATTATGTCGCCGGGGCCGTCTGGCCCCAGGTCCTCCAGCCAGCCATCGACAACTTCGGCTGGCGCCACGCCTATATGGGTGTCGGTGCCTTCTGCCTCGTGACTATGCTGCCGTTGGCGCTGCTGCTGCGCTCCCGTGCCGTCATCGACGACAGCCTCGGGGTGAGGGCGGATGGCGCTCACGGCTCGGCCGATACGCCGCTCGCCAGCCTCCGCCCGCCACTGTCCCCCGGCCAGCTTCAGGCGTTGCTGATGATCGCGGGCCTCGCATGTTGCATCGCCATGTCCATGCCCCAGGTGCATATCATCGCCTATTGCGGCGATCTGGGTTACGGGCCTGCCCGCGGTGCGGAGATGCTCGCTCTGATGCTGAGCTTCGGCGCCGTCAGCCGGCTGGGCTCCGGTCTCATCGCCGATCACATCGGCGGCGTCGGCACGCTGATGTTGGGCTCGGCCCTGCAAGGCCTGGCCCTGCTCTTCTATCTGCCCTTCAACGGGCTGACGTCGCTCTACATCGTGTCCGCCCTGTTCGGGCTGTCCCAGGGCGGCATCGTGCCGAGCTACGCCCTCATCGTGCGTGAGTATTTTCCGGCACGCGAGGCCGGTGCCCGGGTCAGCCTCGTTCTGATGGCGACGGTCATCGGCATGGCGGTGGGGGGCTGGATGTCGGGGGCGATCTTCGACCTGACCGGCTCCTACCGCGCCGCCTTCCTCAACGGCATCGGCTTCAACCTGCTGAACGTGGCGATCGCCTTCTGGCTGCTCTCCGGCCGCCTGCGCGCGCGCCGCGCAAGCTTCGCGCGGTAGAGCGGGTTTCGAGGGCTTTCTGTGCATTGAAGCCCCCCATTCACCTCCGTCATTCCGGCGAAAGCCGGAATCCAGGGCGAGTGGCAGGCACCCTCCTTGTGGCCCCTGGATGCCGGCTTTCGCCGGCATGACGGCATAGATAATTATGATTGCCGGCGGCACTGCGGCCTCGACGCAATGAAGAGGCGACCGTAGGTGGGCGCCGGCTGAGGCGCGCCTCGGAAGAGACGTGGCCTACAGAGGCGTCACCCCGTGGTGCTGGCGTAGCGCCGCCAGACTCTCGCCGGCCCAGGACCAGAAATCCCAGCCGGGATCGAACAGGTCGATATCGACCGCCGCCCCGCGGGCCCAGGCGAGCCAGAATTTCTCGGGATCCAGCGAACCGGTGGTGCTCTTGGCGATGTCGTTGATCTTGATGCCGAGATGCCAGCTGAAGATCACCGGCAGAATATGGCCGGCCATCGGCCATTTGCGATGCATGGCGGCGGTGAAGGTGGAGACCAGCACCTCGCCCGGCGCCGTCGTGTCATAGCCGCTGACGACATGGGTCGAGTCATGGGGCGTGGCGAAGCGTTCGTTGAGGGCGTCGGCCTGGCCGGGGAAGGCATAGCCGTTCGATTTGTAGAAATCCCAGAAGGCGCGGCCGAAGCTCCCGGCGGGGAGCTCTCCCAGCGCCTCGTAGCGCGCCGCCAGCGCCGGATCCGCGGCGCCGTTTTGATACGGCAGGAAGAGGGCCATGGTATCGCCATCCTCGGCCCAGGGCTGCGCGAAGACGCTCTCGATATTCTTGCGCGTCATATCCATGAGCGCCCAGCGCAGATGTCCGGCTGCGGCCTCCGTCAGCTCGGCGAGATAGGCCTCCTCGATGCCGAGGGCCCGGGCATAGTCGGCGACGGCGGCGATCTTCTCGCCGTCGAGCACGCCGTCGACCAGGGCCATGACCGCCAGTAGCCGCAGCGCATAGGCGGCGAGCTCGCGCTGGGGTAGCGCCTCGGCCAGCGCCGCAGGGGCGACCGGCGCCAAGCGATCGAGGTCGAGCGGCGCCGCCTGCCGGAACATGTAGCGGCTCACCGCCGCGATGCTGGCCTTGTCGGCCTGCGTGACCTCGTCCGGCCCGCGAACCTCGGCGATGGCGAGCAAGGCGCCAAGGATGGCGCGGGCGTCGGCGTCGGAAACTGCGGGCAGCATGGCTTCCCCTCGACAGGTCGAGGGCAAGGTCTACAACGAGAAGACCCGATCGAAAAACTGAATTGCTACGACCCTTGTAGGGAAAGGGGCGCCGGGCGGATAATGCGCTATGCCTCGACTGACAGCTTCAGGCCAAGGGCATGCAATACCTTAAGCACTGTGCCGAATTCCGGATTGCCCGTGGGCGACAGCGCCTTATAGAGGCTCTCGCGGGCCATTCCTGATTTGCGTGCCACTTCCGCCATGCCCGAGGCACGGGCGACATCCCCAAGCGCCGCCGCTACCAAGGCGGGATCGCCATCCTCCATCGCGGCCTCGAGATAGGCGACGATATCGGCCTTGCTCGTCAGATGCTCTGCGGGATCCCAGGTGCGAGTCTTTACTTTAGGCATGCTGGTACTCCTATAATTGCCGCGCGATCGCCAATGCGGCAGCAATATCGCGATCCTGGCCGAACGAAATACACCCGGTATCCTGGTCCATAGTCGACGCGCAGCTCGGAGACCCCACCCCCAACGGCCCTCACGTCTCCGGGGTTTCCCAAGGACAAGCGGCGCAGGCGTATATCGATGCGAGCTCGCGCTCGACGGTCTCGGAACTTTCCGAACCAGACCTCATAAGCCTCGGTCTGCCGAATCTCGATCACATCTGAATGTAGCCCATGGGATACAAATTACAAGAGGCCGACATCGGTAATCTCGGCCCGTCAACGAGCCTTGGCCTCCGCTTGGATCGGTAACGCGACGTTATTGAATATCTGGCCTACTCGCGCGACGAATTTTACGGGGACACTTGCCACGGGCGGGGAGGGGGAGATGAAAGCCTTACGTGCGAGGGTGACGCGGCGGGCCTTCGGGCTGGGGGCCATCGCGAGCGTTGCCGTTCCGGCTACGGCGCCGGCGGCGCCACCTCCGGCCGCCGCGGTCAAGCAGCGGGTCCTCACATTGCAGCCGGCGCTCGAGGAATATCTGCGCAAGGCGATGGCCGACTGGCATGTCCCTGGGGCCGCCCTCGGGGTGATCGCCGGCGGGGACCTCGTCCTCGCCAAAGGCTATGGCGTCCGCGACAGCGAGACCGGGGCGCCGGTGGATGCCGATACGGTGTTTCAGATCGGCTCCATGACGAAGGCCTTCGGCGCCGCGACCGAAGCGGTGATGGTGGATCAGGGCAAGCTCCGTTGGAATGATCGGGTTCTCGATCATTTCCCTGAATTCGAGCTTTGGGATCCCTGGGTCACGCGCGAATTCCAGATCGTCGACCTGCTGGCGCAGCGCAGCGGGCTCAGGCCCTATGTGCTGGACAGGCTGCAGCCGCTGGGCTTCGCCCCGGATCTGCGCATCCGCGGTTTGCGCCATGCGGCGCCCATCACGAGCTTCCGGTCGAGCTTCGCCTATCAGAACATCCTGCATCTCGTGGCCGGAAAGATCGTCGCCAAGCTCGCGGGCGAGGCGTCCTGGGAAGACGCCCTCACCAAGCTCATCCTTCGCCCGCTGGCGATGACCGCGACCACCATGACGGCGCAGGGGATCCAGTCGCATCCCAACCATGCAACCGGCCATATCTATCGCGACGGCAGCATCCGCCGCCTTCCCTTCCTGGCGGATTTCTACGACGTCGGCGCGGCGGGCAATATCAATTCCTCGCTCACGGATATGTTGCAATGGTTCGCCCTCCAGCTCGGCCGCGGCAGTCTTCGGGGCAAGCGCCTCGTCAGCGAAGCGGCGCTTACCGACACCTGGAAGCCGCGCATCGACACGGCTCCCAGCGCGCCTTTCCCCGATGGCTGGTCGGCCTATGCCTCGGGCTGGGTCTTCCGGATGACCGCGAACGGTTCCGTGGTGTGGCACAACGGGGGTACGGGACTCTTCAAGTCGCATGGCGGCTTCGTGCCCGAGCTCGGTGCTGCGATCATCCTGTTGACCAACGAGGGTACGGGCCTGATGCCGGACTCCGTCGCCTTCTGGTTCTATGACAAGGTGCTGGGCAATCCCGAACGGGACTATAGTCGGCTCAATCTCGATCAGTTCCAGGCGGCGAGCGCCGCGGCGCGGGCGGCGGCAACGCCCCCCATGCCACCGGCCCCCCCAGGCCCTGCCGCCGACTACGAAGGTATCTATGATTCGCCGATCACCGGTCCTGCCGAAGTGGCGCATCATTCCGGGACGATCCGATTGACCTTCGATGCGACGCGCAGCGTCTTCACCCTGGAGCCATGGAGCGGCGATGTCCGGGTCTTGACGCCGACCGACCGCGATCTTCTGGCTATCGCCAAAAGCGGCGATCCCGACCTCATGCGGTTCCTGCGGGACGCCCGGGGGCGGGTGGTGAGCCTTCGCTTCGTCGACGACGAAGATCTCCTCTGGACTCGCCGGGGTTAGGCGCAACCGGGACGGGGTCTTGTCGCGAATGTAAGTCAGTCTCATCTTGAGGCGGCGGTCGTCTTGTGGGCAGGCTCCTATCGGAGCGTTAGAGTGCGCCCCGGAATCGACCGCCTTTCTCAGGACCCCCCATGACCCAGCCGCCGATGATCTTCGCCGAATCCCCGCCGCCTGCCGACGATCGCCGCCGGCGGCTGCGCGCGGCCTATCGCGAGGACGAGACGGCGGCGGTCGAGCGCATCCTGGCGGCGGCGGAGCTGCCGGCCGCGATGCTGGACCGCATCGCCGAGCGCGCCCGCGACCTCGTGCACAAGGTCCGGGAGTCGCGGCTGGGGCAGGGCGGTCTCGATGCCTTCCTGCATGAATACGAGCTCTCGAGCCGCGAGGGCGTGGTGCTGATGTGCCTGGCCGAGGCACTGTTGCGCATTCCCGATGCCGAGACCGCCAATCTCCTGATCAAGGACAAGCTCGCCGATGCCGATTGGCGCCGCCATCTCGGCAGCAGCGAATCCCTCTTCGTCAATGCCTCGACCTGGGCGCTGATGCTGACGGGCCGGGTGATCCGCATGGACCAGCAGGGGGAGGATCTGGCCGGTGTGATGCGCCGCCTGGTGGCGCGCAGCGGGGAGCCGGTGATCCGCCAGGCGGTGACCCAGGCCATGCGCATCCTGGGCCGCCAGTTCGTCATGGGCCGCACCATCGAGGAGGCGCTCGACCGCGCCCGCGGGCCGGAGAAGCGGGGCTATCGCTATTCCTATGACATGCTGGGGGAATCCGCGCGCACGGCCCGGGATGCCGAGCGCTACGACCGCGCCTATCGCGCCGCCATCGCCGCCATCGGCCGCGCCTCGGCGGGCCGCGGCCCGATCGAGGGGCCGGGCATCTCGGTCAAGCTCTCGGCGCTGCATCCGCGCTATGAATTCGCCCAGCGCCATCGCGTGATGGCCGAGCTGGTGCCGCGGCTGGCGGCGCTGGCCCGGCTCGCCAAATCAGCCGATATCGGCTTCACCATCGATGCCGAGGAGGCCGATCGCCTCGACCTCTCCCTCGATGTGATCGAAGCGGTCTCCGCCGATCCTTCGCTGGCGGGCTGGAACGGACTGGGCCTCGCCATCCAGGGCTATCAGAAGCGCGTGCTGCCGCTGATCGATTGCCTGGGGGAGATCGCCCATCGCCACGGCCGCCGGTTCATGGTCCGGCTGGTCAAGGGCGCCTATTGGGACAGTGAGATCAAGCAGAGCCAGGAGCGCGGGCTGGAGGGCTATCCCGTCTTCACCCGCAAGGCCTCGACCGACGTTTCCTTCATCGCCGCGGCCAAGCGCCTGCTGGCCGATGCCGAAGCCTTCTATCCGCAATTCGCCACCCACAATGCCCATACCCTGGCGGCGGTGCTGGAGATGGCGGGCAACCGGCGCGATTTCGAATTCCAGCGCCTGCATGGCATGGGCGAGGCGCTCTACGATCATGTCGTGGCGCCCGATGCCAGCGGCTATCCCTGCCGCATCTATGCGCCCTGCGGTAGCCATGAGGATCTCCTGGCCTATCTCGTGCGCCGGCTGCTGGAGAACGGCGCCAATACCTCCTTCGTCAACCGCATCGTCGACGAGAAGCTGCCCATCGAGGAGATCACCGCCGATCCCGTGGCCCGCGTACGCCGGCTGGCGGAGAAGCCCCATCCGCGCATTCCCTTGCCGGTGGGCCTGTTCGGCCCGGAACGGCGCAATTCCAGCGGCATCGACCTGACCGATGTGACGCGGCTGCTGCCGCTGGCCGAGGCGATGGGCAAGGCCGCGGCGGAGAATTGGCGCGCCGCGCCGCTGATCGGCGGGGCGGTCCGTCCGGGCGCGGCCCGGCCCGTCCTCGATCCGGCCGACCGCGGCCGGCAGGTGGGCGAGGTGGCCGAGGCCGGGGCCGATGCGGTGGACCAGGCGCTCGCCCGGGCGGTGCGCGCCCAGCCGGACTGGAATGCCGGCGGGGCCGAGGCGCGGGCGCAATGCCTGGAGCGCGCCGCCGATCTCATGGAGCAGGATCGCGCCGGGCTGATGGCGCTCGCGGTGCGCGAGGCGGGCAAGACGATTCCCGATGCGCTCTCCGAACTGCGAGAAGCCACGGATTTCCTGCGCTACTACGCCCAGCGCGCGCGGGAAGATTTCGCCAAGCCCCTGGATCTGCCCGGCCCGACCGGGGAGCGCAATCAGCTGGCGCTGGCGGGCCGTGGGGTCTTCGCCTGCATCAGCCCGTGGAACTTCCCGCTCGCCATCTTCTCCGGCCAGGTCTCGGCCGCGCTCGCCGCCGGCAACGCCGTTATTGCCAAGCCCGCGGAGCAGACGCCGCTCATCGCCATGCGCGCCGTGGAGCTGATGCATCGCGCGGGGGTGCCGGGGGATGTGCTGCATCTGCTGCCGGGCGACGGGCCGAAGGTCGGTGCCCCGCTGGTGGCCGATCCGCGCATCGCCGGCGTCGCCTTCACCGGCTCGACCGACACGGCCCAGGGGATCAACCGGGCGCTCGCCGCCCGCAGCGGCCCGCTGGCCGCGCTCATCGCCGAGACCGGCGGGCAGAATGTGATGATCGTCGATTCCTCGGCGCTGCCGGAGCAGGTGGTGCGCGACGTGCTCATCTCCTCCTTCCAGAGCGCGGGGCAGCGCTGCTCGGCGCTGCGCATTCTCTGCGTCCAGGCGGATATCGCCGACAAGATCCTGGAGATGCTGGCCGGCGCCATGGCGGAGCTTCGGGTCGGCGATCCCGGCCTGCTCGCCACCGACGTCGGCCCGGTCATCGACGAGGACGCCCGCCAGATGCTGGACGCCCATGCCGAACGCATGCGGCGCGAGGCGAAGGAGATCTATCGCGTCGCGCTGGGCCCGGATTGCGCCCCCGGCACCTTCGTCGCGCCCCAGGCCTTCGAGATCGAGGGGCTGGGCCGGGTGCAGAAGGAAGTCTTCGGGCCGATCCTGCATGTCCTCCGCTTCAAGCAGGATCGTCTGGATCAACTGCTCGATGGGGTGGATGCACTGGGCTATGGGCTGACGCTCGGCATCCACAGCCGCATCGATGCCACGGTGCGCCATATCCATGGGCGGCTCAGGATCGGCAATACCTATGTCAACCGCAACATGATCGGTGCGGTGGTCGGGGTGCAGCCCTTCGGCGGGGAGCGCCTCTCCGGCACCGGACCCAAGGCCGGGGGCCCGCATTATCTGCCCCGCTTCGCCAATGAGCACACCCTGACCAT
>Ga0105238_10002655_pt1 | contig 17793 bp, 14 predicted proteins | sample KBSC34metaG_FD_81526 | JGI IMG/M metagenome (GOLD analysis project Ga0105238, IMG submission 81526) | Corn rhizosphere microbial communities from Kellogg Biological Station, Michigan, USA - KBS C3-4 metaG | ecosystem: Host-associated > Plants > Roots > Rhizosphere > Soil | place: Michigan, USA... | reverse complement strand
GGTCAGAATCTCAACAGCCGGCACTTTCAACGCATTCAGGACCTGGGCCAGGACATCAGCGGGAGTGTGCTCACCGTGAGCGCAGCGGCCAACGTCACCTCGATGAACAACGAGACTCTGGTGCATACGCAGTCGTACTTCGCGCAGCTTGGGCTCGACTTGTTGGATCAGCTGTATCTGTTGGGCGCATTGCGTGACGATGGCTCCTCGACCTTCGGTCCCAATAACCGTCACAGCTTGTTCCCCAAGGCGAGCGTCGCATGGAACGCAACGCGGCTCATCGGTGAGCATTCCTGGCTCTCGTTCGTGAAGCTGCGACTGGCGTACGGGGAAGCAGGCCGTGAGCCTAATCCTTATCAAATCCTCACCGGATACGATCCCGCAGTCTTCGCTGGCAACGGTGGCTTGGTTACGAGTCTCACCGAAGGACAGGACAGCTTGAGACCGGAGCGAACGACAGAGCTCGAGGCCGGCATCGATGTCGGGCTTTTCAGCGGATACACGGACGAAAGCATCACATATTATCGCTCCCGCACGAGTGATGCGATCTTCGCGGTTCCGGTACCCGGGTCGAACGGCTTTGGCCAGCAGGAGAGAAACGCTGCGACGATCGAGAACCATGGTCTGGAGCTCGCCTTGAACGTGCATGCGCCGCAGGGCTCAGCGCTCCGCTGGGAGGTGGGCCTCATGTGGGCGCACAACGCGAACCGCGTTCTCAGTCTCCGGGGAGTGAACGTGCTGGGGTTCAACGACGGTGAATTCGCGTCAGCGGTGCTGCCGGGTTACTCGGTTGGCTCCTTCTACATGGGCGATTTCGTACGCTGCCGATACGGCCAGACGAACGTGCGCACCGATGAGGCGGGCAATGCGATGGACATCAACGCGTATTGCAGGGCGCACGACGCGCCCAACGGTGCTCTGTTCGTAGACGCTTCGGGGTATCCGATCGCCGACAATGATACGGCGTACGTGCAGGGACATTCGACTCCCGATTGGACGGGCAGCGTTCGCACCGCGATCACATTGTTTCACAAGGTGCAAGTCGCGGCACTCGTGGACGTGCGGCACGGCGGCCAGGCCTGGAATGGCACCCGCGGCGCGCTCTACAACTTCGGAACGCACAAAGACACCGAACATCGTGACACGCCCGGCGTGATCGGCACGGACGTGTTGCGCGGCCCAGTCGTCGGACCGGGCGCGGGAATGAGCGTTGCTCTCGGGCAGGCTTGGTTCGAGGGTCTGGGTAGCGCGTTCAATGGTCCCAGCGCGCAATTCGTAGAAGCTGCCGGTTATACGAAAGTGCGTGAGATCTCTGTGACCTACACACTCAGTGACGCGTTCGTGCGGCGGACGATGAATCTGTCGAGCGTCGAGCTTCGTCTGGCCGGCCGAAATCTTCACACATGGTCGTCGTACCGCGGGCTCGATCCCGAGATGTCGATCGCCGGACCCGCCGCGCCGGGTGGAGGGGCAGATTGGTTCAACAGTCCACAAACGCGATCGTTCGTGGTCTCGGTGGGGTTGAATCGCTGATGCCGCGCGGTGTCCCCACTCGCTCGCGGCGAACTTTCTCCGCCACACTACTCGCCTTGGCCACCCTGGTGTCCGGTTGTAATTGGCTCTCGGGTCCCAAGCTCGACAGCGATCCAAACCGATCCGTCAATGCGACGCGCGACCAGCTCCTCGTTGGCGTTCAAGAGGCGCAGTTCACGCAGCAGGGATCGCTGGATGTGCAGCCCGACGTTTCGATCTGGATGCAGCAATTGACTGCGGTCGGCCTCTTCTTCCAGTCGACGCAGCAGTACCAGTACGGCCCAGGTGCATTCAGCTGGAGTCAGACGTATGCACACGGTGGCCTCCTCGATGTGCGCAAGATCGAGGCTTCGGCGCGAGACGCCCACGACAGCACGTACCTCGGAATCGCGCAGGTGTGGGAAGCAATGATCATCGGACAGGCCGCTGACATGTTCGGCGACATTCCGTACAGCGAGGCTGCGGCGGACATCGCGGCTCCCAAGCTCGATTCGCAGGCGGTCGTGTACGACGCGCTTCAGCGGCTCCTGGACAGCGCGGTCACCAATCTCGCGAGCCACGCGGTAGAAGGTCCACCGGCATCCGTAGACCTCGTCTATGGCGACGACCCTCAAAAATGGATCGAGGCCGCCCATTCGCTGAAGGCGAGACTGTTCATGCACACAGCCGAGCGAAATCCGGCCGCGTACGATGAAGCGCTGGGTGAAGCGGAGCGGGGAATCTCATCTGCAGCCGGCGACTTTCTTGCCTGGCATAGCGAGAAGCCGAACGAGGTGAATCCGTGGTTCGGTGTGAGCGTGGTTGGCGAGTTCAACGTCGAGGTCGCCGCCGGTAAGGTCATCGTCGAACTGATGAAGTCGCGCAACGATCCGCGATTGCGTGACTACTTTTCCGTGGACGGCAGCGGTCGAATCGAAGGTGCCGTGCCCGGCGATGACTTCGACGCAAACGTGCAATCGCAGATCAGCGCGACACGCGGCGCCAAGGCATTTCGCCAGCCCCTTCTCACATGGGCGGAAACGCGGCTGATCGAAGCCGAGGCGCAGTACAGGGCGGGCCACGAGACTGAGGCGCGCGGCGCGCTCAACGTGGAGCGTGCGTCCGTCGGGTTATCTCCGGTCAGCGCGAGCGGGAGCGACCTCCTGATCGAGATCCTCGAGGAGAAGTACATCGCGCTCTTCCAAAGCCCGGAGGTGTGGAACGACTACAAGCGCACCTGCTATCCGAATCTCGTCCCGGTATCCCAGGCGCAGGGCGGCAACATCCCACCACGATATCTCTACGACGAGCGGGGAGTGAATCCGAACATCCCTCCCGATCCGACTCGCAACTGGAACGATCCAGTGACTCCGTTTGCGCCCGACGGCAGTCCCTGCCTCGGCCAGCGCTCGTAAGCCGGGCGCGCGACACTTCCATCCGGCGCGCGGCCGTTCGCTGACGCTCCTCCCGCATGCCGCCGCTATCGTCGGTCATGCGAACACCTCTGCGTCCGCGCGCCGCCTTCACACTCGTCGAGATTCTCGTCGCGTGCCTGGTGCTGTGCATCGGTGTGCTCGCACTCGCCTCGACTTCCGTAGCGATCGCGCGCCTCAGCGGCGATGCATCGCGTGCCGGTACCGCCGCCGAACGAGGACAGGGAAGGCTGGAGGCAATGCGCTCGGCGCGCTGCGCGGCGATAGGGGGAACGCTCACCGCAGGAGGGATCGCCGAGTCGTGGTCGGCGGTGCCGTCGTCGTCCGGTGCGCGGATGAGCGACAGCGTGCGCTACGCAGAGGGCGCGCGCCACTCGCCGCACTCCGAAACGCTCGTGAGCGCAGTATGGTGTCCGTGATGCGCGCGGCCAGGCGGGGCGCATCGCTGGTCGAGCTCGTCGTCGTGATCGTGCTGCTTGCCGCCATCGGCAGCGCCGTCATGGGCGTGGTGATCCATCAGGAGCGATTCTATCGCGCGCAGGCAGATGCCATCGATGCGCGCGCCACGGTGCGCGATGCGGCATCGATACTTCAAAGCGAGCTGCGCGCGCTCACGCCATCCGACGGAGATCTCTACGCGATCGCCCCGTCGACGGTCGAGTTTCGCACGACGCTCGCGCAGAGCGCCGTCTGCACCATCTCGCCGTCTCGTCGAGCGATCACCATTCCGCCCGAGCATCTCGCGTCGGGCGCGCCCCTCACCTGGATCGGCACGCAGCCCGAGGCCGGGGACACTCTGCTCGTGCTCGCAAGCGACTCCACGCTCGTGAACAGGTGGGACCGGCACGTTCTCACGAGCGCGCCGTCGCGCGCCGGCACGTGCCCGCTTTCCTCGGGGCTCACGTCCACTGCCGCCGATGCCGCGGCCGCGCTCACGCTCACGCTGAGACCCGCGCTCGATAGCACGATTGAGCCCGGCACGATCGTCCGCATCGTGCGACGTGCGCGCTACGAGCTCTATCGCGCCTCCGATTCCCGCTGGTATCTGGGCTATCTCGACTGTCTCGCCTCGCGCGCCGCGCCCTGCAACGTCGTGCAGCCGGTGAGCGGACCGTTCGCGCCGTCGGGCATTCGGCTCGAGTATCGCGATGCGAGCGGCGACCCAACCGCAAATCCCCGCCTCGTCGCGCGCATCGATCTACTCGCGATCGCCGAGCGGCGCTCGACGCCCGCGACGCTCGACTCGCTCGCGACTGCGGTCGCGCTCCGCAATTGACCACGCGCTTCTCATCCCGCGCGCTGCAGCGGATCGCTCCCCCGGCTTCGCGCCGGCGCGGCGTCGCGCTCATGATGACGCTCGGCGCGATCGCGGTGATCGGTGCGCTCGTGGTCGGCGTCCTCTTCTCCGCGCTCCTCGAGCGTCGCGACGCGATGGAGCAGGCGCTGCGCGCCCGCGCGCTCGATGCCGCGGAGCTCGCGCTGTTCGCCACCATCGCGCCCACCGCCTGGGACTCGGCCTGGAATGCGACTCCGCTGCGCGGCATCGTCGCCACCCGCTCCTATGCGCTCCCGGCGCCGGACGCGATCGACAGCGTGCGCATCGCGAAGCTTTCCTCCCGCGACTTCCTCGTCATTGCCGACGCACGCATCGGGCTCTCACCCCTCGCGTTCGCGAGACGCCGCCTCTCGCTGATCGTCGTTCTGGACAGCGCCCAGCGCCCCGCGCCAGCCCGTTCGCACGCATGGCTGGAGCTCACGCGCTGATTAGTAACGCATACGTACGATCGCGCTTACGGCACCGTCACGCGGCGCGCTCGTCCCCCGCCAGATGGTGTTACTTCCACCGCCCCCGCTCGTGTCACAGTAGCAAAGCTTTGGTACAGCCCGCTTTGGTATGGGCATCGTACCGTGCCATAACTGCCTCTCAGCATCACGTCCACGCCCAAACACGTTGTAATACCCGCCTCCCACTGGCCACCAACATGGCGCTCTTCGGTCGCAAGAAGACGACAATCGGACTCGATATCGGATCCGGGCTCATCAAGGTAGCAGTCGTCGATCACGGTCGCGGCGATCCGCAGCTCGTCAAGGTCGCCATCGCGCCACTGCTTGCAGACGCGATCGTCGAAGGCGAAGTGATGGATCCCGGCATCGTCGCCGATGCGATTCGCACCGCGCTCGCCGCCGCCGGCATCAAGGGGAAAGGCGTCGTGACCGCCGTCGGCGGGCGCGATGTGATCATCAAGAAAATTCAGATCGACCGTGTGAAGGAAGCACAGGCGCGCGAGCTCATTCGCTGGGAAGCGGAGCAGCACGTCCCCTTCGACATGGAGTCGGTCGAGCTCGACTTCCAGATCCTCGATCCCTCCGCTGATGGCCTCGAGATGAGCGTGCTGCTCGTCGCGGCCAAGCGCGATCTCATCGAAGGCAAGCTCCGTCTGCTCACCGACGCCGAGGTCGCGCCATCGATCGTCGACGTCGACGCGTTCGCGCTGCACAACGCGTTCGAGCTCAACTACCCCGATGCGATGAACGGCGTGGTCTGCCTCGTCAACATCGGACACGAAGTCACCAACATCAACATTCTCGACGACGGCGTTCCGCTCCTCACGCGCGACATCGCGGTCGGCACGCGCCGCTTCCGCGAGGATCTGCAGCGCGAGCGCGGCCTCAGCGTCGAGGAAGCCGATGCGCTTCTGCAGGGCTACGATCGCTCGCCGCATCTGCAGGCGATCACCGAATCGCGCGGCGAGGAGATCGCCGTCGGCATCGAGCGCGCCGCCGCGTTTCTCGCGTCGTCATCGCGCTCCGCCAGCAAGCTCAAAGCCGCCTACACCTGCGGCGGCGGCTCGCGCGTTCCGGGACTCAACGAAGCGCTGTCCACGCGGCTTCGTCTTCCGGTCGAGCAAGCCAACCCGCTACAGCGCTTGAACGTACGTGACGGTGCTTTTGATTCGCTCGTCATCGACGACGTAGCACCTCTGCTGATGCTCCCGATCGGACTGGCGCTTCGCCAGGTCGCTTGATTCCTCCCGAAGGACGCGACAATGATTGAAATCAATCTTCTCCCCGGAACCGGGAAGAAGCCTCGCAACCGCAGCGGTGCCGGAATCAATCTCTCCGGCATGGCGTCGGGACTCGTCTCGAAGGTCAACGATCCGCTACTCCTGAGCGCCGTCGCAAGCGTTCTCGTGGCGGCACTCGTGATCGGCGGCATGTTCTGGCATCAGCGCGCGCAGAGCACTGCGGTGAACGAGTCGCTCCAGAAGGCGGAGCAGGACTCGATCAACTACTCCGGCGTCATTCGCGAGCAGCGCAAGGCCCAGGCGCAGCGCGACTCCGTGGTCGCCCAGGTCAACCTGATCAAGTCGTTCGACGACAAGCGATTCGTGTGGCCTCACATCATGGATGAGGTCAGCCGCGCGCTGCCGCCGTACACGTGGGTCACGTCGATGGTGCAGACCAACATCACCACCACCGCACAGGCTCCAACGCCGCCCAACGCCAAGGGTGGCAAGTCCGGTCCTCCCGCCGTCGACAGCTCGAGCGTGCCGCGCGTGCAGTTCCGGCTGATCGGCAACACGGTCGACATTCAGGCACTCACGCGATTCATGAAGGTGCTCGAGGCCTCGCCGTTCATCGAGAACGTGCAGCTCGAGCGCTCCTCGATCATTCTCGTCGACGGAAAGGAAGTCACCGAGTTCGCCCTCTCGGCGGCCTACCAGACACCCGATCCATCGTCGATCAAGACGGTTCCCGTAACTCTCTCGGTGAGGTAGCGATGGCCGGATTTCCGAAAGGTCAGCGCGAGCAGGGACTTCTGATCCTCTGCGTGGCCTCGCTCTTCGCGATCGGCGCCTACTGGAATTTCGTGTACAGCAAGACCGCGGCGGACATCGATGCCCGACAGCAGCACGCGGACGCGCTGGTCACGATGAATCAGAAGGCGAAGATGGAAGTGGCGAAGGGGAACGTGAACGAGATTCGCCGCCAGCTCGCCGATTATCAGCAGAACCTGATGCTCATTCGGAGCCTGGTTCCTACGGGCAACGAAGTGCCGTCGCTCCTCGAGCAGATCTCCACCGCGGCGCGCCGCGTCGGGCTCGATGTCGCGACCGTCGATCCGCAGCCCGTCGCGGAGGGTGAGAACTACGACACCTACCGCTACACGATGTCGGTGGTCGGCGGGTATCACGAGCTCGCCGAATTCCTGGCGAACGTCGGCAATCTCACCCGCATCGTCCTTCCGGTGAACCTCACGCTGGCGCTGCCGAACAACTCGGCCACGCTCCAGGCGCATGCGAAGGAAGGCGAAGCCGCAATCGAAGCAAAGTTCCAGCTGCAGACCTTCGTCACCAAGACGCCGGTCGCGGATCCTTCATTCGATGCACCGCGCAAGAGCGGAGCGAAGTCATGACCCAGCTTCTTCGAGGCGCAGCTGTCGCGGCAATCACCTTCGCGGTGATGTCGGCGCAATCGGCAGGCGCCCAGGCGTTCCCCAACATCAACAAGGCCAAGGAAGCGGCGACGCGATCCGTGGACGCGACCAACGCGCACACCGCCGCGATGACGGCTGATCAGTCTCCGCAGCCCGTCGCGCAGACCGTCGCACAGACGGCCACGCCCCAGAAGCCCGGCGCGATCGTGAGCTCCTCCGGCTCCGTGAAGCCGAGCAGCGCCTCGAGCGCTCCGACCTCCGGCAAGCCCGCGCCCGCGGCGGCCAGGACACCCGCCGCGCCGGCGCCGAATGCCGCCAGGAATGCCGCTCCTGCACCAGCCGCACCGAAAGTCGAAGGCAAGTCCGACATCTCGCTCGTTCGCGAATCGTTCAACTATACCGCCGATGGTCGTCGCGACCCGTTCATGTCGCTGATGAAAACCGGTGAGCTCCGCCCCGCCGTCTCGGATCTCAAGCTCGTGACGGTGATCTACGATCCCGCCGGCCGCTCCGTGGCGATCCTGCGCGATCTCACCACGAAGGAGCAGTACCGCATCAAGGTCGGGCAGACGCTCGGCCGCATGCGCGTAGCATCGATCCAGCCCAAATCAGTGACGTTCACCGTGATAGCGATCGGCACGACCTTCCAGGAAGTGTTGGCACTCAACGATACAACGAGAGCGAGGACGCAATGAGGCGAGTCTGCACGCTGGTAGGGATGACGGTTTTCGCGCTGGCTGCACGCGCGTCCGTCGCCCATGCCACAACGACTGGCGAGACGAAGAGCGGTGAGGTCAAGTCGCTCGCAGTCGTCTCGGCTTCGGGACGCGCCGAGGTCGTGATCGCAGTCGACAATTCGGTGAGCATCCAGGACTTCTCCCTGGCCGATCCGTCGCGAGTCATCCTCGATCTCAAAGGCGCGAGGCTGAATGCACCCACGCGGCTGTATGATCACGTGCCGCGCGGCGGCGTGACCAACCTTCGCGTCGCGCAGTACCGCGCGAACACGGTGCGCGTCGTGATCGATCTCGATGCCGAGCACAAGTACGCGGTCACCCGGGACGCCAACGAAGTCCACGTCTCGATCGACGCACCCGCGGGCCAGGCGTTCACCGCCTGGCGCGCCGCGCCGCAGATCACGAGCGCTGTCGCCGGCGGTGATGAAGCCGCGAGCGTCACGCCGGACATGGCGGTGGTGCAGCCGACGTTCCGCAAGGCGAGCGTCGCTGCGGTGAGCCAGACCAAGTTCGCCGCGTCTGCAGCGCAGCCGCGGATCACCGTCACCTATCAGGATGCGGACATTCGCGACGTGATCGCGGCGTTCGCCGTCTTCTCCGGTCGCACGATCGTCGTCGGCAAGGGTGTCGCCGGCAACGTCTCCGCAGAGGTTCGCGATCAGCCGTGGGACGTCGCGCTCCGAGCCATTCTCCAGGCACAGGGGCTCGCCGCCAAGGAAGATCAGGACGGCATCATCGCGGTCGACAGCTACGAGAACATCGCGAAGCAGCAGGCCTCCGAGCCGCTCACCACGCAGATCATCTCGGTGAACTACGCTCGCGCCTCGACGCTCGTGTCCACGGTCAAGAGTCTGCTCTCGAAGGAGTGCGCGCCGGGTGCGGCGGGGGCGCCGGCGAGCAGCACGAATTGCCAGATTCGCGGCGACGTGTCCGCCGATTCGGCCACCAACCGCCTGCTCGTCACCGACGTCGCGTCGCGCCTGCAGGAAATCTCGAACTATGTGAAGGATCTCGACGTCCGCACGCCGCAGGTCTCGATCAAGGCGAAGATCATTCTCGTCAATCGCACGAACATCGAGGACATCGGCGTCAGCTACGACTTCGGCTCGCAGGGAACGTTCTTCAATGCGCTCATGCAGCGCACCGATCCGTCCACCTTCAAGCCGGTCGACTCGAACGGCGACGGTGTGCCGGATGCAGTCACGGGAACGCCGTTCGCGAAGGCACAGAACGTGATCGAGATCGGCGGCAACTCGCTGGCAGCGGTGTCCAACGCCAACGCCCGCGTGGTCAATCCCGCGCTCTCGCTGATCTTCTCGACCGCGCTCGGCAAGTTCAATCTCACGTCCTTCCTCGACGCGCTGCAGGAAGTCAGGCTCGCCGACGTGCAGGCCGAGCCGAGCATCGTGACGCTCGACAATCGCAAGGCCGAGATCCTCTCCGGTGAAGAGACGCCGATTCGAATCATCGACATCGGATCACTCAGCCAGGGTGGAACCACGGCGCAGGCGCCACGTGCAACGGTGTCGTTCAAGGAGACCGGTATCATTCTCACGGTCACGCCGCACATCACGAACAACCGCAAGATCCTCATGACGCTGCACGCGGAGCGCTCGCAGCTCCAGCCCGCGGCGTCCGATCTCGGATACACCTTCCTCAAGCAGCGCGCCGACAACGAGCTCCTCGTCGGCGACGGCGAGACGGCCGTCATCGGCGGCCTCACCGTCACTTCGGTGACGCAATCGAAGGTGGGCATTCCGCTCCTCGTCGACCTGCCGTTCATCGGCAAGCTCTTCGGCGAGACGCGCACGGAAGAGGACAAGAACGATCTCCTGATTCTGGTCACGCCGCACATCGTCGATGAAGGCGAGAAGCTCGGCGCTCCCGGTAGCGACCGTTAATTCCGCTGAGACCCGATAATATGAATCCCAACTCCGCACGATCCGCGCTCTCCCCAGCGCGCCGCCTCGCGGCGGCTGCCTTCGGTCTGGCCGTCGTTGCCATTGTCGGCGCGTGCGGTGAGGGAAGCGGGTCCACCTGCGCCACGTGCGACACCGGGCGGCCGGTAGTCACGGTCTCCGAGACCGCCACCACCGACTCGTCCATCTCGCTCACCACGCACGCGTCGGACAATCTCGGGCTGCTCACGGTACACACGCGCGTCAGCGCCGCGGGCATCTCCGGCGGCTTCGATACGACGTTCACGAGCGCCGTGACCTCGGTCGACATTCCGTCCACGATTCAGATCCCGGCGAGCGTTCCAACGGGGACGACCATCACCGTCGTGGCAACGGCCATGGACGGTGCGCACAACGCCGCCCACCCCGACACGCTCATGCTGCACACGGGCGGGGGCGGCGCAGCTGCAGTGATCCTCACGAATCCGCATGCCAGCGACACCGCCGTGGTCGGCTTCTCGCTCGCGGTCGCCGTGAGCGGCAAGGCGCCCGCGAAGGTGAAGTCGCTCGGCTACATCGCTTCGGGCGTCTTCGCGACTCCGGTTCGCGACTCCGTACTCTATTCGAGCCCGCTGCTGGACTCGATCGCGCTCGACACGGCGCTCAGCCTCGTCGGTGCGAGCACGGGAACGCTCACGATCACGCCGTTCATGATCGACTCGCTCGGCCGTCAGACGCTGGGTGCCCCGGTCTCGCTGTTCGTCACGAACGTCGTGCCGACGAACACGATCCCGATCGTCGACTTCCAGATCGCTTCGCGCGTCGAGGCCCGTGACACGATCCACGTCGAGGCTCGCGATCGCTCGGGCGTCACCTGGGTTGGCTACGAAGTGCGCAACCTGCCGAGCGGAGCGCCGTTCTCGTCCTCCGACTCGATTGCGGTACCGGCGAACACCAGCTCGGTCACGCACACGTTCAAGATGAATCTCAACGTCACGTCGTTCCCGACGTCGCTGCAGGTGCAGGCGTTCGCACGCAATGCGAACACCCGCGACTACGCCCGCAAGCCGGTCGGCAACAACGGTGTGATTCGGACGGACACGATCGTCGTCGTCGCAGGGCTCACCACGCCGCTCGCGGCCGGTGGACTCGTGGCCGATGCACTGTATCACCCGCCCACCAACAGCATCTATCTGAGCAACATCGAGCGCAACGAGCTCGACGTCTTCAACCTCGGCGACTCCACCTTCCACACGCCGATCCAGGTGGGCTCGCGTCCGTGGGGTCTCGCGGCATGGCCGCGCGATCGCGACGGCACCATGGGCGACACGCTGCTCGTGGCGAATTCCGGTGGTACGCTGATCAGCTACGTCAACACCAACACGCAGCACGAAGTCTTCCGCTATCCATTGCCGGTGCTGCTCGCGCAGTCGGTCACCTCGACCACGGGCTCCAACGGCGTGCTGACGGAGACGATCACCGACTACGTGTTCTCCGATCGACCGCAGTATCTGGCAGCCACATGCCAGGGCGCGCTCGCTCCAGGAAGTCCGTGCGGCAACGTGGTGCTCGTGTACTCGACCACGCCGACGGCCGGACAGTCGATCCCGTTCACCAACCAGGGTACGGTTCGCTGGGAGAATCTGCAGACGCACCAGTCGCACTTCTTCTTCGAGCAGGCGATGGGCCAGTCCGTCGACACCAAGGATACGCTTCAGGTGCAGCGCTTCGCGGCGCAGGGTGTTGGTGCGAGTGGCGCGATCGTTCCCTTCCGTCAGGGTCCGTTCGTGACCGGCACGGATACCTCGTTCTACTCGATCGTGATCAAGGTGCCGGCGCTCGGCTTCCGCGACACCACCTACACGCGCAACTCCGGCAACTTCCGGCGCGCCGTGATGGGTGAGGGTGGTGCGGCCGGCGGCACGGGCTCGCAGCCGAACAGTCGCGCGATTCTGTACGACGTGACGCAGGGCTTCGTGTCCTCGTTCAGCGACAAGGGTCACACCTACGCTCTGCCGGTACCCGATATCGACCTCGGCGTCTCGGGCTCGTTCCTCGTCACGGACTTCATCGCGAACACCTCGACCCCGGTCTCCGGTGTGGCGATCAACTTCGACGGCGAGCTCGCGGGTGTGCGAGCCGACTCCACCTATCTCTTCGACAACACGCTGCGACTGCAGGGCATGCTGCAGACGTCGGCGGGCAATTCGGGAATCGACTTCCACCCGCAGAACGCAGGCATACCCGCTCCTGGCCCGTCGGGCGGCACACACCTCTTCTTCGCGGCGTCGAGCCAGCCGCAGGTCGAGGTCTACAACACGAACTTCTACTCACGCTGTCTCGTGGTGCCGACTCGCGATCCCGTGATCGGCCCCATCAAGTCCGCGCCCACCGGCGGCGGGAACATCGTGATCGTCGGCGCCACGGCGCACGGCGTGGTGATCCTCAGAGTCACCGCTTCGCAGCTGTCGACCTGCTCGTAGGCTCGCATGCGCAGCTGAGCTCTTTCGGAATGTTTTCCGGCCGCCCGTCGCGATCTGCGACGGGCGGTCGTACTTTATCCATCACCATCGCCGCCTTCGCCGTTTCCTTCAGCTCCCAACATGCTTCGTTTCACCACTGCCGGTGAATCCCACGGTCCGGCACTCGTCTCGATTCTCGAGGGGATGCCGGCCGGCCTCGCCCTCCTCGCCGCCGACATCGACGTCGACCTCGTTCGGCGCCAGCAGGGCTATGGCCGCGGCCGACGCATGCAGATCGAGCAGGACGCGGTGCAGTTCCTCTCCGGTGTTCGCGCTGGCGAAACGCTCGGCTCTCCGATCGCGATGCTCATTCCCAATCGCGACTGGAAGAGCTGGACGGAGATCATGGATGCCGCGCCGCGCGAGGGCGACCCCGCACCGCGCAAGCGCAGCGTCACGCGGCCGCGGCCCGGCCATGCGGATCTCTCCGGCGTGTTCAAGTACGATCGCGACGACGCGCGCGACATCCTCGAGCGCGCCTCCGCGCGCGAAACCACCGCGCGCGTCGCCGCCGGCGCGATCTGCAGAAAGTTTCTCCGCGACTTCGGCATCACCGCCGGTAGCCACGTGATCCACCTCGGCGGCATCGACGCCGCGCGCCCCGACGTTCTTCCCGCGGATCTCAACGCGGCCGTCGACGCCTCTCCGCTGCGCACACTCGACGCGAGTGCGGAGCAGCGCATGATCGAGCGCATCGACGCCGCGAAGAAGGAAGGCAACACGCTCGGCGGCATCGTCGAGGTGATCTGCCACGGCGTGCCGGTCGGACTCGGCTCGCACGTGTCCTGGGATCGCAAGCTCGACGGCCGTCTCGGCGCGGCACTGATGTCGATTCCCGCGGTGAAGGGAGTCGAGATCGGCATCGGATTCGAATCCTCGCGCAGGCCCGGCTCCGAGGTGCACGATGAGATCGAGCTGCAGGCGAACAGCGCGCGCACCGGAAACGTGAAGCGCCGCACGAATCGCGCGGGCGGCCTCGAGGGCGGGATCACCACCGGCGAGCAGCTCGTCGTTCGCGTCGGCATGAAGCCGATCTCGACGCTCATGCGCCCGCTCGGCACCGTGGACTTCTTCACCTCCGCTCCTGCCGCCGCCACGGCCGAGCGGAGCGACGTCACCGCCGTTCCCGCGCTCGGAGTGATCGCGGAGGCGATGGTCTGCTTCATCGTCGCGCAGGCGATGCTCGAGAAGTTCGGCGGAGACTCGGTGGCCGAGACGAAGAGGAATCACGACGCTTACATCGCGCACATTGGCAAACGGATCCACGAACGAGTCGAGTAGTCCCCACCTGATTCTCGTGGGCCTGCCCGGATCGGGGAAGTCGACCGTCGGGCGAAGGGTGGCCCGCAGGCTCGCGCGTCCGTTCGTCGATTTCGATTCGGAGATCGAGCGCCGCGAAGGGAAGTCGATCGCGCAGATATTTTCGGAGGTTGGCGAGCCCGGCTTTCGAGCGCTCGAGCTCGCGCTCACGAAAGAGCTGGCAAAAACCGGCGGAATGGTGCTCGCGCCCGGAGGTGGCTGGACTACTATTCCTGGTGCAGCGGCACTTTTACGTCCCCCCGCGCGTATGATCTACCTTCGAGTGAAGGCGGAGGTGGCGATCGGAAGGATCTTGCGGGGACGCCGTATTCGACCGTTGTTGCAGACTGCCAATCCGCTCGATACCCTGAAAAAGCTGCTGGAAGAGCGCGAAGCGGGTTATCTGGAGGCGGACCACGTAATTGACGTCGAAGTCGTTAAGTCGCAACAACTTATCGCCACAATAGCGCGTCTTGCCCTGCCTTGACAGCCAGACTAGCTTGCCAAAGTGGCACTGGAACGACCGCGGTAAGTCCTTTGTTTTTAATATATTCCGCGATTGGATACGATTCGCGGTCGTTTTGTGGCGATGGCGCGCGGCAATCGTGGATAGTGGGCGGCCGCGCCATCGGGAGACATAGATGACATTCAGAGTGCTTGGACCGCACGAGCGGGGACGGTTCGCACCGGACGCCTGGGGGCACCTCATTGCCCTGAGCGGATCCGGCCTGCTGTCATCGGCCGAGCTGGAGCAGCTGATCGAGCGAGCGCTTCAGCAGATCGATGGCCGCATCGCGATCGACGACATACGAGCACTCATGGAAGGCGTGGGCTATCTCGATGATGGCCTCAACGGCGACAATGTGACGGTGCACTGATAAATGGCGACACGCAAGAAAGGAAAGACGACCTCTGCGGCGAGGCGCGCGAAGCCTGCCAAGGCCGCGTCGGCGAACGGTGCGCTTGCACCGGACGCGAACGACGCGGCGGTGGCGGTCGCGAGCAAGCCCGCGCGAGCGAAGAAGGCGATCGGCGCCCCGCGCGCCGCGCCGGCTGCCGCCCGCAAACGCGCGCCCGCGAAGAGGAAGTCATCGCGCAACGACATTCCGGAGCTCGACGTTCCGGGAATGGCGGGCAAGTCGCTCGTGATCGTCGAGTCGCCCGCCAAGGCGAAGACCATCGGCAAGTACCTGGGCAACGACTATCGCGTTCGCGCGACCGTCGGCCACGTGCGCGATCTTCCGGAGAAGGGACTCGGCATCGACATCGAGCACGGCTTCGCGCCGAAGTACGTTCCGGTTCCCGGGAAGGAGAAGACGCTTGCCGAGCTGCGCGGAGCGGCGAAGGTCGCCTCGCACGTCTACATCGCCACCGATCCTGATCGCGAGGGCGAGGCGATCGCGTGGCATGTCGCCGAAACCATCAAGCAGAAGGGAACGCCGAGTCCGGAGCGCGTGCTCTTTCACGAGATCACGAGCGATGCCGTGCATCAGGCGATCGCGAACGCCGGTGTGATCGACGAGCGGAAGGTGCACGCGCAGCAGGCGCGACGCGTCCTCGATCGTCTCGTCGGCTACAAGGCGAGCCCGCTGCTCTGGAAGACGGTGCGCAAGGGACTCTCCGCCGGCCGCGTGCAGACCGTCGCGCTGCGACTGATCGTCGAGCGCGAGCGCGAGATTCGCGCGTTCAAGCCCGTCGAGTACTGGTCGATCGAAGCGCTGCTCGAGAAGGACGGCCAGCGGTTCACGGCGCGCCTGCACCAGGTGAACGGAAAGAAGACCGAGCTGTCGAACGAGCGTCAGACCATGGAGATCGTCAACGCGGTGAAGTCGCGCGAGACGTTCCAGGTCACGGACCTGCGCCGCCGCGAGCGGCGCAAGAATCCGCAGGCGCCGTTCACCACGAGCACGCTGCAGCAGGAAGGCGCGAAGAAGCTCAGCTTCGGCAGCAAGAAGACGATGCGCGTGGCGCAGGGGCTGTACGAAGGAGTCGAGCTCGGCGCCGAGGGTGCGGTGGGACTCATCACGTACATGCGTACGGATTCCACGCGCATCTCCGAGGTCGCGGCGCAGCAGGCACGCGACTATCTGTCGGCGCTCTTCGGCCCGCAGTTCCTCGCGAAGGGCCCGCAGCTCTACGGCAAGGCGGGACAGGCGAACACGCAGGACGCGCACGAGGCGGTGCGTCCCACGGATCCGACGCGCCGTCCGGAGCACGTCAAGAAGTATCTCACGCCCGAGCAGTTCAAGCTCTATGAGCTGATCTGGAAGCGCTTCATGGCGTCGCAGATGGCGCCGGCGGTGTTCGACACGACCACCGTCGACTTCCTCATCGATGGCAACGAGGGTCGCACGGGTGCCTCCGAGCCGCGCGCGTATCTGTTCCGCTCCACGGGCAGCATCGTGAAGTTCGAGGGATTCCTGACGCTCTATCGCGAGGCGCACGAGGAGGGGGAGGGACGCGCGCTCGAGGATGAGCAGGCGCTCCCCGACGTCGCACTGAACGAGCACATCCCGGTGAAGGAGATCGTGCCCCGGCAGCACTTCACGGAGCCGCCCGCGCGATTCAGCGAAGCGAGCCTCGTCAAGGAGCTGGAGCGACTCGGCATAGGTAGACCATCTACATATGCGTCGATCATCTCGGTGCTCGCGGACCGGCACTACGTGCTTCTCGAGCAGCGCCGCTTCACGCCCACGCCGCTCGGCGAGACCGTCGCCAAGATCATGGTGATGCAGTTCCCCGACATCTTCAACGTCGAGTTCACGTCGGGAATGGAAGGAGAGCTCGACAAGATCGAAGCGGGGAGCCTCGGCTGGCAGCGTGTGCTCGAGGAATTCTGGGATCCGTTCCTGATCTCGCTCAACGGCGCGAACGTCGAGGATCTGATCGGGCAGGCGCACGATCTCTCAATGCTCGAAACGGAGCGCTGTCCGAAAGACGGCGGCAAGCTCGTGGCCAAGGGCGGCATCTTCGGGCCGTATCTCGCGTGCGAGAATCGTCCCGAGTGCACCTTCACGCGCCCGCTGGGGCGCGATCGCAAGCCGGCCGTCATGACCACGGAGATCTGTCACGAGTGCGGCAAGTTCATGGTGATTCGCCAGGGCCGCTCGGGCGAGTTCCTGGGCTGCAGCGGCTTCCCGAAGTGCCGCGGCACGCGCGCGCTGCCAACCGGCATCAAATGCCCGAAGGATGGCGGCGACATCATCCAGCTCCGCTCGAAGCGCGGGGGCCGCGCGTTCTACGGCTGCGCGAACCATCCCAACTGCGACTTCATCGCCTGGAACAAGCCGACGCTCGAGGAGTGCCCGGACTGTCACTACATGGGTGCGGAGATGAAGTCGACGAAGGCGCGCGGCGACTACCGCAAGTGCATGAAGTGCGGCAATGAGTGGGAGGTCGCGGTTCCCGAGCTCGAGCCCGCCGTCGCCGCGGGCTGATCGGGGCGCGATGAGTGACACGCGCGTCACCATCGTCGGCGGCGGGCTCGCAGGATCCGAGGCCGCGTGGCAGCTGGCGGAGCGCGGGCACGATGTGACGGTGCACGAGATGCGTCCCGTCGTGAAGACCGCGGCGCATCACACCGAGTCGCTCGCGGAGCTCGTGTGCAGCAACACCTTCAAGAGCACCGACACCTCCAACGCGCACGGGCTGCTCAAGGCCGAGATGCGCGCGCTTGGCTCGATCATTCTGTGGGCGGCGGATGAGGCGCGCGTGCCCGGAGGTGCCGCGCTCGCGGTCGATCGCATCGTGTTCGCGAGCGCCGTGCAGAGCAGGCTCGAGGCGCATCCGCGCATCAGCATCGAGCGCGGCGAGATCACGACCATCCCCTCACCCTCGGTGATCGCGACCGGGCCGCTCACCTCCGACGCGCTCGCCACTGCGCTGCGCGCGCGGCTCGGCGTCGACGCGCTGTCGTTCTACGACGCCATCGCGCCCGTGATCGCGTACGACTCG
>Ga0105238_10002654_pt1 | contig 17795 bp, 16 predicted proteins | sample KBSC34metaG_FD_81526 | JGI IMG/M metagenome (GOLD analysis project Ga0105238, IMG submission 81526) | Corn rhizosphere microbial communities from Kellogg Biological Station, Michigan, USA - KBS C3-4 metaG | ecosystem: Host-associated > Plants > Roots > Rhizosphere > Soil | place: Michigan, USA... | reverse complement strand
GCGAAGCGGTCAGACGTGGTCCAATGACGTCGCTCAGGTACGAGAGTGTCTGCATCACCTGTGAGCGATTCATGCCTTCGTCTTTGATTTTCTGGATTGGATCGTTTGGGTCCGGAGCCGGAGCGGGAGTCTGCTGTGCAAGCAGTGTGGCCGGCGAGCTAATAAAGATCAGGAGCAGCAATATAGCTGCAGAGCGCCGAAGTTTCATGATGGGTCTCCTCGAAGAAAGTAGGTGGAGTGCTAATACTGCCACAAAAAAGCACAAAATGCACAAAGCCGGCTTTAAGAAACCTTCTGTGCTTTTTGTGCCTTATCGTGGCTACTGCATTCTTCATTCGCGCAGTAGCGGAAGGTCCCCTGCTTCTTGGTTGTCTTCTCGAGGAGGAACGGCGCATTACAGTCAGGACATGTTTCGAGTACCGGCTTGTCCCAGTAGACGACGTTGCAGTTCGGATATTCCGAACATCCATAGAACGCTTTGCCGCGTTTCGACTTCTTCACGACAATCTCGCCCTTGCAACCCGGACGCGGACAGGAAACGCCGACCGTCTCCTGCTTGATGTACTTGCACTTCGGATAATTCGAACAGGAGATGAACTCTCCAAAACGCCCAAAACGCTTCACCAGTTGCGCGCCATCCACCGGACACTTTTCATCGAGCGGCACTGGAGCCGGTGCGGCGACACCGGTCTTGCCAATCTTTCTGATGTTGCGGCATTCCGGATAACCAGTGCAGCCGAGAAACGGACCAAAGCGTCCACGCTTCAACTGCATCGGCTTCCCGCATAACTCGCAAGTCTCAGGCTCAGTTTCCTCACCGTTCGCGGACTGTGGTTCAGTCGAGTTTCCAGCACCGTCAGAATTGGCGGGCGGCTCAGCATCACGCGTCGCCTCGCAGTTCAGACATTTCAGGTACGCACCAAAACGTCCCCACTTCTGGACCATCCCCGGAGTGTTGCATTTCAGGCACACTTCGTCGGTCGGAACATTCTTCTCTTTGATGTCTTTGATGTAATGCTGAAACTGTTTGAGATCACCTTCGAACTTGTCGTAAAACTCGCGCAGCGCTTTGGTCCAACGGATCTTGCCTTCCTCGATCTCGTCGAGCTCTTCTTCCATGCGAGCTGTGTAAGTCTCGTTGAAGAGATCGTCGAAGCCGCCGTCGATCAGCAGATCGTTGACGGTCTTTCCGAGTGCAGTCGGATGAAAACGGCCCTGCAGCTTTTCGACGTACTCGCGTTCCTGAATCGTCGACATGATCGCCGCGTAAGTTGAAGGTCGTCCAATGCCCTTCTCTTCGAGTGCTTTCACGAGCGTCGCTTCCGTATAGCGTGGCGGCGGTTCGGTGAAATGCTGTTCGGGCGTGATGGAGTTGAGCTTCAGCGTCTCGCCTTTTTCCACGAGTGGCAGACTGCGCTCTTCGTCGTCTTCCTCGATCTTCTCGTCGCGGCCTTCCTGATAAATCTTCAGGAACCCATCAAACTTCTGCACTGACCCAGTAGCGCGGAAAATGAATCTGCCGGCCTGAATGTCGATCGTCGTTTGGTCGAAAACTGCGGGCATCATCTGCGACGCCACAAAACGTTGCCAGATCAACCGGTAGAGTTTCAGTTCTTCAGGTTTGAGATACTTCGCGAGCGAATCGGGCGTACGCGAAACTTCAGTCGGACGGATCGCTTCGTGCGCGTCCTGCGCGTCCTTCTTCGAGCGATAGAAAACCGCTTTTTCAGGAAGATAATTGGCGCCGTATTGCCGGTTGATGTAGTCGCGAACTTCGCCGAGCGCCGTATCCGAAACACGCGTCGAATCTGTTCGCATGTATGTGATCAGACCGACTGAACCTTCGTCACCGAGTTCGACGCCCTCGTAAAGTTTCTGGGCCAGCATCATCGTCTTCTTCACCGCAAAACCGAGTTTGCGCGAGGCTTCCTGTTGTAGTTTCGACGTGATGAATGGCGGAACCGGATTGCGTTTTCGTTCTTTAGTGGTGACGTCGTTGACTACGAAAGTTTGTTGCTTTGCTTCCGCGACAATGTCGTCCGCCTGTGCCTGATCTTTGACGAGGATCTCGTTCTTCTTGAGATCCTGATCGAATCCACTCGTCTTCACAGTCTGCTCGTCGACCTTGAAGAGACGGGAGTCAAACGCCGGCGGCAGTTTCGAACTCAGATTCGCGCCGATCGTCCAGTATTCAGTCTTGATGAACTGCTCGATCTCGCGTTCACGTTCAACCACCATGCGCAGCGCAACAGACTGCACGCGTCCGGCACTCAAACGTCCGCCGATCGTGCGACACAGCAGCGGCGACACTTTGTAACCCACGAGACGATCGAGCACGCGACGCGCTTGTTGCGCATCGACAAGGTTCTCGTCAATTTGTCGTGGATGCTCGAACGCAGCATTAACCGCGCGCTTCGTGATCTCATTGAACATCACGCGAAACGCGGGCTTGGCTGGTCTCTTCGGAACGATCTCTTCGGCGAGATGCTGGCAGATTGCTTCCCCTTCGCGATCGGGGTCGGCGGCCAGGTAAATCGCCTCGGCTTCTTTTGCAGCCTTCTTCAGCTCGGCAACGATCTTCTTGTTGTTTCGTTTCTTCGAATCGGGAATGAGCTCGTACGTCGGCTCGAAGTTGCGATCGACGTCGACTCCGAGTCCCTTCGAAGGCAGATCTTTGATGTGGCCTATCGAGGCCTTAACCAGATAGTCCTTTCCTAAATACTTATTAATGGTCTTCGCCTTTGCAGGCGACTCAACTATGACTAAGTTTTTTGCCATTTAGATCATTTCCAATTGCCAATTTCCGATTGCCAATTGTTTCGATAACGGAGACGCCGAAGGTCTTTCAATCGGCAATTGGCAATCGGCAATTGGCAATACTCACAGCTTTCTCACAAAACATCTTCCGGGCAGCGCTCTTACCAACTCGCGCATTTCCAAAGAGAGCAGCACCGCCGTCAGCTCCGAAATCGGGAGCTGGCTTTTTTCAAATAACCAATCTACGTGCGCCGGGCTGTCGGGCGTCAACAACTTAAACACTGAAGTCTCCGCTGGCGAAAGTCCTTCGGGAACGAGCGACAGTCGAGCCGGCATCGACGCCTCCTTCTTTCGCTCACCGATCGATGGCGGCAAAAGCGTCGCGGCAATCTGTGGCGGCAGTTCAGCGGCGATGTCCTGCCACTGCTGCACGAGCTTCGCCCCGGCACCCTTAATCAAGTAATTGGTGCCGAAGGAATTTCGAGAGGTGATATTTCCCGGTACGGCAAACACCTCTCGATTCTGTTCCATCGCCAGGCGCGCGGTTATCAAAGACCCCGAATTCTCGGCCGCTTCCACAACTACGATGCCGAGACTCAGCCCGCTAATGATGCGGTTTCGGTACGGAAAGTTTTCCGACACCGGCGGCGTGCCCAGGGGGAACTGGCTGACCAATGCCCCACCGCGATCGAGTATTTCCGCCGCTAACTTCTTGTGATCACGAGGGTAAACCTCGTCAATCCCGGTGCCGAGAACCGCTACCGTGCGGCCACCGGCCTCAAGTGCGCCTCGATGCGCCGCAGCATCAATACCCCGGGCAAACCCCGAAACAACCGTTATGCCGCGCTGCGCCAAATCGCGCCCCAGCATGATTGCGGCGTTCTGCCCGTAGGTCGAACACCTCCTCGAACCTACCACACCTATGCAGGGTCGATCCAAACAGTCTGACCATGCGCCCTTAACATACAAGACAATAGGCGGGTCGTAGATCTCTCGTAACAGTGAGGGATAAATCCCATCGTCCAGCAAAAGGATTTCGCCGCCGAGCTTCTTCACTGAGAAAATCTCGGCTTCAGCGCGAGGGAGCAGGTCGCGGGCGATGATGGTGTCGACGGCCTCAGGCGGCAGTCGCAAGTGCTCCAGCTCGGCTCGTGTTGCCCTATAGACTGCCTCGGCAGAGCCAAATCGCTCGAGGAGTTTGGCAGCGGCGCGAGGTCCGATGCCGGGTGTCATATTCAGCTCAACCCAATCTCTAATCATGTGAGGAATTTCCTTGTAAAAGAACTACTTACGCGACAGTCGTGCCTGGCGGAGGCGTGTAGGAATCGAACCTACCTGAGCCCGCTCTCACGGTCTCACTAACGGTTTTGAAGACCGCGCCGTTCACCAGAACAGATTCGCCTCCAAAGCTGAGGCCGGATTGTCGGAAGCTTGAAACCCTACGCGCCATCGGCCCAGACTGTCAAGCTACTTCGCAGATTTGACCTTCCACCGTTGCTCGTCTAATATCCGAACGAACGTTCGAACCAGAAAATTTGTTAATCATGTTAAATTCCGAAATCCTGTTCCAAACATCACCTGAGCAATACAAACACTGGAAGCTTGAGATCGAGGGAGCCGTGGCCAAACTCTCGATGGACGTCCAGGAAGATGAGACTCTCGCCGACGGCTACAAGCTTAAGCTCAATTCGTACGACCTCGGCGTCGATATCGAACTGGCCGATGCCGTGCAGCGACTCCGTTTCGAGCATCCGGAAGTGCGGGTGGTCGTGGTCACGAGTTTGAAGCCTCGGATCTTTTGCGCGGGCGCAAACATCTACATGCTCGGCAGCTCGTCGCACGCGTTCAAGGTCAACTTCTGCAAGTTCACGAACGAGACTCGTTGCGCTATCGAAGACGATTCACGGCACTCAGGCCGCCGGTACATCGCGGCTTTGAACGGAACTGCCTCCGGTGGTGGATACGAGTTGGCGATCGCATGCGATGAGATCTATCTCGTCGACGACGGCAACTCAGCGGTCTCGTTGCCGGAAGTTCCACTGCTCGGCGTGTTGCCTGGCACCGGTGGCCTCACTCGTCTTGTCGATAAGAGAAAAGTGCGACGCGATCGCGCTGACGTGTTCTCGACCTTGGCAGAGGGTTTAAAAGGAAAGCGCGCGAAAGAGTGGGGACTGATCGACGGCTACTTCCCGACGAGCAAGTTCCAGGAGTCGATCGACGCTCGCGTCAAACAGTTAACCGCTACATCGTCGACGAATAAAGGAATCAAACTCAATCCGGTGCAGTTTGAGACCACTGACACCTCCCGCAATTACAAATACGTAAAGCTCAAACTTAATCGTGAACAGCGTTATGCAGACTTGACGATTCACGCGCCCCAAGGCCCGCAACCCGCAACACCAGATGAAATCTACGAGCTCGGCGACTCGTACTGGCCGTTGCAGGCTTATCGCGAACTCGACGACGCGCTCCTGCACTTGCGCGTCAATGAGCCGTTGATAGGTTTGGTCTGTCTCCGCACCGAGGGAAAAGCCGAAGATGTTTTGGCAATCGATCAAACGCTCGCGGCGAACCATGATCACTGGTTCGTGAAAGAAATCGTCCTGAACATGGCGCGCGTGCTACGACGTCTGGATCTCACTGCGAAGAGTTTCTTTGCGATAGTCGAGCCCGGCAGTTGTTTCGCAGGAAATCTGCTCGAACTGCTGCTCGCATCGGATCGCAGTTACATGCTCAACGATACGCAAGTCTCTATTGCCGTCTCTGAAATGAACGCGGGCGCGTTTCCGATGAGCAATGGTTTGACTCGCATGCAGTCGCGCTTCCTGGCTGAGCCTGGGAAGCTCGACGAAGTTTTCGGCGATAAAAAATCTTTCGACAGCGAAGAGGCGGAAGAGCTCGGACTGATCACCTTTGCTCCCGACGATCTGGATTGGGAAGACGAGATCCGCGTCGCGATCGAAGAACGCACATCGCTATCACCCGACGCACTCACCGGCATGGAAGCATCGCTCCGTTTCGCCGGTCCGGAAACAATGGACACAAAGATCTATGGCCGCCTGACCGCGTGGCAAAACTGGATCTTCCAGCGGCCAAACGCAGTCGGCGAAAAGGGCGCCTTAACCAACTACGGCAAACCCACAAAAGCGGAATTTGATTACAAGAGGACATAATCTATTGCCGATTGCCGATTGCCGATTTCCAATTTAGGAAGCCGGTAAAATTGGCAATTGGCAATTGGCAATTGGCAATACTATGAATTTATACGATCGCATTCCTAACAACGTTAATCTCTCCGAAGACAAGAAGCTTCAACGGGCGCTCGAAAAGTGGCTGCCAAACTATCTCGACTGGTGGCGCGAGATGGGGCCTGATGGATTTCAGGAAAAGGACGTGTGGCTGCGCACCGCAATCGACGTCGGCTCGGAAGGCTGGGCCCACTTCGATTACGTGAAGATGCCTGAGTATCGCTGGGGCATCTTTCTCGAACCCGCGCAACCGGACGCAAAAGTCGGTTTCGGCGATAACTATGGACGGCCCGCGTACCAGGAGGTGCCCGGCGAGTTTCGCAATGCGCTGCGACGCATCATCGTGACGCAGGGCGATACCGAGCCCGCGTCAGTCGAACAGCAGCGACAGCTCGGCAAGACATGTCCATCGCTTTACGATCTTCGTAATCTCTTTCAAGTGAACGTCGAAGAAGGCCGGCACCTTTGGGCCATGGTATATCTGCTGCACGGGTACTTCGGTCGCGATGGTCGCGACGAAGCCGACGACTTGCTGCAACGTCGTAGCGGCAATCCTGACAAGCCGCGCATTCTCGAAGCGTTCAATCAACCGTGTGATGACTGGCTCAACTTCTTCGCGTTCACAATGTTCACCGATCGCGACGGCAAATATCAGCTCTCCGCGCTTGCGGAATCGGGTTTCGAGCCGCTCGCACGCACGTGCAAATTCATGCTCACCGAAGAAGCGCATCACATGTTTGTCGGCGACACTGGACTCGGACGTGTTTGTCGTCGCACGGCGCAACTGATGAAGGAAGGTGATGTGCGCGAGCTCGGTGGCATACCGCTCGAGATCATTCAGAAGTACATCAACTTCTGGTTCAGTTACTCGCTCGATCTGTTTGGGGGAGAGATTAGCTCGAACTCCGCTGATTTCTTTGCGGCCGGTTTGAAAGGCCGGTACAAGGAACAGGACCAGTACACGGATCACCTCGCGACAAATGAAAGCTTCACGATGACTGTCGTCGAAGATGGTGAGCTAAAGACGCGTGAAGTCGGTTTGCGAAATGCGTTGAATGAGGTCTTGCGTGGTGAGTATGTGAAAGACTGTGAGAAAGGCCTGGCGCGTTGGAACAAGGTGCTGGCCGAGGAAGGTGTGAGTGAGCGTCTCTTCCTTCCGCATCCACGTTTTCACAGGCATGTTGGTGAGTACGCCGGGCACACATTCGATCTCGAAGGAAACCTGATCGCGCGTGAAGAGTTTGAGCGACGCCAGTCTGAATGGTTGCCAACGCTTGAAGACCGCGAGTACGTGCGCAGCCTGATGCATCCCGTTTACGAACCCGGCAAGATCGCTAACTGGATCGCACCACCGGCCGCCGGGATTAAGGGTAAGCCATTCGAATTCGAGTACGTGAGACTCTAGCCACTGTTAACACGGATGTCCAGATACGATCAGAAACTAGAATTCATCCTCCGCACTGCGGCACGGATCTTCGCGGAGAAGAATTATCACTCGACTTCGATGCGCGATATCTCGCGTGAGACGAATGTCAGTCTCGCGGGTCTGTATCACTACTGCAAGTCGAAAGAAGAATTACTGTTTCTGATCCAGGACAACTGCTTCGGGCGGGTGCTCGAAAGGCTGGAACAACGGCTTGAGGGCGTCGAAGATCCAATCACAAAGCTCGGCATCTTCATCGAGAACCACCTTTCATTCTTCGCCGCAAACATGTCGGAGATGAAAGTGCTCTCGCACGAAGCCGAATCCCTGCGCGGCGATTTGTACACACACGTCTCGACGCGCAAGGACAAGTACACAAAACTGGCACGCCTGATACTTCACGACGTGCAAGCCTCGAGAGAGAATCAACAACCCGTTGACCTGACCGTCGCCACCTACGCATTGTTTGGCATGATGAATTGGATCTATAACTGGTACGATCCGAGCGGAAAACTGAAGGTCAACGATCTGGCGCAGCACCTGACTCAGCTTTTCGTGTCAGGCTTTTCACCGGGCCTGGCGTTGCAGCCGGTCAGTTCCGCGGTCCTGCCGAAACACCAGGACGACCTTAGCATCTGGCGCGGCACCACATTATGAATTTCTATTCCGACGAAACCTACGGCGAAAGCGTCGCGAGCGTTTACGATGAGTGGTTCTCAGAGTACGATCCACACGCGATCGATAGACTGGCGGAGTTTGCGCACGGCGGACGCGCGCTGGAACTAGGCATCGGTACCGGTCGCTTTGCGCTGCCCTTGTCCGCGAAGGGTGTGGAAGTTCACGGTATCGACGCGGCAAACTCGATGATTTCACGGCTGCGTGCGAAGCCCGGCGGCGATCGGATCACAATCACACAGGGAAACTTCGCTGACGTTCCGGTCACCGGGAAGTTCGAGCTCGTATACATCGTCTTCAACACATTCTTTGCGCTCTCGTCGCAGGACGAACAGGTGCGGTGTTTTCGCAACGTCGCCGATCATTTGCCGCCCGATGGCTGCTTTGTGATCGAGGCGTTTGTTCCGAACCTGAACCGCTTCACTGGCGGACAGGTAAACTGGGCCACCAAAGTAACAACGGACGAGGTTCAGTTGGACGTGGGTCAGCACGATGCCGCCACACAGAAAGTGACTAGTCAGAAAGTCGTGATAAAAGATGGTGACGTGCGACTCTATCCGGTGCAGATACGTTATGCGTGGCCGTCCGAGTTAGACCTGATGGCCCAACTTGCCGGCTTGCGTTTACGCGAGCGTTGGAGCAACTGGCAGCGCGGGCCATTCTCGTCTGAAAGCGGGAAGCACATTTCAGTTTTTAGTTTCTAATATGAGCCAAACGGAATCAAAACTCGATTACCAGGTCGCGGAGGGGATCGCCACGATCACGCTCAACGACCCGCCCGCAAACGCCTATAGTTATGAAATGATGCAACAGCTCGATCGCGCGATTCTCGATGCGCGCATGGACGACGCTGTTCAGGTTATCGTGATCACCGGTAAAGGCGGGAAGTTCTTCTGCGCGGGCGCGGACATTCAGATGCTCGCTAACATGACGCCGAGTTTCAAGTATTACTTCTGTCTTCACGCAAATGAGACGCTCAATCGTCTGGAACAAACACCGAAACTTGTGATCGCAGCGATCAATGGTCACTGCGTAGGTGGCGGACTGGAAGTCGCGATGGCGGCGGATATGCGTATTGCACGCAAGGACGCAGGAAAATTGGGGCTGCCGGAAGTGTCGCTGGGCGTGCTGCCAGGCACAGGAGGCACGCAACGTCTGGTGCGACTTGTCGGGAAGACCAAGGCAATTCAACTTATGGCGACTGGTCAATTGATTGAGTTCGAGCGCGCGCTTGAGCTCGGGATCCTGACTCAGATCTTCGAAGCAGCAAATGTCGAAGAGTTTTCCAGCATGGTGCGTGAGTGCGCGCTGCAGTTCACGACGCCGAACAAAGCTGCGCTGGCGGTCGGTAGAATAAAGCGAGCGGTGCAAAGCGGCGCGGAGATGTCATTTGAGCCGGCACTCGCATTCGAACGAGAACTACAGCAACAACTCTTCCAATCGGAAGACGCGAAAGAAGGGCTTGATGCTTACGTGAACAAGCGCAAGCCCGAGTTTAAAGGACGCTAGAATGTACGAACACATTCAAGTCGCCGAGGCTGACTGCATCACGACGATCACTCTGAATCGGCCCGACAAACTGAACGCCTTCGTCGGTCACATGCGACGCGATCTGGCTGAAGCACTCGAGCACGCCGGAAGCGATCGCGGCACTCGCGTGGTCATCATTACCGGCGCGGGTCGTGCATTTTGCGCGGGGGGTGACATTGCGTTCATGGCGGAGTTGATGCAGCGCCGCGATGCGGAAGAGTTTTCGCGCATACTCGGTGCCGGGCGCCGTGTGATCCTCGCGATTCGCGAAATGACGAAACCCGTAATTGCTGCGATCAATGGTCCGGCGTCAGGCGCGGGATTTAATCTCGCGCTCGCATGTGACATCCGCATCGCGGCAAACACGGCCACGTTCAGCCAGTCGTTTGCCAAAGTCGGACTTCATCCCGATTGGGGTGGCACTTACTTTCTGCCACGTCTCGTCACGCCAAACAAAGCTTGCGAGATGTTTTTCTTGGGTGAGTCCATCGATGCCGCTGAGGCTGCTCGATTGGGAATCGTGAATCAGGTCGTCGCGCCCGAAGAGTTGGAGAGTGCAACCATGCAACTCGCTCAACGCTTGCGAGCGGCGCCACCTATTGCGCTCGCCGCAGCAAAACACGCGGTCTACGTGAGCCAGGCGTCAGAGCTCGATGAGATGCTTCGCTACGAAACCGAAGCACAGTTACGTTGCTTCGACTCTGACGATGGTCACGAAGGCGTCCACGCATTTCTCGAGAAGCGCGAACCGAAATTCACCGGCCACTAATCCGTAAACAAATCTGTGTCATCCGTGGCTAAAACAGCACTAATAACCGGCGGCGGCCGAGGTATCGGTCGTGCAATCGCACTGGCATTCGCGCGCGAGGGCATTCGCATCGCCGTCGCAGCAAGAACCGCCGAACAAGTGGAACAGGTCGCCGCCGAGATCGGCAACAACTCAATCGCGCTCGTTTGCGACGTTTCAGATCCGCAAAGCGTCGCGGGGATGTTCGGCAAATTGCCTGAGATCGATATCCTCGTCAACAACGCCGGCATCGCCGAAAGCGCAACGCTCGTCAACACCACCGACGAGCTCTGGCACCGTCATCTTTCAATCAATCTCTCCGGCACTTTCTACTGCACACGCGCCGCGTTGCCTGCGATGCTCAAGAAAGGTTGGGGCCGCGTAATCAACATCGCATCAATAGCGGGAAAAACCGGTGCGCCTTACATTGCCGCGTACTCCGCATCGAAGCACGGTGTCTTAGGTCTCACTCGCTCGATCGCGCTCGAAGTCGCAATGTCTGGAATCACCGTCAACGCGATTTGTCCAGGTTTTGTCGATACTGAAATGACGTCGCGTGGCGTGGAGCGAATCACGTCCCGCACCGGCCGCACAGCTGAAGAAGCTCTGAATACCCTGAAAACGATGAGCCCACAGAACCGCCTCGTGACGTCTGAGGAAGTCGCAGCCCTCGCGCTCCTGCTCGCTTCCGACGAGGGACGAGGAATCAACGGCCAAGGGATCAACATCGACGGCGGGTCAGTACTCTTCTAGCATCAAAAGGATCTCGGAACGTACTGTAGGGGCGGCCCTCCGTGGCCGCCCGTGGCTTGGACTAAAGCGGTTCAAGAAGCGACGGCGTCAGTTTGGCGAATGCCTATCAAAACCACGGGCGGCCACGGAGGGCCGCCCCTACAGTACGCTCAATTCGTACACAAGTCTGATCGGCAACCCCATGATGTTGAAATAGTCGCCCTCGATTTCTTCGATGAAGAGCGACGCTTTGCCTTGTATGCCGTAAGCGCCGGCTTTGCCGAACGGCTCGCCCGTGCCAGTGTACCAGTCGATCTCTTCGTCGCTCATCTCTGCAAAACGCACACGCGTCGTTTCGTAACCCACACGCGTTTCACCTCCGACACGTACGAGCGCAACGCCGGTCAGAACCTCATGCCATTTGGCGTTCAACAGATCGAGCATTCTTCTCGCGTCCGCTTCGTCAAGCGGTTGCCCGAGTATCTGATCGTCGACAACAACAGTCGTATCCGCGCCAAGCACCAATCCGTGGTCCAAACCACTCGCGACCTTCTCCGCCTTCGAGCGCGCGAGTCGTTGCACATAAGCTGCCGCTTCCTCGTTTGGTAACAGCGTTTCGTCGATCCCAGCGACGATGATTTCGTATGGCCAGCCTGCGCGCTCGAGTATTTCCGCACGCCTCGGACTGCCCGATGCAAGCACCAGCTTTTCACGGAGATGATTTGCGTTTTGTTTCATGATTAGTCTATAGCATAAACATGAATCAACTGATCAAATCCTTACCGGGAGTATTGCGGGCCGCGGGCGACTCGACAGAGGTCGCCGAAGCCGCGGCGATTGCGGCGTGGAAGCATGCAGCAGGTAATGGTTTGAAAGAGCACGCTGTACCGTTTAAACTCGAAGATCGGACGCTGACAATCGCAGTCGCTGATGCGATCTGGCAGAAACAGTTGCACGCCATGAGAGGCCAACTGCTTTTCCGAGTTAATTCGATCCTGGGTAAACCCCTCGTCGGCGCATTGGATTTTGTAATTGATTCGAAGCTCGCGAAACCGCCTGTAGAACAGCGTGCACCCGAAGAACCTCTCGACAATGAAGTTCCGCTCGAATTATGGTCTGCGGCCAGCGCGATTCAGGATAAAGAGCTCCGCAAAAAATTCCTGAAGACTGCTCTGCTCTCATTGAGACACAAAGACTAAATCAATGCCAATAAATCAATCGGATATCGAGAAGGTCGCGCAACTGGCCCATCTGGAACTGGCCGAAGAAGAGCTCAAAACCTTTGGCCCACAAATGGCGGAGATTGTCAGCTACGTCGAGCAGCTCAACGAGATCGATACGAGTAACGTCGAACCAGCGCTCGGCGGTCTAACGCCTGAAGGTGAAAAGACTGACACATCACGCGCCGACGAGATCGCCGGCTCACTCGGCCAAAAGATCGCGTTGGCTGAAGCCCCCGATGCGGCGTCGGGACACTTCCGCGTACCGAAGGTTTTGTAGACATGCTTGGACACAGTCAGTACCACCTCGCGGTATCGGGTGGGTACGCCGTAGGCTCAATCGAAAAGTGCTGCGCAGCACCCACCCGCTACCGCGAGGTGGTACTGATTGTATCCAAGTCACATAAAAAGTATGTCGCGTCAAACTGTTGAATTTTCAATCAACGCAGCAGAGAAGCTGAACGAAACACTCAACGCGTTTCTCCAGATCGATCTCGAGGGAGCGTTGCGGCGTGCATCGGAGATTGAGGAGAGCGCGGGGCCACTCGCGGGGATCCCGATTGCCGTCAAAGACAACATCTGCGTTAAGGGTTTGCAGGCATCGTGCGGTTCGAAGATTCTCGGTGACTATCATCCACCTTACAACGCGACCGTCATCGAACGTCTCACGAATGCGGGCGCGGTCATCATCGGCAAAACAAACTGCGACGAGTTTGCGATGGGCTCGTCAAATGAAAACTCCGCTTTTGGGCCAGTGCGCAATCCCTGGGATACAACGCGCGTGTCGGGTGGTTCGTCAGGAGGTTCTGCAACCGCTGTCGCCGCCGGAATCGTTCCGGTCGCACTCGGTTCCGACACAGGCGGCTCCGTGCGACAACCAGCATCACTGTGCGGCGTTGTCGGTCTGAAACCGACTTACGGTCGCAACTCTCGTTACGGCCTCGTCGCATTTGCATCTTCCCTTGATCAGATCGGAATCTTTGCGCGCCAGGTCGAAGACGTAGCGCGCGTGCTGAGCGTCATCGCCGGACGCGACACTCACGATTCAACCACTGCTGACGTTCCCGTTCCCGATTACACCGCATCACTGACCGGCGATCTGAAAGGCGCGCGTCTCGGGTTTCCTCGCGCGTTGTTTGGAAAAGGTCTCGACAAAGATGTGAAGCAGTCAGTCGAGAGCGTGATCGACGTCTATCGCGAGCTCGGAGCCGAAGTCGTGGACGTCGAGATGCCCCACGCAGGTTATGCCATAGCCGTTTACTACATCATCGCCACTGCTGAAGCTTCCTCAAACCTCGCTCGTTTTGACGGTGTTCGTTATGGATTCCGCGCAGAAGATGCGCCCGAGCTGCGGCAGATGTATCGCAAGACTCGCGCGGAAGGCTTTGGACCGGAAGTTAAACGGCGCATCATGCTCGGCACCTACGTGCTCTCCGCCGGCTATTACGACGCCTACTATCGCAAAGCTCAGCAAGTTCGCACGCTGATCAAAAACGACTTCCTAAGGGCGTTTGAAACCTGTGACGCCATCATCACACCAACATCGCCAAGCCCCGCATTTGCTATCGGCGAAAAAGTCAACGATCCGCTCGCGATGTACCTCAACGACATTTACACGGTGACGGCGAATCTGGCTGGTGTTCCGGGCATCAGCGTGCCGTGTGGTCTGTCTTCGGAACGGCTGCCGATAGGATTTCAGCTGATTGGACCATACTGGTCCGAACCGATGCTGTTCAAACTCAGCCACGCTTACGAACAGGCGCGTCCCTTCCGGGAGCGACCGCCAATCAGCGCCTCGTAACCACAGATTTCACAGATTTTCGATCGGATTTATCGGGGATGAGGTCGCCCGTGAAGAGCTCGAGCACGCCCTTGGCTGTGCCGACGAATGGAGTTACATCCAAACCGACGTGAACGACGCCTGGGATTAAGCCCTTTTTCTTTATCTCGTAACCGGCCAGCCCAAAAGCAAAGACGGAGCCAACGACGGGAATCGGCTTGATGAGGCGCTTCGCGACGCCCCAGCCACCGGCCCTGATGATTCTGCGTTTGAGTGTCGTCATCGTTTACCTCTTAAACGTGATAGCATGCATTTCGATGCGACTCAAGCTGTTTTGGCTGGCCTGCGCAATTATCGCAATTGCGTTGCTACTTTCATGTCGTCCCGGCGCCGGTAACAAAAACCGGCTCCTGATTTACACGCCTCACGGTCAGGATCTCCTGAAAGACTTCATCGCGCGCTACAAGCAACAGTATCCCGACGCGGACGTGCAGTTTCTCGACATGGGCTCGCGCGAGATTCTCGAACGCGTTCGCGTCGAACGAAACCGACCGCAGGCGGATCTCTGGTGGGGCGCGTCGCACATGACTTTTCAGACTGCCGCCGAGGAGAATCTGCTGCTCGAGTTTCACCCGACATGGGCCGACAAGATTCCGGCAACTTCGCGTGACACCGTCGACCGCTGGTACGGCACTTACGAAACACCGCAGGTAATCGCCTACAACGCCGAAGCTCTCAAACCCGAGGAAGCGCCGCATGATTGGGATGACGTTCTCGATCCGAAGTGGCACGACAAGATCCTGATTCGCAATCCAAATCCGTCGGACACGATGCGCGTGATCTTCGGCGCGATGATCTGGAGGTTTTACAAAGACACGGGTTCAACCGATAAGGGCTACGACTGGCTGCGGAAACTCGATGCCAACGTTCACGAGTACACGGCCGACGGCACGCTCCTGATGCAGAAGCTTGGCCGGCGCGAAGGCTTGATCACTCTTTACAACATGCCCGACGTTCGCCTTTACAAAGAGCAGAAAAATTTTCCGGTCGGATATTCGATTCCGGCAAGTGGCACGCCTGTGGTCATCGACGGCATCGCGCTCGTTCGTGGTGGACCAAACCCGGAAGAGGCAAAACGATTTTATGAGTTTGTGACGACGCCCGAGAGTCTGACTTACGCTGCACATAAGTATTACCGGATTCCAGTGCGCACCGACATCGATCGTTCTCAACTGCCGGCCTGGATGAACGAGCCGTTCACACGCATGCCTCTCGATTGGGACCTCTTGCGTAAGAGCGGGAATGATTGGTTAAGATACTGGGACACTGAGATTCGTGGAAGAAAATAAAACCATCCACAGATTACGCCGATTACTTAAACAAATCTGTGTAATCTGTGGATAGCTCTGACGATGCCTCTCTTATCGCTGAAAAATCTCTCCCGCAGTTTTGGAAACACGCGCGCGGTTGCTGACGTCTCGCTCGACGTCAACCAGGGCGAGTTTTTCGGACTGCTTGGACCGTCAGGCTGCGGCAAGACTACGACCCTGCGCATGATCGCCGGTCTCGAGAAGCCTGACTCAGGCACCATCGAATTTCAAAACGCCGACATCACGAATCTCCCGCCTGAACGCCGCGGCTTCGGAATGGTTTTTCAGAACTACGCGCTCTTTCCGCATCTCAACGTCTTTGAGAACGTCGCCTTCGGATTACGTGCACGTCACAAGACAAAAGCCGAGATGACAGAGCGCGTGACCAGCGCGCTCGAACTGGTCCAGCTTCCGGGTTACGAAAAGCGCGCGATGGACGAGCTCTCGGGCGGACAGCAACAGCGCGTCGCGATTGCACGCGCGATTGCAATTGAGCCGGCGCTATTGCTTTTCGACGAACCACTCTCGAACCTCGACGTCTCGCTTCGCGAAGAAACCCGCAGTGAACTGCGCGAGCTCGTCACGCGTCTCGGTCTCACGGCTGTTTACGTCACACACGATCAGGAAGAAGCGTTTGCCCTCTGCGATCGCATTAGCGTGATGGTCGGTGGAAAACTCATGCAGACGGGCCGCCCGCGCGAGCTCTACGAACAGCCGGCAGAGATCTCGGTCGCGAGTTTTCTCGGCAGAAACAACCTGATCAAAGCGATGCGTTTGAGTTCGAGTAACACCAGCGACGGTGAATTCAAGACCCTCGAAGGCGGTCACACACTGCACCTGCCGGTGAACCACGGCGATCTCGCGCCCCTAAATAAACCCGTCTATCTCGCAATCAGACCCGAGCACGTCCAATTGAACGCTAACGGCGTCCCGAACTCGTTGCCCGGCCACATTCGCGAGATCGTTTTCGCCGGCGCTACCTCGACGGTGCGCGTGGACGCAAACGGACTATTGCTCGAAGCGCTCGTGTTACGCACTGACGGCCTCCAGGTAAATCAGCCTTGCAACGTGATCCTCTCCCCGGATCACCTGACCCTTCTAAAGTGACGAACAAAATCCGTCTTCTTCCGTGGAGATCTGTGGCCCTGCTTCTGGTCACGGCCATGGTGCTGTTGTATGGAGTGATTTACCCAAACCTCTCCGTCGTCCTCAGCTCATTTCAGCGTGGCGGAAGCTGGACGCTCGCAAACTATCGCGAAATACTCGGGCAACGAATCGTTATCGAAGCGATTGTCAGTAGTCTCGGACTATCAGTAGGTACTGTCGTGTTGTGCGCGCTTGTCGGCGTCCCACTCGCCTTCCTCTTTGAGCGCTTCGACTTCCCTGCTCGCCGTCTTTTCGCCGCGCTCGCCGCCTTGCCGCTGGTCCTGCCACCACTCGTCGGCACGGTAGCTTTCATTTTTCTCTGCGGCGAGACCGGCATCCTGGCCCACGGCATTCAGAATCTCTTCGGACTCGCAAATCCGCCGTGGCGATTGCGCGGCTGGGTGGCGCTGTTATTGTTTCACACTTACACGATGTATCCATTCTTCTATGTGCTGACAGGCGCCGGCTTGCGCCGCATTGACGCGAGCCTCGCCGAAGCGGCACGAGTTCTCGGAGCATCGCGGATCACCGTTCTCAGACGCGTCCTTCTGCCACAACTGACGCCGTCACTCGTGGCCGCCGCCCTCCTGACGTTCATGACTTCAATGGCGTCGTTCAGTGCGCCGTTATTGTTTGGCGGAGACGTGCGCGTGTTGACGCTCGAGATCTTCACGGCGAGACAGCGTGGAGACTTTGTCATGGCGATCACGGAAACCGTCATACTCGCGATCATCTCACTCGGCGCCCTCATCGTCTTTCAACGTTACGAAGGCACGCGCCGTTTTGCGGCGGCCGCGATGAAAGGTACAACACGCCGTCGTGTCAGTATCTCCAGCGGCGCCGCACGCGTGCTGGCAACCATTGCTGCGGTCGCGTTTGCAGTGATTCTCGTGTTGCCGGTGGTGACGTTGTTTCTGGTAAGTTTCGCGCAGGAAGGTTCATGGACCACGCAGACGTTGCCATCAGCCTACACGGTGGCAAACTATCAACGTATCTTTAGCGACACGTACGCGGCTGAAGTCTTCTTCAACAGCCTGACGATGTCCGCAATCGCGGCGGCGGCATTGTTATGGAGTTTCTGCATCGTCATCGTGTTACGACGGCGAAGGGAAACCGGGAAGCTTGTT
>Ga0105238_10002653_pt1 | contig 17798 bp, 11 predicted proteins | sample KBSC34metaG_FD_81526 | JGI IMG/M metagenome (GOLD analysis project Ga0105238, IMG submission 81526) | Corn rhizosphere microbial communities from Kellogg Biological Station, Michigan, USA - KBS C3-4 metaG | ecosystem: Host-associated > Plants > Roots > Rhizosphere > Soil | place: Michigan, USA... | reverse complement strand
GCATCGACATTGCAATTCTCCCAATGTGTCGGGGATGCGGCCCAAGTGGGAAGGCGAACAGCGAAACATGTGGAAGCCGACACAGCAGGATGCGCTTTGGTCCCATGGCGGGGCGGGCCAATATTCAATCCGCGTAAATGACCAGTTCCGGATTTGCTTTGTTTGGACCTCAAAAGGGCCAAAAGACGTTGAGTTAACCGGCTATCACTAACAGCCTGGAGAGGGGCCGGGTATGGCCCTCAAGCCAAGGAGGGCCATGATGGCCAAGAAACTTGCTCCCATGCACCCCGGTGAAGTTCTTCGGGAAGAGTTTTTGCGACCGCTCGGTCTATCCCCCGGCGCGTTAGCAAAAGCCTGTGGTGTCCCACGGACGCGCATTGAGCGATTGTCGAATGAAGAACGGGAGTGACCGCAGATACCGCGCTGCGCTTATCGAAGGCCTTCGGTACTTCACCTGAAGTCTGGTTGAACCTTCAGACCGATTACGACGTCCAGATCGCGAAGCGGCAAATAGGCAATGACCTCGCGAAAATCGAGCCGATTGCAACTAAAGCAGCCTAGCCTGGCCCGAACAGATTGGGCTGGGATGATTCTTATCTTTTCCCAGTCAGTTTGAAACTGGATAGATTTGTGCAATCTCCTAGCCAGTTGGTGAATCATTTCTGCCGAGACCTTATCAGCCGAACCCGAATGTCTTCCCGCGGGGACAGCCGCGTTGCGAATAAGTGCGCAAGCTAATCCTATCAAACGCTCCTTTGTCGAAGTCAGTTTTTTGTTGTCATGAGCCTTCGAGCACAGTCGCTGGATCGCATCCATCACGTCCGCCTGCTGAGCCAGCATCGCATCCCCGAGAGCCTTGGTCCAACCGAACCGGAAGACTCGGCCTGTGCGAAGGCGTTGTTGTCCTTGTTGACGGTGAGCGTCTTCCCGTCGAATACGATCTCCACGTCCGTATACCCCCCGGTGCGAACGACACGAAGTGGCATTTCGAAATCCGGACACCGACTGGCAAATTTGGATCGAGACCGGCGCTCGACCAATCCCGCACAAATATGTGATCACCAGCAAGGCTGTGACTGGCGCACCTCAGCACACCCTGCGCATCAAGGAGTGGAAGACGGAGCTACCGGCCGACGCCTTTGCGTTCAATCCGCCCCAGGGCGCAAAGAAAATTGCCTTGGGCGATTTGGTCGACATTGACGAAGTTCCGCGGGGAACGGTGACAGCAGGAGCAAAAAAATGACTTTTACATCAGCAGTGATGATCCGCTTCGCGACTGCGAGCCTCATCGGTGCCGCGGCTCTGTGCTGGAGCGGCGAGGTACCGCTGGATTCCCGATCGTCCCTCATATCGTCAGCGGAAGCCAGGGTTGGCCGTCCTCTGACACCGATGAGCTATGCCGGGGTTGCCCGGCGAACCACGCGCCGGGCGGTGGCGTACGGAGCGGCTGGAGTAGCTGTTGGCGCGGCCGCAGTGTACGCCACTCCCGGCTGCGTGCAGACGCAGGTCGCGGATCCATACGGACGAATAGTTACGGTATGTCAGTGAGACTGCCCTGCTCAAAGCCGATCAGGGCGCAGGCAACTGCGCTTCGATGCGCGAGGCGAGCGGCCCGAATACCTTCAAGAACCGTTGAAACCTCCCAATGGAGGTGTATTTTTGGGATTGAATGGCGTTTTCATCAAGAGCCGCGGAAGCTCGACGCCGAGGGTTCGCAGACGCCATCAATCTCGGTTAAAAAATGGCGCTCCAAGAGTTGCACTCCAAAATCAGGCAGACAATAGCGTCTGCGATTAGATGGTGCGGCAACAAACGGAGGACGTTATGGCGTGGCATGACGACAAAGCTCGCGCGACCCTGATCCGCAAGGCAGCTGGAAGCATGCAGCAGGGCAAGACGCCCCGGGCCTTTGCCGAGCTTCTGTTCGACCACACCAATATCGAGGATCTCGCCAACTACGATGCGGTCTCCCTGGCCTTCCTGGCAGAACAAGCCTGGGAACATGTGCAGCGGCGCACGGCGGGCAGCGCCGATATCCGCATCACCAATCCGATGATGCCGGACGGGCGCGAGATTTCCGTGCTCGAAGTTCTCAACGACAACATGCCCTTCCTGTTCGATTCCACTATGGCGGAGCTCGCCGAGCAGGGCATCGAGGTCACCCTGGTCGCCCACCCGATCCTCGCCGTCGAGCGCTATGAGCAAGGCAAGCTCCTGCGTTTTTACGGCGAGGCGTTGCCAGAGGGGGCAAGAGGCGAGCGTGAAAGCCTGATCCATTTCCACATCGCGCGTCTGGACGCCGACGCCGACCGCCAGAAGCTGATCGAGGGCCTCACCAAAACGCTCAACGACGTGCGCGCCTGCGTCATCGACTGGCGGGCCATGCGCGCCCACGTCGAACAGGCGATCAAGACCTTCAACTCCAATCCGCCGCCGCTGCCGATCGACGAAATCGCCGAAGCCAACCAGTTCCTGCAATGGTTGTGCGCCAACAATTTCACCTTCCTGGGCCTGCGCGAATATCGCTTCTCGTCCGACACCGATGGGTCGGACGAAATCAGCGCTGGCCAAGGCCTCGGCATCCTGCGCGATCCCGATGTGAAGGTTCTGCGCCGCGGCACCGAAATGGTGGTGATGACGCCGGAAATCCGGGAATTCATGCGCGAGCCGACCGTTCTCATCGTCACCAAGGCCAATGTGGACAGCCGTGTTCATCGCCGCGTCCGGATGGATTATGTCGGCATCAAGCTCTACACGCCCGACGGCCGGCTTGAGGGCGAATTGCGCGTCGTCGGCCTGTTCACCTCAGGCGCCTATACCCGTTCGGTGCGGCAGATCCCCTATGTCCGCCACAAGGTGGCGCAGGTGCTCGAGCGCGCCGGCTTCGACGCGGACAGCCACTCAGGCAAGGCCGTCCAGCATATCCTCGAAGAATATCCGCGCGACGAACTGTTCCAGGTCGATGCCGGGACGCTCTACAATTTCGTCATGGAAATCCTGACGCTCTATGAGCGCCCCCGCGTGCGGGCGCTGGCGCGGGCCGACAAATTCGACCGCTTCGTCTCCATCCTCGTCTTCATTCCGCGCGAGAAATATGACACCGATGTGCGTATGCGCGTCGGGGCCTTCCTGGCGCAGGTCTATATAGGGCGCCTGTCAGCCTCCTACGCCTCTTTCCCCGAAGGATCGCTTGCGCGCGTCCACTACATCATCGGGCGTTATGAAGGCCAAACGCCTGTCATCGCGCGCGACAGACTGGAATCCGAGATCAGCGCCATCGCCGCGACCTGGGGCGACAAGCTGAAAGCCGCGCTCGCTACCTCCGCTGACGGCATGCGAGCCCGCATGCTCGCCAACCGTTATGCCCGGGCCTTCACCGGCGGCTATACGGAAGCCTTCGGTGCCGCCCAGGCGATTGCCGATATCACCACCATCGAAAAGCTCACCCCGGCTCGTCCGGTAGCGATTTCGGTCTACAGCATCGAGGGCGAGGACGATGCGACGCGCCTCGGCCTTAAGGTCTTCTCGCGCGGCGCGCCCCTGTCGCTGTCCTACCGGGTGCCGGTAATCGAAAATCACGGCCTGCGCGTGGTCAACGAACGCACCTATCAGATCGTGCCCAGCGCGACGCCGGCACCCGCCCCAGTGTGGCTGCACGATATGACGATCGAGGCCAACGACGGCAAGCCGATCAATATCACCACGGAATTCAACCACCGCCTGGAAGCCTCGATCATGGCCGTGGTAAGCGATCGCGCCGAATCCGACGGCTACAACGCGCTCATTCTGCGAACAGCGCTGAGCTGGCGCGAAATTTCGGCCATCCGGGCCCTCTCCCGCTACCTGCGCCAGATCCGCGCGCCGTTCAGCCAGGACTATATGTGGGAGACTTTGCGCAACAACAGCGCGATCACCGCCAGCATTGTCGCTTTGTTTCAGGCCCGCTTCGACCCGCGCCTCGTCGCCACCGATGCCGAGCGTTCGGCACGCGAGACCGCCATTCTCACCGAGATCGAGGAACAGCTCAAATCCGTCGCCTCGCTCGACGAAGACCGCATCCTGCGCCTTTTCACCAATCTCGTGCAGACCACCATCCGCACCAATCTGTGGCAGATCGGTCAGGACGGGCATCCGCGTCCGGTGATCTCCTTCAAATTCGAAGCGCGCAAGATCGAGGCCCTGCCGGCGCCGCGGCCGCTTTACGAGATCTTCGTCTATTCGCCGCGTGTCGAAGGCATTCATCTGCGCTTCGGCAAGGTGGCGCGCGGCGGCCTGCGCTGGTCCGACCGGCCACAGGATTTCCGCACCGAGATCCTCGGCCTGGTCAAGGCACAGCAGGTCAAGAATGCCGTCATCGTGCCGGTCGGCGCCAAAGGCGGCTTTGTGCCCAAACGCCTGCCGCCGCCCTCCAATCGCGATGCCTGGATGGCGGAAGGCACCGAAACCTATCGCATCTTCATTCGCTCGCTGCTCGAACTCACCGATAATCTCGAAGGCGATACGATCGTGCCGCCCGACGACACCGTGCGGCACGATGGCGATGACCCCTATCTCGTCGTCGCCGCCGACAAAGGCACCGCCACCTTTTCCGATATCGCCAACGCTATCTCGGCCGAGAAGGGCCATTGGCTTGGCGATGCTTTCGCTTCCGGCGGCAGCCAGGGCTATGACCACAAGAAGATGGGCATCACCGCGCGCGGAGCGTGGGAAGCCGTCAAGCGCCATTTCCGCGAGCTCGGCACCGATATCCAGACCGTGCCCTTCACCGCGGCCGGTGTGGGCGACATGTCCGGCGATGTCTTCGGCAATGGCATGCTGCTCTCGCCGGTGACCAGGCTCGTCGCGGCGTTCGATCACCGTGACATCTTCATCGATCCCTCGCCCGACCCGGCCATCAGCCACGCCGAGCGCATGCGCATGTTCAACCTGCCCCGGTCGAGCTGGCAGGATTACGACAAGTCGCTGATCTCGCAGGGCGGCGGTGTGTTCTCGCGTTCGCTCAAGGCAATCCCGCTCGCGCTGGAAGTGCGGGCGTTGCTCGATCTCGATAAGCCGCGAGCCACGCCCTTCGAGGTGATGAGGGCAATCCTGAAGGCCCGCGTCGACCTGCTCTGGTTTGGCGGCATCGGCACCTATATCCGCGCCTTGGGGGAAAGCGACGAGCAAGTTGGCGATCGCGCCAATGATCCAATCCGCGTCACGGGCGCGGATGTGCGCGCCCGGGTGATTGGCGAAGGCGCCAATCTCGGCGCGACCCAGCGCGGCCGCATCGAAGCGGCGCAGAAAGGTGTCAAACTCAACACCGACGCCATTGACAATTCGGCCGGGGTCAACACCTCCGACGTCGAGGTCAATCTCAAGATCGCGCTGGCACGCCCCGAACGCGATGCTCGCCTCAGCCAGAGCGACCGCAACAGCCTGCTTGTCGCGATGACCGACGAGGTCGGCACGCTGGTAGTACGCAACAATTATCTGCAGACGCTGGCGCTTTCGCTGGCCGAACGCAAGGGCCTGGCCGACACCGGCTTCCTCACCCGCCTGATGCAATCGCTCGAGCAGCGCGGCCTCCTTGACCGCGCCGTGGAGTTCCTGCCGGACGATGTGGCGATCACCGAGCGCACCCGGCGCGGCCAGCCCTTTACGCGGCCGGAACTTGCCGTGCTGCTCGCTTACGCCAAGCTGATGCTCTACGACGATCTGCTCACCAGCGGCGTGCCCGACGATCCCTATCTCGCCCGCGAATTGTCGCAATACTTCCCACGCGAGGTTAGGGACAAATTCCCCGATTCGGTGGAATTCCATCGCCTTCGGCGGGAGATCATCTCTACCAATCTCGCCAATGCCGCGATCAATCGCGGCGGCCCGGCCTGCGTGGTACGCCTGATCGACGAGACCGATGCCGACGTTCCCACCATCGCCATGGCCTTCGTAGCGGTGGATGAATCCTACGGCCTCAGTCGGCTGAACGATGCGATTGATGCGCTCGACAACAAGATTGACGGTCAATTGCAGCTCAGCCTCTACGCCGCCGTTCAGGATCTGCTGCACTCGCGCGTCGTTTGGTATGTGCGCAATGTCGATTTCAGCGCCGGTCTGGAAGCTGTGATCTCGCGCTTCGGCCCTTGCATCCGTGAGATCGCCGCCGGGCTCGACAATAACCTGCCGCAAGACATCCAGGCCGGGCGCAGCAAGCGCCGGCAAGACCTGACCGATGGCGGCGTCCCGGCAGAACTTGCCGGCGAACTCGCCGATCTCGACACCCTGGTCTCCGCACCCGATATCGTGACGGTCGCAGAGCGCGCCAACCGCGCCATCGGCGATACGACCTCGACCTTCTTCGCCGCCGAGGCCAATTTCGGTCTCGACCGCATCATCGCCGCCGCGCGCGGCGTGCCGGCGAGCGATTTTTTCGAACGTCTCGCCATCGACCGCGCCGTTGACCAGATCGCAGCCGCCGAAAGAAGACTGGTCGCCGATATGCTTGCAACCGGCCAGTCCGGGCAGCAGGCCGCCGAGAAATGGCTCGCGACCCATCCTAAAGCTACGCGCATCCGCCGCTCGGTCGAGGAGATCGCTACCAGTGGACTGACGCTCGCCAAACTGACGGTGGCGGCGAATTTGCTGGGGGATTTGGTGAAGGTCTGAGAGGGCACGCTCGCGACAACCGATGTGGAGCATGCGCAGATGGACTGGGAAGCTAGGCCTGTGAAGCAACCAAAAGCAGCCTCATGCCAGCCGCGCAGGGGAGCGTAAACCTGCAATCACCGGCGATTTTTCGATCATGGATACTTTGCCGCACCTGGAAGCAAAACAATCTCGGCTCGAACCTAGCCAGTTTGAACAGACCGTCCTGTTGCTGCAGCGAGGCGGCGCGCTCGGCTCCTATCAGGCTGGTGTCTATCAAGCTCTTGCCGAAGCTGACCTCGATCCGGATTGGGTTGCCGGCATTTCGATCGGTGCCATAAATGCGGCGTTGATCGGTGGGAACCCACGGGAGAGCCGGGTCGAAAAATTGCGAGAGTTTTGGGAGGCCGTCAGTACGCCACCCCTCGGTCTCCCGCATCTCGCTTCAATCGAGATCAACGACGATGTAATCCATCGTGTCATCAATCAGACGCGCGCGTTAGGCATCATGTTATTCGGCGCGCCGCATTTCTTCACGCCCCGTCTGCTCTCCCCGATGTTCTGGCCGTCACCAAAGGCCGACCAGCTCAGCTTCTATGACGTCGCTCCATTGAGAACGACGCTTGAGCGCCTGGTCGACTTCGACCGGATCAATGCCGGCGGCATGCGTTTTCGCGTCGGGGCGGTGAACGTCAAAACCGCCAATTTTGTCTATTTCGATTCCGCGTGCGGACGAGGTGATCGAGTGAAGTCCTAACTTCCGGTATTGTGAGGGCTTTCGGACGCCGGCCGCCGAACACGCGGCGCCGTCCCTCAAGCGGCCGGCATCCGAAACCCTTCACAATAGGCGACATCGACTTGCCTACTCGATCACCTCGTCGGCGCGGCCAAGCAGCGACAGCGGCAGCACTGGCCCAAGCGCCTTTGCCCTCTTCAGATTGATGATCGTTCGACCTTGGTGCCCTGGCGCAGGTCGGCATCACGCTAAATGGCAGGCCACGAAATGCCCGTCGCTTCCTTGCTTTAGTTCGGGCGCAGCTTGCTGACAGCGCGGCTCGGCCTTGGGGCAGCGGGTGTGAAAATGGCAGCCTTGCGGCGGGTTCATCGGGCTCGGCACATCGCCCTTCAGGCGGATCCGCTTCCGCTTCACCTTCGGGTCCGGCACCGGCACGGCGGAGAGCAGCGCCTGCGTGTAGGGGTGCTGGGGGTTGCGGTAGAGATCGCTGGCCCTGGCCAGTTCGACGATGCGGCCGAGATACATGACCGCCACGCGGTCGGAGATATGCTCCACCACCGAGAGGTCGTGAGCCACGAACAGATAGGTGAGGTTCATCTCGCTCTGCAAATCCTCCAGCAGATTGATCACCTGCGCCTGAATGGACACGTCGAGCGCCGAAACCGGCTCGTCGCATACGATGAACCTGGGCTCCACCGCGAGAGCGCGCGCGATCGCGATGCGCTGGCGCTGGCCTCCGGAAAATTCGTGGGGGTAGCGCCGCATGTGCTCGCCCTTCAGCCCGACCTTGACGAGCAGGCTCGCCACGCGATCCTCCCGCTCAGCCGCAGTGGCGCCGAGCTTGTGGATGACAAGCGCTTCACCGAGGATGGCGTCGACGGTCATGCGGGGATTGAGGGAAGCGAAAGGATCCTGGAACACGATCTGCATCTTGCGCCGCAAGGCGCGCAAATCGTTGGCGCCCAGCCCCCGCACGTCCTGCCCGTCGAAGACGATCTCGCCCGAGGTGGGCTCGATCAGGCGCAACACGCAGCGGCCCGTGGTGGACTTGCCGCAGCCGGATTCGCCGACCAGTCCCAGCGTTTCGCCGCGATTGATCGCAAACGACACGCCGTCCACCGCATGCACGCTCCCGACCTCGCGCGACAATAGACCGCCGAGGACGGGAAAATGCTTCTTGAGATCGGTGACGCGCAGCAAGGGTTCGCTCATGGCGCCTCCCCGAGATGGCAGGCCATGCGATGGCCGGCGGCGATCTCGCGCAACACTGGCTCCCTTTCGGTGCACAGGCTCATGGCATGGCGGCAGCGCGGCGCGAACCGGCAACCCGGAGGAGGATTGATCAGGATCGGCACGGACCCGCCGATCGCCTCCAGCCGGCTTTTATGCTCGCTGTCGAGGTCGATCCGCGGAATGGAGCGGATCAGGCCCTGCGTATAGGGGTGGCGCGGGTCTTCGAACAAGGTGTCGACGGCGGCCTCTTCGACGACCTTGCCGGCATACATCACCACGACACGCTGCGCGGTTTCGGCCACCACGCCCATGGCGTGGGTGATCAGCATCACCGCCATGCCGAAGCGCTCCTTCATGTCCTGCAGCAGGTCGAGGATTTGCGCCTGGATGGTCACGTCGAGCGCGGTGGTGGGCTCGTCGGCGATGACGAGCTTGGGCTTGCAGGCCAGCGCCATGGCGATCATGACGCGCTGGCGCATGCCGCCCGAGAACTGATGCGGGTAGTCATGCACGCGCGCTTGCGCATTCGGGATCTGCACCAGCTTGAGCATCTCCACCGTGCGGTCGAGCGCGCCCCTGTTTGACAGGCCCTCGTGGCGGCGCAGGCTTTCCGCGATCTGCTCGCCGATGGTCAGCACCGGGTTGAGCGAGGTCATCGGCTCCTGGAAGATGAAGCCGATCTCCTTGGCCCGGACCTCGTCCAGCGCGTGGCTCGTGAGCGGCACGAGGTCGCGACCCTCGAACATGATCTGGCCCTGGACGATGCGGCCCGGCGGCATGGCAATCAGCTTCAGGATCGACATCGCCGTGACGGTCTTGCCGCAGCCGGACTCCCCCACCACGCCGAGCGTCTCGCCCCTCTCGATGGTGAGGTCCACGCCGTCGACGGCCTGCACGACGCCGTCGTCGGTGGCAAAGTGGGTCTTGAGGCCCTTTATTTCGAGCAAGGGCGCCATCAGATCACCTTTCGCGCGTCGAGCGCGTCGCGCAGCCCGTCGCCGATGAAATTGATGGCCACCACCGCGATGAAGATGGCTCCGCCCGGAAACAAGGCCCAATGGGCGGCAATGTCGAGATAGTCCTTGGCGTCATAGAGCAGCCGCCCCCACGTCGGGGTGTCCGGCGGAAAGCCGAGACCGAGAAAGGACAGCGTCGATTCGGCGATGATGGCGGCGGCGACATCGATCGTCCCGGCAATGATCACCGGTCCGACCGCGTTGGGCAGGATGTGGCGGACCACCTGCCGCGCGGGGCTGGCGCCGAGCGCGCGGGCGGCCTCGACAAATTCCTTCTCGCGCAAGGAGAGGAACTGGGCGCGCACGAGGCGGGCGACCGGCATCCAGCGCAGCCCGCCGATCACCAGCACGATGAGGATGAAAATGCCGCCCTCGGGGCCGAGCACGGCTTTGAGCCCGTCCCGGAACAGGTAGATGAGCAGGAGCAGGAGCGGCAATTGCGGCAGCGAGAGGAAGAGATCGGTAAGCCACATCAGCGCATGACCCAGCGCGCCGCGCGACATGCCTGCGAGCGCGCCGATCAGTGTGCCGACGATCACGGAGACCATCATCGCGGCGAAGCCGACGGCGAGCGAGATGCGTCCGCCATAGATCATGCGGGCGAGGATATCCTGGCCCAGATCGTCGGTGCCGAAGGGATGGGCGAGCGAGGGACCCTCCAGGCGCGCGTTGAAATCGATATCGTTGATGGAAACGCGCCACAGCAAGGGGCCGAACACCACCGCGGCAATCAGCACAAGGAGCAGGACCGCGCTGACCACGGCGAGCTTGTGGCGGCGATAACGCCGCCAGGTCTCGCGCCAGGGCGAATAGGTGCGCCGCTCAGCGGAGGGAGATGCGAGGGTCAAGCCAGCCATACAAGACGTCCGCGACAAGATTGAAGAGCACCACAAGGCAGGCGAATACGAAGGTCACGGCCATCACGACCGGGGTGTCGTTGGAGAGAATGGAGGAAATCAGCAGCGAGCCGATGCCGGGAATGCGGAAGATCTGCTCAGTAACGATGGCGCCGCCGAAGACGGCGGGAAGTTGCAGCGCGATCAGGGTGACCACCGGAATCATGGCGTTGCGCATCACGTGCCTGACGATGACCCTGGCCTGCCCGAGGCCCTTGGCGCGGGCGGTGGTGACGTAATCGAGGCGGATCACGTCCAGCATGGCCGAGCGCACGAATCGGGTCATCGAAGCCGCCTGAAACAGGCCGAGCACCATGACGGGCATGATCGCCTGCCGCAGCGCCTCGATGAACCAGTGCACGCCGGTTGCCTTGATGTCGGTCGTATAGACGAAGGGCAGCCAGTCCAGCGTGATCGAAAAGATCAGGATGAACAGGATGCCGGTGAAGAAGGTCGGCAGCGAAAAGCCGATGAAGGCGAGCGTGTTGGCGATCTGGTCGAACATCGAATAGGGCTTGGTGGCCGCATAGACTCCGACCGGTATCGCAACCAGAAGCGCCAGCAGCTGCGCCGATCCGATCACATAGAGCGTGGTCGGCAGGCGCTGCAGGATGAGCGTGTCAACGTTCATCCGGCTGACAAAGGAGAAGCCCCAGTCGCCCTGCGCCATGGCGAGGAGCCAATGCAGGTAGCGAAGATAGATCGGATCGTCGAGGCCGAACTTGGCCCGAAGCGCGAGACCCACTTCGGGCGGCACGTTCGGGTTGGTCGCCAATTCCGAGAAGGGGTCACCGGGCGCAAGCGCGAGCACGGTGAACAGGACCAGCGAAATGCCGAGCAGGCTCGGCACGGCGATCAGCAGGCGACGCAGGATGTACTGTCTCATGAGAGAACAATCCGGACCACACCTGTCGTCAGGTCTCCCGCTCCTGATACCAGTCCTGGATGTTGTCGGTGTCGTTCGCCCAGCCGCTGATCACCGGTTTCAGGGTATTTGACGACGCGCCCACCTTCAGGCGATGGAGCACGGGAACGAACACCGTATGCTCCCAGAGCAGATCATTGGCCTTGATATAGAGCCCGGCGCGCTTCACCGGATCAGTCTCCGTTTCAGCCGCCTCGACCACCTTGTCATAGTCCTTGTTGGCCCAGCGTGGAAAGTTCTGCCCCTGCCATTTGTTCGCCTTGGTGGCGACGTTTTCCGAAACGTAGCGCTTCATGTGCAGCGCCGGATCCGGCTGGGTCATCGGGATCTGGAACTCCTCGAGGTCGGAATAGAACTTGGCATAGGTGTCCGGGTTGGCCACATCGGACGAGAAGAAGACCGAGGCAACGACCGATTTCAGCTCAAGCTCGATGCCCGCCCTCTGGCAGGCTTGCTTGACGATGGCCTGGGTCTTCTGGCGCGGCGCGTTGATCGATGTCTGGTAGAGTAGTTTCAGCTTCTTGCCGTCCTTCGCGCGGATACCGTCAGCCCCGGGCTTCCAGCCGGCATCGTCCAGGAGCTTGATCGCCTTTTCGACGCTGAACTCCCAAGAGGTGTTCTTGGAGACGAATTGCCCGGGCCCGTTGAGGTAGTTGGCGGTGACGCGTCCGGCGCGGCCGTAAATGACCTTTTGGATAGCCTCCCGATCGACGAGCAAGGCAAGCGCCTTGCGCACCGCCGGGTCGGAGAGCAGCGGGTGCGTCGTTTTCATGCTGGAGCGCTCGCCGTCGACCTCGGTATTGGGGTCTGTGTTGTTGAGCGCGATGAATTCGATATCGCCACCCGTCGCATAAACGGTCTTGCCCTTGCCGCCCTTTTCGAGGCGCAGCAGCACCTCGTCTTCCACCTGCATGTTCCAGGCGTAGTCATACTCGCCCGTCTGGATCACGGCGCGCGCCGCCGAGACGGCATCACCGCCCCCCTTCATTTCGATCGTGTCGAAGTAGGGGCGGTTGGGCATGTGGTAGTCAGGGTTGATCTCGCCACGGACGAGATCGCCCGGCTTGAATTCGACGAACTTGTAGGCACCGGTACCGACGGGCGCCAGGTTGGTCGCGGCCTCGCGGGATTTCGCGCCCTTGTAGTCCGCAAGCAGGTGCTGGGGGATGATGCAGCCATAGGCACCGACAAAAGCACTGGCCCAAAAAGGAGTCGGGCTGTTGAACAGGACGCGGACGGTATGGTCATCGACCTTTTCGACCTTGAGGTCGCGGTAAACGGCGATGCTCACCGCCGCCGTGGCGAGATCGTTGGCGTAGTCGCAGGTGAACACGACGTCGTCGGCGGTGAAGGGTTTGCCGTCGTGCCATTTGACGCCGGGCTTGAGCTTCCAGATCACCGATTTGCCGTCGGCAGCGAGGCCGCCGTTCTGGATCGACGGGATTTCGGCCGCGAGAATCGGGTTGAGATTGCCGTCCAGGTCCCAGCTCGCAAGCGGCTCATAGAACAGGCGCGAGCCGTCCTGGTCCTTGGTGCCGGTGGCAAAATGCGGATTGAGCAGCGTCGGCCCCTGCCACCAGAGCAGCTTCAGCGGGCCTCCGCCGCCTCGCTTGGTCGGCTTGTAGGGTGACGGGCTCTGGGCCATGGCGACGCCGCCGATGGCGAGAAGCTGCGTGGCCATGGGCGCCGTGAGGCCAAAACCGATCATGCGCTGAATGAAGGCGCGGCGATCCATGCGTCCGTCCTTCACCTCGTCGACCATCATTCTGAGTTCGGTATCCAGCATGGTTGCTCCTCATTCGGTTATCGTGTGGTTGAGGCGGGCCGCAAAGTGCGGCCGCGTGAAGCGCTCCCGATAAGTTGGCACACCGAATGCCCCGCAGGTCAACTTGTTGCGGAGGGGATGGGAGACGTTTTCTGTTCGCGGCTTGGGCAGAGGAGCGCTTTGGAACACACCGCTTCGGCAGTCCGGCGGCAAAACCCGCTGAAACGCGCCTTCAGTTGCGGAAAATTTGTTCGCTGGGTCAGGTCAGGGACATGTCCAGCGGCGGGGCAACATTGTCCGGGAGCGGGCTGACATAGGGTGTCCGGGCCGTCCGCTTCCGGAGGTCGGCCTTGGCGGCGGCGATCAGGTCCGGTTCCGACAGCGCCGTGACGCCTAGCCCGGCCATGGCTTTGGCGGCCTGGACCATGGCCTTGTGGGCGGCCGGGCTCTTGCCCTGCGCCACCACCTGCCAGGTGTGGAACGGGGTGCCGATGGCGACCGTCGGGGAATGGACTTGGACGGTCGGCACGACCCAGCTCACGTCGCCGATGTCAGTCGAGCCGATGAGAGGATTGCGCCTGGCATCCAGGGGCACGAGGAAATCGGCCAGCGGCCGGTCGGCGGGCTCCATCCCGATCGCGCGATAGACCGCGGCGATGTCCTGCCCGGTCAGGGTGGACTGGATCTTTGCGGCGAAATCCTTGTCCGCGTCGTCGAAATGCGGCGGGCCGAGGTCCTCCATGATGCGGTGGAGGGCCTGCTCGAGCGGGGTGTTGGGCAGGAGATTGGAGACTGCGGAAATGATCCGCATTTCCATTTTGGTTTCGGTCATCAGCGCGGCGCCCTGCGCGATCTTGTGCACGCGTTCCACCAACTCGTTCATGCCGGGCAGGTCGCGAGCGCGGATGGAATAGCGCACGCGGGCATGGGCCTGCACCACGTTGGGGGCGATGCCGCCGGTGTCGAGCAGGGCATAGTGGACGCGGGCGTCGCTCGGCATGTGCTCGCGCATGTAGTTCACGCCGACATTCATAAGCTCGACCGCGTCGAGCGCGCTGCGGCCCAGATGCGGCGAGGCCGCGGCGTGCGAGGTCCGCCCGGTGAAGATGAAATCGGCACGCGTGTTTGCCAGCGAAGGCGTTACCACCACCTCCCAGAAGCTATGCGGGTGCCAGGTGAGGGCGATGTCAACGTCATCGAAAGCCCCGGAGCGCACCATGAAGGCCTTCGCTGCGCCACCCTCCTCCGCGGGGCAGCCGTAATAGCGCACGCGGCCGGGCACCTTGTGGGCGGCAAGCCAATCCTTCACCGCGGTAGCGGCGAGCAACGCGGCCGAGCCAAGCAAATTGTGGCCACAGCCATGGCCATGCCCTCCCGCCTCCACTGGGCGAGGCTCCGCCACGCCCGCTTCCTGACTAAGACCGGGCAGGGCGTCGTATTCGCCAAGGAAGGAGACGACGGGCCCGCCCTCACCCCATTCGCCCATCAGGCCTGTGGGAATGCCTGCGACACTCTCTGTGATGCGGAAACCCTGATGGCGCAGCTCCGCCAGATGCTCGGCAGAGGAGCGCGCCTCGGTGTAGCACACTTCCGGCGTCGCCCAGACCTTGTTGCTCAGGTCGATGAACCGCGCCTTGATCGCGTCAACGCCGAGCCAAATGTCACTGCGGTTGTCCATCTTCCGCTCCCTGTTCCAATGTGAGAGTGAAATCACTATCAGCTTCGCCAGACCCTCCTGGCGCCGGCCGGCGCATCAGCCATGCGGCCGGCGCGAAGGCGGTGTCGGTCCCAGACTGCTTGCCCTGTAACAGGCGCAAAAGCAACCAGGGGCCGCATGGCAGCAAGAAGCATTCGATCCGCCCGTGTCTTCTATCTGCACGGGCCTCGCCATCGGCTCGCCGAGCATAAGCAATTTCAGCATTGAAGACCGCCTCTGGCACTCTGCAGAAATGGCACTTTGCGAGATGTCCGCTTTGCGCCAACACCGGACCTCCCCATAACGACGCGAATGATCCATCTCGGACAGGCAGCCTCTCATCGAGCCCGATCAGTCAGTGCGCTGCAGCAGTAGCCCGACTTCTCGTGTTGTGGAAATTGGCGTAGTGTCGCTGCAAGGGAGGGATACTGCATCGACGAGCCCAAGTTTCCCGCCCGACTGTCAGGCGAAATTCGTCAAAAGAAAATAGGTTTCTGCGCGGCCTCGGCGGCGCGACCCAATGCGGGAGGTTGGCATGCACGACATCGTTATTCGTGGCGGCACGATCATGGATGGCACCGGCAAGGCCGCATTTAGCGGCGACGTTGCGATTGCAGAAGGGCGTATCACCGGGGTCGGCGGGAAGCAGGGACCTGCTCGGCGCGAGATCGATGCCACGGGGCTGATGGTTACGCCTGGCTGGGTCGACGTGCACACGCACTACGACGGTCAGGCGATGTGGGATCCGCTGCTTGCGCCCTCATGCTGGCATGGAGTGACGACCGTCGTTTTCGGAAATTGCGGCGTGGGTTTCGCACCGGTGAAAAAGCATCATCGCCAGGCCTTAATGGATTTGATGGAAGGGGTAGAGGAAATTCCGAACCCCGTGTTGGCCGCAGGGCTTACCTGGGAGTGGGAGAGCTTTCCTGATTTCATGGATGCGCTGGAGCGCCGCGAGCGCGTCATCGACATCGCGGCGCAGGCCGCGCACTTGCCGATGCGCGTCTATGTGATGGGTGATCGCGCAATCCGCCGGGAACCTGCGACGGCGGACGACATTGCCCAGATGCGGCAACTCACCATCGAGGCGTTGCGTGTCGGCGCGTTCGGCTTCACCACGTCCCGCACGGATTCGCACAAGACGCCTGACGGCGAGCTCGTGCCTTCGCGTAATGCGGACGACTTGGAACTGCTGGGTATCGGCTCCGCGCTGGGCGAGACCGGCACCGGCGCGTTCGGCATGAACAGCGACTTCGACGACGAGGACTATGAGCTGCGCTGGATGCGAAAGCTCGCCAGGGAAACCGGTCGTCCGGTCTGGTTCCTGCTGACCGATCGCTATGAAGACCCGGAGCGCTGGCGGCGTTTGATGAAAGCGGTGCATGCGGCGCGCTCCGAGGGACTGGCGCTCACAGCGCAGATTGCCGGTCGTCCGATTGGCGTGATGATGGGCATCGGCACCGCGCTCAATCCGTTCACCGTGCGGCCGAGCTACAAGGCGCTCGAAAGCCTTCCCATTGCGGAGCAGCGCAAGCGGCTGCGCGATCCCGAGCTGCGACGGAAAATCCTCGCCGAGAAGCCTTCCGACGCCGAGGTAGCGAAGCTCGCTCAGTTCCGCCAGCTCATCACCAGGCGCTGGGACAAGTTCTTTACGATGGGCGACCCGCCGGATTACGAGCCGGATTCGGAAAACAGTGTTGCGGCGATCGCGACGCGCACGGGGCGTACTCCCGATGAAGTGGCCTACGACTACATCATCGAAGAGAATCAGTACCTGTATTTCCCGGTGGTGAATTACGTGACGGGTGACCACGAGCCGATCCGCGAAATGCTCAGCGACCCGGCTTGCTTGCTCGGCTTGAGCGACGGCGGCGCGCACTGCACCTCGATTGTGGATTCAGGCCTACCGAGTTTCATGCTGGCGCATTGGGGTCGCGACCGCCGCCGCGGGCCACGGCTGCCCCTTGAGCATCTGGTCAAGCGGCAAACGAGCGAAACCGCCGACTTCTTCGGTCTGTCGGATCGCGGTCGGCTGGTGCCGGGCTTGCGCGCCGACGTGAACATCATCGACTTTGACCGTCTGCAGCTGCATAAGCCAGAGCTCGTGCACGACATGCCGGCTGGCGGCCGGCGTTTCGTGCAACGGGTCGATGGATATGAAGCAACGCTTGCGGCAGGCATTCCCATCTTCGAGCGAGGCGAGCATACTGGCGCGATGCCGGGGCGCCTCGTACGAGCAGGCCACAATGGTCATCGTCGAGCGTAGAATCTGAGGGCAGCTTCCGGCGCGAATTCAGGGGTGGCGACCAATGACGGCTTTGGGTCAAAAGCTCCAATGGAGGAAGGTCCGGTTTCGAGCCACTAGCGGTCATTTTCCGCAAATCAGGTTTGACCCGAAGCCGACCGCTGATCAGGCCGCGGACCCCATTCCGAATGTAAGCTGATTTCCATCAAGATCGATAAGGTCAAAGTCGCGCATGCCGTAATCGTAGTTCTGCGGTGGCTTTACGATCCTGGCCCCACGCGCCGCCAATTCGGCGTAGACGGCATCGACATCCCTTACGAACACGCACATGCCGCCATTGCCGGATAGCCGGCTCGTTTGGCTTGCCGAAAGAAGGTGCAAGGCAACTTCGTCCCGACACAGGCACACATAGAATGTCGGAGTTCCGTATTCGAACGTAACCGTGAAGCCGAGCACGTCGCTGTAGTGCTCAGTGCTCTTGGCTATATCCGTCACGACGAATACTGTGGCAGCACGAACCATCATTGGATCTTCTGCAATCACCGGGTGCCTCCAGGAATGGGCCAGCCGCGCAGATCCAAGCTTAGCAGGAATACCGATATGCAGCTTCCATATCATGATCGCTATGCTTATTCGCCGATCGTTGACCGTCCGGACTACTC
>Ga0105238_10002652_pt1 | contig 17799 bp, 9 predicted proteins | sample KBSC34metaG_FD_81526 | JGI IMG/M metagenome (GOLD analysis project Ga0105238, IMG submission 81526) | Corn rhizosphere microbial communities from Kellogg Biological Station, Michigan, USA - KBS C3-4 metaG | ecosystem: Host-associated > Plants > Roots > Rhizosphere > Soil | place: Michigan, USA... | reverse complement strand
TGCGCAGGGATTCGACCGCGACAGAATTTCCCAGGAATTCGTTGAAGCTGCCGGGGAATTGGGGAGTCAGAGACATTCCGTTCCTCATGATACCGGGTCGAGGAGTTTGGGCTGTGGCGGTGGCGGAGGCCGATACGGCAGGAGAGCTCAACCGGGGTTAGTGATCCTACACAAAATGGGAGTATTTATGATTATCCGTAGAGAAAGGACTATGACCGGCTCACGTCTCCTTGGATTCTCCGTCTTGTGGTTTGGCCCATTGTTTGCTTGCCAACAAGAGGCGACGTCTGCTTTCTTTGGTCAGGTACAGTTTTGAGCGGTCACGCCCTCGTGTGTCGATCATGAGAAACGCCTTCCAGACCCGGATGCTGGCGCTCGCACTGTCCCTTGCGACGCTTGGGGCGTGTATTTTCGCCGGGTTCAACCTCTCGGACGAACTGGGCACAGACTTTCCAACAGACGGAATCACCTGGTCCGAGGCAGGCAGTGGGCTGCGGGCGGACCGTGTGCCGGTAGGCTCGGCCGGGTACCGCTACGGCATTCGCGAAGGCGACGTGCTGAACGCTGTGAACGGCAGCCCGACTCCGCGGGTCGCCTCACAGGTGAAGGCGATGTACCGGACCGGCATCTGGAATGCCGCAACTTACTCGATCCACCGTACACAGACCGACACCGCAAAGGCGTCCACTTTTCCCATTCAGGTGATCCTGGAGCCGGAGGACCGCAGCAAGAATTACGGCGAACGGCTGATCGCACTGGTCTATCTTGCGATCGGACTGTATGTCCTGCTGCGCCGCTGGACCGCGCCGAAATCAACACACTTCTACGTCTTCTGCCTCGTCTCGTTCGTGCTTTATTCCTTCCGGTGGACCGGCAATCCCGGGGTGATGGACCGGATCATCTATTGGGGTAACCTGATCGCGAACATGCTGCAGCCGGCGTTGTTCCTTCACTTCGCCATCAGCTTTACCGGAGCCGCTACTGAGGAAGAGAAGGCACGACTGCGCCACAAGGTGCTGGCGGTTCTGTTGTACATGCCGGGTGCGTTGCTGACGGGTCTGCAGATCTGGGCTATCGCGAAGTGGTCGGCTACCGGTTTGCTGAATCACCGGTTGGACCAGATCGGCTTCGGATACATGTCGCTGTATTACGTGGTGGCGGCGATTGTGTTCCACCTCCGCTATGTCCGGGAGAGTTCACCACTCGAACGCCAGCAGCTGAAGTGGCTCGCTCGTGGCACGCTGACGGCCATTGGCCCGTTCACGCTGCTGTACGCCGTGCCGTACGTGCTCGGGTTCCAAGTACCGTCGGCGTTGGAGAAGATTGCTCTCCTGTCACTGGTCTTTCTTCCGCTTACGTTCAGCTGGGCCATCGTTCGCTACCGGCTGATGGACGTCGACCTGATCATCAAGCGCGGTGTGGCCTACACGCTTGCCACTGCGGCGCTGGCGGGCGCTTACTTCGGGGTGGTGGGCCTGACGTCGGAGGTCATCCACACCCGCTACCCGATCTTCGGCCGGTGGGGGCCCATTACCGCGATCATTCTGGTCGGGCTCTCCTTCGACCCGTTGAAGCGGATGATCCAGGGACGCGTGGACAGGCTGTTCGAGCGCAAGAGCTTTGACTATCGCGAGACCCTGATCAACTTTGGGCGCAGTCTTAATTCGCAGACGGATCTGCGCGCGCTGGTCGATTCGATCGTCGAGCGGCTGCCGCAGACTCTGCTGGTCACGCGAACTGCTGTGTTCCTCGCGGCGGAACCAGGAGCTGCGAATCAGCGATTCGAGCTTGCGGCTTCGCATGGGATCACGAATCTGGAGGCGGCGGATCTGCGCACGCTCGACCTGGGCTTTCTCGGCTTTGACGGAAGTGGCGCGGGTGACCACATTTTTCTGGAGAACCCGCAACAGGTGATGAGGCTGCCCTCCGGCCAGCAGCGCACCGCGCAACTGCTGGATCTGAACTACTACCTGCCCTGCCGGGTCGCGAGCCGCGAAGGTGCCGGCACACGTACGGTTGCCGTCATTGGCCTCGGACGTACCGACTCCGGCGACTTCCTCTCCAGTGAGGACATGGAGGTTTTGGGCTCGCTGGCGGGCTACATCGGCATCGCCATCCAGAACGCCCAGCTCTACCGCCGGCTGGAGCAGAAGATTACGGAGTTTGAGCGGCTCAAAGACTTTCACGAGAACATTGTCGAGTCTATCCATGTAGGCATCTTCGCGGTTGATTTGGAGGATCGCATCGAAAGCTGGAACGCCGAGATGGAGGTGATGTGCGCCAAGTCACGGCAGGAAGCATTGCATCAGCCCATGTCGGCCATCTTCCCGGCGGAGTTGATGCAGCAGTTCGAACGAGTGCGGGACGAACAGGGGACGCACACCTTCTACAAGACGCGGCTGCCGTTGCCCACAGCGGAGATCCGGGTCGCGAACATCGCCATTGCGCCCCTGATGACTCGCGACTTCAAGGTAGTCGGGCGCATCGTGCTGGTCGATGACATCACCGACCGAATTGAGCTTGAAACTCAGCTCACGCAGGCGGAAAAGCTGTCGTCGATCGGGTTGCTGGCGGCGGGCGTGGCGCATGAGGTCAACACGCCACTGGCTGTGATCTCCAGCTACACGCAGATGCTAGCCAAGCAGATGCGTCCAATGCTTGAGGAGAATCAGCGGCTAGGTCCCGTGCTCGAGAAGATCACCCAGCAGACCTTCCGTGCATCGGAGATCGTGAACGGGCTGCTTAACTTCTCACGCACCAGCGGCACCGAGTTCAAATCCGTCGACCTGAACCGGCTTGTGCACGACACCCTGACGTTGTTGGAGCACCAGTTCAAGACAGCAGGTATCCAAGTGGAAACCGAGCTGAACCCTGCGCTACCGCGGATCCATGGAAACGAAGGCAAGCTGCAGCAGGTCGCGCTGAATCTGTTGCTGAATGCCCGTGATGCGATGCACGGTTCCGCTAACGCTCGTATACGGATTACGACGCAGGAGACCGACGGCGGAGTCTCGGTGCTGGTGCAGGACTTCGGCACGGGTATTGAGCCCGAGAATCTGAAGCGTATCTTCGATCCCTTCTTTACCACCAAGACGCAGCCGCGCAACGGCCAGCACAAGGGCACCGGATTGGGGCTCGCTGTCAGCTATGGCATCATGCAGGAACATGGCGGCAAGATGCACGTCGAGAGTACCGTTGGGGCAGGCACCACTTTCCGGCTGGAGTTTCCGCCGGCCGCAACGCTGGCGCGCGAGTCGAGTGCGGGAGAGAGCACAGAGCCCGTGGCAAGCAGCACCGTGAGTGCATGACGCTCCTGCAGCGCAACCAGCAGTAACGAGGCCCTATGTCTGATGTAAGTGCGACCCTCAACATGGAAGAAACGGCAGCACGGACCGCGCCGCCGGACGCACGGCTGGCTGGACCGGCCAGCGTTCTCATCATCGACGACGAGGCGGCCATCCGTGACTCGCTGGAGACGCTGCTTGTCATGGAAGGCTTCCAGGTGACGATGGCGGTGGATGGCGCTTCGGGACTGGAGCAGCTCGCCCAACGTGAGTTCGATCTGGTGCTGCTGGACCTGGCGCTGCCTGGCGAGAGCGGTATGGAACTGCTGCCCAGGATTCTCGAGATGCAGCCGGGAATGCCGGTCATCATGATCACCGCATTCGGCACGGTCTCGAACGTCGTGGAGGCGATCCGCGCGGGCGCTGAGAACTTCGTCCAGAAGCCGTGGGATAACGAGAAGCTGCTGGCCGATATCCGCGCCGCCATTGCACGGAAGCGCGCCGAAGAAGAAGTCGTGCAGCTTAAGCGCACACTGAAGCAGCGCTATAACTTCGAGAACATCATCGGCAAGAGCGATCCGATGCTTCGGCTGTTCGATCTGGTGGCACAGGTGGCACCCAGCCGCTCCACCGTATTGATCCAAGGCGAAAGCGGCACCGGCAAGGAGCTGATCGCCAAGGCGCTGCACGCCAACTCTCCGCGACGCGACAAGCCTTTCGTCCCGGTCAACACAGGCGCCGTGCCGTCGGACCTGCTCGAATCCACCTTATTCGGTCACGTGAAAGGCGCGTTCACTTCCGCGATCGCGGCTAAGAAGGGGCTGTTCGAAGTCGCCAATGGCGGCACGCTCTTCCTCGACGAGATCGGCACGATGAGCATGGATATGCAGGCCAAAATTCTGCGCGTCCTGCAGGACCGCCGCTTTATGCACCTGGGCGGTACGCAGGAGGTCCAGGTGGATGTTCGCATCATTGCGGCCACGAACGTGGACCTGCAAGTCGCGGTGCGCGAGGGCCGCTTCCGCGAAGATCTTTTCTATCGGCTCAACGTGATCTGCATGGAGCTTCCACCTCTGCGCGCGCGGCGCCAGGATATCCCACTGCTCTCCGCCCACTTCCTGAAGATGTATGCGGATGAGAACGGCACGCCGGTGCCGTCGCTTTCCCCTGAGGCCATGCGCATCCTGATGGACTATGAGTGGCCAGGCAATGTGCGCGAGCTCGAGAACGCCATGGAGCGCGGCGTCGTGCTCGCAACCTCGAGCGTTATTTCGCCTGACCTGCTGCCCGCTTCGCTGACGGGGAACACGTACTCGGCTACCCTGCTGGATCACAGGCCGGACGCCAGCCTGTTCGATCTGATGGAAGAGATTGAGCGTCGCATTATCGCCGACCGGCTGGAGCGATGCCACTGGAACCAGACCGAGGCGGCGGAGTACTTCAAGATCCCTCTTTCGACGTTGAACCAAAAGATCAAGCGATTGAATGTCGAGATCAAAAAGCGCGGGCGCGAGTAGTCGGTCCCGACGCACGAGCCGACGTCCACTGCACACATCAGCGATCTCTTCAACCGAGAGAAGAGCAACCCATTTACTTCGCAGCCGTGAACTGTGGGTTTTTGGCCGCGCTGATGAGGTTGGCGAGGATGCGGTAAGAGCCGGGAACGCCTTCGGGAAACTGGCGATAGAGTGCGTACGCCAGATAGATGAAGGCGCCGCGGCCGGTGCGAGCGACCAGGAGGCCACCGCGCTGGGGCTGTTGGCCCTGATCATGGACCTCGGTGAGCGCGGTGAAGTGCGGATCCCACTTTTCCATGAAGCCGTGGCCGCGTTCTTCCACCCAGCCATTGAAGTCGGCTGAGGTGATTTTGTTGGGCCATGTGAGCAGCGGGTTGGTCGGGTCGAGCAGCGTGACTGCGGCGTCCTCTTCGACTACGCGCTCGTTGGAGCCGAGCGTGAGCGGGTAAGGAGCGGAGCCGGCGGGAAGCGGGCGGGCGACGTACTGGAGAATGACGACGCCTCCGTCTGCCGCATAGGCCAACAGCGCGGCGTTTGCAGGCGTGAGGTCGCTGTTGACCTCGTAGGGGCGAACGCCGAGGATGACGGCGTCGAAAGCCTTGAGGGATTCTGGTGTGATCTCTGACGCCGTGAGAATACGGGGCTTGAGGCCTAGCTGCTCGAGGGCGGCAGGAGTGTCGTCACCGGTGCCAGGAATGTAGGCGATTTTCAACTCGGGTGCAGTGTGGACATCGACAGGAACGACGTGAACGCTAGCGGGCTTGTAGAAGTTTGTGCGCGGGATACCTGAGTATCCAACGGATCGATAACCCTCCGAGTAGGTCTTGCCGTCGACGAATTTCAAATTGCCGGTCAGTGTGACCGGGGCACGGGGGCCGGAGGGCGCGGTGATGGTGAAGCTGGTCTGGCCGGATGCGGGTTGCAGATCTTTCGCGTGTTCCACGCGCCAGCGGGCCGGGTGCGTGAGGCTTGCTGAGTCGAGTGGTACGGTCGCAGGACTGACCTCCATACCGACGGAGAATTCGTCGGTTCCGGAGGGCAACATCTGCGTGCGCTGCGACAGCAGGACAGAGACGGGTGGGATGACTACAGCCGGTTGCGATGCATGGTCCGTGTGCGCTCCCGCGACGGCCGCCTCGAGCACCACGGGCACACCTTGGTAATCGAGCTGCATACGAACGCGAAGTGGCGCAGGTGCGGTGGGCGCGTTGCGAAGGTTCTTGTCTGAGATGTCGTAGTAAGGCTGCTCGATACTGGAGCGAGAGAAGTACGGACGCGTGGGCGAGAAGCCGCCTGAGTTGTCAACGTTCCGGTCGCCGCGCCAGGATGTGTGGGCGGATATGGACCGAGTCTCGTTTGCGGAGACCTCAGTACCGGCGACCGTAAACGAGAGAGCCTTCAACTCGGCATTCTGGTCGGAGTTGTTCGACACGTCGAGGTTGACCGTGACGGTTTTCTGATCGGATAGCACGTTAGCACCCGTATCAGAGCCGCCGAGGGAAGCTGTCAGATTCAAGCCGGCGGAGAGTGCGAGAGCATTGTTGAGCTGGACACGCTTGATGCGGAGTTCGTGAAGGAGACTGAAAGACTCGTTTCGAGGTAGATCGTTGACCGCGGAATTCTGCAGTTCTCCGATGACACCGTCGATTCCGGCGAGTGCGTCGTGCAGCGCAGGCGCAATTGCGCTGGGATCTGCGGCATTGAAATCCTGTTGCGCCTTGGCGAGCATACCATCCAGCTTCTGGAGAAAAGGACGGAGCTTGCTTTCTGCTGCTGGGCTCAGCGAGGCGATGCCGGGAAGCGAGGTGTCGATGCCATCGAAGAAGCCGCCAGTCTCGAGGCCCGAGTCTTCGCCGTCGGCCTGGTGGAGTGCCGAGCCGTAGCGGTGATAGTTGACGTCGAACTTGCCCGTGGGAGTGGGACGGCCGCCGCGTCCGATCTGACTCTTCTGTAACGCGAGCCCCTGCCGCGCGAACTGGACATAGCTCAGGCCGCCGAGCAGCGGGTCTGTAGCTCCCTCCGACACGACGACATTCGGCTTCGGTGTCGCCGTGGATACCTTTCCGGTCACGTAGTTTGTGAACTGAGGCGTGACGTACTGGTTGATGGCGTAGTCGAACATGCCCTTGTTGTCGATCCGGGCCATCGGGATGCGCGCATAGACCTTGAGGGGCTGCCAAGGCTGAAGTCCCGCGGCTATCTGGTCAGGGAAGACGGTGGGATCGCCTGCGGCCTTGAAGACTTCTTGCGCGATCTCGCCCGAGACCTGGTGCTGGCCGTGGCCGTCGGAGGGAGCGCCAATGAAGACCGCTCCGATGACAAGCGGGCGATAGAGTCGGACAGCTCGGACGGCGTCATAGAGGACGCGTTCGTGGGTCCACTTCTTGAACGCTTCTTCCTTCGTCTTGGAGAAGCCAAAGTCGACTTCGGTGCCGAAGAACTGGTCGACACCCATGTAGCGGCCTGCGGCGAGCAGTTCCTGGGTGCGGATGAGGCCTAAGGCATCTTCGAAATCCGCGGACATGAGGTTCTGGCCGCCCTCGCCGCGAGTAAGGGTAAGCATTGCGACGCGAGCGCCCTGGCCCCGAGAAAGATAGGTGAGCATGCCGCCATCTTCGTCGTCGGGATGGGCGACGATGAGCATGAAAGACGCGCGGGTGCGCAGCTTGCGCAGAAGCTGCTGGAGGGCAAGCGTGCCGTGGTTGATCGGCAGTGTGTCTGCAAGATCGGGCGCAGAGACACGCTCGCCTGCGAGATTGGCAGGGTCATTCCGGACTGTGAACTGGGCCTGTGCAGCCAGCGACGTGGCGAGAGCGAGTACGGACAGACGAACGGCAGCCGAGCGAAACTTCATGCGTTTGAGGACCCCTGAATTGTGCGGGTGGTTCCGGTTTTCACGATAACGTATTCGACGGGAATTGGATGAGGTATTAAGGCCGTCGGACGCGCGAAAGGCAAACCAAAGCCTTGGGGAACGACAGAGGAGCAGGATTATGACAAGTACGGCGCTAGTTGCGAGACCAGTGGAAGGCGAGGCCTCCCTGAGCAAGAAACGGCGAGCCGAGCGAGAGGTTGGGGGTGCGTGCGACCTGCGGGCGCTGATTGAAGAGGTTATCGAGCAGCAGGGAAGCGGTCCAGCGGGAGCCGAAGTCGTGACGGCCGTACAGACCCACCGAGACGAAGTGATCGAGAGGGTAGATGTTGGAACTGTCGTCGTAGGCGCGGCCAGTGGCCCGTAGCACGAGTGTCAGCTCGCCCGCACGCCTTTGAGCTGCGCGGAACTGCGCGGTCAGGCTCTGCCGCGGTACCTGCGGTATCCAGTTGCCTACCAGGGCTGGTTTCGCAGAAAACTCAGTGACTACTGCGTGCGCGTATTGATAGCCAATGCCTGCCGAGAACAGATGGCCGGATGCGAGATCGAGGCGGAGCTCTGTGCCGTTGCTGACGATTTGTCCGAGGTTTTGGCGGCGATTGGTGATGGAAGTAGCCGTGGACGAGACGAGCACGGCGGAGACGGGCCGATTGATTTCGGTCCAGAAATAGGTGGCGGAGATGACGGCCAGCGGTGTGGGCGTGAGATGAGCGCCGATCTCCCACCCAGTGGCGCGTTCAGACGTGAGCTGTGAGTTCGCCAGCGTGGTTTCCTGGCCGACCTGGCCGGTGCGGTAGAGCTCGTTCATGGTGGGGGTGCGGAAGGCGCGGAAGACCGACGCGTGCAGGGAACCAACAGAGCCGATCTGGCGGACGATGCCCAAGCGTGGGCTGGCGATGAACTCGTTACGGTTCCGGGTGACGGTTCGGACGATCGGAGCTGTGGCGGAGCCTGCGGAGAGCCCGACCGTGTCGAGATTGGAGACGGAGTCCAGACGCAGCGAGAGGGCTGCCGACCAGGGGCCATGCGAGCCGAGCAGCTCACCGAAGCCGCCCACGAATCGTTGGCGCGCCGAGGTGTTGGCGGTGCCGTTGGGACGGCCGCCGGAGATGGGGGTCTCGTTGTCCGTGGCGCGGAGGTCTCGGACGTCGAAACCGGCCACGATTGCAATGCGGTGGAGTACGGCGGAGGCATCGGTAGATGCCCCGAGCTCCTGCGCAGTGACGTGCTGAAACCGGGTGAGGTTCTCGACGTTGCGGGCGGCGTTTGTTGAGGAGAACGTCTGGCGATAGCCCTCATTGCTGCCGAAGAGGCGGGCACGGCCGGTGACGTTCTGGTTTGCGGACCAGTCGCCTCCGCCGATGTAGCGCCATAGACGGGTGCCATTGGTCTGGATGGAGGTGCCGTTATTGCGCGCTTCGTTGAGCACGTTGCCGATAAGGAAAAGGCGGCTGCCGCCAGAGAACAACCTGTCGGTCTGGCTTCGGAGCGCCTGGTAATGCACGTTTGCCGGTGTGTCGATGGGGCCGGCAAGTTCTGGCGCGATCGCGAGGTAACCGGCGGTGCGATAGCTGTCGAGGGCGATGAGCTGGCGCACCCGGGAGCCGCCGAGATCGGCCCGGCCAGAGATGGCCGATGTGTCCTGCCCGCCGCCGACGACGGACAAGTCAAACAGAGCCGTAGTGGGAGACGCGAGTGCGACGTTGATGATGCCTCCGAGGGCGCTTGAGCCGTAGAGATCGGAGCCGCCGCCGGTTGCGAGTGCTACTCCGCTGATGGCCTCCTGTGGAATTTCATTCCAGTGGATCCAGCCGCCGAAGGGATCATTGAGCGGAACGCTTTGCTGGAGGACGAGCGACCTGCTGGCGGCCGTCGAGCCGAGTCCTCGGAGCGAGATGCCTTGGCTGGTGGGATTCTGCACGCGGGAACTCGAGCGGCGGAAGAGCTCGAAGCCGGCCTGCTGACGAAGCCTATCGTCCAGTTGAATGGCAGGGAAGTCTCGGAGCTGCTGCGGGCCGAGAGTGTAGACGGTGTTGGCGGTCGCAGGCAGGTCGATAGAGGAACGGGTTGTGGTGACGGTGACCTGCTGTTCAACGGCCGCGGGTTCGAGTTTGAGGATGATGCTGGAGCCGCCGGCGTGGACCACAACCGGCTGGGAGCGCATCTGCGGAGCTGCGGCACGAAGGACCAGGCTGCCCGAGGCCGGGTAGTCCAGAGCGAAGGCGCCAGCGGCATCCGATGTGGAGGTGACTTCACCATGAGACCCGCTGGCGATGACTTGAGCATGGGCGATGGGACGTCCGGTTGGGTCCTGCACGGTTCCACTCAGATGCGAAGGAGTCTGTGTCCACGCCGTGGCAGAAATTGCGAGCAGGGCGATGGATAGTACGGTGATTGGTACGACACGGAGCAGGCGGGCGCAGGTGCGAATAGGTCGATCTATCATGGCAGGGAGGATTTCCAGAGCTCCGGCGGAAGATGCGGCAGGATGCTTACGCCTTATAATAGAGGGATATGGTGCGCGATGGCATCTTCTATGCGTTGGGTTTCTGCATTGCTGCTGCGCTCCTCTGGTCTGTAACGCAGTCATTTTTGCTCACAGCCATCCCAGTTCTGCTGGCGCTTTTCTTTCTGTGGTTCTTCCGCGACCCTTCGCGGCGGATTCCGAGCGGCCCAGGTGAGATTGTCTCGCCGGCGGACGGTGTGGTGACTGAGGCCGACTGGATCGAGACATCTGCAGGCAGCCGGTACCGGATCAGCATCTTCCTGAATGTGTTTGACGTGCACGTGAACCGTTCCCCGGTGTCGGGGATGGTGAAATCGGTGGACTATCGTGAGGGTGCATTCCTGAACGCAATGAAGCCGGAATCGGGTCTGTTGAATGAGCAGACTTTGGTGGTCATCGACGCCGGCGGCTACGATGTGAGCTTCAAACAGATCGCAGGGCTGTTGGCGCGCCGCATCGTATGCAAGGTGAAGCCGGGGGACAGGTTGGAGCGAGGGCAGCGTGTGGGCATGATCAAGTTTGGCTCGCGTACGGATGTACTGATGCCTGCGGACGTTGTGCCTCGGGTGAGGACCGGCATGCGCGTGAAGGGCGGTTCCACGGTGCTTGCGGTACTGGCGGTCGGCAGTCCCGAAGCTCACAGCCAAGTCGCCAGCGTGAGGTCCTGATGGAGGACGAGCTGGAGGTGGACGAGCTCTCCGCGGGCGGGACCAGGCGCCAGCGGCCAAGCCGGGGCATGTTCGTTCTGCCGTCGCTGTTTACGGCCGGCAACATCGCCGCAGGGTATTACGCAATCACACAGAGCATTCAGGGCACAGCCGTCGATCCGGCGTACTTCGACCGTGCGGCACTGGCCATCGGTGCCGCCGTCCTGTGCGATGGATTGGATGGGCTGGTCGCCCGTCTGACGCATACGACCAGCGACTTCGGAAGAGAGCTGGATTCTCTGGCCGATGTAATTACGTTTGGCGTAGCGCCGAGCCTGCTGGCGTATATCTGGGGCTTTCGAATGCTGCCGGAGACGCTGTATCCCGCGATGCGCGGCAATGTGATCCATGCCGGAGTATTCGCGTGCTTCCTGTTTGTGATCTGCGGAGCGAGCCGGCTGGCGCGATTCAATATCAGCGTCAACCCGCAGCCCCGGAATCCAGGGAAGCCCGGACGTAAATATTTTGTCGGCATGCCAATCCCCGCTGGCGCGGGCGTTGTCGCGGCTGTCGTGCATTGCTTCCATGGCTCTCCGATTGACAATCCTCGGATTGCACTGGCGTGGCTGGTGCTGATCCTGTTTACCGGATTTCTGATGGTCAGCAACTGGCGGTTCTGGAGCGCGAAAGAGATTACCTCGGGCCATCGGCAGCCGTTCCAGCTGTTCACGCTGATCGCGCTGATCGGCGCATTGATTGCATGGAACTCGCAGCTGATGCTGATGGTGATCACACTGGGATATCTGGTGTCAGGCGTGCTGGCGCGGCTCGCATACGGGTGGGGCCGTCGCCGTCGCCGCTTGCATCCGGCCGAGCCGGCAGATGTTAAATCTGTGTCAGAGTAGGTCTGCAGTAGTAACGCAGAGGGGTGGAAGGGAACTGTGGCCGCAGTCAGACCATACCGGATTGGCATCGTCGGAGCAGCCTCGTTGCTTGGCAAGGAACTGGGCGAGGCTCTAGCCGATTCGGCGCTTGCCAATTCAGACATCGTGCTGCTGGATGCTGAGGACGCCGCGGGGCGGCTGAGTAGCTCGGGCGAAGAGGTGAGCTTCATCCAGAAGCTCGACGCGGATGCAATGTCTGGTCTGGATATCGTGTTCTTCGCGGGCGATGCGCAAACGACCCGGACGTATTCCACGGTGGCGCGCCAAGCGAACTCAAGCGTGATCGATCTGACGTATGCGCTGGAAACTGAGCCGGAGACTATCCTGCGCGGCCTCTGGGGTGGTCTCCTCCCCCAGACCGTGCAGCCGGACCTGACCACGCCGGCTGTTGTCAGCGCGCATCCGGCGGCGTTGATGTTGGCTCTCGTGACACGAAGGTTGCGACAGCAGTTCCGAATCCGAATGGTTGCGGCTACTTTTTTCGAGCCGGCGTCGGAGCATGGCCAGGCCGGGATGGACGAACTGCACCAGCAAACGGTAAGTCTGCTCTCGTTTCAAAGTCTTCCGCGTGAGCAATATGACGCGCAGATTGCATTCAATTTGCTACCTGCTCTGGGCGATGCTGGGAAGGTGAAGCTGGCCGCTGTGCGCCAGCGCATCCTGGACCACTACCAGAAGGTCGCTGGCGCGGAGGCGGTGCCGGTCAATGTACAGGTGATCCAGGCACCGGTGTTCCACGGTTATACGGCCATGCTGTATGTGGATCTGCAGGAGCCTGCTACGGTTGCCGAATTTGAATCTGCTGCGCAGGGAGATCGGATAGACCTCGTCGGCGCAGAATCGGACCCGCCCAGCAATCTGAGCGCTGCCGGGCAGCAGGATCTGCTGCTTCAGGTACGTCCCGCAGGCGCAGGAGGCACGCAGACGGACTTCGCAGTGTGGATTGCCGCTGACAACCTCAAAGTCGCTGCCGCCAACGCCATCGCGTGCGCTCATGAGCTGAAGCGTCTGCGGCCGCAGGGATCGGTTCAGTAACAGAAAGAACGCGTTCCCCGGACGCGCCGGGGACGCCGGGGGCTGCGGTGGCGCGGCCCTTTTTCCTGCGGCTTTTTTGATAGCGCATCAGTCTACGAAGACATGATAGAGTGCCGTTGCTAGAAAAATAACCTGGCTCACGTTGCGCAATGCGAACTGAGCTTTGCGTTATACCCATTCAAGTCGAGCTGTAAACGACCCAAGGGAAGGGAAACGAGATAATGGAACACCCGTACATTTCAGGCAGGAGGGGCCTCCTGCGCAGCAGGCAAGCCGAACTCCTGGATCGAGATACACCTTCACAACGGAGCGGGGAGAACTCACCCTTCGCACGCGGTTCGGAGATCACCCGGCTCCGGCTGTACTCGGGCGCCGCGCTGATTGCGCTGATCTGCAGCGGAACTGCATCCGGGCAGCTCGTCCGGACGACGTGGAAGGACTATCTCGGCGGCCCGGACAGCTCGCATTACTCCGGTCTGAAGCAAATCACTCCTGACAATGTGAACAAGCTGGATGTCGCGTGGAAGTATCTTACAGGCGATGACGTGACCTACACGTTCAGTCCGCTGGTGATCGACAACATTGCGTATGTTGCCGCTAAGCAAGGATCGCTGGTGGCGCTCGACGCAACGACAGGGAAAGAGCTGTGGGTTCATCCATTTCCGAGCGCAGCCGGAGCGCCTTCTCGGTTTGGCGGCATCGCCGGGATGCGGGGCATGAACTACTGGGAGAGCAAGGATCGCAAGGACCGCCGCCTCCTGCTGTCCGCGGGGGGCTTCATCTATGCCCTCGACGCGAAGACGGGGAATGTTGTCGACTCGTTCGCGGATCATGGGAAGCTGGACCTGAAGATGGGCGTGGACAGGGCCTCAAGGCCGCTATCCTCCCGGACTCCGGGCCGCGTTTTCGACAATATCCTGATTCTTGGCAGCGCAACCGGGGAAGGGTATTTAGCTCCTCCAGGTGACATTCGGGCTTTTGATATCCCAACTGGAAAGCTTCTGTGGGTTTTCCATACGATCCCGCGCCCGGGCGAACCGGGAGCCGACACGTGGCCCAAGGACGCCTACAAGTACATGGGCGGCGTGGACGTGTGGGGCGAAATTACTGTCGACGAGAAACACGGAATTGCCTACTTCCCCATGGCCTCCGCGAAGTATGAGCTCTATGGTGGAGATCGGCCGGGCAACAATCTCTACGCCGATTGCCTGCTGGCCCTCGACGCTCGTACCGGAAAGTATCTCTGGCACTACCAGACGATTCATCACGATGTGTGGGACTACGATCCGAACGCCGCCCCGCAACTTGCGACGGTGAAGCACGACGGCAAGACGGTCGACGCAGTGGCTCTCGCATCCAAGAATGGCTTCCTCTACGTCTTTGACAGAGTGACGGGCAAGCCGCTTTGGCCGATTGAAGAGCGTCCTGTCCCAGCAAGTGATGTCCCAGGCGAAGTGACAGCTAAAACGCAGCCGTTTCCCACGGTCGTCCCCCCATTTTCGCGTCAGGGGATGACGGTGAAGGACATGTACACGGGCTTTATGAGGCCTGAGGACGTGAAGTGGTGGACAGATCGTCTGACCAAGGCGAGAACCGGCTTCTATACTCCGCCTGAGGTTGGCGTGGACACCATCAATCTTCCGAGTGTGAACGGAGGTGCATTGTTCTTCAACACCGGCGCAGATCCGACGAATGGAACGGTTTACGTCGTCGGCAAAGATATGCCTTCGATCGTGAAACTGGTGCCGGCAGGCGAGTCCACGAGTTCGAATACCGGCGGCCTGGTTCCAGCCCGTCCGCGTACCGCGCGGCCACCCAGAAATGGCTTCCCGTCAGTGGAGCAGATCGGTCGAGCCGTGTACGAGCAGAACTGCCTGGTCTGCCACGGTCCGGAGCTGAAAGGCGATCGAGGTCCTGCCCTGGACACTGTGGTAAGCCGCCTTGGCGCGGATGCTACACGCAACGTGATTACACACGGCAGGGCAACCATGCCGCCGTTTTCATCACTTCCCGCCCAGTCGCTGGATAACCTGATGTCGTTCCTTAAGGCGCCCGAACTTGCGCCTCCTGGAACGGCTGCTTCGGCCTCGATGCAGGCGATGGCGAGATCGCAGACGGAGCCGCCATACCCGAGCGACGTGGAGGGACCGCCATCCCGTTATAAGACGGGATACGGCAACGAGCCCTACATCATCACGCCGCCGTGGAGCACCATCACCGCGTATGACCTGAATACCGGGAAGATCAAGTGGAAGACGCCTTACGGCGACGTTCCGGAGGCGGGACCGAGCGACAAGCTGAGGGGCAATATCTACCCGAAGAGCGGTCCTGTCATTACTGCCGGAGGAGTGATTCTGTTCGCCGGGAACGATTCCAAGCTGTATGCGTTGAACAGCGCGACCGGCGAGGTGATCTTCACCAAGGAGCTGCCAAACGGCTCACAAGGCGTCCCTGCGGTTTACGAGGCCAACGGACGGGAGTACATTCTCCTCGCCGTCAGCGGAGGAGCTACACCATATCCCGAGGGTGCTTATATGCCGCCGGGCGGCGTCTCGGCACCTAAGGTTTCGAAAGGGTATATGGCGTTCGCGCTTCCGGTCGTCAAGAAATAAACTTCCCACTCAGCCTGAATTCGATAGAGGAAATGTCCATGTTTGATAAGCGATCTTTGTACTCAGCGGCCCTGGCGATATTTGCTACGGCATCGGCGTTCGCTGCCGGTCCATCCTTTCAGCCCGATGTCACGCTGGTGGGTTCTAGCCTGAAGGGCTGGCATACCCTGGGTCCGGCGACGTGGCGCGCTGAGAACGGCGAGGTTGTTGCGACGCCCCAGTCCGGAAACGGCGGCTGGCTGATGTCGGATCATTCTTTCCAGGATGTGGGGCTGTTTACCGACTTCCGTTGCTCCGGGCAGTGCGAAGCAGGGGCTCTGTTTCGTGCAGAGAAAACAGCCGACGGCTGGAAGGGAATCTATGTTTCGCTCACCGAGCCTGACAATCCTTCCTACAGTGTCACTCTGGATGCGCAGGGCAAGATCCTGACTCGCGAGAAGCTGCGACGAGGTGGAGGACTGATCCGGGTAGCGCCTCCAGCGAGTCCGAATGCCCAGGAACGCCGATTCAATGCGCCTCCCCGGCCACAGGTGCAGTTGCCTTTTGCATACAACGAAGGCAAGCTCAAGGCGAATGATTGGAATGGAATCGAGCTGATTCTCGACGCGAATATCATTCGCGCCGTGCTCAATGACGGTCGCGAGGCCGGTGGCGTTGCGGACGAAGGGTACGGACCCTTTGCGCTGTATGTCGGAGGAACGGGCGAAGTACGGTTCAAAGATGTTGGGTATAAGGACCTGGGATTGCAAGTTCGGATTCCGGAGAAGACTTCGAGCAACTTCCGCAAGCAGCAGATCAGCGATTTCTACTACTCGATGACGGCCGCGGCAGCTGACTTCAATCATGACGGCTCGCAGGATATCGTTTCGGGACCGTACATCTACTACGGACCGGATTACACCAAGAGGAGAGAGATTTCTCTGGCTGAGTCCACCAGCCCTTCCACTTCATTCAACTCATGGTGGGTGGAGTATGCCCAGGATTTCACCGGCGACGGCTGGCCCGATGTCATCAATGTGACCTACGGTGGAGCAAACAGCGGCGTCTACCTGTATGTGAACCCCAAGGGCGAAAATCGCCGCTGGGACATGTTCAAGGTCGTGCCCAACGTGCAGAGCGAAATCGCCGTGGTAGCCGACGTAGATGGCAGCGGCAAGCCGGCTGTGGTTTACATGGGTGAAGGCTACGTCAGCTATGCCAAGCCGGACCCGGCGAATCCGACCGGTCCATGGATCTCGCACCATGTTTCCGAGCAAGGTTATGGCGGGGCTCATGGCATCGGGGTAGGCGATATCAATGGCGACGGTCGAATGGACATCCTGAACATGTACGGCTGGTGGGAACAGCCCGCGGCCGGCGGCAATGGAACGTGGAAGTATCATCCGGAAGTCTTCGGGCGCTATGGACACGGCATTGCAGGCGGAAGCGTGATGGCTGTCTACGACGTGAATGGAGATGGGCTGAAGGACGTAGTGACCTCGCTGAACGCACACGGCTGGGGCATGGCGTGGTTCGAGCAGAAGAAGGATGCCCAGGGAAACATCTCCTTTGTGCGGCACATGATCATGGATGACCTGAATACGCAGAAAGAGAACGCCGGCGGAGTTGCTTTCTCTGAGTTGCACGGGACCATGGCCGCCGACATGGACGGAGACGGTATACCCGACTACGTGGTCGGCAAGCGGTACTGGTCGCATAATGCCGACTACCTGGATCCCGATCCGTTTGGCCCACCGGTCCTGTACTGGTACAAGACGGTTCGTGATTCGAAAGCGCCGGGTGGTGCCCGGTTTGTTCCTGAGTTGGTGGACAACATGTCCGGCGTAGGTTCTACCGTACTGGCTACGGACCTTAACAAAGACGGGGCCATGGACATAGTTACCGGAACAAAGCTGGGGACGTTTATCTTCTGGGGCAAGCCGCACAAGGCAGGAGCGGCGAGCGGGAGTCACTAACCGAACCTTCCACCATACATAAGCGTCAGCGGCACCCATCGAGTATTCACTCCGGGTGCCGCCGCCGTTTAAAGCAGGCTGCGGATGCTTCCGCCATCGACACCCCAGATGGAGGATGTGATGTAGGAGGCCAGGTCACTGGCCAGAAATACCACCACGTTCGCCACCTCGTCCGGTTCGCCGAGACGTTCTAACGGCAGCTGGCGAAGTTTCATTTCGTGGTCGACTGCCTGTCGCGGCGGCATATTGTGAATGGCTGCGAGGCCATCTGCAAAACCGCCAGGGCGCGACCAGAAGGTGCTCCAGATAGGACCAGGGGCCACGGCATTGACGCGTATTTTCGGCGCTTCGGAGCGGGCAAGGCTCTTGGTAACCGAGAGCATGGCCGCCTTCATTGCTCCGTAGTCCGCGGGCGCCGTCTCAGGCT
>Ga0105238_10002648_pt1 | contig 17831 bp, 27 predicted proteins | sample KBSC34metaG_FD_81526 | JGI IMG/M metagenome (GOLD analysis project Ga0105238, IMG submission 81526) | Corn rhizosphere microbial communities from Kellogg Biological Station, Michigan, USA - KBS C3-4 metaG | ecosystem: Host-associated > Plants > Roots > Rhizosphere > Soil | place: Michigan, USA... | reverse complement strand
GTGCTGGTCACGTAGCGGTTGGATGAGGAACGGACGGTGCCGTAGCAGCACGTCCATGGTCGTCCTGCCGGCCTTGATGAGCGCGCTGACGTCGTAGGTGAGCGGCATCTTGCGAAGACGACGCTTCACCATGGTCCAGATGACCGGGTCGCTCTCGCACAGCTCGGTCAACACTTCGCCGACGCTGACGTCATCCGGCAAAGCTTCGATCAGCTGCTCAAGGTCAACACCATGTGCTTGAGCAACCGTGGCGGCCATCTCCGCCCGCGTCTTCTTGGCGACGACGTCAGGCGACTTCTTCTTCGACTTCTCGCGCTTGCTGTCCTTCTTCTTCGACGGTGTTGTCGACGACGCTGTACTCGGCGTCGATCGCGGCTTGTGCAGGGTCGGTGGTGCCACTCTCTTTGTCGATTTGCCGGATGAGTTCTCCGTCGACGAGTGCTTGCTGAACCGCTTCGACGAGCGCTGCTTTTCGGTTTCCCGCCTTGGCGACGAGCTGTGCATTGATCACTCCGGTTTCGAGGCCGCTCTTCAAGAATTCCTTGAACGTGGTGCTGCTCATCGTCTGGACTTGACCGTTCACGTTCATCGAGCCGTTGAACGTGTGGTTCTCCGTCGAGTCGCCGTAGTTCAGACGCTCTTCGTTGCGCATGGCGCGGAACTCACCGAGCCACGCCTTCGCACGGGAGATGCTTCTCCCGCTCTTGGGGTTCTTCTCTGCTGCCTTGAGCGCCTTCGCAGCAAGGTTGCTGATGCGGTCGGTGAAGACCGTCGTCGAGCGGATACGGCGAAGCCTGGAGTTCTTGGCGAACTCCTCCAGCTCCTCACGCATGCGCCTGTCGAAGGTGGGGTGCTTGGTCCACGCGCTGATGGTGTTGCGGTGGACGTCCAGCTCCTTGGCGATCTGGAGGTTCGGGAACCCGCGCAGCTTCATCTGGAAGCACTGCTCGCGCTCTTCCGTCCACTCCCACTCTTCCGCCTTGATCATCGCTGTTGACTTCGCCATGGCCCCTTCCTCGTGCAAATTGTGCAGTGTGCACAAGGTAACTTACCCACCTTTTGTGCACAGCCTGATCTTCATCAAGCTACCACAATCATTGGGAAAATGCCACTGTGCAGTGCACACTGTGGATCATTTGTGATCTCGCCAAGCTGCACTGAAATCCTCATCCGCTGGACGCTGTAGCTGAGGCCGCCTAGAGCGCCCATCCGACTCCACCAATGTCAACACAATGCGTTGACGAAACTTCCCTCCGGCAGCCACTGCGATGGCTGCGATGGCCTTGATGTACCGGCCACCCTTGCCGATGACCTTGGAGTATTCGTGCGGGCTGACGAGCACCTTGATGACGGTGCTGCGACCAGCTGCCGTCGCAGTCACCTCCACGCCCTTCGAGTCGTCCACGAGGGCCTTTACCATTTCAGTGACGAGTTGGATGAGCTTGGCTCGTTGCGCAGGCCAGGGGTTCGGGGTTTCACCGTTCATTGTCACCTTTCCAGCCGCGTCTGCCCGATCAGACGGAGCCGTCGCTGTTGCGTCGCTGAGAGCTAGAAGAGTCCGCCGTTCTTGATACGCCGCTCGGTAGCCTCCATCTTGGCGTTCTTGCCGGCGTTGCTCTGGTCGTACTCCTGAGAGCGCTTCGTCAGACGCTCCTTCTCCCGAGGGAGAAAGTCGTGGTTGCCACGGACGATCATGTTGGAGCGGACCGCACTGACGGCCCGCTCGGCGAGGCGTGAGCACCTCCGCAACACCGGCTCGATGCTCTCTTCCTTTCCGTTAGAGTTGGGAACCGCCACACTCGTCTCGATCATGCCCGTGCAGGGCAGGTAGGCAGGCGCCTCGTCGGACTTGCCCATGTGCAGCTCTTCGAACCGATGCCCGTACTCGCAGACGTACTCGACCATGAACGGCATTCGCTAGCCTCCCTTCGCTTGACTGAGCGCCTTGGCCCGCTCACGGATGAGCCGACCCCGTTCGGCGCGCTTCTGTTCTTTGTCCATGATGCCCTGATGAACCTCTTCTCTCGTCGCTGGCAGGCGACGCGCCACTGCGCGTCTCACATCCTGCCTGATGACTTCTCGTCGGGGAAGCGTGACCACAACCTTCGTCGGCGTGAAATCCCGCTCCACGACGCATGCAAGGCATCCGCAGTCAGGCTCCCCGGTGTGCATCAGGCCCTCCGTCGGTGCTTGAAGGTGGGCGCCGCGACCTTGGGATGCTTCAGTCGGGGAGCTGGCCAACCGGCCAGAAGGTCGTCGAGGCGCATGATCAACATCTCCTCTTCCCTTTTCCCGACTTTCAAGTAGATGGTAAACGAATCGCTCAACGGAGTCCATAGGTTATCGGGCGAGTAGTCGCGCTGGCGCATCATGATGACAGGCGGTGTGAAGTTCCTCGACATGATGAGCAGCGGAATCTTGCCGGCATGCTTGGCATCGGCGCGGCACTGCTGCCACCACGCTTTGATCTTCGTCTTCTCGTTGTGGAGGAGGTCGTCGAGGCACCAATCCTCCTGCTTCTTGCATTCGACGCAGAAGGGGAACTTCTTGTAATACACACGCTCGACGACAAGGTCACCACAGGTACCATGCTCGGCCTTGCCGCCCCACCCACCTGAGAGCGGTGTACGTGACACCTTGTACCCACACCACTCAGCGAACGTCTTCGCAATCTCGCGCTCGAAGTTCGAACCCTTCTGCCTGCCACCACCCGGACGCATCAACTCACCCCACTCTTCGTCAAGCAGAGAGGGCATATCTGCGCTTCTGCGTCGATGAGGGTGTTGACTCGGCCAAATGTTTGTTTGCAGCTCGCGCACGTCAACACATATGGTAGCCGTGCGTACTCAATCAGCTTCGGGATCGCTTCTTCGTCCGTCATGAACGGGCGCTCCCATTTCCTGTCCTCGATGATGTAGACCATCTCCGCCGGAGACAAGCCACCACGTTCGTGCAGCCTCTCCAGGCTCTGTGCGTGATTATTTTGTGCTTGAGCCTCGTGAGGGGCCAGTAGCACCCAAGGCACTTCGTGAGGGCACCCCAAGCGTTCCCAGGTGGCTCTCTGCTCACGGCTGAGCTGGCCCCAGTGCACACGGAACATCTTGCTCATTTCTTCTCCTGCTTCTCGTAGTGCTTCTCCATCAGGATGAAGACTTTGCGGACTTTCCACAAACAACTGATGGTAAGCAGCCAGATAGGCGTCAACACGATGGTCCACACCCAGTGTTGCATTAGCGAATCTCCGTGAGTGGTTTACTCGTTTTCAAGGTGCTACGGTGCAGGCCAGGAGGTGACCCATGCGGTCCTTGCTTCTGTCCCTGGTACTGGTTGTTGGTTGTGCTCCCGCTGCTCAGGCGGAGGAGCCCAAGACGCAGGTGCAGCACTATCAAGCGAAGGTTCACGACGTCGAGGTGGCGCCCGGTCTGTTCGTGACGCCGATGGACTTTCCGTGCGGCAACGGCAACACGATGTGCACGGATGGGCAGCTGTGCTTCAACGGCGACTGTTTGACCTTCTGCGGCTCGCACGAGTGCTTCGTCGAGATCGAGACGGCGTTCGACAACAGCGGCATCTGCCCCTCGCAGGATCCGGCACCGCCCGAATCGCTCACGAGCGCAGAGCGCTTCCGCCGTATGAAGCGCAACCAGCATCGCTAGAGCTTCTTCACCACCCAAGCGGTGGCAAGAACCGTAGCAACGTACCCACCCACCAACACGCAGTAGTACCAGACCGTCGCCTTTGGCGGCACGCGTTCGAACGCCACGGTCCAAAACCGCGTGACGAAAACGCCCATCATACAACCTAGTGCCACCAGGATGATGCTCTTCTTGTCCATCAGCCCTGGCCTCGCTGCTTCATCATGCGCTCGCGCCAACCGACGTAGCCGGGGCTGTGCGGCAGCGCCTTGTGCTGCACGAGCTTGTCCGGCATCACGTTCATCGCTTTGAAGTCATCGACGAACTGCTTGGGCCAGATGTAGTTCTGGTCCGGGTTGCGAAACGAGTGGAAGACGAAGTCGTCGAAGTCCCACACGACGCTGACGGTCGCCTGGTCGTTCTTGCCCTTGATGCCTGGCTCTTGCGTCGCGAGGTTCACGCGGGTCTTGGCCGCGCTCGTCAGCAGCGCCACCATGTACGGCTCGGGGATGGGCGTGCCGTCCTTCATGGTCATAGAGCGGATGGCCATCTCCAACGAGCCCACGTACTCGTCGCGCTGCCGCAGTGCTTGTTCCCACAGCTGCGTGCTCTCGTCACCGATCGCCTTCAGCTGCTCCGTCGTGAGGTTCTGCGCTTGCTGCTTGCCTTTGACGTGGGAGTTGTTCGGTCGCTTCGCCATTGTGCGTTCTCCTTGAACCAGACCTTCTTGTAGAACTTCCGTTGCACCAGCTTCGCTTGTCTGACTGGATTCTCTTCTTCCCGCCTCACCGCTCGTGTCAACACCTTCATCAGCCGGTTGATGTCCCATGTGCACACAAGCAAAAACCACTTCCGCTTCATCCGCCCATGGACTTCGTACCAGGCCCGTCCTGCTTTGTCAGTGTACAGCATCTGCCGCCACCGGAGGAAGGTGCCCACCATGCGCCAGCGCTGCTCAAGGACGAGGTTTGTGTTGACAGTCCCTCGTCCATACCCACGGAGCAGCGCTGTCGTCAGTTCCGTAACGGCGGAGGCTGCGAGACTTCGCGCAAGCGGCCCGCCTCCAGCAACATGGAGTCGCGCTTGCAGATGTCCGTTTCGCTTCCTGCCTTCTCCTCCAGCCGCTTCGCTTGTGCGCATCGATCGCACTCCCTTCCAGTTCCGCGATGACCACAGTCGTACACCTTCTTCGGTTTCGGCATGCTACACCTCGCTGAAAATGGTCCCACCCTCGGGTTTGGAGACTTCGATGACGTTGTTGAAATGACTTTGGAGAGCCACGTTGTGTGTGATGACGAAGACGGACTCGCGCGTCTTCAGCTCCTCCTGGAGGAACTGCATCACGCGCTCCACACTGGCGGCGTCGAGAGCATCGAACGGCTCGTCGTAGAACACAGTGTTGACGCCGGCACGAGCCATCTCGGTGTTGAGCGCCTGGATGCTCGACGCCACGACAAGGTCGATCTTCTGCCGCTCACCCTTCGACTGCTGTATGTACTTCGAGCCTCCGCGTGCATTTTGTGTTGTCACGCAGATGCCTTCTTTTGTGTTGCCACCCTTGTTCGTCTTCTCGGTGGCGAATTCGACATCGATGATGCCGTCGGTGATAATCTTGCTGAAGCGAGCCGCCTTCTTGTTCAAGAACGGCAACGACGCATCCTGGATGTCGAGTGGGATGTCATGGCTGTACTCGCGCTCAGCATGGAGCACGTACGCCAGTTGGCGCTTCGCTGAAGCTGCTTTCTTCTTCGACTGCGCCAACTGCGTCTCCAGCTTCGCCATCCGCTTTTTGGCGTTCAACCAAGCCTCACGCCAGGTGGGCTTCTCTTTCTTGACCACCTGCAATGCTTCTTTGGCTTCCCGGAGGTAATCGCGAGCATGCGCCACCGACCAGGAGCTGTCCTTGACCGGCTCTTGCGCGCGGATCTCCTTGGCCAGCTTCTCCCACAGGTCTCGCAGACCTTTGACCTCGTCGGCGGACTTTGTGTAGGCTTGGTGTGCAATGTCATAGAGCGCTTCGACGTTGTTGCGGAGTCCTTTCACCACATCATTGTCGATCTGGCCTCCGCAATGCTCACAGTACCCAACGCCTTTCGCACCCTTCTTCAAGACAGCGTTGTAACGGTCCATCTGCTTCCGCAGCTCGCGCTCTTCCACGAGGTACGTGGTCTTCTGACCGTCCGCCAGCTCGAACCGCTTCTTGACTACGTCCAGGCGGCTCTGGAGGGCTTTGACACGGTCATCCCGCTCCTTGGCGGCCTTCTCTGCTTCGATGGCCTCCTTGAGCGTCCTACGAGCTTTGGTGATGCTCTTGGAGCATATCTGCAAACGCTCCTTCTTGCGCTTGCGCTCCTCGACAGCGCCAGCCTTGGCTTTCCTGACGTAGCCTTTGGCGTCCTCACAACGTGTAGTCAATGACTCCACATCGTGCAAAAGCTCATCTAGATGAGCTTTTACAGTGCTCTTACGTTCACGAAGTGTTGACAAGGCCACCTGCACCACGTCGTTGCCGGTGATGGTGTCAATGACCTTACTCTGCTCCGGCGCAGACATCGCGCTGAATGGTGCAAGCACGCCCTGGCCTACCACGGTAGAGACTACGAACGAGGTGAAGTCGAGACGCGTGTGTTTACGGATCTCCGCCTCAGTCTCCTCCATGACGTGGCGGCTCTTGTCGACCCACTTGCCCGGACCAACGCGCTGCCAGAGGAAGAGGCGGTTACGGTAGCGTTTGTGCTTGCGGTAGCGGTCCACACGCCACACGTGGTCATGTGCGTCCTGGAACCGAAGTCTTACGTGACAGTTGCGCCCGATGTCCTCGTTGACGACGTCATTTCCCTTGAGGCCGCTCAGCGTTTTTCCTGATAAGGCCCAAACGAGTGCGTCCTCGATCGTCGTTTTGCCCGCCCCATTGCTTCCCACTATGCAAACGAGGCCCCGGTTCGAGAGCTTCAACCGCTGGCTCTGGCGGACCGTCTTGAAGTTTTTCATCTCCACGCTGAGGATTCTCATTCAAGACCTCTTCTCGTTCGAACAGCGGCTCACTTTGGAAACTTGCAAAACACCGACCACAGAGATTTGGAACGTGCCCAACTTCCTCATCCGTGCACCAGCCGACGGGACTCACAGCTCCGCAACGTGCCTCGTGGTCCCGTCGGCGGCGAAGGATGTGCGTTACCGAGGCCACCGCCACACCAGCAACGCGATCCACAAGAGATCGAGCACGACGAGGAGGATGATGCGGTTGCGGCGCTTCCTCTTCGTTAGAGTCTCCAGTGGCATCAGTCCTGCTCTAACGATGGGGAGTGGGAGTATCTTTGCAGAAGTAGTAGGCGTGACGCTTTTTGATAGTGTTGACAATTCTCTCGTGAACTTCTTCTTTCGAACCCATGCCATCGACAACCTCCCAAACCTGCCACACGCCGGTGTTGTTGCAGTGAGCGCACGGCTCAACCATGTTGCCGCACTTGGGGCAGAGACGATGCTCGGCGTTCATGGCCTTGAACACGTCGAGGTATTGCTGCTTCACCCGGCCCAAGAACTCGATGTTGGACTCGTAGCGATCCCGCTTCTCAGGGCTGCGCTCGACCGAGCGGCGCACGATCTCCTCCAGCGGGATATCGAGGAGGACCCAAACGTCCGGCTGAGGCATCGACTTCTCGTTGATGCCACGCAGCCAGGGCTCACTCAGACCGTCGAGCGCGCCGTAGACGAGACCCGAGACCCAGTAGCGGTCGAGCACCACAGAGCGGCGCTGAAGCGAGTCCAGGATGGCTTCCCGGCGCTCCAAGCGACTGATCGTCTGCATGCCCTGGAACACCATCGCGTCGAGGTGCTTCAGCTCGGGATGAGCGTCCTTGTAGCCGTCAGACGTCAACACTTGACACTCGGTGGCGCGGCAAGACTCGTCGCACACAGCACGCGCTTCCCACTTCTTGAAGAGATGGGCCTTCACCAGTTCACCCGACGCCGTGTTGTAGTCGGGGAACGAGTAGACGTCAGCGCGTAGGCGCTTTGCCAACAACTCGCTTTGGGTCTTCTTGCCCGCTGCGTCCGGTCCCTCCAAAGCCACGATCAGCGACATCATCTTCCTCCAAAAGGTCTTCGGCTTGCTTGATGAGTTGGTTGTTGAGCTTCAGACCACAGTTGCACTCATGCACTGTGGTGCCATTGTGTTGGCAAGCACGCCGCTGATGATACATCATGTGCAGGCGGCTCAGGATCGCCTTCAGTCGCTGTTTCTTCTCGGCAGTCATCGTTTCGCCTCCGCTTCCCGGAGCACTTCAAGCATCAAGCGCTCCAATCGCTTGGCGTTGAGCGTAGGAGGGCACCGCTTCTTGGCGGCAGCTCGTACGATCTTCTCGACGCCCATACCGGCCTCGACGTCTATGCGGCGCTCCGACTTCTCCTTTCTCCTCTTCGGCTCGACGTAGGGATGGATGACCCACCCACGCGCATCCAGCTTCTTCAGGCGCTGCTCGACGTCCTTGGCAGCGCTTGCGGTGTCGCGGTCGAGCACGAAGTCTACGAAGTTCCCCCGTGCGTACTCCCGAGCGAAGGAGTAGCCTTCAACGCCCTCCAGCTTTACGAACCGAGGAAGGCTCAGCTGAACGAACTCAGGCTTCTTCAGCTTCTCTGTGTTGACAATGATGATGCCTTTGCCATCCTCGGTGATGTCGCTGCGCGTGTGCTCCATCGGTGACCCGATGTACATCACGTTCTTCGCCACGAACTGGAGCGTGTGGTAATGGCCGCTGTAGACGAAGTCGAAGTGCTTGCCCACCAGCACTGGGTCTAGTGGCTCCTTGACCACGTGCTCCAACGTCGAGCCCACACGTGAGCCACGGAAGCCGTGATGCATGAAAGCGATCGGACGCCCACGCAGCTTCTTGACTCGCTTCATCGTCCGCTCCTCATCATCCGAGTAGGGGATGAAAGCAACGTCGATGCTTTCGCCGCTGTCCTTCAGCGTGAAGGGGCCGTCGTGCACATGGACATTCGGGATTGCACTGAAGGGGAACAGAGAGTGCTGCGTGCCGTCCTTGGTCGCCTGGTCATGGTTGCCACGCACGAGGTGCACCTTGAACTTCTTGGCGAGACCTTGGACGGCCATGAAGACGAGATTGAAGGTCTCCACCTCCATGATGCCCATCTTGTGGAAGAGGTCACCGATGATGAGCACATTGGCCGCACCAACGCGCTCAGCTTCAGCGCCAAGCCGATACAGCACCTCCAGACAATCAGCAAGCCGCCGGGAGAAGCCCAACTTCGGATCGATGAAGTCGAACTCAGCGAACTTGTGATTGTGAATGTCAGCTGCGGTTGGCAGCAACATTCTTGTAGCCGGGCAAGAACCGAACTCCGACCGTGTTGACAACGGCGGGACGCCACACCATGCCGCAGTGTTGACAAGCATGCGTGTGGTGGACCTTCGTCTCGAACTCCCCCTCGTCGACATGAAGCTTGCCGCACGAAGGACAAGGCAAACGCATCGGCACCGGCGCTTCAGCGGCCTTCAGGCGCTCGGTGACCTCGAAGAGCGCGTCCTTCAACTTGCTCAACTCCAAGGCGACGTGGCGCGCGTCCTGTGACGACAAGAAACCAATTCCCGACGCCACTTCGTCCACCTTCTCGTGCAGGGACTTTTTCTTTCGCATTACTTCCTCGCTTTGAAGAGGCCAAGCGCCTCGTTCGTCTTGGCGTACTTCCCATGAGCCTCAGTGGCCGCGTCGTCATACGCTATGGCAGCGTCCCTGTCGCGGTCGAAGTAGCCCAGGTGGTGCAGCACCCCATCGATACGAATCGAGGCTACCCAGCGTTTGCCCTTCTTCGTGACGCCCTTGTACTTCGACTTGGCGTCTGGTCGTTTGTGGCTCTTGCTGATGCTCTTGGTGATGCGGAGATTGCGACGCGTACAATTGAGCGGGTCGCCATCACGGAACTCGACGAACCGGTCATCCGGCGCGTTGAGCATCCAGCGGTGAAGGAGGAGCTTGTACTTCTTCTCGCCCTGGTAAACACTTCGTGCGACATACCCGTTGTCAACATACCAACGGAACTGACGCACGACCTTCGCGTCGCTCGCGTCTACGTAGAACCTCTGCCCTCCCGCCGCCTTGATTGCGATTCTACCCTTCTTCACGGTCACTCACTCCTTGTGATCGACCACCAGAAGACGGATGGCACTGAGCGCGGTGTTCAACGCCACGATGAGGGTTCCCTTGCTGAGCGTGAGAGCGCGCAGACCGCCCACGTCTCCGAGATGGTCTTCGAGGACGCGGTGAGCGAACCGGAACCAAGACAGCGACAGCTGCTTCAGCTCCTGGGCATAGTTGCCGTAGAACGCGTCTGCGTTGCTCACCAGCTCTTCGCACTGGGCCTGGTAGCGACCACCGCCGGTGATGGCGATCTTCTCTTCTTCGAAGCGTGTGAGCGCCGTCTCCACAACGTGCAGGGCCATGGAGATCGAGACGTCGTCACTGCGGCGCCTGAACTCCACGTCCTCGATGAGCCATTCCAGGCGCTCTTGGATTTTTCGCTTCTGCTCTTTACTGAGGTTCATGCCTTGATGTCCTCGCCGATTTCGGTGAGGCCAACCCCGAATTCCAGTTTCGCACGGATCTGCCGGAAAGGCGAGGCGACCTTGTTCTTGACTCCCTTGAGCCGCATGATGATGCCGTAGGCGCGGTCTTTCCCCTTGACCTTCTTCTTCAGCTGCCCACCGAAGCGCGTATCGATGCGGATGGACGCGTAGAACTTGAGCGCGTTGCCGCCGGTGGTGGTCTCGGGGTTGCCGAACATGACGCCGATCTTCATGCGTATCTGGTTGATGAAGATGAGGATGGTGCCGGACTTCTCACAGAGGCTGGCGAGCTTGCGCAGAGCCTTGCTCATCATTCGAGCTTGCAACCCAGGCTCCTTGCTTCCCTCCTGGATCTCCTTCTTCGGAACGAGCGCAGCCACCGAATCGACGACGATGAGACCGACCTTCTTCGTCCGCACCAGCGACTCGGCGATCTCCAAGCCCTGCTCACCGTAGTCCGGCTGTGAGACCAGCAGCTCGTCGACGTTGACGCCAATCTTGCGCGCCCAGTGCTTGTCCAGCGCATGCTCAGCGTCGATGAAGGCGACAATCTCGCCCTGCGCTTGTGCTGCCGCTATGAGGTGTAGACAAAGGGTGGTCTTGCCGCTCGACTCGGGGCCGTAGATTTCGATGATACGGCCACGCGGAAGACCACCCCCCGTGTGGGGGATGATCTCGTTGTTCTTGGTCTCACGACCCGTCAGCCAGTCGTCCAACTCGAAACGATTGGTGCTGAGGCATTCGACACGCTCACCGTCACCGGTGACGACGAAGTCCAACGACTCCTTGCCGTACTGCTTCTTGATGCCCGCGACAATGGACGCCGCCGTCTTCCGACGCACGACTTCCTGTTTGAGCGCCTTGGTCACATGGCGCTTGCGAAGCTGCATGATCTTCTTGACGGTGGCGTCCATTGTGTTGACCTCTTAGTCGCGAGCCCGGCGGCGAAGCTTGTCACGCACCTTCGACTTCTTGGGACGGTAGCCCGACTCCTCGTCTTCGTCGTCGCTGGACTCGTCCGACTCGTCGTCCTGGTCCTCGCCCTCGTCGGAATCCTCGTCACGCGAGCGCTTCTTCTTGCCCTTGGTGAGCTTGCGCTGCGCACGGTCATCGTCGTCGCTGGACTCGTCGGACGCTTCTTCGCGCCCCTCCATCGCCGACAGGATCTCTTCGGCATCCGGGTACTCACCCACCAGCTCGGTGAGGTCGTGCAAGTCCTTCAACCGGTTCGGATGCACCGCCTTGCAGCGGTCCTTGTCACGCAGCTTGACATCGTAGTCGATGTCCCACGCCTTCTTGCCCGTCACCTTCTTGGTGATCAGGAAGTCGCGACCCCGCTTGAGGTCGAGCACGTTGCCGTACTCGTCGGTGTCCGTGTAGAAGGTGAAGATGCCGTTCATGATCTGCGCGCCGGCACCGAGGATCTTCACTTCCTTCCCGCTCTGCGTCTCCTTGCCAAGCGCGAGCGGCACCACGTTCATGTAGAACTTGGTCTTGGCCTTGTACTGGCTGGCGATGCGGAAGGCTTTGTCCATCGCCTTCTTGAGCTTCGCGTTCTTCTCGCCGCCCTTCTCGTACTGGTCCTTGAGCTTGTAGGCTTCCTTGCGAGCCTTGGCCGCCTTCGCGCAAGCCGGGCACTTCCGGTTGACGAAGGCGGGGCAGAGCTTCGTCAGCTTGTTGGTGCCAGGACCGAGGTTGTAGTGGTACGCGGCCTCGACGTACCAATCGTCGTCTTCCTTCTTGCCCGGCAAGATGCGCACAACGTTCTTGCCGGTGACCAACGTCAAGAAGTTTGTGTTGCCCTTGTCCCCGTCTTGCAGGCGCTTCATGCGCGCGCGAGCCTTCTCCAACACTGACTGCTTCTTGCCCATGTGTCTCCTCACTCTTTCGTCGAGTCGTTGAGGTGTTCCATTTCAGAGCGATGCAACGCTCCAACACTTTGTATTAACCTTGACGTCACAATTGCCGCTTCGTAGCACGCCTCCATTTGCTCGCGCTTCTGCCGGAGAAAGTCGCGACGTCGGTACAAGTCGCGCACCCGCCGATCACAGGTGGCCTGAAGGTTGAGGTCGTTGAGCTTGATGTTGCGGTTCTTGGCCTTGAGGTCGGCTTTGATGTTCTCGATGCGCTCCAGAACGTCCTGAGCGGCGTTCTTGTGCTTGCGGACGGCCTCCGCCTTCAAGCGACCCCACCATGCAATGGTGGAGGGCAGACGGCGCATCATGCGCGACAAGCTCGAAATGGAGTCGTTGTACGCCAGCTCCCGCATTGGGTAGATGGTGTGTTTGCCGATGACGAGCTTGTAGGGGAGCCGTCTTCGAAATTCACGTCGTCCAATCATCGCTGCCTCTCACTTACGTTCTACCCGGATTGTGGAGCAACGGTGCCTACGGAGATGTGGGAATCAGCGACGGGAAGCGCGAACAGCGTTGGTGACGTGCCGGAAGCGGATGACGTTCTTGACGAAGGCCAGCTCGGGAAACTGCCCCTGAAGCCCACCCACGTTGCCCTGGAGAAGCATGGTGCGGTCGAGCGCAACCGTCATTCGAGCGACCTCGAACTTGCTCGCCTTACCCTCCTCGACCCTGGGCGCCAGATTCTTGGAGATGGCCATCGCAGTATCGATGTCCCACTTTGTGGCCTCCAGAAGAAGGTCCATGATCCACGTGGCCACATCCACGTCGAACTCTGGATCGCCCTTCTTGCTTGCCAATGGAAGCTCCAACTGTTGTGCACTCATTGTGTTGACCCTTTTCTTGAGAAGCTGGATGAAAGCCGCTCGCGCTTGGTTCACTTCGCAGCCTGCCAGTTATCACCGGTGTTGCCTTCCGCCGGCAGGTGCACCGTCAGCAGAGGCATATAGCGATTGTGCTCCATGATGAACATCGTGTGCTTGTTGACCTCCTCCGCCACCTCGTCCTTCGCACGCTGCACCAACTCGTCGTGCACCTGGATGAGCTGCCGAGCGCCAAGCTTGCGCCGGACGTAATCTGCGCGCTCGTACGCCTCCTTCACCAGCATGATCTTCTTGTTGTCGGTCTCGGCCGGATACCACTCCTTGTGCCAGCGCTTGAAGATGGTCGAGCCGAACTCCATACAATTCATGATGGCCTTCATGATGTCGGCCGCCGAGCCCTGAATAGGAGCATTACGCGCCTGGTTCTCAGCGTGGGAGCGCTTGCCAGGGTGGTCTTCGTTGATCTCGTCGATGTGCACACGACGCTTGCTGATGGTCTCGACGTAGCCCTCATTGCGAGCCATCGTAATCTGGTCATCGTGGTAGACGAGGATGCCGGAGTACAGCTCCTCGAAGAAGATGTCCAGCAGCTCCTGAGCACGCTCTTCAGTGCAGTCACCGCCGATGATCTGCGCCGCGCGAGGTGCCTTGCAGCCGTAGATGAAGCCGAAGTTGCCCTTCTTGCCGTCGTCGCGCTCGTCCTTGTACTTGGCCTTCAGCTCCTTGTAGAGCGCGTTGAGTGTGCACCAGTCCTTCATCTTGACCGGGAGGTCATAGAAGCGCGTTGCCGTGACGCCGTGTGGATCGAGCTTCTGGCGGCTCTGTTTGAGCATCAGCTCGTCTTGCGACCAGTGGGCCATCAGCCACCACTCGAAGCCGGCCATGTCGACCACGACCAGCTTCTCACCAGGCAGCGCAACGAAGCAGCGCCGGATGCCGTAGCTGTCGGTACGCACGGTGGGGATGTTCTGAAGGTTGGCGCCCTTCTTGAGCTTGATGATTCGAACCGCTTCCTCACCCCAGCGGTTCTCGTACGTCTCCTCCACCTCTTCGGTGTACTTGCGCGAGCTGATGCGGCCTGTGCGCGCCCCAATCTGGTTGAGGTTCGAATAAAGCATCCACGCTGCGGGCTGCACAGTGTGTTGACCGACTGACTGCTTCAACGCCTCGGTCATGTTGTCGACGACGATGATGTTGCCTTTGTCATCGACAGGCTCAACACCGTTGACGATGCCAGTGAGGAAGGTGCCTTCGAGCGCCTTGTCCCCACGGTAGTCGAGCAGAATCTCCGCCAGCTGCGCACCAAGCGGGTAGTCCTTACGGTACTCCTCCATCCAGGCTTCAAGCACTGTGCCGTCGCAGCTCGTAGCCGAATCGATTTCTTTCTCCTTCTCGGTCTTCGTCTTCTTGATCTGCGGCATGTCCAGCTCTTCGAAGAAGAGCTTCTTGAGCTGCGGCGCCGAGCGAAGATTGAAGTCGTCGTCACGCTTCGCGTTCTTCGGCAGCAGCTTCCGCACGTCCACCTTGGCCTTGCGCAGCTCTGCCCGGAACACGTGCTGAGCGCGTAGAAGCGAGATGAGCACCACTGTGCGGATGCCGGACAGGCGCGGCACGTCGATTGGGAAGCCGCGCTTCATCACATTGGTGAGCGTCAACGTGAAGGGGAGGTCTTCTGAGAGATAGGTGTTCCAGTAGCCACGCGCCACCAGCTCGCGCCGGTGGTGCAGGAAGAGGAGCTTCGTCTGGAGCGGGTCGTCAGCACTGTACAGCGCCAACCGCATCTGGAGCTTGATGCTGCTCCAGATCTCCTGCCAGGAGTACAGAACTGGTTTCTTCCCGCCATCGGGCGTATGACTGAAAACTTCCTTGAAGTGGCCCATCATTTTCCGCTTGAGCCACTTCTTCACCGCGTACTTCAGATCATGATGCCGATCTGCGGTGTCGACCAGGAAGTCCATGACGAGCGTGTCACCGGCAAGCCCGGCCAGCTGTACGCCGGCTGCATCGAAGACCTCCTCGTCAGCTGGGTAGTTCTGGAGAACCTTCGGTGCCTCCTTCTCCTCCAGCCAATCCTTGAATTCGGCCAACAAGTCGACCGGCACCACCCACGACGTACCGTCACCCCACGAAAACGAAAAGCACTGGATAGGATTGGTGCCGCGCTCGGCGTGCGAGTCGAATTCGGAGTCGAGGCCGACGACCTTCTTCTCTTCGGCCTTCTGCCAAAGGAGCTTCAGGGCCTTCTTGACGTGCTTGTCGGTGTCGATGATGGTGATGCCGCGATCGGAATACTTGCCGCGTGTGAACGCGTCGATGACTTCTCCATCGAATCGAGGCATGACTACTCCATCTTGTTGAGGATCTTGTTTTCTTCAATGACCATCTGCTGAAGACCCTTGGTCATGGCCTCTCGCATGAGGTCCGAGCTGGTAGCGTCATGATTGCGCGTCTGCTTGCGCAGCTTCTTCACGCGCTCGACCAGCTCCGGGATGTTGGGCGTCAGGTTGAGCGCGATGCGCGAGGTCATGCGCTTCTCCCGACCGCCGGTGTGTTTCCGCTTCTTCTCGCCCATCGCTATCTCCCTTGTGAACACAAAGAGGGGCGGTGCCAACACAAGCCACCGCCCCTCCCTGTCCTACTACTTCTGCGGTGCCTGGAGGCGGACGATCTCAGACTCACGCAGCCAGTCGATCATGTTGACCGACTCCGCGAGCTGAGCCGACGGCTTCTTGGGCAGCTCGTACAAGGTGCCATAGATCGCCACCAACTCGCCGATGGTCTTCGGCCTCTTGGTGAGCATGGCCTTGACGAGGGGGTACACGTCCTCGCCCTTCTTGTACGGGTTGTCCTTCGGATGCTCGCCGACGATCTTGATCGGCCGGTCGAAGGTCAGCGTCTTGCCGTCCTTCGTCTTGGCCGCCGCGATCACCTTCGGCTTGCCCGAAGCCTCCGCCTTCTCCTTCTTCGCCTCACTCTTGGGCGCCTTGGTTTCGGCCTTGGGAGTGTTGACCTTGTCACCACTCTTCGCAGCCGGAGCCGACTTCTTGACGCTGTCGAGCGCTTTGTCGACGTGAGTACGCCGAATCTGCGGGAAGTTGTTCTTCACGTTCTCGTCGAACTTCACCTTGCAGTCGGCGCGCTCGGGGCACTTCTGGCACATGATCGTCGTCGGGTCCAGGAAGAGGCCCTTGCAGTCCGGCAGCGTAGCCACGACCCCATCGACAGCGCGCGGATTGAGCACCTTCGTCGAGGCCATCAGCTTGGTCGCCTTCTTGCGCAAAGCCTTCTCCGAGTCCCCTTCGTCGTACGTGCCGCCCAGCGCCTTCAGAGTCTTGCGCAGGGCCTTCTTGTCCAGCGCCTCCACGTCGACCGGAGGAGCTGCTTCACCGGCGCTCACGAGCGTCGCCGGCTGCTTGGACTTCTCGGATTTGGAGGGAGTTTCCTCACTCCTCCTCCGAATCGTCATCGTCGTCGTCCGAGTCCTCGTCGTCCTCGTCGTCGTCCTCGTCGTCGGAGGCGGCCTTCTTGCCCTTCTGCGGCTTCTTGGCCTTCTCCTTGGCCTTCTTGCCGCTCTTCTTCTTCGAGGGCTTCTCCTCCTCCTCGTCCTCGTCTTCCTCCTCGTCGTCCTCCTCTTCGTCGGAGTCCTCGTCCTCGTCCGACTCCTCGTCCTCATCGGAGTCGTCATCGTCGTCCGAGTCCTCGTCCTCCTCTTCGTCCTCGTCTTCCTCGTCCGACTCCTCGTCTTCGTCCTCGTCGGAGTCTTCGTCTTCCTCTTCGTCCTCGTCGTCCGAGTCCTCGTCGCCCTCCTCGTCCTCCTCCTCGTCGCTGGTCTCGTCCTCCGAGTCCTCGTCTTCCTCCTCGTCCTCGTCAGCCTTCTTGCCCTTCTTCTTGGCCTTGGCGGGAGACGCCTTGCCCTTCTTCTTCGACGGAGCTGCCTTCGCGGCCTTGCCCTTCTTCTTGGCCGGCGCCGCCTTCTTCGCGCCCTTCTTGACGTCCTTCTTCGCGGCGGCCTTGACCTTCTTCACTGCGTTCTTCGGCATTCGCTTGCCCTCACTATGGTTTGTTTTGCTCAATGACCCGACGAATACGAAGCAGAGACTTCTTCACCACCTCCGGCGAGTAACGAAGCGACCGCGCCAGCACATCGTTCGTGATGGTTGGTCGTGACGCGTCTCCCCGACCAATCGGCACGCGGAGTCGCACAAGGTGCGCACAACATAACTGGGCGATCATTGCCAGCGTCATCGTATGCTCGCTTGGGAAGGCTTTCTCGTACAGAACCTCCTTGTCAACCTGGCGCGGTAACAGGTCGCAGTAATACTCCACCAGCTCAGCGTATCCGATTTCGCTATCCGGTGCCGCCACGTCGTGTTTCTCAGGATCGTATGGAACGAGCTGCGCTCGACGCTTCTTGGTGAGCGCGTCACGCAGGATGTTCTTGTACGTGTTGTCCAGGACTTTCCACAAGAACGTGGTGGTGCGCGCACCACGCGTCTCATCGAACCTGCCTGTAGCCACCACGTATGCCATCATGCCTTCCGACACGAGGTCGTCGATCTCCATGTGGACACCACTGTCCACCGCCCTGATCAATGCTGCTCTTGCACGGCTGAGGATGATCCGGCGCTCCTCTTCGGTGAGGCGGCGCCGGTCCATCACGTCGTCGTGTTGGACGCCACGATGCTGACGAGCGAGCCGGCGAGTCGACCCGCCTTGATGGCGTTGTTCACCTCGTTCTGAAGCACGTGCTTCATGGCCTCGTCGATGGGCATGCCGGGGAACCGCTCAGCAGCCGCACGCTCGTCATCAGCCTTGTTGCGAACCAGCGTGATCGTCACCGTGTGTGTGTCAGCCATGGTCTTCCTCCGCCGAGAGG
>Ga0105238_10002645_pt1 | contig 17853 bp, 18 predicted proteins | sample KBSC34metaG_FD_81526 | JGI IMG/M metagenome (GOLD analysis project Ga0105238, IMG submission 81526) | Corn rhizosphere microbial communities from Kellogg Biological Station, Michigan, USA - KBS C3-4 metaG | ecosystem: Host-associated > Plants > Roots > Rhizosphere > Soil | place: Michigan, USA... | reverse complement strand
CGTGCTGCGAGACGTCGTCCACGCGCACCGGCAGGAAGGTTCCGGCGCCCACGTGGAGCGTGACTGTCGCGATGCGCACGCCGCGCTCGCGTAACGAGGAAAGCAGCGGCTCGTCGAAGTGCAGCCCCGCCGTGGGCGCCGCGACCGCGCCCGGCACCTTCGCGTACACCGTCTGGTAGCGGCTCTCGTCCTCGTCGATCGCCTCGTGCGTGATGTAGGGCGGCAGCGGCACCTCGCCGTGCTTCGCGAGCGCGTCGAGCACCGCGTCGCCCGCGAACGCGAGCTCGAAGAACTCGCCGTGGCGGGCGACGACCTCGGCATCGATGGCATCGGCCAGGCGAAGCCTGCGTCCGACGCGCGGCGGCTTGCTCGCGCGCACCATCGCAAGCGCACGATGCGCGTCCAGCACGCGCTCGACCAGCACTTCCACCTCGCCGCCGCTGTCCTTGCGCCCGTGCAGCCGCGCCTTGATCACGCGCGTGTCGTTCACCACGAGCACGTCGCGCGCTCCGATGAGGCCCACGACGTCGGGGAAGCGCAGGTCGGCGAGCGAGCCATCGGCGCGCACGTGCAGCAGCCGGCTCGCGGTGCGCTCGGCGGCCGGATGCTGCGCGATCAACTCGGAAGGAAGGGAGTAATCGAAATCGGAGAGATGCACCGGCCGATTATAATGAGCGGGAAATCCGGGAAAGAAACCGGGGACGCAGTCGGAATTGCGTAGTCGCGCCGCTAACGCCGCGCGAGTGCCCAAATCCGACTGCGTCCCCGGTTTCTTCTCTCCGATTTCCTGCCGGGATGGCGGAATTGGTAGACGCACGGGACTCAAAATCCCGCGGTGGCAACACCATGTGGGTTCGATTCCCACTCCCGGCACCAAACTACACATTGAAGAACTTGTTACCCTCGGGGAAACGTCCGATTTCCCGAGTGCAGCGGCGTTCGGTTTGGTTCTTGCAGGTTCGCTAAAAAGCCGCCCATTCTTAGGGTAATGGCAACGGCGTTACGCTGCCATTACCCTGCCGCGAAAGGGAATGGGTGGCCAAGCACCTCCTCACAGACAGAGCGGTTAAGACGGCAAAGCAGAAGGCCAAGCCGTATCGTTTTATTTGACGGGGAAGGGCTCGCGCTCTGGATCTCTCCGACCGGCGTGAAGTCCTGGCAGCTTCGGCATCGCCTCAACGGCAAAGAACAGACCGCCACCCTCGGGAAGTTGGACCGAATCCCCCTCGCAGAGGCGCGCAAGCGCGCCGAGGAGCTACGCAAGGTCAAGGACGAGGGGCAGCACCTAACCCCGTACAAGCGCATCCAGAAGGCCAGCAAAGCGGCCGAATCGGAGATGACCTTTGCCAGGTTCTCTGCGGCATGGCTGAAGCGGGAAGGCCGTCGCGCCGGTTGGTCCGCAGACTACGAGGATGAGGTAGCCGCCAGCCTGAAAAATCACCTTTCAGACCTGGACGAGCTGCCAATGGCGGCGATCAATGCCGTCAAGGTCGCTCCGCTCCTGCACAAGCTCGAGCTTCATTCCCACGACATGTTGGTCAAGGTGCGCCGGCGCCTCAGGCCATCATGGACGACGCGGTTGAACAAGTCATTCCCGGAAATCCCCTCCCCGCCCCACGTCGCCGCAAGAGGCAAGGTGAACGGCGGCATTACCCCGCCGTAACTGAACTGGCCGCAGTCGGCTCCGTGCTGCGCGCGTCACAACAGGCCGCCCCGTCAAAAGGAGTTAACCGCGCTCACCTTCTCCTGCGCCAGGATGAGGCGCAAGGATGTGCAGCGCGACCCGCATGTCGTTCCCCTCCCTCCGGAATCTGCCGCGACGCTGGCAGGGATGGGGATGTCATTGAGGCGCAGCTAGACCACGTCGTAGGCAACAAGGGTGCGTCTGCATACGACCGAGCGCGCCGGCTCGAACTTCGCCGCGAGTTGATGGCTTGGTATGAAGAAAAGCTGATCGCCGCAAGGGACGGCGCGAAGGTGCATCAATTGAAGAAGGCATGACCGTGGCCCGCCGGCAGCGGGTAAGCGGCGAGACAGGATGCTACGAACACCGTCCCGCCTGACCAAGCAAACCTGACTAGGAGGTCTGACATGGCTGCAAAGAATTCTCGCACGCGGGGCGGAAAATCCAATCTCAATCGAGTGCGCGCGCCCCTTAAGGGCTTGCCGCCCGCGGATCCCGTACGCGGGCCGCATCATCTTCCGATAGGACACTCCATGCGCGATTTGTTGAAACGTGTTGAACGGCTTGAGGCGACGAGCCCGATGGAAGGCGAGCGAGTAAGGATCGCCGTTCAATTCATTGCACCGGGCGGCGGCGCATCTAATCCGCAAACTGCCTGCCGTCCGTACGGCCTTGAGAACAAGATCCACCGCCGCGCGAGTGAGCATCCTGACGAATTCCTAGAGCGTGCGTTTGAACACTTCGCAGAACTCGATCCATCGCCATCGCCGTTAATCCTGTTGATGTAGGGCGCGATAGGTCAGGCTGCGTGCGTGGCTGTATGCGTCCCCGGCGCCAGACCGTTGAAGGCGTGCATTTCATCCGAAACCTGGACCCGCGTGTCTGTGTGAAGCGTTCCACTGAACCTGTCGTATAGCTTGCGACATGATTTCGCGCATGCGAATCTATCGGCTACACACGGTGGTTGCTGAACAAGGCGGCCGTTTCAAGGTGCGCGTTGCAGCTCGCGTCAACTCGAGCGCTCACGCCGCCATTTCCCAGGAACGCGAGTGCGACTCGCGGCTTGCCGCCGAGATCACGAAGAACCTGTTGACGGAGCGGGTGAGCGCTGCAGTGAGAGCGATCGGCGGTGTGATCGACTTGTGCGCCACAAATCCGGGCTGCTAGGCGATTCGTCGTCCGGCTTTGGCGCCTTTTGGTGTTAAGAGCGTTTCACACGAAGGATCCCGCGTCCCCGCCTTTGGGCGCTCCATTCGTGCCAACACCCCGTTTGTGCCAATTCGTGCCAGCCTTAACCTTGGCATGAATGGCGATTTGGCAGGATTGAGTGGTCAAGCTTGACCGTCAGCCGCGCGGAACTGCGGATAGGGCACCCGCCTCACGTTGCCGTGGATAAAACGGCTGCCCGCCGCAGCAGTTGGAGTGTGCCGCACCAACCTTTCAGAAGCCTTCTTCCAAATCGTGGATCTGTCCGCCCATTGCCGTTCGTGAGGACGAAAACGCACCGCCTTTGGTAATATCCCCCAAATGGGGGAGGCGGAAAATCTGCGCGAGGCTCTACGGCTGCTCACGAAGCAGCGTTGGTCGCCTGCGCGCGTTGCAGCGCTGATGAAGCACCTACCGCCCAAGGAAGCGCTCGCCGCCGCGCAGCGCGTCGCACGCCTTCAAAAGTGGCTGGATAACGCGCGAGGTCGCAAGTAGCGTCTGTTAACATGCGCGGACATGCCGCGTCAGAACAAGAACGCAAAAATTCGCTTCGATGAGGGTCAGGGCCAGATGACCGGCGGCAATAGGCCACTACCGTTCGAGCTGGGCCCTTATCGAATCGACTTTAGATCCCGCAGGATCTACGTCCATTCGCAGTATGTGGCGTTGAAACCGAAAAGTTTCGACGTCGCGGCGCTGCTCTTGCAAAACCCAGGGACGATCATCTCCCGCGAAGAGCTATACGAACGCATCTGGGGCGCCTACAAAAAGGAATCCAGGACGATCGACGTGCACATCAGTTGGGTACGCACAGGGCTGGAGCTCGACGGCAGGCATGGCTGGCTTTTGAGTGCCGTAAGGCAACACGGCTACCTTCTTCAGCCAATCGAACCGCGGCGAGCGCTGAGGCATCGCCGAGGGTAGCGGCTCAAACGCTAGTGCGCGAAGACTCCTTTGAAGTCTTCCAGAAGCCGCTGAAGGAGTAATTCCGCGTCGGGCCGTGTCGCGCACGCCGTACTCGTCACGCGGGCGAACTGGAGGGTGAAGTGCTCCCAAGTGCGCGTAGCTGACACGCAGGCCACAAATGCGCCGGATGCCGTCTGTTCCACGAAACCTGAAATCCGGCTCTCAAACTCATCCATGTCGGCCTCCGTCGTGCGATTTGCGTGACGGTAATCTCCCGGGCCGAATACCACATGTGACGCACGTCACAAACGGCATTACCCGTGCAACGGACCGGAGGGCGGACGGAGGGCTATACGGCAGAAATCAACGGACTTTTCGTTGCAAAGGAAATCTTGAATGGCGGCATCGAGTGGCGAGCGCAATAGCGCATTTAAGACAGGCGGCCCGATCATGGTCTCGCATGTCTAGCAAATACAGGCTCCAGGCGACGATCACGAAGCATGAGGCAGGCTACCGGGTGCGCGTTGTGTCGTGCCTTGCGTCGAGCTTCGACGGCGGCTCATGAATCAAACAGTACGAGAGATCGTGGAGCAATTTGGAGCAACGGACGAAGCGGGCAACATCGTTCGCGTCCTGGTAGTTCAGACGTTCACGATTGTTCAAACGGTGGACGGACGGTCTCGGAAGATCGCCGGCTTGAAGGAGTACCGATCCGAGTACGGAAGTCATCTCGATTTGAGGCCAGATGGCACGCTGTACGATATGCGAGGACATCGCATGCTGCGCAGGACCAGTTAGCGGCCAGCCTTGAGGAAGTTGTCCACGGCGTAAGTGGAGCGGCCTGTGGTCTTCACCGCGTCCAGAAGCTGTTCCCGCGTGCAGCCGAACTTCGCGCACCAGTACCGCACTTCTCCGTCGTCATCGACGTTCACGACGCTCGCGTCTTTGGGGCGCTTCCCCCATAACCCGTTGGACATGCGGTGTGCGTTGTGTGCGGCGGTTCGGGGCACGAAGTGTAATTCAGTAGCGCGGTACACGTTCAACCTCCCCGCGAAAAATTGCCCTGTATGTAGGACCATGCCGACAGACATGTAGCCCAGTCCACCCCACAGACTATGCCGATTGCTTTGCCACAATAGATATTGTCCGACTCGATGCTTACGTGTCTGTTCATCCGCTCTTCGGGAATCGATCTGGAATGACTGCCTTCACTTGGCAGCAACGGCTTGGCGCTGCCCGGACCGAAGAGGAAGTAGTCTCGGCAGCGCGGGAATTCCTCGCCTCCTTCAGTCCGTTCGAATTGGCCCGGCTACCCCAAGTTTGCCGACCGCCGGCAAAGTTGAACGATGGCGACGACATCTCGGCGTACGCTTTTGATCTTGTGCGGCACGAGTGCGAAGGCGTCGATGAAGAAGAACTCATGTCAAGGCTGGCCCGGTTTTTTGCGCACGCTTCCACGCGCCTGACGCACATCGCCTCGCACAAGTACATCCTGCCCGGGACGATCTTCCCGGACGGCGCACACAGGCTGGCATAGCGAGCCTGCCGGGACGTGCCCACGAAAGGCATCCCTTTCTTTCCCCCAGACCGGCCCTTTCATCGAGCGGCTTAACAAGCCGTGCGAAGAGTCTCCCTCAGGGCAGACGTAGCCCCCGTCGCAGCGTGCAATAGCTGTGAAAGAGATCACAGCGAATAGCCGCCTTATTCGGCAGACTTGCGGATCTGTGTTGCGCATAGCGCTTCGGAGGAGCGGTGCACCGGTTCAAAACGGCCGCGCGAAACATCGCCGCCGCGCGCCACGCTGACGCGGTTGAGCTCGCCGTTTCACAGTTTCTCGGCTCCCTAACGCAATCCGAGCGCGCATCAGTTGAGGATGCCGTCGGTTATACGTTGCCGCACGACGCGGGGCGCATCCCGATGGCCGCCCATGACCTGACGAGAACTGGGCTAAGGGCAGGAGGTGACGACACGCTCAAAGCTCTCGTGGGGGAAATGGCCCAAGTGTTCATCATCGCGTCAAACCGCCTCTCGCAGTTGAACGGCCGTGCATAAGAAGCCCCGGCGACTGCCGAGGCATCAAAGTGCCAACGCGACGGATGGAAGTTACTTCGACCCGCGAAGATGCTCCCGCACTTTATCGGCAACAGGTGGCGGGCCGGTCCGTAGTCTCTGGGGGCGTATGGGCGTGGCGCGGAGGACGCCACGCGGAGACCGAACCGACTCGCCGCTCGTATATTACCGGCCGTCGTATGAAATGCTGGTTACGCGCACGCGGGACGCCCTAATTTTGTGGCACGCGCACAACACAATTGCGAGATTAAGCGGGCAGCGGCTGGCAAGTAACGCGTGAAGGCCCGCTTAGACCCGCCCAACTAACTTTGCGCATCCCGAGGAGGAAGTGCCGACAGCGGACGATCGGTGTGGACCCCTCGGCCGCCATTAGGATGATCCACGTCGTAGACCAAGACGCGCTTATGCCGGGTGCGGCCATCTCCGAGGCCGCCCATGGATTCGCGGGCAGACGCTCAGCGTGAGCTCACAGATACCGCAGACACGCGCTCGCGGAGGCCCTTATCGCACGCGGAGACGAGGTGATCCGCGTCGTATTCCGGTAGCGCGGCGAGCATTGCGCCGGGCATCGAATCGGCCATGAGCGCACGCCTTTCGTTCACCATGCCACAATCGCGTGTGGGAGCCGGACTCGCGCAAAGGCAATGACCGATTCGCGGCGACCCGTGAGAGAGCGCCATGCTGCATGACTTCATTTCAGCGAATCGTGCCGAGCTGATTCGGCGCTGCCAGATTCGCGTGGCTTCTCGCCGCGCTCCGCGGCCGACTGCTTTCGAGCTCGAACACGGTATCCCGATCTTCATCGATCAGCTTGCGGAAATGCTGCGCACCCCCGACGCCGCAGGCGTCGGCATAGAGCGAAGCGCGAGCGAGCACGGCGGCGAGTTGTTGCGTAACGACTTCACGATCGACCAGGTCGTGCATGATTACGGCGACCTGTGTCAATCGATCACGCACCTGGCAGAGGAGATGGGCGAGCCGATTTCCGTATCCGAGTTCTCGACCCTGAACGCGAGGCTGGATAACGCGATCGCATCGGCTGTCGGCGAGTGGTCTCGAGGGCGTGAAATCGATCTCGAGAATGCCCACGCGTCGAAGTTGAACGAAACGCTGGGCATGCTGGGCCATGAAATACGCAACCAGCTCAACACCGCCATATTGGCGCTGGCGGCGATGAAGGGTGGAACGGTGGGCTTCGGCGGTGCGACAGGGGCCGCGCTGGACCGAAGCATGATCGCGATGCGAGGCCTGGTTGATCGCACCTTGAGCGAGGTCCGTTTGCATGCCGCCGAGCGCCTACCGCTCGGCCGTGAAGTGATCGAGCTCGCCACTTTTCTTTGCGACGTCCAAGTGGCCGCCGCGCTGGAGGCATCGTCCCTGGGAGCCGATCTATCCGTGCTGCCGGTAGAAGCCGGGGTGATGATTCAAGGAGACCGGCAGATTCTCGCCGCCGCGGTGACCAACCTGCTTCAGAACGCCTTCAAGTTCAGCCGGGCCGGCGGGCACGTCGTGCTGCGCGCGGAGGCCCGCCATGACCGGGTACGAATAGAGGTGCAAGACGAATGCGGCGGGATTCCTGCCTCGATTCAGGAAGCGATCTTTCGCCCGTTCGAGCAGGCGGCCGCGAATCGTAGCGGGGTCGGACTCGGCTTGGCGATCAGCCGAAGGGGCGTCGAGGCCAACGGCGGGACATTATCGGTGCGGGACATGCCGGGTATCGGCTGCGTGTTCACGATCGAGCTACCGCGGTACGTATCTGGGACGGGGAGCACCGCTCAGCAGGTCCAAAAGACCCCGTAATTTCCGCGGCCCAGGCTTTCAGCTCTGCCCGCGGATCGGGATAAGGGACGAGTTGGGAGCGGATGGGCGCCGGTCCGGTCCCGAGGCGCCGCCCTTCCTGCCTATGTGCGGGACGATCGCGACGCGTACGTAGCTCTCGCGCGCGAAAATATCCGCGCGCGCGACGAGGCCGACACCCGCCGCACACAAACGCGTAACACCGCTTCTTCGCTCCAGTCCCGCGCGCTGGCCTTTGTCGTTTTCACATTGTCGGCACAACGGCGCGCTCGGAGCATATCTCCCGGCTGGCTCCATGCCACCACGTGGGTCGATGGCGCGGGCGCCGCGTGTCGGCCGCCATTGCGGGATCGCGTCTCCAACGACTGAAGTGCGCGTCATCCGTAGCTCAGTACGGACCGGCCGACGGCGCCTCAGTCAGGCTCGGCCACGAGCCTTCCCGATGCGTCGATGCGCACCCGCTCCTCGAGATCGGGCGACGGCTCGCGCAGGTGAATGGGCGAAAGCACCCACTCGGTGCCGCCGAACGACTCGCGCAGCTCTTCCTTCACGCGCCATCCGCGCTCCGGATCGAGGCCGACCTCGGCCATGCGCGCGAGGAGCCGGTCGCGCGCGCGCCGCAGCGCGCGAATCACGAGATGGGTGAGGTCGGGAATCTGCGGCGACTCGGGATCTTCCACCGGGCGGGACCTTGCGTGTGCGTAGGAAAGATCGGACACACAAGGCTATCGCGCGGTGCGGTCGCGGGAGTTGCACCTGTCATGCAGGGAATGCGCCATCGGGCGCAGCGCGTAGCTCGCGCGCGATGGCGGTGTAGCGAAATGCCGCGATCAGTGCGTGCGGCCCTTGCCCAGGTACTCGCGCACCTTGTCGGCGCGGTCGCCCGCGGCGCGCACGGCGCGCTCGAGGTCTTCCTTGCTCACGCCCAGCGACTTGGTCCAGTTGCGGACCTCGTCCGGGTCGTGGATGTCGATGCGGTCGCGATCGGGGCTGCCGCGGGCGGATTTGTCGTCGGACATGGTCTTTCTCCTCTTGGTGTCGGCATCGGTTCGAGAGGAACCCGGGCCCGTTGTTTCCGAGATGCGCCTGACGGACGAGGCTCCCCGCGGGGCACGCCACGCGATCGAAACAAACGGGTGGTCCTGCCGGGCGATGGAATCAGAAAACGCTATGGTCGCGGCCGCCATCGCGGTGCCGGTCCAGCCAGTCCTGCAGGCGGCGCGAGCGCGGGAAGATGAACCAGAAGAGCGTGAGGATGGCGAAGAGCGCGACGGCGAGCGCGGCGAGCCACCCGTGCGCCGTGTCCTCGAACACGAGCCGCGCGATGATGTAGTAGTCGGCCGCGAGCGAGAGGCCCAGCGGGACCATCGCCGCCATCAGCAGGCGCGACGAGTTGCGGATGAACTGGCGCGTGACCCGGAACGGCATGCTCATGCGGTGATAGGCCGCCGGGCACATCACCATCGCGATCGCGACCGCGTTGAACGACATCGCGATGAAGTGCACGGTCTGCTCCGCCTCGGTGAGGTCGCCGAAGCGCTGGTTGAAGACCGCCACCAGCTGGAAGCCGAAGATCGCCTGGATGCCCGGCAGCACCATGCGGCATTCCTCGAGCAGGAACGAGGCCGCGTCGGCCAGCTTGACGTCCTCCTCGCCGGGGACCGCGCGGTTCGGGTCGGGCATCGGTTCCTTGCGCAATCGAGCGATCCCGATTGGAGCGTGGACAGCGCGGGCAGTTTCCGTGCAACGTGCCGCGGCGATGCCGGTCGAACGGCGGCTGGGAAGGGCGAGGAGCGGCCGTGGACGAGAGGGACAGGAGCGCGTCGAACGATGCAAATGCCGGCGTCGAGGCGTTCCGCGCCGTCGTCGCCATCGGCGCCTCCGCGGGCGGTGTCACCGCCCTGCGGCGTTTCGTCGAGGGACTGCGCCCCGACCTGGCCGCGCCGATCCTCATCGTGCAGCACATCGGCGCCTATCCCAGCATCCTCCCGGAGCTGCTCGCACGGTCGGGCCCGCTGCCGGCGGCGCACGCGCGCGAGGGCGAGGTGCTGCGCGCGGGCCGGATCTATCTCGCGCCGCCCGACCACCACATGTTCGTCGAGGGCAGCGCGCTGCGGCTGTCGCGCGGGCCGAAGGAGCATCACACGCGCCCCGCCATCGACCCGCTCTTCCGCTCGGTCGCGCTCACCTATGGGCCGCGCGCCATCGGCGTGGTGATGACCGGATGGGGCGAGGACGGCACGGCGGGCCTGCAGGCGATCAAGGCCTGCGGAGGCCGCGTTTTCGTGCAGCAGCCGACCGAAGCGGAGCAGCGCGACATGCCCATGAGCGCGCTGCACTACGTCGCGGTCGACCGGCTCGTCAGCGTCGACGGGCTCGCGGACGACCTCGCCGAGGCGCTGGCCGCACCGCTCGACGCCGGCGCACCGCTGGTACGACCCGACCCGCTGGTGCACGAGCACCAGTCCTTTCTCATGCAGGGGGGACCCATGGAACACCTGAACGCGATCGGCCGCCCGAGCCCGTACACCTGTCCCGATTGCTTCGGCGGCCTGTGGGAGATCGGCGGCGCCAAGCCGCGGCGCTTCCGCTGCCACACGGGACATGCGTACACGCTGCGCACGCTGCAGGAAGCGCAGTCCGGCGGCACCGACACGGCGCTGTGGAACGCGCTGCGCGGGCTCGAGGAGAAGGAGATGCTGCTGCGCGAAGTGGCGGGCCAGTACCTGCAGGAGGGCAACGCCGTGGAGGCCGCGCGCCTGGAGGTGCTGGCGCATTCCGTCTCGGGCAACGCGGCGCTCCTGCGCGAGCTCCTCGAGCGCGAAGACTCGCCCGCCGCGCAGTCGCGCACGGGATGAGGCCGCTTCAGCCCTTCGGCACGCGCCGTCCGCGTGCGAGGAGCTGTGCGAGGTGCTCCATGTCGATGGGCTTGGTGAGGTGGGCGTCGATTCCCGCCCGCGCGCTCTTCTCGCGATCCTGCGAGCGCCCGTAGCCCGTCGTCGCGACGATGAGCGGGTCGCGCCCGAGCCCGTCGGCGCGCAGGCGGCGCGCCACCTCGTAGCCATCCATGTCGGGCAGGCCGATGTCGAGCAGCACGACGTCGGGGCGCATGGCGCGCGCGCTGGCGAGCGCGGCGGTGCCGTCGGTCGCGAGCTCGACCTCGTGCCCATCCATGCGCAGCATGGTGCGCAGCGACGAGCCCGAATCGGCGTTGTCGTCGACGATGAGCACGCGCCGTGACGGCGGCGCGGGCGCCGCGCTTCCGGCACGCGCCGGGGCCACCTTCGCTTCGACCAGCGGCAGGCGCACGGTGAACTCCGCGCCCATGCCGGGCCCGCCGCTCTGCGCCTCGATGGTGCCGCCGTGCAGCTCTGCGAGGCGGCGCGCGAGTGTAAGTCCGAGCCCGATGCCGCCGGCGCGGCTGGGCCGTTGCTCCTGCACGAAGAGGTCGAAGATTCGCGGCAGCAACGCGGGATCGATGCCGCTGCCGTTGTCGCGCACGCGCACCACGGCCATTCCGTGCGCCGCGGAGGCCGCCTCGCGCTGCACGGTGAGCGAGATGCGCCCGCCGTCGGGCGTGAACTTGGCCGCGTTGCCGAGAAGGTTGGCGAAGACCTGCGCCAGCCGCATCGCGTCCCCGCTCACCACGAGGGGCTCCGCGGGAATCTCCGCCGCGAACTCCTGGTGGGCCGCCTGGCGCCCCGGCGCCGTGTCCTCGATCACGCGCCGCACCACCTGGCACAGGTCGACGGGCACGAGCTCGACGCGGATCTTGCCGTGCGTGATGCGGGTGAGGTCGAGCAGGTCGTCGACCATGCGCACCATCTGCCCGGTCTGGCGGTCGATGATCTCGCGCGCCTCGTCGACGATCGGGTCGGTCTTCACGCGCCGCAGCAGGAGGCTCGCGTTGCGCACCCCCGAGAGCGGGTTGCGCAGCTCGTGCGCGAGCATCGCGAGGAACTCGTTCTTGCCGCGCTCGAGCTCGACCAGCGCCGCCTCCGTCTCCGCCACCTCGGTGACGTCGAAGGTGGCGCCCACGTAGCCGATGAACTCGCCGCCGGAGCCCAGCCGCGCCATGGCGACCGACTTCATCCAGCGGTACTCGCCGTCGGCGCGGCGGAAGCGCGCGCGCGCGGTGAACGGCTGGCGCGCGCGCACGGCGTCCTCGTAGCTCGCGAGGTAGCCCGGGCGGTCGTCGGGATGGATATGCTCGGTCCAGCCGCCGGCGCGAATGTCGCTCTCGAGCGCGCCCACGAAATTCTCGTACGCGCGGTTCACGAAGCGCAGCCCCCTGCCGTCGCTCATCCAGATCAGCACCGGCGCGCTGTCGGCCAGCAGCTCGAACCTCGCCTCGCTCTCGCGCACGGCCTGCTCCGCGCGCTTCAGGTTGTCCACGTCGACGAAGAGGATCACCACGCCGTCGATCCTGTTTTCGAGCGTGCGGTAGGGGCGTACGCGCATCGAATGCCAGCGCCCGGCGCGGTCCTGGACCTCGCTCTCGTGCACCGTCACGCTCTCGATCACGTCGAGCGCCATCTTCTCCAGGTTCTCGGCGCCCACGCCGACCTTGATGTCGGCGATGGGCCGCCCGATGTCGGCCGGGATCAGGTTCAGCAGCTTCTCCGCGGGCGGCGTGAAGCGGCGGATGCGCAGGTCGGGCCCGAGCATCACGATCGGCATGTTCACGCTCGCGAAGAGGTTGATCAGGTCGTCGTTGCTGCGCGAGAGCTCGAGGTTGCGATTGTGCAGCTCGTCGTTGACGGTCGCGAGCTCCTCGTTGGATGACTGGATCTCCTCCTTCGAGGTCTCCAGCTCCTCGTTGATGCTCTGCAGCTCCTCGTTGGCGCTCTGCACCTCCTCGTTGGCGCTCTGCAGCTCCTCGTTCGCCGCCTCCTGCTGCTCGATCACGGATTGCAGGTACTCGCGCGTCGCGGCGAGCTCCTGGCGCAGCCGTTCCGCTTCCTTCTCGCCGTCGCTCGGGGCGGCACCCTCGCGCGCCCTGCGCGCATCGAGGCTCTCGCTCACCCGCGCGCGCTCCGCGGCGTCCTCCTCCTCGAAGAGCACGAGGACCGCTCCCGGCGCGACGCTCGCGCCCTTGAGCGGGATCGCGACCACGCCCACGTTGCGCCAGCCGCCATCGGAGCGCACGCGCAAGCCCTCCTCGCGCACGGCCGTGTCCTCGCGCAGCGCCCGCTGGATCAGGTTGCGCACGCCGACGCCGAGGCCTTCGCGCAGCATCTTGAGCAGGTTCAGGCTGGCCTTGCCGGGCGCGGGCGCGAGGTAGGGCCCGGTGTCGCCGCGGAACTGCAGGATGTGCATGTCCGCGTCGACCAGCACGCCGGGCGGTGCGTAGCGCGCGAGGACCAGCCGGTCCGCTTCCTTCTGCGGGTCGCCGCTCGCGATCGCGGGGATCCGCTGCGCGGCCGAGGGCAGGTGGCGCGACGCCGCCCAATGCACCTCCGCCGGAGAGGGCGTCGGCCGCGTGACGCCGGGCCTCTTCGCGTAGATCCGGTGCTTCGCGTCGGCGGCCTCGAAGAGGTCGCGGTACGCGCCGATGGTCTCGGAGTTGCCGAGCCAGAGGAAGCCCTTGTCGCGCAGCGCGTAGTGCAGCAGCGGGATCAGGCGCTGCTGCAGCGACCCGCCGAGGTAGATCAGGAGGTTGCGGCAGGCGGCGAGGTCGATGCGCGAGAACGGCGGATCCTGCAGCACGTCCTGGCGCGCGAAGACGCAGCAGTCGCGGATCTGCTTGCTCAACCGGTAGCTTCCGTCGACCTCGACGAAGTAGCGGCGCAGGCGCTCGGGCGTCACGTCCTGCGCGATGGCGCGCGCATAGATGCCGGCGCGCGCCTTGTCGATGCTCGCGCCATTGATGTCGGTGGCGAAGATCTGCACGCCGACGCGGCGCCCGGAAGCCTCGAGGTACTCGGCGAATGCGATCGCGAGCGAGTACGCCTCCTCGCCCGTCGAGCAGCCCGGCGACCAGATGCGCACCTGCTCCGTGCGCAAGCGCCCCTCCGTGATCGCGGGGAAGACCGTCGCCTTCAGCGCCTCGAACGCGTCCGGGTTGCGGAAGAAGCTGGTGACGCCGATCAGGATGTCCTGGTAGAGGGCGTCGACCTCGTTGCGATTGCCCTGAAGGAGCTCGGCGTACTCGCGCAGGCTTTGCACCTTGTGCAGCACCATCCGGCGCATCACGCGCCGCTCCACGGTGTTGCGCTTGTAGTTGGCGAAGTCGGTGCCGTGCACGCCTCGCAGCACGGTCAGCACTTTCTGCAGGTCCTGCGCGTTCTCCTCCGCGTCCGGCGCCGGCGGGGCGATGTACGGATGGCGCGCGATGCGCGCGAGCTCCTCGCCGATCTCGCGCGCCGAGAGCACGAAGTCCACCGCGCCCGTCGCGATGGCGCTGCGCGGCATGCCCTGCTGCTCGGCGCTCGCGTCCTGCGCGAAGGTGATGCCGCCCGCGCCCTTGATCTCGTCCAGCCCGCGCGTGCCGTCCACGAGGGTGCCGGAGAGGACCACGCCGATGGACTGGTGGCCGTGGTGCTCGGCGAGCGAGCGCATGAACACGTCCACGGGGCGGGCCGCGGTGCGCGAACCGTCCTGCCCCTTCACGTGCAGCGCGCCGTCGCGATAGGTCACGAACGCCTGCGCGGGGGCCACATAGATGCGGTCCGGCTCGACGCGCACGCCGTCCGCCGCGGTGCTCGCCGGGATCTTCACTCCGCGGCCGAGGACGGCGAGGAGCTGCGCGTCGTGATCGGGGCCCGTGTGCTGCAGCAGCACGAACGCCATCCCCGTGTCGGCGGGGATCGCGGCGAGGAGCTCCTTGATCGCCTCGATGCCGCCCGCGGACGCGCCGATCGCGACGATGGGATAGGACAAGCGCGGGTCGTCGACCGGCGGGTTCGATTCGGGCGCCAACGGCACCGCCGCGGCACGCGCGGGGCGCGCGCCGGGTGCGCGGGGCGGGGTTGGCTTCTTCGGCATGGCCATCCTGGGCGAAGTCCGATTCTAACCCCCCCCCCGCGAGGTGGCGCGATCCCTGCAGGAGGCTGCGTGGATCGAATCGAGGCGCGGCCTTGTCGAAGCATCGCGCGCCTTGCGCACGATGCCGCGATACGACGATGACGAGAAGGAAGATCACCCGCGAGGAGCTCCACGCGTGGCTCGAGCGCGAGTTCCGCGCGACGGCCGCGGACCTGTGCGGCCGCTGCCGCGTGCCCATGCCGGTCTTTCGCGCGGGCGCGGCGGCGCCCAACTGGCGGCTGCCCGCGCATCCGGAATGCCCGGCGCTCTGCCACACGTTGCTCGAGGAGGTCGCCGCGCGCGCCGCGCAGCGCTTCGAGCTCGCGGGCGGCTAAAGGTCCTTCGCGGCGCCCCCGGCCGTGACCTGCGCGTGGTTGAGCATCGCCACGAGCATCACCCCGCCGATCACGTTGCCGATGAGCGTCGGCACGATGTAGCCGCCGATCACCTCGCCCCAGCCCGCGTGGCCCGACGCGGCGAGCGTGAACACCTCGACCGCGCCGGCGATGACGTGGCTGAACTCGCCGACGCCGACGAGGTAGGTGAGGATGATGATGACCCACACGCGCGCGCTCTCGGCGAACGGCAGCACCCACACCATGAGCGCGATGAGCCATCCCGCGAAGATGCCGCGCAGGACGTGGCCGCCGAAGCCGGGCTGGATCGCCTGGGCGCCGATCTCGCGGAAGGCGGTCGTCGCCTCGGCGCTGAAGCCGTCGGTATGCGTGACCGCGAAGGCGATCACCAGCGCTCCCAGGAGGTTCGCGACGAGCACCGTGCCCCAGAGCCGCAGCACGTTGGCGACGCTCGCCATGGGCCGCTTCTGCAGCAGCGGCAGGATCGGCGTCAGCGTGTTCTCGGTGAAGAGCTGCTGGCGCCCGAGGACCACGATGAGGAAGCCCGCGCAGTAGCCGAACTTCGTGACGAGGATCGCCCAGTGCTCGTCGGGCAGGTTCGCCTTGAGCAGGCCCTCGCCGATCATCGAGAAGCCCATCGAGAGCCCCGCGGCGAGGCCCGACCAGAAGAGCGCGGCGGTGGGCCGCTCGAGCTCCTCCTCGCCCTCCGTGAGGATCGCCTTGTAGATCACCTTCCCGCTGGGAGATGCGCGCTCCTCGGCTTCCTCGTCCTCGCGCTGCTCGGCTTCGGCCATTCCGCTCCCCGGTTGGACAAACGTGCGGTGCGCCCGGCGCGGCTACCGGCCGGGCGTTGCTTCGAAGCCGCATGCGGCATTAGGTTCCGCGCGCGCAGCTTGAGTACACTGCGCGCCAGAGACCGAGGGAGGCCGCCGTGCGCAAGGTTCTGTTCATCTTCAGCGTCCTTTCGGACACCGACGTGGAGTGGCTCGGCCGCGCCGGCGAGCGCGTGCACGTCGATCCGGGCATGGAGGTGGTGGCGCTCGGCGCGCGCATCGACCACCTCTACTTCGTGCTCGACGGCACGCTCGCGGTGGTGACGCGCAACGCCGAGCGCCTGCGGCTGCTCGAGTCCGGGGAGGTGATCGGCGAGATGTCGCTCGTGGACCCCGCGCCCACCAGCGTCTCGGTCACGGCGGTGAGCGAGGCGACCCTGCTGCGCATCCCCGACGCGGTGCTGCGCGACAAGCTCGCCTCCGACCTCGGGTTCGCGGCGCGCTTCTATCGCGCGCTCTGCGTCTTCCTCGTCGACCGTATGCGCCACACCACCGAGCGGCTGGGCTATGGGAGCGCACAGGACGATCCCCACGCGCGCGACGAGCTGAACGAGGACCTGCTCGACAACGTGCACCTCGCGGGCGCGCGCTTCGAGCGCATGTTGAAGCGCCTCGCCGGCTAGGATGGCGGACGACTCCCCGATCTTCCGCCAGGCGGCGCTCGACCGCCTCGCGTCGCCCGAGCGCCTCGACGAGCGCCTGGCGCTCCCGCCCTTTCCGCATGCGCTGGTGGCCGCGGTCGCGGCGCTGCTCCTCGCGGTGGCGGCGTTCGCGGCGTGGCTGTGGCTCGCGTCATGAGCGCCCCGCGCACGCCGCTGCACCGCACGCCCACGATCCTGCAGCTCGAGGCGGTCGAGTGCGGGGCCGCCGCGCTCGCGATGGTGCTGGCGTACCACGGCCGCCACGTGCCGCTCGAGCAGGTGCGGGTCGAGTGCGGTGTCTCGCGCGACGGCAGCAAGGCGAGCGGCATCCTGCGCGCGGCGCGCTCGCACGGGCTCGTCGCGCGCGGCTTCAGGAAGGAGCCCGAGGAGGTCGCGGAGCTGCCGCTGCCGTCGGTCGCGTTCGTGAACTTCAACCACTTCGTGGTCGTCGAGGGCTTCGGCGGCGGGCGCGTATACCTGAACGACCCGGCGCGCGGCCGGCGCACAGTCGAGGCGGCGGAGTTCGACCAGGCCTTCACCGGCGTCGTCCTCACTTTCGAGCGCGGCGCGAGCTTCCGGCCCGGCGGCGAGGCGCCCTCGGTAGCGCGTTCGCTCGGCCAATACCTCGCGGGATTCCGCCTCGCGGTCGCGCTCGCCTTCATGGTGGGCCTCACCCTCGTCCTGCCGGGGCTTGCGCTGCCGTGGCTGCTGGGCCGCTTCGTGGACGAGGTGCTGGTGGCGCATTCGAGCTCGGCCGCGTGGCCGCTCCTGGGCGGCATGGGGCTCGCGATCTTCGCGCGCGCGGTGCTGCTCGCGCTGCAGGCGCGCCTCGTCACGGACACTTTCGCGCGCGCGGCGCGGGGCTCGGCGCGGCGTTTCCTCGGGCACGCGCTCGCCCTTCCGATGGCCTTCTACGCACAGCGCTCGCCGGGCGAGATCGCCGCGCGCGTCGAGCTCAACGAGCGCGTGGCCGAGACGCTGTCGCACGACCTCGCGCGCCTCGCCCTGGACTTCGTGACCGCCGCGTTCTTCCTGGTCCTCATGGTGCGGCTCGAGGCCACGCTCGCGCTGGTGGTCGCGGTGTGCACCGGGCTCGAGGTGCTCGCGTGGCGCGCGCTGGCGCGGCGTACGGCCGAGGTCTCGCAGGAGCTCTCCGTGCAGGCGGGCAAGATCGCGGGGGTCGCCACCGGGAGCCTCGCCAACATCGAGGGCATCAAGGCGGGCGGGCAGGAAGGCGCGCTCTTCCTCAAGTGGATCGGCCTGCAGGTGCAGTTCATGAACGCGTCGCTGCGCGCGCAGCGCTTCATGGTGACGCTCGGCCAGGCGCCCGCGCT
>Ga0105238_10002642_pt1 | contig 17857 bp, 17 predicted proteins | sample KBSC34metaG_FD_81526 | JGI IMG/M metagenome (GOLD analysis project Ga0105238, IMG submission 81526) | Corn rhizosphere microbial communities from Kellogg Biological Station, Michigan, USA - KBS C3-4 metaG | ecosystem: Host-associated > Plants > Roots > Rhizosphere > Soil | place: Michigan, USA... | reverse complement strand
CAAGCCCGCGCTACTCTTTCCTCTTGCTTCCGCTGTCGTACTCAACACGCCTGTCTTCCTGATCGAATTTCTTGCGATCGGCAGAACTTTAGCACCCCTGGATGCGTTAGCATGCATTGTTGCTTTTCTGCTGATGGGCACGGTCTTCGGACTCGGTTTCGTTTGGAATTATCAGGACAAGAGCGTTATATAAAGAGAGTATGGCACTCCCCGCTTCGGTTCGAGACGAACCGACCAGAGCTCAAGCGGCTCTTACTGAGCCACCGGTAATCGACCTTCACGGTCTCAGCGTTTCTTTCGGTCACCGGCCAATACTAAAGAACCTTCGCGGCGATCTGCGTGGTAAGGCGATTGGTCTGCTCGGTCCAAACGGCGCCGGGAAGACAACGCTGATCCACACGCTCCTCGGATTTCACGCACCCACTTCCGGCACCGCGCAGATATTCGGCATGGACATCATCGATCAGACGAAACAGATCCGATCGTTGATTGGCTACATGCCGGAGCGCGACTCATTCATCGCGAAGATGAGCGCGGTTCATTTCGTGCGTTTGATGGGTGAATTGTCAGGACTGCCTTCGGAAGCCGCGCTCGAGCGCGCGCACGAAGCACTCTTCTACGTCGGACTCGGAGAAGCGCGTTATCGACGACTCGAGACTTATTCGCTCGGCATGAAGCAGCTTGCGAAACTCGCGCAGGCGATCGTTCATGGCCCACGACTAATCTTTCTCGACGAGCCGACCAACGGGCTCGATCCGCCGGCGCGCCTGCGCATGATCAAGTTGATACGCGAGATTCGCGATAGCGGCCACGCGCACATCGTTCTCTCGTCGCACTTGCTGCTCGACGTCGAAGAATGTTGCGACGAGATCCTGATTCTGAAAGACGGCCAGATCGCCGTCTACTGCAATCTCGAAGAAGAGCGTAAATCGAATCGGAAGTTTCTCATGCTCGAAACGCGCGGCGATCAGGAGAAGTTTGTTAAAGCTATTCAGCAACTCGGTTGTGAGTATGCGGTATCAGGCGATCATCGCTTGAAGATCGTTTTGCAGGAAGGCGTGGAGGTCCGTGACCTTTATCGTCTCGCCGAAGAGCAACAGGTGCAGCTCAGGCGTTTGAGTTACAAGCGCGACTCGCTCGAAGACATCTTTTTGAAGGCAATGGAGAACGGTTATGGCGGTTTATGAGCAGACTTATAAGCCGTATAAAGGCAAACTGACTCCCGAATGGAGCCGCTTTCTAATTCTTCCGCGGCACTCGTTGCGAGGTGTCTTCAATTCCAAGCTCTTCACGGCGTTTTACGTCATTTGCTTCATACCGCTCTTAGTTGAAGCCGTACTGATCTATTTACATCACAACGTCACTGCACTTGCGATTATGAATCTCAACGCGAGGCAGTTGATACCCATCGATGGCTCGTTCTTCCAGACCTTTGTCAACGTCCAGGGCGGATTTTCGTTCTTTGTTGCGCTGCTGGTCGGACCGCCACTCGTCTCGCGCGATCTGCGAAACAACGCGCTGCCGCTTTATCTTTGCCGTCCGTTCTCACGCACTGAGTACGTAATGGGGAAGATGTCGGTGCTGATTATCCTTTTGTCGTGGATCACCTGGGTGCCGCAGTTGCTGATGTTTCTGTTTCAGTCGTACCTGGAAGGCTTCGCGTGGTTTCGCGACAACCTGTGGATCGCGAGCGGGATCGTAATCGGTGGGCTTGTGTGGATACTGCTGCTGGGATTGCTTTCGCAGACAGTCTCCGCGCTTTTGAAATGGCGCATTGTCGCGAGTGGAGCGATGCTCGGCCTGGTGTTTATCCCGTCTGTGTTTGCAGGCATCGTCAATCTTATTTTCCAGACGCGTTGGGCAAACATCATCAGCCTCTTCGCTCTCATGGGCAACGTAACCGCCGGCTTGTTTGGCACGTTCGATCGCGTTAGCGGTCGCATACAGATCACTGACTTCAACGACAACGTCGTCAGGGAAGTACTACTGCTCGAGCCGCCACTCTGGGTCTGCTGGGCATTGTTGTTCATCTTCTCTGCCGTTTGTCTCGCGATCTTGCACTGGAAAGTTAAAGCTTACGAGGTGGTTCGTTAACAGACTATGAGTTCCACCGATCAGCTAATCATCTTCGACAACGTCTCCAAGTTTTACGGCGAGATACTCGGCGTGAATCGGGTCAACGTGCAGATCGCGCCCGGCATTACGAGTCTCGTTGGACCGAACGGAGCAGGGAAGTCGACGTTGATGAACCTGATGACGGGACTGTTGCGACCAACACGCGGCTCGATCACGCTCCTGGGTATTCCCACGGACGAGCCGGAGAGACTGTTTCGCAAAGTCGGTTACTGCACGCAGTTCGATTCGTTTCCCAGAGGCGTGACTGGTCGCGAGTTTATTACGTCGTTTCTGCTCGTCCACGGTTTCGATCGCAAGCAGGCGAACGACCTGGCCCAGCTTGCAATCGAGCGCGTCAACCTCGTCGAAGCCGCGGATCGCAAAGTGGCGGGTTACAGCAAAGGCATGCGACAACGTATTCGCCTCGCACAGTCGATCGCACACCAGCCGGCAGTTTTGATTCTCGATGAGCCGCTCAACGGTCTCGATCCGATGGTGCGTTCCGAGACGATCGCGTTGTTTCGCAAACTCGCTTCCGACGGTCTGCACCTGATCATCTCGTCGCACATTCTGCACGAGGTCGACATGATGTCAGACCGCGTCGTGTTATTGAACAACGGTTACATCGTTGCTGAAGGCAACATTCACGGCGTGCGCGACGAGATGGAAGAGCATCCGATGCAGATCCTGATTCGTTGCGATCAGCCGGCGAAACTCGCCGCTTTCGTTTTTGCTCAGAATCACGTCGTCGAAGCGCGCTTGCACGACGACCGTCGCGGTTTGTTTGTAAAGACGCGCGATGCCGATCGTTTCTACCTGTTGTTGAATCGTGCGGTCGCCGAGGGTGAAGTGAACGTAGAGTCAGTGGCGCCGGTTGATGACGATCTCAGCGCGGTTTACCAATACCTGATTGGCACCACGGGCGGCAGCGCATAGGAGTCTAGTGAATGAGTTCTGCGGTTGAGGTGGCTCAAGCCACATCTGAACAGAATCGAGCGAGCTGGGGACTCTGGCTCCGGCAGGTCGGCGCGATCTTTCGTCTCGAGATCGAGAAGAACTTGTTGGGCCGTCGGTCGATACTGATCTATCTGATCGCGTTGTTGCCGCTCTTTCCGCTGGCGCTGCTGGCGCTCGTCACGCCGCCGGGAAACGAATGGCGAGATTTCAACCAGTACAGCGTTATCTATTCGATCATTTACAACGGTTTGATTCTGCGCACGCTCATCTTCTTCGGCTCGGCGTGGATCTTCATGAACCTGTTTCGCGGCGAGCTGGTCGACCGCAGTTTGCACTATTACTTTTTGAGTGCGGTCAGAAGGGAAGTGCTGGTCGTCGGCAAGTATCTCTCCGGCCTCGTGACTTCGATCGTCCTCTTCACGACGACGACCGTGATCGCGATGCTGCTGCTTTATTTCCCTCACTTTTACTCGCAGAGCGTGCGTTACTTTACCGAGGGTCGTGGGCTGACGCAGCTTTTAACTTACGCCGGCATCACGATACTCGCGTGTGTTGGTTACGGCGCGTTCTTCCTTGTGGTGGGCTTGTTTATTCGCAATCCGATCATTCCCGCGCTTCTGCTTTACGGGTGGGAGTGGCTCAACTTCCTGCTGCCGCCACTGCTGAAGAAAGTCAGCGTGATTCACTATCTCAACTCACTCGTGCCGGTACCGCTGTCTGAAGGTCCCTTCGCCGTCGTAGCTGATCCGACGCCTGCATATATCGCGATTCCGAGTATGCTGGTAGTCACGATCATCGTCCTGATCCTCGCCGCCTATCGCATCCGCCACATGGAAATTCGTTACGGCAGCGACTAATACGCCGTCCTACTAAACTTTTAGTTGACACGTGCCTCGGGGTGCGGTATCGTCTCCAGCCTAAAGTCTTAGGAGGAGAGATGCCGCGTCAAAAGAGTGAGCAGATGACACCGCTGGAGCTGGAGATCATGCAGGTGCTCTGGGAAACGGGTCCGGCCACCGTCCAGCAGGTGCAAAAGGAACTAAAGCGCGAGCTCGCTTACACCACCGTTCAGACAATGCTCACCGTTCTGCATCGCAAGCAGAAAGTTAAGCGGACACTCAAAGACAAGGCTTACATTTACAAACCCGCAGTCAGTCGCACGAAGTTTACGGGCCACGCGGTGCGCGAGTTCATCGATCGGCTTTTTGGCGGCTCGGCTGAAGGGCTCGTGATGAATCTGCTGCAGGAGAAACACCTGACGCCGGAGAAGCTGGCAGAGCTACATGCATTGATCGAGAAGGAAGAACGGGATGCTAAGAACTAGCGAGTTCATCCTCAACTTTGTTTTGAATTCGTGCTGGCAGATTGCAGCAATCGTCGCGGTGGCGTTTCTTGTCTCGTGGTTGCTGCGGAATGGTCCCGCGCGTTACCGCCATGTTCTTTGGATCGTTGCGCTTGTGGGGTGTTTAATCGTTCCGCTGCTGACGGCTACTCACGTTGTTCCAACATGGAACTCAACCGAACCGAGCGCGGTAGCGCCGGGTCCAGTGAATAGTAGCGGCCCGCAGGAGGATTTGAACGTCGATCACATCGGTACAGGACGCACGAGGACAGTCACAACCACACCACGCATCGTTCTCTTTCTCGTTTTCGCATATGCACTTTTTATCCTCGTACGCACGATCAGACTTGCTCGTTTCTGGCAGCGAAAAGAACGTTTACGCAAGACAGCGACTCGCACAGGCCTCGCACCAGAAGTCGTACGAGCTGCTATGCGATGTCGCGAATTGCTCGGCATTCGAGATGTAACCGTGACGCGTTCGACTGAAGCCCGCGCGCCGTACACAATCGGCGCTCGACATCCACTGATCGTCTTGCCTGACGCTTACTGCTCAACCGTAGACGAAGCAAAGCTGCTTTCCGTTATCGGTCACGAGATGGCGCATGTCGCTCGTCGGGATTTTCTGACAAACCTAATATGTGAGTTGCTATCGCTGCCGATCTCTTTTCATCCACTCACCTATTTGCTGAAGCGCGAGATCGACCGCACCCGTGAGCTTGCCTGCGACGAGCTCGTGACGCGACGCGTTCTCGCTCCGAAAGTTTACGCACGCTCGCTGCTGTGGGCGGCTGACGTCACGCGGCAGTATTCATCGCAGGCATTCATGTTGAGCATCCTGGACTGCCGGATTCTGGAGGAAAGGATCGTGAGACTTATGAAACACGATATGCGCGTTGGCGCACGGTTCGCGCGCGCGTTGATGTTCGCAGCGATAACGGTTCTTTGTTTGTCAGCGCTGTCTTTATCGATGTTTGCAGTCGAGCTACAAACGCAGGTGCATGCCGCAGTGACTCAGTCGATCCTGACTTCGACCATCGCTGCCGTCCAGGATCGCGTTGGCCCAATCCCGGTTGCCCGCGAGGCGAGGAACGATAACCAGACAAACAGGACGCCGCAGGACGACCGCGCCGTGTCCGCATGTAACGCCGCGCGGAGCGGTGACACCGAAGCCATTCCACTGCTCATCACAATGCTCGGCGACGACAGCCGATCCCAACTCGTAAAGTGTTGGGACACGAGTCGCTGGAGCCCGGCTCTCCAAACATTTAAGCATCCGTCGCCGGGCGAACAGGCCGCGCTCGCGCTCGCATCGTTCGGCCGTCCGGCATTCGCGCCTTTAACGAATCAACTCGACAGCTCAAACGCGACGGTGCGTCGTAACGCAGCGTGGGCCATCGGCGAGTTGACGGGCATGGCGCCGGGGGAAAGAGCGAACGCCGTTCCACAACTCATCACATTGCTCAGCGATTCCGACGAATGGGTGCGCATGGCCGCCGCACGCGCGCTCGGCGAGCTGCGCGACAACCGGGCCCTCTCGAAACTCGTCGCAACACTTTCAGACGACGACTGGCGCGTCCGCGAGCTCGCGACCTGGGCGTTGAGCGAGATGAAAGACGCGCGTGCCGTGAATGCGCTCTGCAACGTCCTGCTGGCAGATACTCGTGTCGAAGTACGGCGTGGCGCCGCCGAAGCACTCGGCGAGATTAATAGTGCCGACGCCCTTCCCACTCTGAAACAGGCCCTGAATGACAAGGAGCCCAGCGTCAGCGCCAAAGCAGCCTGGGCCATCTCCGAAATCGAAGGCTAATTCGCGGTAAAAACAATTCATAAAGGAGGCATCGCCGATGTCCAGCTACAAGTGTGTCTTATTACTTCTTTTACTGACGACAACTGTGTGCGCCCAACCAAAAGCGGGCACGCTCAAGATCAAGCCGTACACGTTCGAGAACGAGAAGAAAGAAAAAGTCGACGCGGAATTCGGCACGCTCCTCGTACCTGAGAACCGCTCAAACCCGGAAAGCAACTTGATCGAGCTCGCCTTTGTGCGTTTCAAGAGCACGGCGAAAAACCCGGGACCGCCAATCGTCTATCTCGCCGGTGGCCCAGGCGGTTCGGGCATCTTCACTGCCAAAGGCTCTCGATTTCCATTGTTCATGGCGTTGCGCGAGATAGCTGATGTAATCGCCTACGACCAGCGCGGCACCGGCTACTCAAAACCGAACCTCGGTTGCTATGAACAACTCGCGCTCCCCTTAGACGTTGCGCCCACGCGCGAAGCTGCGATAAAGGCGTTGCGCGAGAACTCACGCGGTTGCGCTTCATACTGGCGCGACATTCAACGTGTCGATCTCACCGGTTACAACACAAACGAGAGCGCCGACGATCTCGACGACTTACGGAAAGCTCTCGGCGCGAACCAGATCAGCCTCTGGTCGATCAGCTACGGAACTCATCTCGCATTCGCAACGATGCGACGCCATCCGCAGAGCATCCATCGCGCGATCCTCGCCGGCACGGAAGGCCCGGACCACACGTACAAGCTTCCGAGCAATATTCAAAAGCACCTCGAAGATCTGGCTGCGGTAATCCAGGCTGATCCGCAGGTTGGAAAAGAGATTCCCGATTTCCTCGGATTGATGAGATCAGTCTTCGATCGCCTCGACGCGAAACCAGAGACAGTCGACATCACTGATCAGCGTACAAAACTCAAAGTCAAAGTTGTCGTGAACAAGTTTGTGATGCAGTACATCGTCGCCAACAACATCGGCACCACCGTGACTGCACGATTCCCGGCGCTGTTCTATCGCGCGTCGAAAGGCGACTTCACGAATCCGGCACAGGTCTGGCTCAATCAATCGCGTAGCGAGATCGGGTCGGCGATGTCTTACATGATGGATTGCGCTTCAGGACAGACGGCGGCGCGGCGCGAGCTGATTGCGCGCGAAGCGAAGGGAACGCTGCTCGAAGATATTTTCAACTTTCCGTTTCCGGATGTTTGCACGGAATGGAACGCGCCGGATCTCGGCGACGAGTTTCGTGCGCCGCTGAAATCCGATGTGCCCGTGCTGTTTATCTCGGGAACGCTGGACGCACGCACGCCCATCAGCAACGCGGAGGAGTATCGGAAAGGGTTCGCAAACAGCACGCACATGATCATTGAAGGTGCGGTGCATTCGGATCCGTTATTTCTATCGTCGCCGAAGATCAAAGAAGGAATGATGGAGTTTTTGAGAGGACAGCCGGTGACGACGACAAAAATACAGGGAACACCACTTAAGTTTATTCTTTAACCACGGATCCTGCTGACGAACGGATTATCGCGGATCCAGAAGCGCCACGGTTTGTCGATCCACTCCTGTGCGTAGTCGATGCCGATGCGTGGGCCGCGGGCGATGCGGCGTGGCGAGACAGTTTCGAAGTCTTCGAGCCAAACTTTGTCGCCGAGCAGATCCGCGGCGTTGAGTTGTCGATCGATGCCCATCGCGATGCAGAGCTTGCCTGGACCATTGGTGAGGTTGCGATCGAGGTGCCCGTGCCGGCGCGTCCTCATGATCTCGATCCCTTCTACCGGTTCAAGCGCACGAACAAGAATCGCATGTGGAACATCTTCAGCGCCGTTGACCACGTTGAATTGGTAGTACATGCCATAAACGAAGTAGACGTAAGCAATGCCTCCGGCGCCGTACATCGTCTCCGTTCGCTTCGTTCGTCGTCCACCGTAAGCATGTGACGCCCTGTCTTCAGGACCACGATAAGCCTCGACTTCAACGATCTTCCCCGACACGCGTTCGCCATTCGGACCAGGCACAACCAGTAATTTGCCTAACAGATCACGAGAAACCGTGAGCACGTCTGGTCGAAGGTAGAACTCGCGCGGGAGCTTGCGTGGCGTCATCGAGGCTGTTGGCGCACTTTCCAGATCATCACGAAAAATATTACCCACCCGATCAGCACAATCCCGCGGCGCACCCATTTTTGTCCGACGCGCATTGCCATGCTGGCGCCGAAATAGCCGCCGGCCAGTGCGGCACAAGCCATCAGGAGCGCGTCCTTCCAAACAACATATCCTGCGACAGCGAAGATCACCACGGCCACAGCGTTGATGCAGATGCCGAGAAAGTTTTTGATGCCGTTGGCGCGATGCAGCTCGTTCAGACCGAGTACGCCCATCGCGGCGAGCATGAGTATGCCGTTGCCCGCCCCGAAATACCCGCCATACATCGCGGAGAAGAATTGAAAGACCATCGCGCCCGTCCAATAGAGACCCATCCGCTTCTCGTCAATCGATCCGAGGCGCAGACGTCTGTTGACGATCCCGTTCGACATGAAAAGCAGTGTCGCAAACAGGATCAGGAATGGTACAAGATCGGCGAAGACTTTCGACGGCGTTACGACAAGCAGCAGTCCACCGAGCGCGCCTCCGATGAGACTCGTCGTACCGAGTCGAAACAGGATCGTGGAGCTGTGTCGGAGCTCTTTGCGATAACCGAAGAGGCCGCCAAAGAGGCCGGGCCAGAGCGCGACCGTGCTGGTCCCATTGGCGACTTTCGGATCGAGCCCGAGCCAGATCAGAATGGGAAAGGTCAGCAGCGTCCCTCCGCCGGCAATGGAATTGATCGCGCCCGCTGCGAACGCGGCGCATAACATGGCAAACACGGGGAAGAGACGCATCGTTTGAGTTACGCATGTTAATATAAAAATCCTGTGAATTATGCAAATCCTGTCCAAAATGAGATCACTAATTACAGCGCTACTTTTCACGCTCCTGTTTCACGTTGCCGTCTCCGCGCAGAATGGTAGTCAAATCAATTGGCCGCGCTATCAGGACATGGCGGTCGATCTGATGCAGCAGTACCTGCGCGTTAATACCTCAAATCCGCCCGGCAACGAGCTCGAGGCCGCGCGGTTTTTGAAGAAGATCTTCGATCAGCATGGGATTGAAAACGAGATCTTCGAGTACAAACCCGGACGCGCAAACATCATCGCGCGTCTCAAAGGCAATGGTTCTAAGCGTCCGATTATCCTGCTGAGTCACATGGATGTCGTCACTGCCGAACCGGCTTCGTGGGAAGTCGATCCCTTCGCGGGCGTCATTAAGAACAATGTGATCTACGGTCGTGGCGCGCTCGACATGAAGGGCGAGGGACTGCTCCACCTCATGACGATGATCCTGCTCAAGCGCGAAGGACCACCGTTATCCCGCGACGTGGTATTCATCGGCACCGCTGACGAAGAAGTCGACGACGAAGGCTCGCTCTGGATGATCGCGAACAAAGCCGACCTCTTCAAAAACGCCGAATACCTGCTTACTGAAGGCGGTGACAATCTGATCGAAGGCGACTCTGTAAAGGTGGTCGGCGTCGATGTTGCGGAGAAAGCGCCGTTCTGGTTACGACTCACCGCCACCGGACTTCCGGGACACGGATCGCGGCCCGTCAATGATTCCGCGACGAACCGTCTCATCCGCGCGATGAATCGCATTCTCGATTGGGAGACGCCGGTAAAGCTTCTGCCTGCGGTCGAGCAGTTCTTCAAAGACATTGCCCCGTTGCAGTCAGAACCGCTGCGTGCGCACTTTCTGAACATTCGTGAGTCGTTGAAGAATCCTGATTTTGTGAAAGCGCTGACGAGTCAACGTGAGTTCAACTTTCTTGTGCGCAACACGATCTCGATCACGATGCTGAATGGCAGCAAGCAGACTAACGTTATCCCCAACGCTGCGACGTGCAATCTCGACGTTCGATTGCTGCCGGGCGAGTCGCCGGAAGAGTTTCTCAAGGCGCTGACGGCCGTGATCGCAGATCCCTCGATCAAAATAGAGAACGTCAATCGCTTCAAGCAACCGAACAGTTCCCCGATCGACACCGAGTTGTTTTCTCTCATCGCCCGCAAGACGAAAGAGAAGCATCCGAGCGCAGTTGTCACCACGAAGATGCTCAGCGGTTATACTGAAAGCCAGCTCTACCGGCAGCTCGGCATAACCGCTTACGGATGGGCGCCGATTTACACGACGGCTGAAGAAGACGAAGGCGTGCACGGCAACAACGAGCGCATCTCGGTGAAGAACGTGCGCGAGGGCACGCGCGAGCTGTACGAAGTCGTCAGAGACATCTCCCGTTAGCTAAGCCCCCTGATTGTATTTTTTCTTCTCTGTGCAACCTCTGTGTTCTCTGTGTCTCTGTGGTGGAGACTGAGACAAACCACAGAGACACAGAGAACACAGAGGTTGCACAGAGAAAACATGCCCAAAGATGCACATGAAATGAATGAGAGCGAGGTCCGCTCGCGCATTATCACACTCGGATTTGGCGGTGATGAACGCCTCTTCATCGCGTTCTATCGCAAACTGCAACAGGGACTTCCCGAAGGAACCGGAATCGTCTTGCGCGGCAGTGTCGTCACGAACAAGCGTCATGAAGACGGCCAACCTTTCGACTCTCTGGGTAAAGGCACGAGCGATCTTGACGTGACGCTGGTCGGCAGCAAGGTGATGGAAGCATGGTCATCCGACGCTTATTACATTCCCGGACTACACACGAAACCGCTTTGTGACAAAGATCCGGATATCGCACCGAGTCTCAAGGAGCTACGTGAGTCGTTGCAAAAACTGGTCGGGCGCCCGGTGAATTTTCAGGCCACGTCGAGTCTTGTTCTTTATGGTCGCGACGTCTTGTTTGGTGAGACATATTTTGTCGTCGTTCCGTCGGGTGAGAATGCGTGACGCTGAAGCTGCTGAGTTACAACATCCGCTTCGGTGGTCGCGGCAGGGAAGAGGCGCTTGCGGAAACGATCGTTGCTGCGGCGCCTGACCTCGTTGTATTTCAGGAGGCGATCGATCCCGCTGTAATTGAGCGTATCTCGGAGGCGACAAAGTTTCCGTTCTGGGCTGCGCGAAGAAATCACTCGATCGGTTTTCTGAGTCGCACGGAAGTTGACTATCACGAGTGGCACTATCCTGCGGGCGCGCGGCATTCGTTCCTCGAGATCGTTCCGGCTGGCGGTAAAACACGCGTTTTTGGTTTGCATCTCAGCGCGCGTTTTTCGAAGTGGGATGAGCGCCGACGCACGCGCGAGATCCGCTCGCTGTTGGAGGGAATCAAGCGACATCAAAACGGATTTCACGTTTTAGTCGGAGACTTCAACACGCTCGCGCCGGGAGAAGTTTTGGAGCTGGATCGTTTGCCGGCGTGGATTCGCGCGCTGATCTGGATTAGCGGGCGGAAGCTGCAACGTGAGTCGATCCAGCTCGTGCTCGATGCGGGTTATGCCGATGGATTTCGGATGCTGCACCCGGACGATAAGGGATACACGTTTCCGACGTGGGATCCGCACGTGCGGCTTGATTACGTGTTCGTGCCGCGCGCGTTTGCGGATCGATTGACGAGGTGTGAAGTGACTACAGAACCGAAGGAGCGGATTCGTGCGGCGTCAGATCATTGTCCGCTCGTCGCGGAGTTGTTGGTGGAATAGATCAGTGTGAGCTGTGGTTGAAGTCCGCTGTAGCCGCGTGGAAGCTCGATTGGGTTTGCGCTCTGGATGCAGAACTCGGTGGTTGGACCGAGCGTCATCTGGCGTCCCCAGAGCGCGACGCCTTGTTGCGATGTGAGTGGTTGAAGCGCAGTATAGAAGTCTTTGTAAGACACGCCCGCCGGTTTGCTTAACCAGATTGCATATCGCGCTTGCGACAACTCTTCCTGGCCTGCGCGCAGGCGATATAAGCCACCAATTCCGTCTGCTGCTTCACGCGCGACTCTGTTGTGCGGCTCTTCACACGCGCCTGAGACAGCCGCTTCGTTCAATGGATCCATCGCGGCGGAATCGTCGAGGAGATACCACTCCTCGTAGGCTTCATCGTTAGTGTCGAGCCAGCTTGCGCCGCGTACGCGGAAGACGACGGAGTGATGAAAGCCGGTTGGCTTGTTGGCGGCGAGCGTTTGGTGAAAATCGATCAGATTATTGATATACGAATCGCGATCGATATGAGACTGCGGCCAGTGCCAGAAGACGTACGCGAGCATGATTGTTGAGTCAGTCGTTTACAGGATTTACAAGATTTAGACAGGATTTACATGTTCATCCTGAAAAATCTTGTAAATCCTGTCTAAAACTTACTGCATAGCCTTAATATCATCGAGCAGTACGCGCTCGTGGCCCTCGGGGTTCACTTTCAGATATGTCTTCCGCAAATTCCCCTCGGGATCGATCACGAAGCTGGTGCGGTTCCAGTACATCGTTCCCTTGTACTCACTCTGCCCCACACCCGCAGCCTGCAACAACTCGTGATTCGGATCCGCAAGCAGATCGATCGTGAAACTAAACTTGTTGCAAAAACTCTTGTGTGAATCGACATCGTCTTCACTCACACCGACAACAGCGATGTTCGCATCATCAAACTCCTGCTTTGTCGCCGTAAACGATTTTCCCTGGATCGTACAGCCCGGCGTGTCGTCTTTCGGATAGACGTAAACAACGAGCCACTTGCCTTTGAAGTCATCAAGCCTGACGGTCTCGCCGTCCTGGTTCTTGAGATTGAAATCTACGAAGCGTTGACCTTCCTGAACTCCCATGATTGTTCTCCCGTTTTGATTTTGATTAAAACGTTGTGTCAGCCAGATTCGATTTGTACTTCGTGTTCGTCTTGCGATCGTTGAGCTCGATATAAATATAGCTCGGCGGAACGACGTCAGTCTCGAGCGCGAACCAGATATCTTTCAGGTCCGCTGACTTGCCGAGCGCACAAAACCCGTTCAATCGCTTCCCGCTCTGATCGTATAGATCGACCCACGTGCGCGCCGCCTTTGTGTTAGCGCCGCAAGGCGGAAGATCGGGCGACTGGGCAAACATTTCATTTGGATACTGTTCCTTGTTCACCACATCGAAATGGTAACGAGTCATTTGTTTGCCATTAATTTGAACGTACTCCGCCCCGACGAAATTGAGTATCGGATTTGGAAGTACCGGAGCCGCGGCTGAACCGTGCGTTGCGAAACCAAGAACAAAAGTGACAACCGCGAGCGTTGCGTTCTTTCTCGAAAGGATTTTCATGGGGGACTCCTTTGTTGAGAGTTTTTCTACCACGCGACAGCGTAACGACTGCGCCTGGGATCAGCGCCCGCTGCCGCTACGCCAGTTTTCGGTTCGTAAGTGATGACCGTGGGCGCTGAGAGCGTGCCCCACTCGCCCTGTACCTTGACCTTGTGTCCCTTTTGCGAAAGCTCCTGGATCGTTTTCAGACCTACACGCGACTCGACGTTAAGCGAGCCCGGCAAAAATTCATGATCGTCAAACGAGCTGACGTAGTGTTGAGTATCAAAGCGCGGCGCCTCGACAGCTTCCTGCGGGTTCATGCCAAACTCGACGATGTTCAGCAAAACCTGCAGCAGCGCCTGGTCCTGGTTGTCGCCGCCCGGTGTACTGAGCACCATGAACGGCTCGCCGCCTTTGAGCACGATTGTCGGCGTCAACGTGATCCTCGGCCGCTTACCCGGCGCGACGACGTTCGGACTGTTTGCATCTGTAAGTGACGACTGCAAGCGTTGACCCATCAATACGCCCGTATCGCCTGCGACGACCGCGGGTAGCCAGGCGCCACTCGGTGTGGCGCTAAACATGTTGCCGTCTTTATCGACGACGTTGACGCACGTCGTGTCGTTGGCGCGCTCGATTTCCGGCAAAGCGGACGCACGCCCGCTGGTCTGCACCGCACTGGCAAGCACGGCCTTCATGTTCGTCGGATCGCCGGGTTGCTGGGCAAGAGACGCGTGGCGTTCATCGATCAGAGGACGTCGCAACGCGGCATACTCTTTCGACAGCAGCTCAGTCGTCGGGATCTTCACGAAATTCGGATCGCCGTAGTAACGATCTCGATCGGCGAGGGCGAGCTTGAGCGCTTCGGCAATCGTGTGGATATAAGCCGGCGAGTTATGTCCCATCTTCTTCAAATCGAAACCCTCGAGCATGTTGAGTGTTTCGATCATCGCAGGGCCTTGCGTCCAGAAGCCGGCTTTGAAGACCTGATAACCTCGATACTCGGTCACGACTGGCTGGCCCACTTTCGCAGCAAACTTTGCAAAGTCGTCCGCCGCGATCAGTCCGCCATTCGCCTGCATGTAATCGCCGATGCGACGTGCGATTGGGCCGCGATAGAAATAGTCGCGCGCCGCCATCAGCCCGGCGTGGCGGTTGTTGCGCGTGCCTCTCGACGCGAGACGCTCGGCTCGAACGATCTCACGCAGCGTCCGCGCCAGATCGGCCTGCACGAAGATATCGCCGACTTTCGGGATTTCTCCGCCGGGCAGGAAAACGCGTTTCGCGGGCTCCCATTGGGCGAAGATCGGCGCGCGTGTCTTGATGTACTGCACTCTCAACTCATCGATCGGGAAGCCGTCGGCGAGTTGAATTGCAGGTTCCATGACTTCCGCAAGAGTTTTCGTGCCGAACTGGTCGAGGGCCGTGACGCAAGCGTCGAGAACTGCGGGTACAGTGGCTGAGAGTGGTCCAGTCGGCGGGATCAGTCCAGTCCTTCTCGCTCCCGAGCCCGGCGTTGCTTCGGACGACGCGCGGTTGACGAAGAACTCGCGCGTGGCTTTCATCGGCGCCTGGCCCATACCTTCAATCACCACGACTTTCTGGCCCTTGAGCTTGATCAGAATCGGAACCTCGCCGCCAAACGAGAAGTGCGAAAACTCAATCACCGAGGCCGCGAGAATCGTCGCCACACCCGCATCGACGGCATTACCGCCGCGCTGGAGTATGCGTAGTCCGGCCTCGACCGACAGCGGCTGGCCACCCGCTACAACGCCACGTTTGCCCCGAACGACGGGCCTGAACGTGTCAGCGTGCGAAGTTGTTAAAGGAAAGCCGGCGAGAATGAAAGACGTAATTAGATAAAAGACGATCAGGCTGGATTTTCGGACGAACATCGGTGGGCCACCTCTCTCGAGATTGATGCGCGGAATTGTGCCACAAAGAGGCGCAAAAAGTTTAGTCACAAAAAGGCACAAAAGGCACAAAACAAAATAGAAGGAGATTTTTTTGTGGCTTTTGTGCCTCTTGGTGGCTGACTGTTCTTTGAATTGGTAAGATGGCGTGCAGACAAAAAGAGAGGGCGCTGACCTCCCCCAAGACCAGCGCCCTTGCCTTTATCTCAGTTCTCCCATGGAGAATTAACGACGGGCAAGATACTAACTGCCAACGACCGGAGGTAGGTTGCAGCAAGCTTGTAAAGCCCTTGCGAGGTTGTGACAAAAGTTTTTCGGCGTCACACAAAGAGGACAACTATCAACGTTCGGAGATTAATGAATCGAGGATCGGACTTTGTTGAATTCACCAAAGATTGCACCGTATGGCTCCTGGAAGTCCCCGATCACCTCAGATCTGATCGTGGAAGGATCAGTAGGCCTTAGTCAGCCTTTGTTTGAAGGTGACGAAATTTACTGGCTCGAGATGCGCCCAAAGGAAGCGGGCCGTAATGTCATTATCAGACGAAGCGCGGACGGCGTTTGCACCGATGTGAATCCACCGCCTTTCAATGCTCGCACGCGTGTTCACGAGTATGGTGGCGGCGATTACCTCATCAGCCAGGGAATTGCTTACTTTTCGAACTTTTCCGACCAGCGACTTTACCGCCAGGCTGGTCCGAACGCACCCGAAGCACTGACAGCGCCCGGTGAAATGCGTTACGCAGACGCCTGCATGGACCACGCGCGCGGGCGTCTTATCTGTGTTCGCGAGGACCACACGCGCCCAGGCGTCGAAGCGGCCAATTCGATAGTCAGTATTTTTACGGAGCCCGGTAACGAATACGGCGTGGTCCTTGTCGAGGGAAATGATTTTTATTCGACACCGCGCCTTAGTCCTGATGGGACTCAACTGGCGTGGCTCACGTGGAATCATCCAAACATGCCGTGGGATGGCTGCGAATTGTGGGTCGGCGAATTTGGTGAGGACGGCAAGCTGGCTTCGACGCGATGGGTCGCCGGTGGGACTGCGGAGTCGATTTTCCAGCCTGAATGGTCGCCTGACGGCGTTTTGTACTTCGCTTCAGATCGGAGTGGCTGGTGGAACCTCGAAAGAATCACGACCGATGGCGGGATTGAAAATGTCTATCAATTCAAGGCTGAGCTGGGCATGCCGCAGTGGATCTTCAGCATGTCGTCTTACGCTTTTGCTTCGGCTGACACGATCGTCTGTAGTCACATCGATCATGGCGTTTCCACGCTTTCGACGGTCGACGTGCAGACCGGCAAGATAACGCACATCGATTGTCCGTACACGGATATTCAGTTTGTACGCGCAGCAAATGGCCAAGCCGTGTTTCGCGGCGGATCTCCGACAGACGTGGCCGCGATCGTGAAATTGGACGTGAGCACGCGCGCGTTCGAGATTCTGCGCGAGTCGAACGACCTCGAGGTTTACCCGCGATACTTTTCGGTACCACGTGCGATTGAGTTTCCGACTGAGGGCGGGCTCACGGCGCACGGTTTCTTTTATCCGCCGCAGAATCCTGATTACCGCGCGCCCGAGAATGAAAAGCCGCCGCTGATCGTTAAGAGTCATGGTGGACCGACCGCTGCGGCTTCGACCGCGCTCAGCTTGTCAGTTCAGTACTGGACCAGCCGCGGATTTGCCGTGCTGGATGTGAACTACGGCGGCAGCACCGGTTATGGCCGGCAATACCGTGAAAGACTTAACAAGAAATGGGGCATCGTCGATGTTGACGATTGTGTGAATGGGGCTCGTTATCTTGCCGACCGCGGAGAAGTCGATGGTGACCGGCTGATCATCACGGGTGGCAGCGCCGGTGGGTATACCACTTTGTGCGCGTTGACGTTTCGGAGTGCGTTCAAAGCTGGGGCAAGTCATTTCGGGATCAGTAATACCGAGTCGATGGCGCGCGATACGCATAAATATGAGTCGCAGTATTTGACCGGATTGCTGGGTCCGTACCCGGAGCGCAAGGACATCTATTACGATCGCTCACCGATCAACTTTTCCGAGCGGTTATCGTGTCCGGTGATTTTTTTCCAGGGGTTGGAAGACAAGGTGGTGCCGCCGGACCAGGCGGAGATGATGGTCGAAGCTATTAGAGCGAAGAAGATTCCAGTGTCGTACGTGGCGTTTGCGGGCGAGCAGCATGGTTTCAGGCAGGCAAAGAACATCAAGCGCGCGCTCGATGGCGAGTTGTATTTCTATTCTAAGGTTTTCAAATTCGATCTCGCTGAGCCAGTCGAGCCGGTGGAGATCGAGAACCTATAACGCCGAAGGCGTTCGCTAATTTCAGCCCAGGGTTCGAGAACGAGAACCTTGGGTACGCTTTGCACTTCTTCTCTGTGCAACCTCTGTGTTCTCTGTGTCTCTGTGGTGAGTTTTGCTGCGAATTCAGTTAACCACAGAGACACAGAGAACACAGAGGTTGCACAGAGAAGAGCGATCTGCTGACTT
>Ga0105238_10002641_pt1 | contig 17863 bp, 15 predicted proteins | sample KBSC34metaG_FD_81526 | JGI IMG/M metagenome (GOLD analysis project Ga0105238, IMG submission 81526) | Corn rhizosphere microbial communities from Kellogg Biological Station, Michigan, USA - KBS C3-4 metaG | ecosystem: Host-associated > Plants > Roots > Rhizosphere > Soil | place: Michigan, USA... | reverse complement strand
GCCGGCGCCCAGGTCGGCTCCGCCTGCGGCGGCGTGTGCGCCTGCTCCACCTGCCACGTCTACGTGAAGCAGGGCCTGGACGCGCTGAAGCCCGCCACCGATCGCGAAGAGGACATCATGGACAAGGCCTTCGACGTCCGTCCCAACTCGCGCCTCGGCTGCCAGAGCGCCATCACCCGCGACGTGACCGTCGTGTGCGAGATCTCCGTCGAGAGCCGCAAGGCCTTCCTGGACGAGCACCCCGAGCTGCGCCGCTGACGGCGGCGGGTCCTCGTCCCTCGAACATCGCGCAGTACTGAAACCCGAACCCGCGCGGGGCGGAGCGCGGGCCGTTGGACGCCGTTACACGTTCTTGTCGTCCCGGAAATCGGGTGGCGACGCCGCTTGTGTACGGTGCGAGGGAGGCCGGTCGTGAGACCGGTCACCAACCTAACTCGCACCATCACTCGCAGGAGGTCCCGCATGGAAGACGAGCGCCGCAGCACCGAGGGAGAGACGACGAACCCGCAGGACCGGCCCGATAGCAGCGAACGACAACCTTCACACGGCGGCGCGGCGCTCGAAGATCCCTCGCGGCGGCGGTTCTTGCGGGACGGGCTGGTCGGCGCGGCCAGCGCAGGCGCCCTGTCGACGCTGGCGGCGCCGGCGCTGGCGCACGCGGAGACGGGCGTCGCGCGCACCACGCTGAATCACTTCCACGTCCCGGCCAGCGACAAGACGGTGCACTGGGGCTACTTCAGCAAGAGCTTGCCGCCGGTCGTGGAGGTCGTCTCGGGCGACTTCGTCACCATCGAGACGGTCACCCACCACGCCTACGACGACTACGAGCGGATGATCAAGGGCGATCCCGGCGTCGAGTCGATCTTTCACTGGGACGCCAAGCGCAAAGGCGTCGACCGCCGCGGCGCCGGTCCCATGAACGCGTCGCTGTTCGGGCGCGGCGCCGGCGAGGGGCTGGGCGTGCACATCTGCACCGGCCCGGTGGCGGTGAAGGGCGCCGAGCCGGGCGACATCCTGGAGGTGCGCATCCTGGACGTGAAGCCGCGCCCGTCGGCGAATCCCAAGTTCCCCGGCAAGACCTTCGGCAGCAACGCCGCCGCCTGGTGGGGTTTTCACTACAAGGACCTCATCGAAGAGCCGAAGCCGCGCGAGGTCATCACCATCTACGAGGTGGACACCAGCGGCGCGCACGACTACGCCAAGGCGCTGTACAACTTTCGCTGGACCCCGCAGACCGACCCCTTCGGCAAGGTGCACAAGACGATCGACTACCCGGGCGTGCCGGTCGATCACAAGAAGGTGAAAGAGAACTGGGGCGTGCTGAAGAACATCCACGTCCCCATCCGCCCCCACTTCGGCACCATGGGCCTCGCCCCCAAGGAGGCGGACATCGTCGACTCGATCCCGCCCAGCTACACGGGCGGCAACATCGACGACTGGCGCATCGGCAAGGGGGCCACGATGTACTACCCGGTGTCGGTGCCGGGCGCGCTGCTGTCCGTCGGCGATCCGCACGCCGCCCAGGGGGACTCCGAGCTGTGCGGGACCGCCATCGAGTGCTCGATGACGGGGACGTTCCAGCTCATCCTGCGCAAGAAGGCCGCCTTGAAGGGGACGCCGCTCGAGGGCCTGGACTACCCGCTGCTGGAGACGCAGACCGAGTTCGTGGTGCACGGCTTCAGCTTCGCGAACTATCTGGCCGAGCTGGGGGCCAAGGCGCAGTCCGACATCTACGGCAAGTCGTCGACGGATCTCGCGCTGCGCGACGCCTTCCGCAAGATGCGACGCTTCCTGATGACCACCCAGAAGCTGACCGAGGACGAGGCGATCTCGCTGATGTCGATCGCGGTCGACTTCGGGGTGACCCAGGTGGTCGACGGCAACTGGGGCATGCACGCCCTGGTGAAGAAGGCCCTGTTCACAGGCACGTGATCGTCGCCGCCGCTCAGAACACCGCCAGGCCCACGGCAATCGAGGCGGCGTTGGCGAGCGCGGAGGTCGCCATGGCTCGCGCGACCGGCAGCCCGGGCAATGCCGCCAGGTAGAAGCCGGTCTCGCCGAGCCAGGCCCAGGTCTCCGAGAGCAGCAGCGACGTCCGGCCGGTCAGCCCCACGATCCGCGGAAAGACGAACCAGACCAGGGGGTGCGTCGCGAGCTGTGCGAAGACCGCCAGCGCGGCCCGCCGCGGGGCGCCGGCCGGGTACGCGCGGGTCAACCAGACGACGATCGGAACCTCGACCGCGACCGTGACCAGGAACGCCATCAGCCACGCCTTCACCGTCGGCATCGCCTCACACGCCCCGCACGAACAGGAACGCTGCGGCCGCCAGCTCGAGATAGCCGTGAAACGACGCCAGCGACATGTAGAGCTGCCGGGTCCGGTGCGGGTCGGCGAGCGACGCGGCGGCAACGGCCAGCGCGAGGCCAGCCGTCAGCACCAGCCAGGCCGGGTGCATGTCGCGCACCAGGCTTCGGAAGGACATCCGGAACGACGGCGTGCCCTGGCCGCGCTGGTCGTCCTGGGGGATCAGCGACAGCCACACGCTGTAGTGAATCGACTGCAGGAACACGAAGGCCAGGCCCAGCCCCAGGGCCGTGCGCTGAGGCATGCCGCTCGGCCAGGCGAGGACCATCTCCTCGGCGAAGCGCGCTGCGCCCGGTCCGTCGAGGCGCGCGAACGGCAGAGCCAGGCCCGACACGCACACGGCGGTCGCGACCGCCAGCGCTGCCACGGCCGGCGCCGCGAATCGCCGCGCCCGACGGAACAAGAGCAACCACAGCCCGATCGCGATCAGGTTGTGAACGTGCGCGAACACGACGCGGGCCAGGGCGGGCCGCGCCACGGCGGCCAGCGCCAGCGCCAGGATCACGATGCCCGCGACAAATCCCCGCCGGCGCGCCGCCCGCGCGGTCGACACGACGGCGGCCGCGCCGGCACCGCTCAGGGCCAATCCCCACCCGACGGCGACCTCGGTCCCCGCGAACGGCCAGCGGGCGGGAAAGGCCGCCTCCAACCCGCGCAGCGCGAACAGGCCCACGCAGCCGGCCGCCAGTGCCCGGGTCCACCAGCCCGGCAGCGCCCGCCGCACCACCAGGTAGCGGACGTCGCTGGCCACGTGCGCCACGCCGAACAGCGCCGGGCCGATCATGAATAGCAGGCCGGGCGCGACCAGGGTCAGCGCGAACGACACGCTGACACCGGTCAGCGCCTGCACGCAGATCCGTCGATCGCGACTGACGACGATCGGACGCGCCAGGTCCCAGCGGACAAGCCGCCGTAGCAAGCTCCGGCGCGCGCCGTCGAGCGGCGCCAGCACCCGCTCGACGGTTGTCGTCGCCGCGGGCATGGGTCAGCGCCGGCGGCGGCGCCGGTCGACGATCAAGGTCACCACACCGACCATCAGCAGCGCGAACGCGATCACCCCCGCCGAGGGAACGCGCGGGACGACGTCGCAACCACCGCCACCGTGACTCGCGCCGCTGGTCGCTCCGGACCCGGCGCCGCTGCTGCCACCCGCGGCTCCGAGCCCTCCGGCGCCCCCCGTCGAGACCGCTCCGCCCGCGCCGCCCGTCGAGACCGCTCCGCCCGCGCCGCCCGTCGGGACCGCTCCACCCACGCCGCCCGTCGGGACCGCCCCGCCGGCGCCGCCCGCGCCCTCGCCGATCGGCGGGCCCGTCGGCTGAGCCGGCATGGGGCCGACGCACGCGAGCTTGGGTCCGAGCGGCGCACAGTAACTCGGCAACACCGCGCACGTGCCGCCGTCACCGCACGGCATCTGAAGCTGGCTATACGACGAGCAGTCCGCGCCAGATGACGTCGTCGTCAAGATCGGCGGACAAGCTGCGCATTTGTAGACGGCGGTGACCTGGGGTATTTCGCCCACGCCGCAGGACATCGTGTAGCACTGACCGCCCCCTTGACAGGGCCTGCCGACGTCCGCCTGGGCGCAGGTGATCAACGAATCCAGGTCGGAGCAAAAGGGCGGAACGTCCGCCCGACATGGCGTGGCCCAACTCAACAGCACCACAGCCGCCGAAATCCCAAACACCGCCGTCCGCAAGAAGGAAGCCATGCGGCCGATCTTAACCCCACCGACTCCCCGCCGTCATGGCCCACAGGACGACGGTTGTCGCCTCAGGCGGGGGTCACTTCACGACGGGGACCTGCCGGGGATCGCCCGGGGTGGCCAGCGCCAGGCCGCGGGCGACGCGTGCCCCGTAGTCGACGTCTGCCCGCCTGAAGTGCTCGAGCTGCCGATCCTGGATGAAGCTGGGCACCGACTTCATCGCGCCCACGATGTTGTCGGTCAGCAGCTTCTTCTGCGCCTCGGTCATCAGCCGATAGAGGTCGCCGGCCTGCGTGTAGTAGTCGAGATCGGCCCGATGATCGTGGCGCAAGATGGGTCCCGACAGCGCGTACGGAGGCAGCTCGCCGTCGTTCGCCACCGCCACCTCGTCGAAGCTGTTCGGGTGGTAGTTGGGGGCGGCGCCGCCGTTGCCATCGATGCGCACGCCGCCGTCGCGGTGATAGTGATGAGCCTCGTTGACCGGCTTGTTCACGGGGATCTGGTGGTAGTTCACGCCCAGCCGGTAGCGATGCGCATCGGCGTACGAGAACAGCCGACCCTGCAGCATGCGGTCCGGCGAGAAGCCGAGTCCCGGCACGACCGACGACGGCGCGAATGCCGCCTGCTCGACGTCGGCGTAGTAGTTCTGGGGGTTGCGATTGAGCACCAGCTCACCGACGGGGATGCGCGGATAGCGCTTGTGCGACCAGACCTTGGTGACGTCGAAGGGATTGCCGTCGAACTTGTCGACCTCAGCCTCGGGAAGGACCTGGATCTCCATCGACCAGCGCGGGAAGTCCTTGGCCTCGATCGCCTCGAACAGATCCCGCTGCGCGTAGTCGGGGTCGGACCCGGCCAGCTCCATGGCCCGTGCCGGTGTCAGGTTGCGGATGCCCTGCTTCGTCTTGAAGTGATACTTCACGAAGAAGCGCTCGCCGCGGGCGTTGATCATGCTGAAGGTGTGGCTGCCGAACCCGTCCATGTAGCGGTAGCCGTCGGGGATGCCGCGGTCCGAGAACAGGATCGTCACCTGGTGCAATGACTCGGGGTGCAGCGCCCAGAAGTCCCACTGCATGGTCGCGTTCTTGGTGTGCGTCTGGGGGTGTCGCTTCTGTGTGTGTACGAAGTCGGGGAACTTCGAGGGATCACGCAGGAAGAACACCGGTGTGTTGTTGCCCACGATGTCCCAGATCCCTTGCTCCGTGTAGAACTTCACCGCGAAGCCGCGCGGGTCACGTTCGGTGTCGGCCGAGCCTGCCTCGCCCCCCACCGTCGAGAAGCGGAGGAACAGCGGCGTCCTCTTGCCGACCTGTGAGAACAGCTTCGCCTTGGTGTAGCGGGTGATGTCAGCGGTGACCGTCAGCTCGCCGAAGGCACCCGACCCCTTGGCGTGAACGACGCGCTCGGGGATGCGCTCGCGGTTGAAGTGGGCCAGCTTCTCGAAGAGGTGAAAGTCCTCGAACACGATGGGGCCGCGTGGTCCCGCGGTCAGCGAGTTCTGGTTGTCCGGCACGGGCACGCCATTGGCGGTGGTCAGCTGTCGTGATGCCACGTAGTTCCTCCTGTATGTGATGATCGACAGATCGTGAGGTCGTCCTGGTCAGGCGCCCAGACGGCGCAGTAGCCGCACCACCTCGGTGCGCCCGAACATTTCGGCGAACTGAACCGCGTTCATGCCCGCGCCGTTGCGGGCGCAGAGGTCCGCGCCCGCATGCGCCAGGCGCTCGACGATCGTGAGGTAGCCCTTGAATGCCGCGCCCATGACGACCGAGTTCCCGGCGGCGTCGCGACCGTTCGGATCGGCGCCATGGGCGAGCAGCAGCTCGACCGCCTCGGCGTGGCCTGCATAGGCGGCCAGCATCAGCGGCGCGTAGCCGCGACCGTCCTGGGCGTTCACATTGCCACCACCGGCCAGCAACCGCTGCAACGTCGCGACGTCGTTCTCCTTGGCGGCGGCGTGAAGGTCGCCGCCCGGCCGGCTCATCGTTCGCTGGTAGGCCTGCCAGGCCGAAGGCGAAGGCGAAGGCAGTGACGGCTGGGACGTTTCTTTCGTTCTCTCCATCGCTCGCTCTCCCGTGAAGGGTGAAGGGTGATGAAAGAGAGATAGTCCGGCCGAGCCGGCGCGACCATTACATCGTCGCTAAGGCGGCGATAGCGGCGGCCTATCGCTGGGCTCAGGACAACAGCGGCAGCAGGGCTTTTCGGATCACGCCCGCGACGGCGGACAGCATGGCCGCGGCGGGGCTGGTGCGCCGCCAGGCCAGGGCCAAGGTCCGCGACGGCCCGCGCGGCCCGAAGGGCCTCGTCACCAGCGAACGGGCGCGGTTCTCCGTCGCGATCGCGAGCCGCGGCAACAGCGTGATGCCGATGCCGCCCGCCACCATCTGCGCCAGCGTCGACAGGCTGGTGGCGCGCACGCTGGCCTCGTCGGCGCCCGCCCGCTGGCAGACCGACAGCACCTGATCGCGGAAGCAGTGCCCGTCGTCCAGCACCAGCACCATCTCTCCTTCCAGGTGCTCGAGCTGGGCGGGTGCGGAGCCGCGCGCCAGCTCGTGTCCGACGGGTACGGCCAGCAGGAACGGATCGCGCCCCAGCTCGGCATGGGCCAGGTCGCCCAGCTCCTGATCCAGCGCCACGATGCCGGCGTCCAGCGTACCCGCCTCGAGGCGCGCCAGCAGCGTGGTCGTCTTCTCCTCGGCCCACAGCAGCTGCAACCGGGGGTAGCGCTTGCGCAGCAGCGGCACCACCTCGGGAAGCAGATACGGCGCCACCGTGGGGATGACGCCGATGTGTAGCGTGCCCGCGTCGGGATCGCGGCGCCGCTCGGCCGCCGCCACCAGATCGTCGGCGGCCAGCAAGGTGCGCTCGGCCCGCTCGATCACCTCGCGCCCGGCCGCCGTCACCACCACGCCGCGCGACAGCCGCTCGAACAGCACCACCCCCAGCGTCGACTCCAGCTGCGCGATCTGGGCGGACAGCGACGGCTGCGCGATGGCGCACGCTTGCGCGGCCTTGCGAAAGCTTCCGAACTCCGCGACGGCCAGCGCGTACTGCAGCTGGCGCAACGTCAGCGGATGGGGAGACCAGCGCGACATGCGGCTCGCCGCCTGCCCGGAACTAGTTCACGCGGCGCAGGACCGACAGCGCGCGCACGGTCAGCCAGCGCGCCGCTTCCTTGTCCTTCGGCGACACCGTGGGGATCTTGGCGGCGCCCGGCTCGGCCGGGCCGCCGGGGTACCACAGTCCATCGGAGGACTGGCGGCCGCGCACGTAGGCCTCTGCCGTGCGCACACCCGAGTTCTCCTTGCCCAGGCCCACCGCCGTGACGGTGTCGAGAGCATCCAGCATGTCGACGTAGAAGCGCGGCTCGGCCAGCTGCTCCCAGTAAGTGGGCGCCTTGCGGTCCGGGTAACGATCGGGCTGCAGGAAGCGGGTGGCCAGCAGCTCGGCGGCGCGGCGTGCCTCGCGCGACGACCGCCGCGACGGTGAGGCCGCGAACGCACGCAGCGCCATCCCGGTAATCAGATGGCTGGACGGGCGCGCCGACGAATCGCTGCGCACCCCTCGCCACGCCCAGCCGCCGTCCGCCTGACGCCACTGCAACAGAAACTGAAACGCCTCCTGCACGCGCGGCTCGCTGTCGAGCCCCACGCGGCAGAGCGAGGCCACGGCCCAGCCCTGGAAATGCACGGCCGGCAACTTCGCGCGATCGGTCTTCGTCTCGCCGATCGCCAGCGCGGCGATGCCGCCGTCCTTGGCCTGGGTGGCCAGCACGAATTCGGCCGCCTGCGCCACGGCGCTCTCCGTCGCGTCGAGGCCCAGCTCGGCCATCCGCTCCAGCGCGCGCACCGTCGCGATGACGGACGCGAACTTCTCCGGTCCCAGCCCCTTTTCCAAAGGCTTGGCCGGGAAGTCCCCCTTGCGAGTCTGCTTTTTCAGGAAGGCCTTCACGTCGGCGTAGGCCAGCACCTCGGCACCACGCGGCGCTTCATCGTCGTCGATCAGCTCGCGCCGGACTCGCGCCGACAGCGAAGGGGGCCCCTCGCGCAACAGCGCCGGGATGGGATCCCGGGCCAACCGTGCCCGCCAACCCGAGGGAAATCGGGCAGCGACGGCGGGCGACGGCGCGAACGGGGAGCGATTCATTCTGCGAAAGGGTATCTCAATTTCGCTCGCGTGGACGGGCACCTCCCACTTTTTGGCAGCTTTTTTGTGCTACACCTACTAACCTTCGCTCCGGCAGGTTGCATGGGGTCTCCCGACCGCCCTTCAAAACAGGACGCCTTTCTCGCCTTGTTGGCAGAAGGCTGTCTCCTTCATCTCGACGCCCGTCGAGATGGCGTGGTCGTGCCCGCCCATCTGAAGAGCGAGGCGCACCTGGTGCTTCAGTACGGGAACGACCTTCCCATTCCCATTCCAGACCTGCAGATTGACGAGCAGGGCGTCAGCGCCACGCTGTCGTTCGCGCGCACACCCTGGCCGACGGTGGTGCCATGGAGCGCCGTGTACGTGGTCACATCACCCGACGGCCGAGGCGTGCTTTATCAGGAGGACGTTCCCGGCGACGTCTCGGTCATCGCCGCGGGCGCCGGGGACGACACGGCGGTTGACGCCGTGAAGCGCCCGAACAGCACGCCCACGTCGCTGGGCGCGGGCCAGCGGCAGCCAGCCCCCACGCCGACGCGGGCGTTGCGTGCCGTTCCCCCGACGGGACCAGTCGACTTCGACGATATGGCCTTCGGCATGGTGAACCGGGCGACGGAAGAGGCGCTGGCCCCGGCGCGCCGCCGCAAGCGCCCGCAGCTCCGTCTGGTCAAGTAGCCGCGGCGATCCGCGTCGGCGGGCTCCCGGCCCTCAGTCGCGAATCACGCAGTCGGAGAGAAAAGCCGCCAGCTCGTCGTGCTGGGCGCGCGCGTCCTCGTAGCCGAGGCGCGCCACTTCGGCGGCGTAGAAGCCGTCGAACAGGATGTACGACAACAGGTCGGCCTCGTCGGCGCCGCGCGCCGTGGCCAGCCGCCGCAAGAGCTGGATCCCGGGGCCACCGCCCTGGCCCTTGAAGCGGCCCGAGCGCCCGATCTCACCGGCCAGCGCGCCCAGATCCGTCGAGGGACGGATCATCAGCTCGTCGACCACCCGGTAGGGCGCGCCGCGCCTCTTGGTGATCACCTCGTCGAAGCGCGCGCCGCCCCCAGCGGGATCAGCGTCGCGCACCGCACGGATCAAGGCGTTGAAGCGACGCAGCCGATCCAGGTCGTAGTCGATGTGATCCAGCAAGAACGCGTTCAGGATCTTGCCGACCAGAAACGCGGCGCCCGGGTAGGGCATCGATTCCTCGTCCTGTTCGGGCTCGGTCGGCTTGTGCCGCAGGCCGATCACCAGCACCTTGTCGGCCCCCAGTCGCAGCGCCGGCGACAGCGGCGTGTTCTGGCGAAGACCACCGTCGCAGAAGAAGCGGTCACCCACCGCCACCGCGGGGAACAGAATGGGCAACGCCGCGGAGGCCAGCGCGTGCTCGCAGGCCATCGTCACGAACTGCGCGCGCACGAACGGATCCTGGCTCCAGCGGCGCAAGGGACCGGCGGCGCGCTGGATGAAGACCACGCTCTTCCCCGAACCGATGTCGGTGGCGGTGACCGACAGCGCCTCGAACAGACCGCGACGATTGTTCTCGGTGAGCTGGCCCCACGGGATCAGCCGCCGCACCACGCGCTCGAGCTTGCCGGTGTTCACGATGCCACCGAGGCGCCGGCCCCCGTCGGCCTCGGCGATCAGGCCGCTGCCGAGCAGCGTGCCCGGGGCCTTCAAGAACTCGCGCAATCCGAAGCCGACCATCTCCTCAAGCACGAAGCTCTCCCAGCGATCGACCAGCATGCGCCCCTGCACGGGCGCCAGATCCGAGGTCGCCGCGAAGAAGCAGGCGTGAATGCCACCGACGGAGGTGCCGCTGTAGATGTCGAACCCCACCTGCCCGCCGAGATCGCCCGCCAGATCCTCGCGGATGTAGCGCATCACCCCCGCCTCGTACGCGCCCCGCGCGCCGCCGCCAGACAGCACCAGCGCCAGGCGAGGGCGATCGCCGCGGTGAACGGGACGAGTGGGAGCGCTCATGCCGCCTCCGGCGCGGGAACGCCGCTCGAGCGTATCGAGCGACGGGTGCGTGGGAGGGCTCGGGCGGGCAAGGGTCGGGGCCCCCACCCCACCTCACATGGCGACCAGTACGTCGTGCTGGTCATCGTTTAATCGTATTGAAAAATACGCCCGCTGTCGACGGAAGATGCTTTTGAATTTAAAGTATGACCATGGGGAGCACGTCGAACGACGGTATTCCAGGGGGCGCGACGGAGGTGACGCTGTCTCCTGGTGGTGGCTTCCTGCTGGAAGCGGCCGGCTCGGCGACGGTGCTGACGCCCGAGATGCTCGGCGACGAGCAGCGGATGATGCAGCAGACGGCCGAGGACTTCGTGAGGCGCGAGGTCGAGCCGCGCCTGGCCGACATCGAGGCCAAGAAGCCCGGCGTGATGCGCGGGATCCTGCAAAAGGCAGGGGAGGTGGGCCTGCTGGGCCACGACATCCCCGAGGCGTACGGAGGGCTGGGCGGTGACAAAACCAGCAGCAGCCTGATCACCGAGGCGGTGGGGCGCATCGGTTCGTTCGGCGTCAGCTACGGCGCCCACGTCGGCATCGGCACCATGCCGCTGGTGCTGTTCGGGACCACCGCCCAACACCAGAAGTACCTTCCCAAGCTGGCCACCGGCGAGATGATCGCGGCCTACGCGCTGACCGAGCCCGGCTCGGGCTCCGACGCGCTGGCGGCGAAGACCCGCGCCACCCTGTCCGCGGACGGCAAGACCTGGAAGCTGAACGGCACCAAGCAGTACATCACGAACGCCGGCTTCGCCGATCTGTTCACGGTGTTCGCGAAGGTCGACGGCGAGAAGTTCACCGGCTTTCTGGTCGAGCGCAGCGCCAAGGGGCTGACCATCGGCCCCGAGGAGCACAAGCTCGGCATCCGCGGCAGCTCGACCTGTCCGCTGATCCTCGACGACTGCGAGATCCCGGTCGATGCGGTGCTGGGACAGATCGGGCAGGGCCACAAGATCGCCTTCAACATCCTGAACATCGGCCGCTGGAAGCTGGGCGTGGGCGCGGTGGGCGCGGCCAAGTACTGCCTGGAGCTGGGCGTCCGCTACGCGCGCGACCGCAAGCAGTTCGGCAAGCCCATCGCCGAGTTCGATCTCATCCGCAAGAAGCTGGGCGACATCGCCACGAACATCTACGTCACCGAGTCGATGGCGTTCCGCACGGCGGGCCTGCTGGACGCGCGCAGCCGCGCCATCGATCCCGCCGATCCTCAGGCGCAGAAGAAGGAGATCGACGCCATCGAGGAGCACGCCATCGAGGCGTCGATCCTGAAGGTGTTCGGGTCCGAGATGCTGCACGCCAGCGCCGACGAGACGCTGCAGATCTTCGGCGGCGCGGGGTACATCGAGGACTATCCCATCGAGCGCGTCAGCCGCGACGCGCGCATCAACCGCATCTTCGAGGGCACGAACGAGATCAACCGCCTGCTGGTGCCGGGCACGCTGCTGAAGCGCGCCATGCAGGGCCGCCTGGCCCTGATGGGCTTCGTGGGGCAGGTGCAGGCCGAGCTCGCCGACCCCACCAAGATCGATCGCAACATCCCCGCGGGGCCTTTGGGCCTGGAGCGGCAGAAGTGCGACTTCGCCAAGCGGGCGGTGGCGTACGCCGCCGCGCTGGGCGTGCAGAAGTACATGCAGGGCATCAGCGACAAGCAAGAGCTGCTGGGCGTGCTGGCGGACTGCTTGATCCAGATCTACGCCATGGACTCGGCGATCTCGCGCACCCTGCAGCTGGTCCGCGACAAGGGAGAGGCGCCCAGCGCCATCCCCATCGCCATGACCCAGCTCTACGTGGCGCAAGCGCACCAGCACGTGTTCGACGGCCTGCGTGAGATGCTGATGTGGATGTCGCTCGGCGAGGAGTGGGGCCGCGAGGTGCGCGACGTCAACAGCTACTACGAGCTGACCCGGGTGAACACGTTCTCGCTGCGGCGGAAGATCGCGCTTCACACCATCGAGGCCGGCGGCTACAAGCTCTGAGCCGGGCGCGCGTTCACGGGCACGCCACCTCGATCGCGGGCGTGCCCGGCGGTGCGGTCAGCGTGAAGGCGTCGGGGGAGCTGGGCTCGTTCGCCGTGCGGTCCTTGAACTTGATCTCGACGCCGTCGTCGAAGGACGACATCCCTTCGGCGTAGTGGATCAGCTGGGGCAGCGACACGGCGCCGCGCGGGCCGGAAACGTCGACGAACTCCTCGAAGGCGACGCGCCAGATGGGATGCTCGGCCGCGTCGACGGAGGTCACGCCGACCAGCAGGGGCGCGCCGGTGTCGCGGTGCCGGAAGTGATAGCGCAGGTGGCCGGCGGCGCTCGGCACGACCAGCACGTCGGTGCCGCTGTTGCCGTCCCAATCAACCGCGTCGTTGGTCCTGTTGCCGTCGGCGCTGGGCAACTTGGCGTCGCCCAGAAAGATCGCCGCCACCTCGGCGGGGGACAGCGGGATGCGGATCAGCGAGGCGATGTTGGCGGGGCAGGCTGGGCCGCGGCGCAGCTCGTTCTTGCGCACGTCCAGCAGCGCGAAGCGCTGGCCGTCGGTGGCCAGGATGGCCACCGTCCCTTGCAAGCTGACCTCGGCCTCCAGCCGCAGCCGACCGGCGCGCTCGACCAGCAGCAGCACCGTGGCGCGGACCCGATCGCCGCCCAGCCAGCTGGTGGCGCGGGCGGAGCCGTTGATGCTGGTGACGGCGCGCTGGCGGGCCGTCACCAGCTGGCGCAGCTCCCCCGGCGCGGGAGGCGGGTAGGCCCGCGCGATGGGACCCTGGCGCGGGCAGGCCGCCAGCAGCAAGGGGAGGGCGAACAGCGACCACCGCGTGAGCCGCCGCGGCGCCGTCATGGCGTTCCCGTCTGCAGCTTGTGCAGGCGCGCCTGGATGTCGCGTGCCACCCGATCCTCGGGATCGTGCTCCAGCGCGCGCCGGTAGGCGGCCACCGCGCGATCCTTCTGGTCCAGCCGGACATAGAGCTCGGCCAGATGCGCCAGGATCTCGGGATCGCCCGGCTCCAGACGATCGCCCTGGGTCAGGAACATCGTCGCGCGCGGCAGATCGCCCTGGCGCAGGTAGGCCCAGCCCAGGCTGTCGACGATGCCGCCCGCGCCCGGGTCCAGCACCATCGCCACCTGCAGTCGCCGGATGGCCTGCGGCAGATCGCCCGCGTGGTCGGCGGCGATGAACCCCACGAAGTTCAGGGCCTCGACGTTGCGGGGGTCGGCCGTCAAGATCTTGCTGGCCTCGGCCAGCGCCTGTCGCCACTCACCGCGGCGCTCGTCGATGGCGGCGCGGACCAGCAGGAACCGCGAGTCGTCGGCATGCGCTTGCAGGGCCAGATCCAGCCCGCGCAGCGCCCGCACTGGATCTCCTCGCTTCTCGTCCAGCAGCGCACGGGCGACGATCAGGTCCGACATCCACTCGCGCGGGCGCGCTTCGCTGGCGCCTTCGGCGGGCGCCTTGTCGCCGGCCGCCTTGGCGGACGGCGCGACCGCTGCTTCGGCCGTGGCCGCCGCCGTCGCCTCGTCCAGCGCCCGCTCGGCCTGCTCCAGCTGGCGCGCGCCGCCGCCGCGCCGCAATGCCTCGGCCGCGCGCAGGCGCGACTCGATGAAGTCGGGATCTCCCTTCGGCACCTTCAACAGGCGCGTCGCCGCGCCGGCGAAGTCCTTGGCGTCGAGGAGCGCGCTGCCCACCAGCAGCGCCACGTGTCCGGGGGCCACGCCGCGCTCCAGCGCGCGCTCCGCTGCGGCCCGTGCTCGCTCGGGTCGACCGGCGGCCCGCTCGATGCGCACGATCGCGTCGATGGTGCTGTCGTCGATGACGTCGGGGGTCAGGCGGTCCGCTTCCTCGTCGGCGGCGGCGCGGTCGCCGCTCGCCGCCAGCCACTTCAGGTACATCTCGCCCACGTCCAGCGAGTCCTCGGCGCGCTCCAGGGCGTCGCGGAAGACCGCCTTCGCCTCGGCGGGGCGGCCGGTCGCCACCTGCAGCGCCGCCAGCACCAGCCGCGCGTCGATCTGCTCGGGCTCCAGCGCCAGCGCCTCTTTCAGGGCGATCTCGGCCTCGTCCAGGCGCCCCTCGGCCCATGCCATCGCGCCGATCTCGACGCGGGCACGAACGCTGTCTCGATCGGCGTCGGCCAGCACGCGGATGGTGGCGTAGGCCGCCGGCAGGTCCAGCGCCGCCAGCTGGGCGCTGGCCAGCGCCAGGTGGGTCGTCTCGATCGCCTCGGGATCGCCATCGGTCAGCGCCAGCCGCGCCCCTTCCTGGTAACGCCCCAGCGCCGCTCGATCGTCGTGGCGCGCTTCGGCGACGTGCGCCGCCGCGGTGTATCCCGCCACCGTGGGCTCGATGGCCAGCGAGCGCTCCACCTCTTCCGCGGCGTCATCCAGCTGGCCGAGCTGCAGCAGCACGTCGGCGAGCTGGGCCCGCACCTCGGGCGCCTGATCGTCGGACAGCAGCACCCGCCGCAGCTCGCGCGCCGCCTCGTCCCAGCGCTGCTCGTCGGCGTACAGCTGCCCGCGCGCGTAGTGCTCGTAGGCGTCCGGGTTGATGGCGCGGCTGACCACCACCTGCCCGTTCACGATCTTGCTGACGGGGGGCGGCGACGAGGCGCACCCCGGGACGCCCAAGACGACGGCCGCGGCGCCACAGGTGGCAATGACGAGGCCGCTGAGCTTCAAAGCGGGATGTTTCCGTGCTTCTTGGGCGGGTTCTGGTCCCGCTTGTTCGCCAGCAGCGCCAGCCCGTCGCACAGGCGGGCCCGGGTATCGCGCGGGCGGATGATCTCGTCGACGTAGCCCAGCTCGGCCGCGACGTAGGGGCTGGCGAACTTCTCGCGATACTCGGCCACGTAGCGGGCCCGCGCCGCGACCGGATCCTTTGCCTGGCCCAGCTCCTCGCGAAACACGATGTTGACCGCTCCCTCTGGCCCCATCACCGCGATCTCGGCGGTGGGATAGGCGAAGTTGAGGTCGCTGCGAATGTGCTTGGACGACATGACGTCGTACGCGCCGCCGTAGGCCTTGCGCGTGATCACGGTCAGCTTCGGCACCGTCGCCTCGGCGTAGGCATAAAGAAGCTTCGCGCCGTGCTTGATGATCCCCCCGAACTCCTGGGCCGTGCCGGGCAGGAAGCCGGGCACGTCGACGAACGTGCACAGGGGGATGTTGAAGCAGTCGCAGAAGCGCACGAAGCGGGCAGCCTTCAGCGACGCCGCGATGTCGAGGCATCCCGCCAGATGCAGGGGCTGGTTGGCCACGATGCCCACGGGGCGGCCGTCCAGGCGGGCGAACGCCACCACGATGTTGGGCGCGTACTCGGGCTGGATCTCGAACAGGTAGCCGTCGTCGACGATTCGCCGCAGCAGCTCCTTCATGTCGTAGGACTTCGACGGCTCGGCCGGGATCAGCGCATCCAGGGCCGCGTCGGCCCCCGTGGCCTTGGTCTGCGGCGCCCGGCGGGGCGGATCCTCGCGGTTGTTCTGGGGCAGGAAGGTCAGCAGCTCGCGCAGCGCCTGCAGGCAGGCGTCCTCGTCGGGGAAGGCGCGGTGGGCCACGCCGGAGCGGGCGGCGTGCGTGTGGGCGCCGCCCAGCTCTTCCTTCGACACCTCCTCGTGGGTGACGGCGCGGATGACGTCGGGGCCGGTGATGAACATGTGGCTGGTCGACTCGACCATGAAGATGAAGTCGGTGATGGCGGGCGAGTAGACGGCGCCGCCCGCGCACGGCCCCAGCACCGCCGAAAGCTGCGGCACCACCCCCGACGCCAGCGTGTTGCGCAGGAAGATGTCGGCGTACCCGCCCAGCGAGGCCACCCCCTCCTGGATGCGCGCGCCCCCGGAGTCGTTCAGGCCTATGACGGGCGCGCCCACCTTCATGGCCAGGTCCATCACCTTGCAGATCTTGCCCGCGTAGGCCTGGGACAGCGAGCCCCCGAACACCGTGAAGTCCTGCGCGAACAGGAACACCGGGCGGCCGTGGATGCGGGCGTGGCCGGTCACCACGCCGTCGCCCGGGATCTTCTGCTCCGCCATCCCGAAGTCCGTCGAGCGGTGCGTGACCAGCTTGTCCAGCTCGACGAAGCTGTCCGGATCGCACAGCCGCGCGATGCGCTCCCGCGCCGTCAGCTTGCCCGCCTGGTGCTGCTTGTCGATGCGCGCCTGACCGCCCCCGGCCAGCGCCTGGCGCTCCCGCTCGGCCAGCGCCGCGAAGGGGTCCGCCGCGGTCCCGGCGTCCGGCTTGGCAGGCGCCGGGGACGCCGCCGGCGATCGCGGTGGCGGTGAAGCAGTCGGCTCGCTCATGTTCGTTTCATACCGCAAAGGCCGTGCGCGCGTGACGGTGTCATCGCCCCCCGGGCCCCTGTTCGGAGTGCGCCCAGGCGGGGGGCGGCGCCTCGATGGTCAGCGGCTTCCCCGTCACCGGGTGCGTGAAAGACACCGCCGCGGCGTGCAGGTGAAGCCTGGCTTCACCCGTCTCGCGCTGGTGGTGGCGGTCGTCGTAACGATCGTCGCCCACGATGGGAAACCCGGACGAGGCCAGGTGGGCGCGTACCTGATGCGCGCGCCCGGCGTGCAGGCGCGCCTCGACCAGCGCCGTCTCTGCATCCCGGGAGAGGACCCGCCAGCGCGTCTCGGCGGGCAGCGGGTTGCGACCGCCATCGAGGCGAACTGTTCCTCCGCGGCGACCGCGCCGCCCGATGGGCAGGGCGATCCGGCCTTCGTCGGGCGGCTGGCCCGACACCTTCGCCAGGTAGAGCTTCTGGCAATCGGCGGCGGCCAGGGCCGCCCGCAAGGCCACCCAGGTGGCACGATCGCGCGCGGCCACCAGTACCCCGCTGGTCGCCGTGTCCAGGCGGTGGCCAAGCCCCCCCTCGCGGGCGTCCTCCGACGCCGCCGCACACTCCGGATACCGCGCCACGATGACGTTCGCGGCCGTGCCCCGCTCGCCGGCCCGCAGCGGATGCGAAGGCATGCCGGCGGGCTTGTCGATCGCGATCAGCGACCCGTCCTCGTAGATGAAGGCCACCGCGCCGGAGCCGTCGGCGGCCAGCGGCGGGTCCGCCGGCGCGGCGATCGTCACGTGCGCGCCTGTGGTGACGGGCGTACCCTTCGCCAGGCGGCGGCCGTCGACCCGCACCTGCCCGGCGGCGATCCACCGCCGCGCTTCCCCGACGCTGACTTGGCGGCGGCGGCTGACGAAAGCGTCCAGACGCGACCCCGTGTCCTCGGCCGCGACGGTGTGGTCTTCTTCGCCGCCGCTCACTTCTTCTTCGCGGCCGACTTGCCGGCGCTGGCCGGTTTGCCGTCGGGGCGGGTGACCTTGCCACCCTCCTTGAGCTTCTCGCGCTCGCGATCCTTCTCCTTCGCGCGCGGCTCGAACGGCGGCGGCGCGGTGGCGCGCGGAAGCGACGACTTCGCCTGGGCGTCCTTGGTCTTGCCGTCGCTTTTGCCTTCGGCCTTGCCCTCGAATGACGGCGGCGTGGTGGCCCGCAGCGCCACCGCCTTTCCAGTCTTGGCAGGCCCCGGCTTTCCCGGCGCGCCCTTGGCAGCCGGCTGAGCGGGGCCGACGCCCACCCGCGCCGGCACGCCCACGCCGCGATCCCGGCGCGCCGCCCCCGCCATGCCCTGGGCCACGTCCCGCGGCGGCTCGCCGATGGGCGCGTAAACGACCACCTTC